>Ga0307476_10000247_pt1 | contig 49822 bp, 36 predicted proteins | sample atmos_gasesECM2C_2_FD_203314 | JGI IMG/M metagenome (GOLD analysis project Ga0307476, IMG submission 203314) | Hardwood forest soil microbial communities from Morgan-Monroe State Forest, Indiana, United States - atmos_gasesECM2C_05 | ecosystem: Environmental > Terrestrial > Soil > Temperate... | reverse complement strand
ATGTGCGGCGTGCCGCATCATGCTGCCGAAGGCTACATTGGGAAGCTGATCCGCAAAGGCTTCAAGGTGGCGATCTGCGAGCAAATGGAAGACGCTCGCCTGGCCAAGAAATTGGTGAGGCGGGAAGTAACGCGGGTCGTCACGCCAGGCACCGCGGCGGACTCGCTGCTGGGATCAGAAGAAAACAATTTTCTGGCGGCGCTGGCGCAGGTTGGCGAAAGCGTAGGTTTCGCAGCCCTCGACCTTTCCACGGGAGAATTCCGCGCCACTGAGTTCTCCGGCGAAAACGCCATGCGCCGAGTGCAGGAAGAACTGGAGCAACTCCGCCCCAAGGAATTGCTATACGGATCGGCGGCGCCGCTATTTGATGGAAGGCGCCGCCAGGTTTCCCTCGACCGCACGCAGGAAATTGCCGGATCGGCACACGCGCTGCCCACTCACTTGCCGCAACCATGCGCCGCCGGCGCCGCGTGGGCCGAAACTCCGCTCGACGACTGGATCTTCGCACCGGACCATGCGATTCCGCTGCTGGAAAATCATTTTGGCGTGTTGTCGCTCGAAGGGTTTGGGCTCGCGGGCCGAACCGCCGCGGCCGCGGCTGCGGGAGCGATTCTCCACTATGTGCGCTCGACGCAGCGCGGCGCACTCGATCACGTGGACCGCATCGGCTGGTACGAGCGGCAAAATTGCCTGGTGCTCGACGCGGTGACGGTGAGAAATCTGGAGTTGATCGAACCGTTGTTTGCGGGTGCGGACGCCGGCATTACCCTGTTTCGCTCAATCGATTCCACGATCACGCCGATGGGCAAGCGGTTGCTGCGGGCCTGGTTGTTGCGGCCTTCGCTCGATCTTGCAGAAATCAATGCCCGCCTCGATGCGGTGGAAGCGAGCGTACGAGAAACAATCGCGCGCGAAGAATTGCGGCGCGCGCTCGATGGCGTCCTCGACCTCGAGCGTCTGTTAAGCCGCGTGACGCTGGAGACCGCTAATCCGCGAGATGTGCTGGCGCTGGCGGCTTCTCTCGCCAAGATTCCGACAATCAAGACTGCAGCCGGAAGACTTCCGGCCGAACGGCTGAGGACTTTGCGCGAATCGCTCGACGAATTGAGCGAACTGCGGGATCGCATTGAGAAAACGATTGTGGCCGAACCTCCGCTCAGCTTTGCCGATGGTGGCGTGATTGCCGCGGGCGTCGATCGCGATCTGGATGAACTTCGCGAACTCTCACGCAATAGCAAGCAGGTGCTGGCGCAGATTGAACAGCGCGAGCGTGGCCGGACCGGGATCGGATCGCTCAAGGTTAAGTTCAACTCTATCTTTGGCTATTACATCGAAGTGTCGAAGCCAAATCTGCATCTAGTTCCGCAGGATTACGAACGCAAGCAAACTCTGGTCGGCGCGGAGCGATTTACCACGCCCGAACTGAAAGAATACGAAGCCAAGATTCTCGATGCACAGGAAAAGATCGTCGAGATCGAGCGCCGGCTGTTCACCGAGTTGCGAGTAGCGATTGCGTCCGAAGCGAAACGAATCCGGCAAACTGCGCTCGCACTCGCCGAAGTGGACGTGCTCTCATCACTGGCTCATGTCGCGGCTCTGCGCAATTATTGCCGGCCACAGTTCATTCCCGCAACCGATGGCGGCAGCGGCGATCTCGAAATCATCGAGGGTCGCCATCCAGTCATCGAGCAGCAGGAAATGGCTGGAGGCAGTGAGCGCTTCGTGCCCAACGATCTTTACCTGAATGCCAGCACGCATACCATTCTTCTTCTCACCGGGCCGAACATGGGCGGCAAATCGACGTATCTGCGACAGACCGCGCTCATGGTGATTCTGGCGCAGATGGGATCGTTCGTTCCGGCGCGCTCGGCGCGGCTTGGCATGATGGACCGTGTCTTCACGCGCATTGGCGCTAGCGACAATCTGGCGCGCGGCCGTTCGACTTTCATGGTCGAGATGACGGAGACTGCGGCAATCCTTCATACGGCGACTGCGCGGTCGCTCATTCTGCTCGATGAAGTTGGACGCGGAACCTCTACTTATGACGGCCTGGCGATTGCCTGGGCCGCAGTTGAGTATCTGCATGCGCGCGTGCGAGCGAAGACTCTTTTTGCGACGCACTATTTCGAGCTGACAGAGTTAGCCGGACAGCTCTCTGGAGTGAAAAACTATCATGTCTCGGTGAAGGAGACTGGGGGCGGAATCGCATTTCTGCGCAAAGTGGAGCCGGGAGCGGCGGATCGCAGCTATGGCATCGAGGTCGCCAAGTTGGCTGGCCTCCCGAACGAAGTGATCACGCGAGCGCGCGAGGTGCTGACGGAGCACGAATCGGCGGAGCGGGACCTTACAGAACATCTTTCACCCGGAGCACCTCCTCCTCCGACGCAGTTGACCATCTTCACGCCGATTTCCCAGCCGGTGCTGGAGAAGCTGCGGGAAGTAGATTTGAACCGGCTCACGCCGCTTGAGGCGTTGAATCTGCTGGCAGAGTTGAAAAAGGAAATTTAACCACCAAGAATCCTAGAGTAAAAAAGAACTTCCGATGGCAGCTAGGCGAACAAGCCTCAAAACGCGCGAAATCGGCCAATTGCTGATCGTCGGCTTCGATGGCGTGGAGATGACGCCGCATCTCGGCTCTCTGCTCACACGTCTGCAGCCAGCCGGAGTGATTTTGTTCGCACGCAATATCGTGACGGCCGAGCAGACATGGCGGTTGCTGCGCGATTGCCAAGAATGCGTTTCCACGCCGCTGTTTGCCTGCGTCGATCTCGAAGGCGGGCTTGTGGATCGCTTCCGCGACGTTCTCGGTCCTACGCCTTCGGCGGCAGATGTCTTCGCTACTGGCGACCGCAAACTTTTTCGCAAACATGGGCAGATCATCGGCGAGAATTGCCGCGCTCTGGGATTCAACGTCGACTTCGCTCCCGCTCTCGATCTGGCGTTTGAAGCCTCGCGCAGCGTAATGGCTTCGCGAGTCGTTTCGGTGAACCCGCGTGAAACGGTTGCTTACGCTCGCGAGTTTCTCGCGGGGCTTCGAAGCGCGGACGTGCTGGGATGCGGCAAACATTTTCCCGGCCTCGGCGAAGGAAAACTCGACAGCCATCACGCACTGCCTACGATCAAGAAATCGCTGCACAAACTTTGGGCCGAGGATCTCCTCCCGTACCGCATACTCCGAACGCAGCTGCCCATGGTGATGATTTCGCACGCGGCCTATCCGCTGGTCACGCCGGCTCACACTCCGGCTTCGATCTCCAGAAAATGGATTACGGATATTTTGTGCAAACGTATCGGCTATCGCAACCCCATCGTTTCCGATGATCTCGAGATGGGCGCAGTCTTGTCGGCGGCGTCCGTAGGACAGGCTGCGGTTGAATTCGTGCGTAGCGGCGGAGATCTCTGCCTGATCTGCCATCGCGCCGACTATGTCGCACAAGCCTACGATGAGTTGGTGAACATGACGGAGAGTGATTCCAAATTCGCCAGGCGTGTCGACGAATCGGTGCGATGCGTGCTTTCGTTCAAGACGAGGTGGGTAAAGGCGTTGCGATGCAGGCCGGCACCCTCCTCGAAGATGGTTGAGAAGCTTACGCGGAAGCTCCGGGAGTTCGGCGAGGAAGTAAGGCTTGCAGCTCTGGACCGGCAGGGGAACGATCATGAGAAAACTTATGCCGCGCAGAGTTCGCCTCCGCCGCGCCGATGAAAAAGCAAAAAGAAGATATGATCGTGGCCGGAGTGATGAGCGGGACTTCCGCGGACGGGATCAATGTAGCGTTGGTGCGGATTCGCGGTGGCGATGCCCGCAGGCATCTGAACTTCGAATTACTGGGGCACGCGGAGCATTCTTATCCAAAGAAGGTTCGCGCAGCGGTGCTGGCTGCCATGAACGCTACGCGTGCCAGCGTAGCTGATCTCGCGCGATTGAACTTTCTGTTGGGTGAGCTCTATTCCGACGCTGTGCTCTCCACGGAGCGGCAGTTTCGATTGAAGGCCGATCTGGTCGGCTGCCACGGACAAACTCTCTACCATCAAGGCGAGCCGCAACGCTTTCTCGGACGCAAAGTGGCGGCCACGTGGCAAACTGGCGAGGGCGCGATCATCGCAGCGCGGGTCGGCGCGCCGGTAGTGTCGGATTTTCGTCCGGCCGATATGGCCGTTGGTGGGCGTGGCGCGCCGCTAGTTCCCTTCCTCGACTACATGCTCTTCCGCGACGCGCGCCTGGGAAGAATCGTGCAAAATATTGGAGGCATCGCGAACCTTACCGCTATTCCTGCAGGCGCGGCCACGAAGGATTTGATTGCGTTCGATACCGGGCCGGGCAACATGGTGATCGATGGCGTCACGCAAAGATTATTCAATCAGCCATTTGACCGCAATGGGCGAATTGCAGCTTCAGGGAAAATCCTGGATAACGTCTTGCACGAAATATTAAAGCGTGACTTCTTTCAAAAAAAGCCCCCCAAGACCGCGGGCCGCGAAGAGTTCGGGCGGGAGTTTGTCGCCGAATTTGTTCGCATGTGCGGACGGTCGGCAAAGTCCGACATAGTTACCACGGCTACGGCGCTGACGGCAAGATCGATTGCCGATGCTCTTCGCCGGTTTGTGCTGGCGGTTCCGGGATCGTCCAAAAAAAATGCGAAAGGACACTTTCAAGAAATGATTCTCTCCGGCGGCGGAGCTAAGAATTCGACGCTCGTTGCGATGTTGACCAATGAGCTCGCGAACCTCGGCTTGCGGCTGCGCTTCTCCGACGAATTCGGCCTGCCTTCCGCAGCGAAAGAAGCGGTAGCTTTCGCTGCTTTAGCGCACGAGACCTGGCACAATCGGGCATCGAACGTTGCTTCAGCGACTGGAGCAAATCGACCGGCGGTGCTCGGTAAAATCTCGTATCGTTAATTGGAATTCGTGAGCGAAATTTGAACACATAAGGAACTCGTAGAAATATTCGTTGACTTATGCCGATCTACATTGCACTGCTTCGCGGGATCAACGTTGGTGGAAACAAGCGGATCAAGATGGATCAGCTTCGAAAATCGTTTGAAGCGCTCGGCTTTGATCGAGTTGCGACGTATATCCAGAGTGGAAATGTAGTATTCAAAGCGGGCAAGGGTTCCCCGTCCTCTTTGTCCAAGAAGATTGAAGACCGAATCCTCCGCGACTTTGGCCATTCGGTCTCAGTCGTCTTGAGAACTGCGGACGAAATGAAACAGACGATTGCAAACAATCCTTTTCTAGAGGATCGCGCTATCGATCCCACAAAACTCCACGTAATGTTCTTGTCCAATGCGCCCGCATCATCCGCTCTGGAGAAGCTGGAGACGATGACGATGAAGCCGGATCGCTCCTGCTGCCTCGGCAAGGAAATTTACCTCTACCTCCCGAATGGGACTGCGCAAAGCAGTTTGATGAAGGCGCCTTTCGACCGCGTCCTGTCTGTCGTCACCACGACGCGCAACTGGAACACGACAAACCAGCTCTTGCAGATGTGCGCGGACTGCCTGTGATGCTGCGAATTTCTACAGTTATAGCCGCTGTTACTTTGCTTGCTTCCCTGCTCTCCTGCTCTCACCAGGCTGACCCGAACACGCTGGTGATGCTCATCGAATCGAGCCCTACCAATCTCGACCCGAGGATCGGCGTGGATGCGCAATCGGAGCGCATCGACAACTTGATTTTTGATGACCTGCTTTCACGCGGCGACAACCTCGACGTGGCCCCCGGGCTGGCCGAGCGCTGGGAAATTCCCGACCCGCTTACTTATGTTTTTCATCTGCACCATGGGGTGAGATTTCATGATGGGCGTCCGCTCACCGCGCGCGATGTGAAGTGGACCTTCGATTCCCTGCTCACCGGCAAGATTCGCAGCGCCAAGACATCGACATATCGCTTCGTCGATCACATCGACGCACCGGATGATTTCACGGTGCTCTTCCGCATGAAAGAACCGGACGCGGCGCTGCTATGGAATATTTCCGATGGGGCGATGGGGATTGTGCCTTTCGGGAGCGGAAGCGAAATCGCAAGCCATCCCATCGGCTCCGGGCCCTTCAGGTTTGTCAGCGCTGAGACCGACAAAGACGTCATCATCGAACGTAACGACGACTACTGGGGCGGGAAAGCGAAATTGGCTCGCGTGCGCTTCGCGATCGTCCCTGACACGACCACGGAAGCGCTTGAGTTGCGGAAAGGCACAGGCGATCTCTCCATCAACTCGCTTACGCCGGACACCGTGCTGACTCTGGAGCGCGAACCGTTTCTGGCCGTCGAACGTGCGCCGGGCACTGAGATCCAGTATCTCGGCTTCAACCTGCGCGATCCTATTCTGCGGGACGTGCGGGTGCGGCAGGCGATTGCGTATGCCCTCGACCGGCGGCCGATGATCGAATATCTGTGGCGTGGGCGGGCGCAGCCCGCGCGCAGCGTTCTGCCGCCACAAAGTTGGGCCTACAACGGAAACATACCGCCTTATGATCACGATCCGGAAAAGGCGCGCCAACTTCTGGACGCTGCCGGGTATCTTCCGATCAATGGCGTGCGCTTTCACATCACCATGAAGACGTCCACGGTCGAGGCCACACGTTTGATGGTCGCCGTCATGCAACAGCAGTTGCGCGAAGTTGGAATTGCGCTCGATATACGCAGCTTTGAATCGGCGACATTTCTTGCCGATGTGATTCACGGAGCGTTTCAGCTTTACGGATTGCGCTGGGTTGGCGGCAATCAGGATCCCGATATCTTCTACGTATTTCACTCGTCGAGATTTCCTCCGAATGGGGCGAACCGCGGCCATTACTCAAACGCAAAAGTGGATGCGCTCATCGACCAGGCGCGGCGCGAAATCGATTCCAGCGTGCGCAAGCCGATTTATGCCGAGGTGCAACAGATTCTGGCTGAGGAGCTGCCCTACATCGACTTGTGGTATATCGACAATGTCATCGTCCACAACAAACGGGTGCGCAACGTGCAGCTGAATCCGGCGGGCAACTACGATTTTTTGCGCACAGCTGAGCTGGCAACCGCGCAGAATTAGCTGATCTTTCAAGGCCAGAATGAGCCGCCGACGACGCGTGTTACCATCACAAATACCTGCCAGTCATGCGGATTCTTTTCATCGGCGACATTTTCGGACGGCCCGGACGCACCATCGTGAAAGATCGACTGCCGGGCATCGTCCGCGACCACGCGATTGATCTCATTATTGCCAACGGTGAGAATTCGGCAGCGGGTTTTGGCATCACTCCGGCACTTGCTGAGGAACTGTTCGAACTCGACATCGACGTAATCACCACCGGCAATCACGTCTGGGACAAGCATGAAATTTTCGACTACTTCCAGATGGTCGATGGCAATGGAAACAGTCCGCAGCGTCGTATCCTTCGGCCGGCGAATTACCCCGCGGACATGCCGGGGTGGGGCATGTATCAGGGCCACAAGGGGAAGGTGCCGTACGCCGTCATCAACCTGCAGGGGCGCGTCTTTATGGCTGCAAATGATGATCCTTTTCGCGTCGCCGACCAACTTCTGAAGAAAATCGATGCCAAAATAATTTTCGTCGACTTCCACGCCGAGGCGACTTCGGAGAAGATTTCGCTAGGCTGGTATCTCGACGGACGTGTGACCGCGGTTGTGGGAACGCACACTCACGTACCCACGGCCGATGAGCGAGTTTTGCCGAACGGCACCGCCTATGTCACGGATGTTGGCATGACCGGCCCTTATGACGGCGTGATCGGCGTGAAGAAGGAACTGGTCGTGAACAAATTTCTCAATGGCATGCCCGTGCGCTTTGAGCCTGCAACCGGCGATGTGCGGCTATGCGCCGTGGTCATCGACTGCGATGAGAAAACGGGAAAGGCCCACGCCATCGAAAGGCTCATGCTGTCATAGCTTTCTGCAAGAAAACTGTGCTGTTCCGTTCTGAACGTGCGGTCTGCCGATCGGGTTACCGAAGGTACCCGGCACTAATAGGTAATCGGCTAGAAGCAGGCGGCAGGGTAAAATCAAGCGGATGCGGTCGTCCTTTCTCCAACTCTTTCTGATTGCGGTTCTGGCCGCGTTGCCATCGTTTGCCGCCGACGATGCCGCAGTCGTCCCCCCAACGAAGAGCACTGTCACTTGCGGCAGCGGTATCCCCGGCGGCATCAATTGCACGCCCACGAAGAAGGATCTGAAACAGGCGCGTAACGCTTACGCCCGCGGATTGAAACTGGAAGACGGCAAGCATTTTGAAGAAGCGTTCGAACAGTTCGATCAGGCGGCGCGGCTGGCTCCGCAGAATGTGCAGTTCCTTTCGGCGCGCGAAGTGGTGAAGTCGCAGATGGTTTTTCAACACACGGAGCGCGGCGACGCGCTTATGGCCGACGCCCAGCGCGAACCGGCGGCGCTGGAATTTCGCGCTGCGTTGAAGCTTGACCCCGACAACCAGTACACGCAAAAGCGGCTGGAGGAAGCGCTTCGCGACCCAGCTGCTCCGCCGAGTTTGCCGACGCCGGTGGCCGACTCCACTGAAATTCATCTGAACCCGAAAACCAACCAAGCCTCGTTTCACTATCATGGAGATGTGCGCGGCCTGTTTAAGGAGGTGGGCTCTTCCTACGGTGTCGCTGCGCAGTTCGACGATTCAGTACCGGCGAAGCAAGTGCGGTTTTTTGTGGACGATGTCGATTTCTCGACGGCGCTGAACCTGGCATGCCGCGCCAGCAAGACAATGTGGGCCGCGCTCGAACCACACCAGATGTTGATCGCCGCCGATAATACAGAGAATCACAAGCAGTTCGATCGCATGTCGCTCGCCACGTTCACTGTGCCGGGCGCGACCACACCGCAGGAGGCAACTGAGCTGGTCACTTCGCTGCGCAACATCTGCGACTTTCAGAAGATTAGTTCTGGACAAATCGGAACCGTGGAGGTACGCGCGCCTCAGGCGACCTTGGCCGCTTGCACGAAGCTGGTGCAGCAACTGACCAGCGAAAGGCCGCAGGTGGCCTTCGATATGGAGGTTTACCAGATAAGTCACACCTTCACCCGCGAAATCGGCATGCACCTTCCGGATACTTTCAATATGTACAATATTCCGGTCGCCGCTCTGGCAGCGCTTGGCGGGCAAAGCGTCTCATCGCTGGTAAATCAGCTGATTTCCTCCGGCGGCATCAATCAGGCTGGGAGTTCTGCATTGTCCGGGCTGCTGGCTCAATTGCAGGGCCAGTCCGGATCGATTTTCAGCCAGCCGCTGGCAACCTTCGGCGGCGGCCTGACTTTCTCCGGCGTGAGCCTCGATCAGCTTAAGGCGGCGCTCTCACTCAACGAATCGTGGGCGCGCAGCCTGCAACGCGCTACCCTGCGCGCCGCGCAAGGCAAGGACGCCACCTTCCACCTGGGAGAGCGCTATCCCGTCCTGACTGCCAGCTACGCTCCCATTGCCAACTCGCCCGCGATTTCCGCGGTGTTGGGAAACCAGAGCTATGTCCCGCCGTTTCCGTCGGTCAGTTACGAGGATCTCGGGTTGAACCTTAAGGTAAAACCGGCGATTCATGGCAATGGAGACGTGACCGTGGCGATCGAGATGCAAGTTCGAGCGCTGACCGGGCAAAGCTCGAATGGCGCGCCTGTGATTTCGAACCAAGAGTACAAAGGCGGCATACGCCTGCGCGATGGCGAACCTGCCGTGATTGCAGGCCAAATCTCAACCACTGATGAAAACTCGATGGCCGGTCTTCCCGGCCTCTCCGGCATTCCGGGATTCAATCAGGCTCTTCTCGATAACAACAAGATGATCGAGAACGACGAGTTGCTCCTCATCATCACGCCGCATATCGTAGCCAACCACGACCGCGCGACGGATGAGATCTGGGTCAGCGAGAAGTAATCAGCGACTGGTCGGAATCGTTAGGGCGTGACGCGAAAGGCCACATTGCTTTCAAGCAGTTTCGTCGGCGTCGTCACCTCGACCGCTCCTGTGGTCGCGCCGGTTGGAACTGTGGTGGTGATTTCCGTGCTCGACACCACAGTAAATGTCGCGGCAGTTCCGTTGAAGCTGACGGCGGTCGAGCCAGTTAGATTACTCCCGAGAATAACGACGCTCGTTCCCACTTTACCAGACGTCGGCTCCGTTTTCACGAACGGACCAAGCCCGACACTCACTCCGAAGATGGTGCCGCAGCCGAACCCGCCGCAGTCGCTCTTGCCGCCTTGGGAGGTCGCACCGTAGAAGTTCCCGTTGGTGGCTTGCAGAACTCCAGCAAAGGGGAACTGTCCGTCAGTGTGAGCGAAGCTATGCAGCGTGGTCAGCGTGCCGCTCGGGGTAATCTGGAAGACGGTGCCAGAGCCGTTGACCCCGGCGACTTCCGCCGTTCCGTAGAAATTCCCGTCGGTGCCTTGTATCAGCCCTGCCTGCGGCCACGAGCCGTCAGAGCAGCTGCTGCCTGAGGAGCAAAAGCTGTGCAACGTCGTGATGGCGCCCTTGGCAGTAACTCTAAATACCGTGCCGCGGTTATAGCTCTGTGCCCCGCCCGATATGGTGGTCCCGTAGAAGTTTCCGTCGGCAGCCTGCAGCAGCGGCCCGAAAGGATTTGAGCCATCGGTGCCGTTGAAGGTATGCAGCGTGGTCAGCACGCCCTTGGCGGTGATTTTGAAGAGCGTACCACAGTAAGTATTACAGGAAGCATTGGTTCCGCCCGAGTATGTAGTCCCATAGAAGTTTCCGTCGGTGGCTTGCACGAGCCCACCGTAAATGCCCTCCCCATCAGTGCCGACGAAGCTGTGCAGGGTCGTCAGCTTGCCCTCCGGCGTCATTCGGAAGACTGTCCCACACCCATAGGGCGAGTAAATGGAGGAGCACGCGTTACCGCCCCCGAAGGTTGTCCCATAAAAGTTCCCGTCCGTGCCTTGAATCAACGCGTCATAAGGGTACGCACCGTCGGTGAAGTCGAAAGTGTGCAGCGTAGTCAATACGCCCTGCGGAGTTATCTTGAAAACGGTGCCACAGCCTGCGCCGAAACCGTGCTCGCAGACACCCGAGGACAACCCTCCGTTTGAGGTGGTTCCATAGAAGTTCCCATCGTTACCCAGCACCAACCCGTATGTGGGATTGCTGCCGTCCGTGCACCCGGTTTGGGAGCAAAAACTGTAGAGCGGCGTCAGCGCGCCCCCGGGAGTGATGCTGAAGACCATACCTTGGCCACCGACATGGGATGCGTCGCCACTGTAGGCGGTCCCGTAGAAATTCCCATCGGTGCCGTGAACCAGAGTGGCGAAGTAAACACTGTCGCTGCAATCTTCCCCGAGTCCGCTGCAAAAGTTGTAAAGAGTCTTGAAGGTCTGCGCGGGCAAGGCAATCGCAGCAGCAATAAAAAAGGCGAAGACGATGCCAACTGTAGTCAATAACCCAAATTTCCCCATTGTGCCTCCTCCGCTTCCAGTCTCGTTACGGCGTGACGCGAAAGGCCACGTTGCTTTCAAGCAGTTTCGTCGGCGTCGTTACCTCGAGCGCTCCTGTGGTCGCGCCGGTTGGAACCGTGGCGGAGATTTCTGTGCTCGACACCACAGTGAATGTCGCGGCAGTTCCGTTGAAACTGACGGCGGTCGAGCCGGTGAGATTGTTGCCTAGGATAACGACCCTAGCACCAACCTTGCCGAAAGTGGGCTCCGTTTTCACGAACGGGCCCAGCCCCACGCTCACTTCGAAGACCGTGCCGCAGCCGTAATCGAAGCAGTCCCCCTTGCCGCCCCCATTGGTGGTCCCGTAGAAAACTCCGTTGGTGGCTTGCAGCAGTCCTGCAAAGGGATTCTCGCCGTCCGTGCCGTCGAAGCTGTGCAGAACGGTCAGCGTGCCGCCCGGGGTAATCCTGAAAGCCGTGCCATAGTAATAGCCCGTCCCACCCACTTCCGCGGTCCCGTAGAAGTTCCCGTCGGTGCCCTGAACTAGCCCCGCCTGGGGGTTGTAGCCGTCAGCGCAGCCGTCTGTTGCGCAAAAGCTGTACAGTGTTGCCAGCGTACCCTTTGGTGTAAGTTTGAAGACAGTGCCGCCGGTATGTTCCCCGCCTCCCGCTGTTGTCCCGTAGAAATTTCCGTTGGTGGCTTGTACCAACGGGCCCTCAGGGTATGCTCCATCAGTGCCATCGAAGTTGTGCAGCGTGGTCAACGCGCCCGCTGGTGTGATCTTGAAAATAGTGCCACAGAAAACGCTACAGGTCTGGTTGGCCCCGCCGCTGGAGGTCGTCCCGTAGAAGTTCCCATCGGTGCCTTGCACCAGCCCGCCGTAAAGGAGTTCGCCGTCATTGCCGTCGAAGTTGTGCAGCGTGGTTAGCGTACCCTCTGGGGTGATTTTGAAGACCGTTCCGCACCCAACTTCGGTTTGGCAATTGGGTCCGCCTCCAAGGGTTGTTCCGTAGAAACTCCCAGCGGCACCTTGCACCAGCGCGCCATTCGGGTACGCGCCGTGAACGTTGTCAAAGCTGTGAAGCGTGGTCAGCGTGCCCGCCGGAGTAATTTTGAAAACCGTGCCGCATCCTCCTTGTGAGCTATCGGCACACGCATAGGCTCCGCCTCCAAGGGTGGTCCCGTAGAAATTTCCATCGGTCCCTTGCACCAGCCCATAGCCAGGGTTAGCACCATCCGTGCAGTTGGTTTGGGAGCAAAAGCTGTAAAGCTCAGTTAACGTGCCTCCGGGAGTAATGCGGAACACCATGCCATAGCCGTTGGCCCCGCCAGAGGTAGCCGCCCCATAGAATTTCCCATCAGTGCTCTGAATCAGCGCCGCGTTGGAAACACTGTCAGTGCAGTCTCCCCCAAGTCCGCCGCAAAAGTTGTAAAGAGTCTTGAAGGTCTGCGCGGGCGAAACAATCGCCGCTGCCACAATAAACAAGAAAACGACACTCACGGAACTCGGAATGCTCCGTTTTGGATCGAGTGTCCGTGCGCGTGCCATTGGGATTCCCCTAGGGAACTCGTCGATTTCGAATTGCGCTCTAGATCCGCTGCAAATCGCAGGCAAAGTTTCACCCGCAGATAATACGAGAGGAGAAAGCGCACTGAGGTTGCAGGGATTGTCCCCCATCTCGGACCTACGGTCAAGGTGCAAGAACTTGCAGCCAGCTGTTGACGGGAGATACAGGTCCGTACAACTGTCATCGGAATCGTCACCTAGAAGTTAAAGCCGCGAATGAGTCGGCTACTTCCCCTCTTTTGCAGCGAACTCTACCAGTCCCTTGAGTGAGTCGGCGGGAACCTGACCCACGTTTCCGATGGTGCGGCCATTGATGAAGAGTGTCGGCGTGCCGGTCACGTTTACCGCTTTCCCTAGAGCGAGGGACGCATCCACGTGAGCTTTGGTTACGGGAGTGGTGGCGCAGGCTGCAATATCCGCGCCTTTCACGCCTGCACCGTCGGCAAGAGCGGTAAGCTTTTCGTCCGCGTTTTCAGCCGTGATGTCGGCTTGCGTCTCGTAGGTCTTGGCCACGAACTTCCAGAATGCATCGTTCGACGTATGGCCCACGCAGTCGGCGTAAGCGGCTCCCTTCGCCGCCCAGTTGTGCATCTCGAGTGGAAAGTTCTGGAAGACGAAGCGAGCTTTAGGCTCGGCCGCAACCAACGCTTCGATCGCAGGCTGCGCCGCTTTACAAGCTGGACACTGCAGGTCTCCAAACTCGACGATGGTGACTGCAGCATCTTTCGGCCCGCGCGAGGGACCAGAGATTCCTTTCTCGAGCGCTTTCTTTGTTGGATCGAACGGCTTGGCTCCGAATGGAATAATGTCTCCGACCACCGCATGCTCGCCATCCGCCGTCACATAGAAGCGGCTGGCTTGCTGGCCCTGAGGCGTGGCCAGAACTACATCGACCTGAACCAGGCCCGGGACAGGCGCGGGCTTGATGCTGGCGATTTTCCAACTCACCTGCGCTTCGTAACCGAAGGTTTGCTGCATGAAAGAATCGACCGTGGCTTCAGAAGGAAGATTAAGAGCCGGCGCCCCCGTCGAACCATCCGCGGGTTTCGTTGGGGCCGGCGATTGAGCGGTGGCCATGGCGCCCGCAAACAAGAGAATGAATATCAGAACATAAGAATTGCGCATGAGTTTCCTTTCAAAATGCAAATCAGAAATTGTTGGGCAATCGGAAAATCTTCGCGGCGAATCCTCTCACACTTCGCTCTTCGCGGCGATCGGAAAACGGCGGCCGTAACCAAAGGCTTTGGGAGAAATCTTAATCCCCGGTGCCGCCTGCTGGCGCTTGTACTCGGCTCGGTCCACCATGCGCACAACCCGGCGAACCACTTCGATATCGAATCCGCGATCGGCAGCGATACGCTCGGCAGAGTGTGCATCTTCCACATAATCTTCCAGCACGGCGTCGAGAATTTCATAAGGCGGCAGCGAGTCGCTGTCCTTCTGGTTGGGCCTTAACTCCGCGCTCGGCGGCTTCTCCAGCGTAGCCGGTGGAATCGCCGGGCGGCGCGAATTCACATAATGACTAAGCCGGTAAACCAGCGTCTTTGGCACATCCGAGATGACTGCCAAACCTCCGACCATATCGCCATAAAGTGTACAGTAGCCCACGCCCAGTTCGCTCTTGTTGCCAGTGGAAAGAACAATCGCGCCGAGTTTGTTGGAGAGCGCCATCAGCAATGTGCCGCGAGCACGCGATTGGATGTTCTCCTCGGTCACGTCTTCCTTCCGACCTGCAAAAACTTCCTGTAAAGTCTGCCGGTATGCGCCGACGACCTGATTGATTGAGAGCAATTCGAAACGGATGCCAAGATTTTTCGCCAGCTCGCGGGCATCGTCGATGGAACCGGGCGATGAATACGGACCCGGCATGCCGACTCCAATTACATTTTCCGGGCCGACCGCATCTGCGGCAATGACCGCGGTGAGAGCCGAATCGATGCCTCCGCTGAGGCCGATGATCGCTTGTTGAAATCCGCACTTGCGCATGTAGTCGCGCGTGCCGAGCACCAGCGCGGCATAGATGCTGGCTTCCTCGCCTTCGATCTGCTCATGCACGTCGCCAGTGAGAGTCTTGGAATCGAAGAAAATGAGATCCTCCTCGAACGATAATCCTTGCGCGATGACTTCACCTTCTGCATCAAGAACGATGCTGGAGCCATCGAACAGCAGGCTGTCATTGCCTCCGACCTGGTTGACCATCGCGACTGGAACCTTGTGCTGGCGCGCGATGGAGACCAGCATGTCGCGGCGCAGTTCGCGTTTGCCGATCCAAAAAGGCGACGCGGAGATATTGAGCACAAAGTTGCCGCCGCTGCGAATGAGCGCCTCGATGGGATCAACCGTATAAAGGCGTTTGGGCCAGAAAAGCTTGTCGTTCCAGGCATCTTCGCAGATGGTGAGCGCCATGTGGTTGCCGCAGAAGGGGAACAAGCTCTGACTCTTGGCGGGCGCGAAATTGCGCATTTCGTCGAACACATCGTAAGTGGGCAAAAGCATCTTCGATTGCACAAAGGCGACTTTGCCATCCTGCAAAAGCGCGGCGGAATTCATCGCAGACTTGCCGGTTTCAGAGTCGGCCGGGGTGACTAATCCGCAGATTACGGCGATGCCCTGAGTTTGCGCAGCGATGCGCTCGACTGATTCTCGATTGCGTGCGAGAAACGATGGACGCTCGACCAAATCCCGGGGCGGATAGCCACAGACAGAAAGTTCAGGAAAAAGAATCAGTCCGGCGCCGGCGCCTTGGGCATGGCGGGAAAACTCGATAATCTTGGCGGCGTTGCCGGAGAAATCTCCGACCGTGGGGTTGATTTGGCCGAGCGCAAGCTTCACCTATCTAGTGTAAAGCTGCGGAGGACGGGGGCCAAGTGCAGCGTGCAGTGTCGAGCGCCGGGCCGCTCGATCCTGCGGCAAACCATCCTTGAAATTACAAATTGTTCGCATACGATTCTTACATCAAAGCTGAGCGGTTCCAGTCGCTCGACAGCGCTGGATTTACACGTCGCCCCCTGCCGCGGCTGCAGTTGCTTCCGGAGACTTAGGGGGGGCTGGAGCAGACTTGGTATCCATCGCTTTTGAGCATAATTCGGCGGCTTCGGCCATGCTTTCCACTTCCTGTTGCTTCATCGCCTGCCAGGTACCGAAGGTGGCTTTCTCGCGGGCCACACCTTCGAGATTGCACGTGATGCGTGCCTGATAGTGGGCCTTGATACTCTCCAGTTCAGCCTGAATCTGGCTGACCTCCTCCGCCTTCCTGGCCCACTCTGCGTCAACCTGCTGGGTTTGCGCGGCCTCATAGGAATCCAAAGCTTCCTTGCGCGCCTTGGCGTCTTGCTGGACCTGGGCAAGGGGAACGCCGGCAGCGTCGAGGGCCATCAATACGGCGGCCCGCTTCATCTCAGGGGACAACCCGCGGATGTGTTCGCTGCGTAGCATCTCAACGACCTTGCTAACGCTGTACCCCTTGGATGGATTGATGATCCCGGCGACGCGGTAGATATCTTCCACCGGCAACAACTGGATCTGAAAGCTCGGGACCGACCGCGAAGACTGCGCCGGAATTCTTTCCATGGGATGAGTTACTGATGGAGGCATAAAATCGTCCTTCTCGTCTGAGACGTTGCTAATTTCGTCGCCGTTCGTCCTGGAGTCCTCCCGCTTGTTCTGCCGGGATGACATTCCAAACCATTTGCTTGACATACGTTTCCTTTCCTTGCCGGCCTCCAGCTGTTGCGGCGGCTGGTTTGCCTGAAGTTCAATCGGTCGAGCATAGGAGCTCGGTGATGGCGAAGAGATTTGCGGCTGCAAAATACGGGGCCGCTCCCGGTGGGTTGTTTTGCGCCCAAACCCTCGCGGCGGAGGCATGGATGCGTTGCTGCTTACGAGTCGAACGAGTGGGACATCTTCTAGGTCTGGCGGCTTGGGAAACATTTCGACCCGGTTGCGTTCCCGCGGTTTCGCAACGCTTTCCAGCTTCAAGGTTGTATTTGGAACACGAGCCGCATTGGCAGGTTCGAGAAGCAGGGGCGCGGAAGTAACCGGTTGAGCGGCGGCCTGCGCAGGTACTAATGGGACATTGGGGCTCGGGTCCCGTTGTATGCCCACAAAATATTCTCTGTCCTCGCTGCGACAGTACTTGACGGTGCCGGAGAACTGCTCCCACGGCCCTTGAATCTTCAGCTTGGAGCCTACAGCGATTGGTATTTTGATCCGTATGCATGCTCCCCCAACCGATTTATCATCGATGCATGCGCGAGTTGTCTGCACACTACCGCTTTCGTCAACCCACGACACATCCACCCGGATCATTACTGGGGCTCGTAGATCGTGCATGACTCCGCTCAAGTAGGTCTATCGGCAGGAAGCCGGAGGAGATTACCGGTAATGGGTTTGGCGGACAGTGACTTTCGTTTGGAGGAGAGGCCGGTCAGGCAGCAGCAGCTGATGCTGCGGGCGGCGCCAGACGGCCGCACAGCCGAGATCGGCTGTCCTCAATGCGTCTAGCAGACCCAGTTTCTAGTCCCCTGCGACGGGAATGACCGTATGTTTGGGCACGGGCGGGGCAGTGTCGCCTTTCTGGTCCTGCCAGAGAACTTGATTGAGATTCGCGGCTCCGGCAGCGTCAGGACGGGAGAAATCCATTTTTGCCGAATCATTCGCGCCGCGGGCATCGCGCTTATTGATCTCGTAGATCATGCCGTTCTTAAGATTACGATAGTCCGCCTGGAACGCGGGCTGGCTGCCTTGCCCAGCGAACATCGGCCCCATCACCGGGGCGTAGGCATCATTCTGATTCATGGGCGGCAGCCCCAGCAGCATTTCCATGGTGTGAATCATGTTGACCGTCGTGTAGAAGCGGTGATCGACATAAGGCGCGGAGGCCGTTCCCGGCGAATACTTGCTGACCACGAAGGCGATCGACCGGTGGGCGTCGACGTGGTCGCCGCCATCCTGCGCGTCATCTTCGAGGACGAAGATCCCGGTGTCATCCCAGTAGGGACTATGCGAAACGGCATCCACGACCCGGCCAAGAGCGAGATCATTGTCGGCCACCGATGCTGCCGGTCGCGGGCGATCAGGACGCGTGCCGCCGGTGTGATCGTCGGGAAGATACAGAAGAACAAAGGCCGGCAACTGGAACTCAAGGCTCTCATTGGCTTCGCGGGCACGTGTGTAGGCGGTAAATTCGTTGAGAAATTCGTCGGCGCGAAGCTGGTCGGGATAGTCGGTATTGAAGTCGGGATAGAGCGGATCGAAGTGGTCCCGCAGCACAGCCTTCGTAGGCTTAACGCCATTAAACAATGGCACAGACCAAGGGAACGGGCTGGGAGCGGCGTGAGGATTGCCGACGTTCGGGGGCAGCATCTCTCCCTGATGAAATTCAGTGCGGGGGCATAGCGTCTCCTGCGCGGAAGGAGTTCCCTGCTTGGGCGTCGATGCTTTGCGGATTTTGTTGCACCATTCCGCGTTCACGAACTCGCCGTAGTCGCGATAAGTGAGTCCGTGGCGGGCGACGTTGTCCCAAAGAAAACCTGTGGCGGGGTCGTCGATATCGGGCTGGTTGTTGTCGAGCGGATACTCATCGGCGACGGTGCCCTGGAAATCGTAAGTGCGCTCTTTGCCGCGGTAAGCGATCTGCCAGGTTTTTTCGTTATAGTCGCTGGTGATGGCCGCATTCGACCATAGATGACCGTCGCCGGAAACTTCTCCGCTGTCATAGAAATTGTCGAGTACGCCGAATTGCAGCGCGAGCTTGTGTTCGTTGGGCGTGATGTCGGCGCCGTACATTGTGAGAGAGGGATCGCCATCGCCGATCTTCTGTTCGCCGAGTTTCAAATCGCCGAGAATCTGATCGTAAGTACGATTTTCCTTGATGACATAGATGACGTGCTTGATGGGATTCTTGCCGGCAACAAAAGTGATGACTCCAGGATTTTGATGGAGCAGGTTGTCGTGCTCAACGGTGCGCGTAAGGTCTTCGAGTTTGCCGAGAGTAGAGGGAATGTTCAGACGCGCGATGGAGCCACGCAGCAGCGTGGGAATGTAGGGATGCGAGTGATAACGGCCTTCGTAGGCAGTCTTGCCCATGCCTTTATTAGGGCCGACACTAAGGCCTTTGGCGGTGGCGATGAGGAGATCATCGCCTTGAACCGCGAGCGCGCTGGGATACCAGTCGGTAGGGATAAAACCGAGAGCTGGCACTGCAGCCGAGTCGCTATCGGACGCGTTCGAAGATGGACTATTCGCAGCGGTCAATTTAGACATGTCGAAAACTGCTACCGCATCGGACGAAGCATCGCCCACAAAAAGTTTTTTTCCGTCTGCCGACTGCGCCAGGGAGCTGGGATAAGTTCCTGCGAAGCGTTGGTTGCGAACTGTGGTATCAAGCTGGGTCAAGATGCTGCCGGTTTCGGTTGAGACCACGGCAACCGAATCGGCATTCGACAGAGCTACGTAGAGAAGCTTTTCATCGGGACTGAGCAGCATGGCCGTGGGATGAGAACCGGGCGCGATTGGATCATCGGGCAAGAGAAGTTTGATCCATCGAACCACTTTGCCATTGCTCAGATCCAATTCGGCGATGCGGGAAGCATTCCAGAGACTGCACCAGGCGCGGCGTCCGTCGCGCGTGGCGACAACCGTGTAGGGGAAAGAAGACGGAATCAAATGGCTCGTCGAGAGGTCGAAACTCTGCAGCACTTTGCCCGTCGCAACATCGAGCAGGACGACGTTGTCGGAAAGATTGTTGGCTACGAGCAGTTGGTCTTGATCATGTGCCTTTCCTGAATCGCCTGAAATCAGCGCTAACCCTGCAGGATACGGAATGGCGCTTCCCGCGGGCGTTTTGAGTAATGCGGTGGCAACTTTCTTATCGGCGGCGATGGATTGCGGCGCCATCGCAATGAATCGTTCGGGAGCGACCTTGCCAGCGATGAAGCTATAGACTGCGATGCCGTTGCCGGTGTCGGGCGGCTTCTGTCCCGTGGGATCAGTGATTGAACCCACGGACGCGTAGAGATACTTGCCATCGGAAGAAAAAGCCAGTCCCAGGAAAAAGCTCTGGTGAACCTCTTCGCCGAAGCGCTTTTCAGGAAAGTCGAAGATCTGATTGGTCTTGAGATCGAGAACAGCAATCGATTGCATCGCCATTGTTTCCTGCGTGCCATAGCCGTTGTTCAAAAGCGCGGCGTAACGGCCGTCCGGACTGAGGGCGATAGTGGCGGGAAAGCTGTTGGTGCTAGCGACGTGGCCGGGAGACGGCGTGGTAAGGATTTTGCTGCTGGGCAGCGGGATGGATGAGTTGTCAGGATGACTCTCCTGCGCGGGAAGCGGATTCAGAACGGCCAGGAAGACAATCACAAAAACGACGCGGGAGAATCGGTTCACAGGGCCTCCGCAGGTTTGATCTGCAGCATGAAGCGAAATCAGCGTAATGGATGCAGGAAGGTTCGGTCAAAGCGACGTCAAGACAAACATTGCGGACTCTGCTGGAAACTCCCCGTAGAGGTAACGGTACCGCTCACGGGAAAAGGGTCCTTCGACTACGCGGACTGATTCGCTTCGCGAATCAGTCGTCTCCGCTCAGGATGACAGAGCGGTTTATGGCGCACTCCTAGACTCCGGAAGCGCGCGTCGGCAACTGCTGCGTAGGGCCGGAGTCGGAATGCTCCTCCGACGCGTTCACATTGTGGCGGACATCGGCACCCTGCACCCAGAAGATCACATCCTCGGCAATGTTGGTGGCGTGATCGGCGACTCGTTCTAGGTTTCGCGCCACGAGGAGCGCGTCGAGAGCCTGGCGAACCACATCCGGACGTTGGTTCATCGTCTTCACCAGTTGGATGAAGGCATCATCTTTCATGCGATCGACCACGTTATCCATCTCGAGGACGGCTTGCGCGAGCTCAGCTTTGCCTTCGATGAAGGCTTCGAGCGCCCGACGAACCATGGCGCTCACGGCCGCTCCCATGCGCGCGATATCGACCGGCAGGTCGGCGGCGGGAAGCTCGGCCATGTCCATGACGCGCTCGGCGATGTTTACCGCCTGGTCGCCGACGCGCTCGAGGTCAGAATTAATTTTAGTTACGGCAAGGATGAAGCGCAGATCCACGGCCATGGGCTGCTGCATGGCAAGGAGATCGAAAGCAGCCTCGTCAATTTCGCGCTCCGCCGTGTTGATCAGGCTCTCGCCTTCAAGAACCATCTGGCAACGCGTTAGGTCGCGATCGATGTAGGCCTGCCGCGCGCGATCCACCGCCTGCTCCGCCAGCCCACCCATGCGGAGCAACTTCTGGCGCAGATCGTCTAGGCCTTGCTGAAAGCGCGTGCGCATTATCCAACCTTTCTAATTTTGATCCGAATTCTCTTATCCCGCCGATCTGATAAGAGGTTTTATCCAAACCGACCCGTGATGTAATCTTCCGTCTTCTTGTCCGACGGTTTGGTAAAGATCTTTTCCGTCCTGTCGAATTCGATCATCTTACCTAACAGGAAGAATCCCGTAAACTCCGCGACGCGCGCTGCCTGCTGCATGTTATGCGTCACTATCACGATGGTATACCGCTCTTTGAGCTGAAAGATCAACTCTTCAATCTTGCCGGTGGAAATAGGATCCAGCGCCGAGCACGGTTCGTCCATGAGTAAGACCTCGGGTTCGACCGCCAGGGCTCGCGCTATGCAAAGGCGCTGCTGCTGGCCGCCTGAAAGACTCGAGCCCGATTTCTTATGGACTTGATCTTTGACCTCATCCCACAGTGCGGAAACTTCGAGTGATCGTTGAACGACTTCGTCGAGCTTACGGCGATCGCTGAAGCCATTGAGCTTCAGACCGGAAGCCACGTTGTCATAGATCGACATGGTGGGGAACGGATTGGCCTTTTGAAACACCATTCCAACCCGCCGCCGAAGTTGCGTAGCCGATGTGCCGTTGTAGGCGTCAACGTCGCCGATGCGGACACTCCCAGTCACCCGCGCCTCCGGGATGGTCTCATGCATGCGATTCAAGCATCGAATGAACGTCGACTTGCCGCAGCCCGAAGGGCCTATCAGCGCCGTGGCGTGGTTGGCCGCCATGGTCAAACGAACGTCAAACAATGCCTGGTTCTTGCCGTACCAGGCATTCAGGTTTTCGACCTTGATTCCAACGCCCATAAACTAAGCGGCTCCAAAGGTACCGCGACGCACCACGTAGCGCACGGCCGCGACGGCAGTGACGATAAGGAGGATGAGCACCAGCGCTCCCGCCCAAGCCTGCCGGTGCCATTCGTCGTAAGGAGAAATGGCGTAGGTGAAAATCTGCAGCGGCAGCGCGGCGGTGGGCTGGTTGGCGCGGAGATTCCAGAACTGATTCCCAAACGCAGTAAAAAGCAGCGGAGCGGTTTCTCCGGCAACCCGGGCAAAAGCCAGCATAATTCCAGTAATCACACCAGACGTAGCAGTGCGCAACGTGATCGAAAGAGTGGCACGCCAGCGCGGAATGCCCAGCCCATAAGCGGCCTCGCGCAAAGCCTGAGGCACCAGCAGAAGCATGTCTTCGGTTGTGCGTGTGATGGTAGGAATCATCATGATTGCCAAAGCCACGCCGCCGGCCAATGCCGAGAAATGCTTTTGGTAAAGAACAACCATCGAGTAGGCAACGATGCCAATCACAATGGAAGGCACACCGTTGAGCACGTCGGCGGTGAAGCGGATGGCATCGCCGAAGCGGTTGCGGCCGTATTCCGCGACGTAAATACCCGCACCTACTCCCACCGGTACGCCAAGAAGGCTCGCCAGCGCGAGAATGAAGGCCGAGCCAACGATTGCATTGGCCATCCCGCCGCCAGCTTCGCCCACCGGCCTCGGAGTCTGGGTGAGAAACGCCCAGTTGATCGAACCGATGCCGCGATAGACAAGATAGCCAAAGATCGCGATGAGCGGCGCCAGCACAAGAATCACGGTGAACACAGCCACGCCGGTCATTAAGTGATTGACGAGGCGACGCCGCAAAGCGATCGGAGGCACGGTGTGCAGCGCGGGAGTGATAACCGTCTCAGCCATTCGCCCTCGAAGGCTGGCCGCCAGTGACGGTCCAGACCAGCAAACGCGCCAGAGCATTCACCACAATCGTGACCAGAAAAAGTGCTAACCCAATTTCGATCAGAGCGGAGAGATAAACGTTACCCGTCGCCTCGCTGAACTCATTGGCCAGGACGCTGGCCATAGTGTGTCCCGGCGCGAATAACGATTTGACAATTTGCGGAGTGTTTCCAATCACCATGGTCACAGCCATGGTTTCGCCGAGTGCGCGGCCCAAACCCAGGATGATGCCACCCATGATGCCGGCTCGCGCGTTGCGGAGAACGCCAACCCGAATCATCTCCCAGCGCGTGGCTCCTAACGCAAGAGCAGCTTCGCGCTGATGCTGGGGCACCACCATGAGAACCTCGCGCGTAATCGAGGAAATGATCGGGATGATCATGATGGCCAGAATTATTCCGGCGGCAAGCATGCTGATGCCGTAAGGCGGACCGTCAAAAAACCCGGTCCAACCTAAAGTACGAGCGAGAAAAGGTTGGATGTAGCCGCTCAAAAGCGGTACCAGCACAAAGATCGCCCAGAGCCCATAAACCACGCTCGGAATGGCGGCCAGCAATTCTACAAAAAATGAGAGTGGCCCGCGCAGCACCTTCGGACACATCTCGGTGGTGAAGACTGCGACTCCCACAGACAGCGGCACGGCGATCAGCAGCGCCAGGAAAGAAGAAACCAGGGTTCCGTAAATGAAAGGGAGCGCACCGAAGTGCTCCTGCACCGGATCCCAGTCCTGCCCGGCAAAGAACTTAATTCCAAAAGTATGCCAGGAGAGCGCGGAACGCAGCATCAACTCGTACACGATCAGCGCCAGCACGCCCAGTACAGCCAACCCACACAGCAACATTAAAAACTTGAAGATCTTGTCGCCAATTTCGCCGTTCGCCCGAAGATGCGGCGCGACTGCGCCGGCAGCCGGCGAAACCGCCGTAAGCTTCGTAGTTTCAGCGGGTTGCGGACCAAGCATATCAGGCCGATGTAAGGCAGAGTTGGCCATGCGTGCACAACCCTACCAGAATCCTGTTAACAGGAGGTTAAAATCATGGCCTTTCCCGGTTGCCTTTTTGAGAGGAAGCCTGTATTTTCGTCTACCAATTCGATTCTGTTCCTATTCTGTGCATGGGCATCAACAGCAAATGCAGCCAGGCCGTTTTCGAGAAGCTTGAACAGGACCTGATCAAGCTCTCGTCGAAGCCTCGGGCAAAAGAAGTGCACCGGTTCCGTACAGATACGCGACGGCTGCAAACTTTACTGGGCGAACTTTCGCCCAAGCTGGACCGCAATCAGAAAAAGCTTCTGAAAATCCTGGGCCGGCTCCGCAAACGCGCCGGTAAGGTGCGCGATCTTGATGTACAACTGACTGCCTTGCGAGCCTTGAAAGTTTCGCAGGAGCCGAGGCGGAAGACGCAACTGGTGAATCGCCTGATCGAACTGCGGAGCGAGCAGGAAAAAAAGTTGCGGAAGGCGGCCGACGGAGAAACCGTTCAGGAGCTGCGTAAGCGTCTGAAGCGCGCCAACAAGAGCTTTAGTCCGGAAGCAAGCCGCGATCCGTTGGCTGCAGCCCGAGGAATGTTGGAGCGGATCGAGCGTACGGACGCGCCTCTCAGTGAAGCGGTGCTGCACCAATATCGAATCTTGAGCAAGCGAGCGCGCTACGCCGCAGAGTTTGCAGATAAGTCTGCCGAGGCGACCCAATTCATAGCCGGCCTCAAGCGCTTACAGGATGCCGTGGGCGACTGGCACGATTGGCTTACCCTAACCCAGAGCGCATCCGACCAGCTGGGAGACGTGCTCGAGTCGTCGCTGGCAGCGGAGCTGCACAATGTAACGGGAGCAAAATTCCGTCACGCAGTTTCGGCGTTGACCCACTTTCTTTCGCATTCTGAGTCGCAATCCGCCTCACACGTTCGCGGCGCAGGCAGTCCGGCCAAACCGAATGTGGCCGCACTTGCAACTCCCCGGCGTGCACCGACAGCGAAGAATCGTCTCACGATCCCGGCGGCTTGAGATCTGCTCCATCTTCGCGAACAATAAACCAATTCAGCGGATGACCGGCACGAGCCGTGGCATGTAAACTGTGAACCTTGCCTCATGCCAACTTTTGCGGCCGTTGATATTGGTTCCAACTCTGTGCGACTGAAGATCGCGCGCCTCACGCGAGGCCGGCTTCGCGCAGTTCACGAAGACCGCGAAGTTACGCGACTGGGCGAGGGCGTTTTTCGTTCCGGCTTTCTTACACCTGAGTCCATGGCGGAGACGGTGAAGGTTCTACGCCGTTTTCATCGAGCCACGCAACAGATAGTTACTGACACTGTGCGCGTGGTCGCCACCAGCGCGCTGCGCGATGCGCGCAATTCACAGGCATTCCTCGAATGGGTGCGCTCAGCAACCGGATGGAATGTTGAAATTGTCTCCGGTCTTGAAGAGGCGCGGCTGATTCACCTGGGCCTGGTTTCGAATCTTCGAGTGGACACTGCGCCTACGCTCATGATGGATTTGGGCGGAGGCAGTTGCGAGTTGACGGTTTCGTGGCGCGGCCACATTCGCGACCTGGTAAGTCTGCCGCTTGGCGCGGTTCGCCTGACGGACGAGTTCTTGAGCCACGATCCGCCGCGCAAAGGGGAACTCAAGCGGCTGCAAGGGTTCGTGGCTCGGGAAGTTAATCGCATTGCGCCTCGCATCGTTGCGGCCAAGGTTAAGAATGTAATTGCAACTTCAGGGACTGCCGCAGCTCTCACGGCCGCCGCCAGCAAGCTGCGCAAGAATGGAACTCGCCAGCGCCTGGTTGTCTCCAGCGCAGAGATGACGCGAATCGCCAAGAGACTGGCACGATTGCCCGTGGAGCAGCGGCGGCAGATTGAAGGTATCGGTCCAAGGCGGGCGGAAATTATTGTGGCGGGCGCGGCCGTCTACCACGAGTTGCTCGATCGCTGTCATCTCAAGGGGTTTCGCTATTCGGCGCTCGGGCTGCGCGATGGTTTGCTGGCGCAGATGGCGGCCGAATATGATCGCAGCACGCGCTCGGGAAAACAGATTGAATCGGAGCGCTGGGAATCGATTACCCGGGCGGTCGCGCATTATCACGTGGACATGAAACATGCGCTCGACGTGCGCGAATCCGCCATGCTTCTATTCTCCGCGCTGCGTACGGTGCATGGGCTGGCGCCGGAATTTCGCGAATGGCTTTCCGCGGCCGCCATGCTTTACGAGGTTGGAGATTACGTCAACCGCAACGGGCATCACCGGCACACGTATTACATTATTTCGAACTCGGAGATTCTAGGCTACACGCCGCAGCAGCGGCGGCTGATCGCGGCGATTGCGCGCTATCTGGGAAAATCGCGGCCGATTGTTGAAGATCCTCCGATGAAGGCGATCGATCCCGCGGACCGCGCTGGCGTGCAGAAGGCGATTTTGCTCTTGCGCCTCGCGCGCGCCCTGAACCTGGGCCGGAGCCGCGCCGTGCAAAAAGTGCGGGTGACTTTGCAGGGCGCTGAGATTCGTTTGACATTGATGCCGCGCCGGCGAATGGGAGTGGATTTGGAATTGTGGGCCGTCGAAAAGGACTGCGCTTACTTCCGCGAAGTGTTTGGGCGTGAACTTTCCACCGCGGTGGCGTAAAGCGTGCGCAGCGTTTTCGGAGTGAAACACCAAAGCAAAGTGCCCGAGCTACGTCGCATGTCCACGCGGGCTACAGCGCCCTTCTTCAATTCTACGGAGGCCTCGCAGCCCGATTCGCTGATCACTGTTCCCAGGAACTGGCTGAGATTGGGATTGTGTCCAACGACCATGATCGATTCCTGGCCCGCATATTTTTCAAGCAGACGGCGGAAGTCGGCGAAGCTGGCGCCCGGACGCAACGCGGCTTCAATCTGCAGTTTTCCTTCGTAGCCCATTTCGTTGCCAACCAACGATGCGGTTTGCGTAGCGCGCTTCAGCGGACTGGAAATGATGAGATCGACCTGGGCTTCGACCGCAGCCAGAGCGCGGCCTACAAAGCCGCACTGCTCGATCCCTTCTTTATCGAGCGCGCGTTTCTCGTCTTTCTTCGGATTGACGAAGGGCTCGCCGGCGCTGGCGTGACGCAAGAAATATAGGATCATGGCGAATTTTCTTGGTTATCTTTCTCTTCCGGCTGGAGCTTTGCGTTTCCTCGAAGGCATGGGCGGCGGCGCAAACCCGGCGGGCTCCTTGCCTTCGGCTACCCCGATCAGATAATCCTGAGCGCTGAAGGCGGCTGCGCCCGTCGGCGGTCTGCGATTGCGTTTGCCGTGCATCGGCTGCCAGGCGCGAATATAGGTGGCATCCCGCAGCAAGATGCGAGCCTTGCGGTTATCGGCGAGGTAAGCGTCCAGAATCTCACGACGCACCCGCTCGCGCAAGAATTCGTCGCGCAACGGAACCAGCACTTCAACCCGTTCGTAGAGGTTACGCGGCATCCAGTCGGCGCTGCCAATGTAGATTTCTTCTTCGCCTCCATTGCCGAAGTAGTAGATGCGGCTGTGTTCAAGAAAGCGGCCCACGATGCTGCGCACGCGGATGCGGTCACTCAGGCCGCGCACGCCCGGACGCAAGGCGCAGATGCCGCGCACAATCAGATCGATCTCGGCGCCGGCCTGCGAAGCGCGATATAACGCTTGCACCACATTCTTATCGAGCAGGGCGTTCATCTTCGCAATGATTCGTCCGGGGCGGCCCTGGCGAGCGTGCTCCGCTTCGCGGTCGATGAGGGCAATCGTTTTTTCCGCAAGATCGAGGGGAGCGACCAAGAGCGGGTCGTAGCTGGGATTCTCGGCATACGCGGTGAGAAAACTGAAAACGTCGTGCACGGCCCGTGTGATCTCCGGATTCGCGGTAAACAAACTAAGATCGGTGTAGATTCGCGCAGTGGTGGCGTTGTAGTTGCCGGTTCCGATGTGCGCGTAGCTTCGCACCCCATCGGGATCGCGGCGCACCAGCAGAGAAAGTTTGCAGTGCGTTTTCAGACCGACCAGTCCGTGAAACACCTGCACGCCAGCATCTTCCAAATCGCGCGCCCAGCGGATGTTGTGAGCTTCGTCGAAGCGCGCCTTCAACTCGACCACTGCTGTGACTTCTTTTCGCGATGCTGCATCGATGAGTGAAGGAACGATCAACGAATGCTCGTTGGTGCGGTAGAGAGTCTGCTTAATCGAAAGCACCGCATCGTCTTCCGCAGCCGATTCGATAAACGAGATGACGGCGTCATACGAATCGTAGGGATGATGCAGCAAGACGTCATGCCGGCGAAGTTCCTCGAATAAGTTCTGAGACTTGGCGGTAAGGCGCAACTCGCGTGGAGCAAAAGAACGGAACTTGAGATCGGGGCGGGGCGTCTGCTCGTAGACATTGAACAGCCGCGAAAGATTTACCGGACCATTCACCGGAAAAACTTGCCAAGGATCGAGTTCGAAAACCGTTCGGAGGCGCTCGATGATTTCGGGATCGGCGTCGGCTTCGATCTCCATGCGAACCGCATCGCCCTTGCGCCGATTGTGCAGCTCGGCGCGCACCGATTCGAGCAGATTCCGCGCTTCTTCCTCCTGCAGGTAAAGATTGCTGTTGCGGGTGACGCGGAATGGAGCGGAAGAAACAATATCGTAGCCGTGATACATATTCTGGGCGTGATGTGCGACCAGGTCAGCAAGAAAAATAAAGTCTGTAGTGGTGTCCGAAGGCAAACGGACTAGGCGAGGCAGAGCGCGCGGCACCGAGACCACGCCGGTATAAACAAGCGCCGAACGGCGCCGTCGACGTAACAGGAAGCCGAGACAGAGCGCCTTGTTGATCACTCGCGGAAAGGGGTGCGATGGATCGACCGTCACTGGAGTGAGCAGGGGATCGAGTTCTTTCTCGCAGTATTGGTCGACGAAGCGGCGGGCCTCGGCGTCGAGTTCGTGCAAGCTGAGGACGCGAATGCCATGCTCCGCCAGCGCAGGGCGCAGAGTATTCCAGCATTCGTATTGATCGTCGACGAAGGTATGAGTAAGACGTGAAAGAATATCGCGCTTTTCGGTGAGCGTGAGGCCATCGGGGCCGGCCTCGTTATAGCCATCCTCAATCTGCTGCATCATGGCCGCGACACGAATCTCGAAAAACTCGTCCATGTTGCTGGCAGAAATCGCGAGAAATTTTAGGCGCTCCAGCAGAGGGTTGCCGGCGTCCTCCGACTCTTCGAGCACACGCCGGTTGAACGCTATCCATGAGGTGTCGCGGTTGAGAAAATACTGTGGATTGTCCAGCGAAAGCCGTGCCATTGCGCGAGGGTACTACGCATTCATTCTGCGATTTTCCTTGCCGACGGGGACTTGTACCGATCCGCACTTCATCCCGGGAACGCCGAGCCGCATTTCCCTAAGAAGCGGCCGGCGGAACATCTGCGAACAGCTAGTATAAAGCATCCCGCGCGGCAGCGCAGAAGAGGTGAATCAGAATGGGCAAATCGTTGCACAATTGCCGCAAAACCTGAGGAATCGAGCGTTAGAGAGCCATGCAGAAAGCAAGTAAGACCGACCACGGTCATTATTCTGCATTTCTGCACTCTTAGTTGTTCTGCATTCCGACTTCACCATCCGATTCGCCGCGACACATCGCTCCGGCACGACTATGGCAGGTAATAACGGAACGACGTAAAGATCATCCCGTCCAAGCCATGGGGCGATACGCCCACTCCCGGCGTAAAGCCGGTTCCCGACCAGGTGTCGCGTTCTACGTAAGAAAACTGCGGACCCCACTGGAAACGGCCCTTGGGACCGTTGTAGAAGCGATACCAGAAGCCCACCGTACCCTCGAGCACGATGCGAGTGTCAGCCGTGCAATTCGCCAAGCTACCGGGAAGAAATCCAAGGGTCTGGCCGGTTCCAGAAGTCGTAGTGGAGCCCGGGACTGTTTCGGAGTAACAGCCTTTATTCGAAAAGAACGGCGACCCGTAGCCGACAAACTTTCCGGAGATCGGATCGAAGTCATCGGTGCGGCCGGCATACTCGCCGCCTCCGTTCAGGTAAACATCGAGCTTTGGTCCGTGCCACTCGAGTGTCGCGAGTGCCTGGTAGGAACGAACCAGATCAAAGGTTCCATCGGCGTGTACGGCAGCGTCAGGGAGTCCACTTGTGCCGTATCGGCCGATACCGCGTCCAGTAAGGCCGTGAATGCCGAAGTCGAGATGTTTCTGGTAGAAGGACCAGCGAGCGTTAGCGCCCACGCCGCCGCCGTCTTTCGAACTATTGAAAGCGAGAGCAGGGCTCGCCGCCGTCAGACCCACGCCGCAGGCTGGGTCGGCAAAATTCTCAACGCATGGAAAGGCGCGGTCACGGAAGCGGCTGTAGATACCATAGACTTCGTAATGTCCGAATCCGGGCTCAAAGACAGCCTTCGCAATGATGTCCGGCGATGGGTTGAAGGAATAATTCGCATTGAAGGCGTTGTAAAGACCGCCGCTGGCGCCGAGCGAGCCTGCAACCCAGTTGGCGGCGTTTCCATGAGTCGTGATCGTAGCCTGCGCGTTTTCCATGGACACGCCGAACCACGCCTTGTCGCCGAAATCTTTGGTCAGGCGAATACCGTACTGCCGCGCCCAACTGAAACCGGCGGTATACTGCGGATCGATGGTCATAGGCACGGCTTCGGTGCGATTGTCCATGCCGTGTTTGGTTTCGGTCACAAGACTCCACATCTGGCCGCCCGTGAAGCTCCAACCGTTCTTGAAGGCCGCCTGCCCCCATGCCTGCCGCTGGCGGAGGGTATAGCTGTTGCTTTCGTTGTTATTCGAAGTGACGCCTGCCGAAAGAAAGTCAGCTTCCACATAACCCGACAACTTGACATTGCTTAACTTCCCTTCCGCCAACATCGAAAGGCGTGACTGACGGCCCGAACCGAAGAGCTCAGACAGCGTGCTCTGCGTCGCGCCGGGCATAGTCAGTGAGTTGAAGGGTGTATTGATGTCGGCACCCAGGGCACGCGAGCGGCGGACAAATTCAGCCGCCAGAAAGCCACCCGGAGTGATGGTGATGCCTTTGAAATGCAGAGCGGCTGGACTCTGTACCATCTCGGTGACGTTCTTCTGGGTTTCCTGCAAAGACAGAGCTGTGTTGGTAATGTTGCCCTTGATATCAGTGAGATCGCTCTTCAACTCACTCACCGTCTGCTGCTGCTGGCTGGCAGTTGTCTGAGCGGCGTCAGCCTTGGTGACGGCGTCGGTGGCAGCGGTTTGCACCTGCTGCACAGCTTGATCTTTGCGGTGCAGTTCGTCGCGCAGCGCTTCGATCTCCTGGTGTTGTGCCGCCAACGCAGCCTGTTGCGACGCGATCGCGTCCTTCAAAGCCTGCACGTCGGCTGCGGTCACAGTAGCCGCAGGTCTCGGCTTCTTGGGCTTGGGCGGCGCGCTGGTTTGCGCTACCAGAGTTGTCGCCAAAAATAAAACCGCGCACCACTTCCCTATAGAGTTCATTACACTCTCCATTTTCTAACTGGAATGAATTTGGGGCTCCCCTCGAGCCCCTTTACTTGACTTCCTTAATTGCTTCCTTCACCTTTTGGGCAACGTTGTCCGGCAGCGGGGCGTAGCTGAGGGCAGAGGTCATTTTTTGCCCGTCCGTAACCATCCAGTTCAGGAAGTCCGACAGGATTTTTCCTTTGGCCGGATCCTTGGACTCTGCTGGAATCAACAGCCAGGTAAAGCTGGAAATTGGATAGGCATCTTTACCCGGAGCGTTGGTGATGGAGACGCGAAAGTCGGCGGGCATTTTGGGAGCTGAAGCCGCCGCCGCCGTGACTCCTTCCAGAGAGGCCTTTAAGAAGTTGCCGGAGGAATTCTTGACGCTGCCGAAAGCAATATTGTTTTGCACCGCATAAATCAACTCGACGTAGCCGATCGCTCCTTTTAATTGCCGGATCGATCCAGCAACGCCTTCGTTGCCTTTTCCACCCAAGCCTTTCGGCCATTTCACGGAGGTTCCGCTGCCTACCTGGCTCTTCCAATCACCGCTAATCTTCGATAGATAGTCGGTCCAGATAAAACTGGTTCCGCTGCCGTCGGAGCGATGCACGACGATGATTTCCTGATCCGGAAAATTCACGCCGGGGTTGGAGCCAGTGATGGCTTTGTCGTTCCACTTCGAAATCGTTCCGAGGAAAATTCCGGCGAGGGCTTCCGGAGTGAACTTTACCTCCCCGGTCACACCGGGAATGTTGTAAGCGGGAACCACCGCGCCCAACACCGTAGGAATATTGAGCACTTTGAACTTTGCTTCTTTGAGCTGATCGTCGGTCATGGGCATATCACTGGCGCCGAAGTCGACGGTTCCGACGATCACTTGATGAATGCCGCCGCCGCTGCCGATGGGCTGGTAGTTCATTTGCACATCGGAGTGCAGTTTGTGGTATTCGCTGAACCACTTGGAATACATGGGATTGGGGAAGGTAGCACCCGCTCCGTTCAACGTAGTCTGGCTCACTACTGGCAATGCAAAAAGAGCGCACAACAAAAGCGGCATGAGTCTGCGCATCGCTTGGTGATTCCTCCTCTGGATTTGTACCCTCGGTTCTATCGGCCCAGTGTTACAAGACGGTTACAAACCAGTAAATTTCTTGTGAATGGGTCGTGAGAGGGATGGAGAAACGATAGCAGGAAAAGTGGTTAGTAGAATCGTGCAGTCTGAGTTGGCACGCTCAACGCGCGGACTGGAGATGTGCGATCTCGAGGGGGAACAGCGTATTGGACGGGAACTGTTCCCGCAGTGACGTTAGCAATTCGAGGGCGCGGGGCTTGTCCTTGTCACGCACGTAAGCAATTGCCAAAAGTACGCGAGCGAATGGCGCCAGATAATGACCGTGCTGCGCCGTCATCTGCAGGTCGGCGATGCCGGCTTGCTTGCCACCCGACACTCCATCCATGCGAAGCAGCCAGCGCACCGGCGTGGACATGCTGCCGATGATGTACTTGCTGAATCCCGTGGCCACCAGCACGTCAGAACAATGGTCACAAATTGCCAGCAGTTGCTGGGCCCAGCTTGAGGCCTCTTTGGTGTAGTGCAACGAAGAAAGGTTTTTCTTTTCGATCAGGGCGGCATAGTCCGCCTCCAGTCCGGACGCCAGGGTCATCGCGAACAGAGCGTCCTGATCCTTCGGGTTCTTACTCAACCTGGCGCGCGCCAGCGTTTGAGTGCGAGCGAGCGCGCCCTCAAAGCGGCTGTGCATCGCAGGATCTGCCGTCAGCTTTGGACGAGCGTTAAAAGATGCGTTGTTCTCATAGAATTGCTGCTCCAGCACGCCCAGACGGTTGAACTCGGAGAAAAGACAGCCGGCGGCCTCGCTGACCGGACCAACCGGGTCGTCCGGATGTTGGGTCTGCCAGACCGAGAAATCTTTCTGCGCGCCGTTAAAATCCAGGTTGTAAAGACCCATAAAGCCGTGCTCAAGCTCAGTGCTCACAATCGCATCAGCCGGCGTAGCGGCATGCACCGTGGCGCTCCAAGCAACGCTAAGGCAAAGGACTGATACCATAACGAGGCTTAAGATGGCTTTCGAATTGGCCGTGGCTGGCATGCGCTTAGAATCGTGTCCTATTTACCGTCACTTTCCGCTGAGTGCAACATTCATTTCAGTGGTCATTTTCGCGCTTGATGGTTCGATGCCGCGAGTGGCTACGACGCCAGAGCATTCTTGTCAAATATTTGCAAAAGATACGCCAGCTTCCGGAAGTGAATCTTAACCCGAACTAACGAGTCTTATTTCATTACGATCCCTTCGGGTAACAGGCCGCGCTGAATCGGATCGCTGATACCAGTCTGGCCGTCCGCACCTGTAGGACGACATGTCATGAGCGATTCGCCGATACGTTACGCCCCCGGCTGGCCGGGCATCCCACCGCGATGGACCTCCAGCGCAAAGACCGGCATTGGAACAGCTCTGAACCAGCACAGCAAAGTCTGGTTCACTCTGAGCCACGGAATCTTGAACGAAGTGTACTTTCCCCGGGTCGATCAGGCGTGCACTCGCGACTTCGGGTTAATGGTCACCAACGGAACTGATTTCTTTTCCGAGGAGAAGCGGCACTGCACTTTCGAGCTACAGCCTTTCGAGCCGGGAATCCCCGGTTACAACCTGATTAACTCAGAAATCGGCGGGCGTTACCGGATCATGAAAGAGGTTCTCACCGATCCCTACCGCAATGTCGTGCTGCAAAAGGTTCGCTTTGAAGCGCTGCAGGGTCAAATCTCCGACTATCGCCTTTACGCGCTGCTGTCGCCGCACCTGGCTAACTGCGGGTACGGGAATACTGGGTGGGCGGGCGACTACAAAGGCGTGCCCATGTTCTTTGCCGAGAACAACGGCACCGCACTCGCGCTGGCTTGTTCGGTGCCCTGGACGAAGATGTCGGTGGGATACGTTGGCGCGTCCGACGGTTGGCAGGACTTGTCGGCCCACTTTCAGATGCAATGGGAGTATCAGCGCGCGGAGAATGGCAACCTCGCCTGCACGGGAGAGATCGATCTCGCCGCCTGCAAGGGAGAGTTCGTGCTCGTCCTCGGCTTCGGCGGAAATTCGACTGAGGCGGGACAGCAAGCCCGGTCCACCCTCTTCGAAGATTACAGTGAGCTTCGCGAGCATTATGTCTTCCACTGGAAGAACTGGCAGAACACTTTGCTGAAACTCAATGAGCCGCCGCGTGAGCACGATCTCTACCGCGCCTCGATGACGGTTTTGCGCACGCACGAGTCTAAAGATTTTCTGGGCGGGATCATCGCCAGCCTGTCGATACCCTGGGGATTCAATAAAGGTGACGAAGATCTCGGCGGCTATCATCTTGTGTGGCCGCGCGATCTGGTGGAAACCGCCGGTGCGCTGCTGGCCGCGGGCGCGTCGAATGACGCGGTTAGGGTTCTTCGTTATCTGGAGGCCACGCAGGAAGCCGATGGCAACTGGGCACAGAATCTGTGGCTCGATGGCCGGCCTTACTGGAGCGGCGTGCAGATGGATGAAACCGCGTTCCCTATCCTTTTGCTCGACCTGCTCCGCCGCGAAGCCGAGCCGGGCCTGGGCAAACTGGAGCGCTGGTGGCCGATGGTGCGCAACGCGGCAGGCTACATCCTGCGCAACGGACCGGTTACGCAGCAGGATCGCTGGGAGGAAGACGGGGGGTATTCCCCGTTCACGCTGGCGGCGGAGATTTCGGCGCTGCTAGCCGCGGCGGACATTGCCGAACTCACCGGCCATGCCGATGGCGCCACGCTGCTCCGCGATGCCGCAGACGCGTGGAATGACAACATCGAGCGATGGGTGTACGCCACGGGCGGCGATCTTGCGCAGCAAATTGGGGTCGAGGGCTACTACGTGCGCATCTCTCCGCCACAGAGCGATGGCGCAGCCTCTCCGACGCAGGGCTTCGTCCCCATCAAGAACCGTCCGCCGGGCGGCGACATGGGACGCGCCTTTCAAATCGTCAGCCCTGACTCGCTGGCACTGGTGAGATTCGGCCTGCGCGCTCATGACGATCCTAGAATTCTGAATACGATTCGGGTCATCGATGCTCTTTTGCGCGTACAACTTCCGCAAGGCCCATGCTGGTACCGCTATAACGGCGATGGCTACGGTGAGCACAAAGATGGCTCCCCGTTTGACGGCATAGGAATCGGCCGCCCCTGGCCGCTGCTCGCCGGAGAGCGGGCTCACTACGAACTGGCCGCGGGACGCCGCCGCGAGGCCGAAGCATTGCTTTCGATGATTGAGAACAGCACCGCTGGGCATGGGCGTTTACTGCCCGAACAAGTTTGGGATGCCGATGATATTCCCGCCCTCGAGCTGTTTCGTGGCAAGCCTACAGGCTCGGCATGCCCGTTAGTCTGGGCTCATTCGGAGTATGTAAAACTTCGCCGCTCACTCCGCGACGGCAGGATTTTCGATCAGCCTCCACAAACCGTACAGCGCTACCTGGTTGAAAAACCTGTGCGGCAAATCTTTGGCTGGAGATTTAACAACAAGACTCGCTCCGTGCCGCGCTACAAGAAGCTCCGCCTCGTGTTGCTGAATCCGGCCATGGTGCACTGGAGCATCGACGGCTGGAAGAGTTCGCAGGACACCAACACCCGCGACACCGGCTTCGGAACCTACATCCTCGATCTTCCGACGGCGTCGTTGCCCCCTGGCAGTAAAGTGGATTTCACCTTCTATTGGCCGCAGGAGAATCGTTGGGAGGGTAAGAACTACAGCGTTACAGTCGAGGGGAATTGAGTGCCCTGCAATCCACTCAGCCGAGTACTCGATCATTCCACCGACCTCTGCATCGGCAAAACATACACGTAATACACAACCACAAAAACAAGAGCGACGAACGCTCCGATCACAAGGGAGAGCATGAGTCCCTGACCTGTGCTGAACGTTGATTGCTTACTCTTTTTACTTCTCATGACCTTCAACAGCGGCGCGGGATCATCAAGTCAGGCAAGAGTCCGAACGCTCAGGTTAATCGGTCTTACAGTTGGAACTCAGGGCGTGACTCCGATTTCAAAATTCAGGGTTGAAAGAGCGAGCCGGTACTGATATTGAGCATTCACGTAACCGATGGCGGCGTCGGTCTGCTGCAACTGCGCCTGGCTGAGTTCCACAATCGAGCCCAGGCCAAGCTGGTAGCGGCCCTGCGCGAGGTTCAAGCTTAAGTCTGCCTGCTTGGCGAGTTCCGCCGTGACGCTGATGCGTTGAAATGCTGTGTTGGCGGCCAGCCACGCGGTGCGAACGTCGCGCACGACCCGGTCGTGTAAGTCTCGAGTATTTTCCGCAGCGGCCTTCGCCCGTAGGTTCGCTTCCGATGACTGAGCGGAAAACAGAAAGCCGTTGAAAATCGGAACGTTCACATTCACGCCAATCGCTCCGTACCAACTGGAAATGAAATAGTTGGTGCAACCACCAAAGCAGTCAGGCCGTACGGGAGTGGCTCCCACAATGCCGAGAGCGCTGATTGTAGGTAGGAGCTGGTCGCGTTGGGCGATGTGAAACTTTTCCGCAGCCATTTGGTTGTAAGTGAGCGCTTGCAGATCGGGACGCTGCTGCAGCGCCGTGTTGACGAGCGCATCTACATCGGAAGTCGGCGCTGGTGGGAGCTGCGTATCTTCTTCGGTCAACTCATAGCGAACTTGCTTATCGAAGCCCAATACGGCGCTGAGTGCGGCGATCGTCGAGTCGACATTATTCTGCGCATCCAGTTGCAGGAGCTTGGCCTGGGAAAGATTCACCTCGGCGAAAGAAAGATCCAACCCCGATTTCAATTTATTTTTCGTGAGCTCGTCGATTTGATGTTCGACCGACTGCCGAGTGGTCACGGTTTGCTGTGCGACCTTAAGCAGCGCCTGCGCTTGCAGCGCATTGTAGAAAGCCTGGTCGGTCGCAAGGATTATGTCTTCGGTGGTCGCCAAGGCATTGGCTTGTCCGGATTTCTCCTGCAGCTTGGAAGCGGAGACCAGATTCGTTGTACGCCCAAAATCGGTGATGAGCTGGCTCAAAGTGAAACCCGCGCCGGCATGTTCCAGCAGCGTGGATGCAGTGAGCGAACCTGCGCCGATGCGTGTGCCTTCATTGGCGTCGATCGCCGTGATCGCGCCGTTAAAGTTGGGCAGTTCCGCAGCTCGGGTCTCGCGGTAGATCTGGTGCTGTGCCAAACCCAGCAAACGCCCCACGCTGATCTGAGGATTGTTCTTGATGGCCAGTTGTTCGGCTTGCGTTCTTGTAAGCCGAATTGCGCCGGATGGCGTCGGCGCAGGCGTCGTTTTAGAATCGTCCGGCACAGCGGACAGTGAAGCGCTCTGCGGAAAACTCGCGCTGACCGCTAATCGCGCCTCAGGAAGCATCCCGATCAGCTTCGGATTTTGCGTTCCTTGCGGCACGGGAGCGGACGGCAAGTTCTGAACGGAGGCCGCTTCGTTGGTAGTCGATTGCGCTAAACCAACCTGCGTGGAAACAATACTCAGCGATAACAATGCAGCGCAAAGAATTGCCAGGTTCGCACGAAGCATCGGTTGGGTCGTTGCCGCTGACGTCTTTTTCATTGCGCAGTCTCCGTCGGCAGAGCCCCGGCGGCTTGTGGCTTCTTTTTTCCGTAAACCAGCAGATACGCCGCCGGCACGATGAAGATGGTTAGCACGACTGATGAAGTCAAGCCTCCGATGATGGCTTTTGCCATCGGTGCATATTGTTCCGCGCCGGTTCCCAGCTTCAGCGCCATTGGAATCATGCCGATGATGGTCGCCAGCGAGGTCATCAGAATCGGCCGCAGACGCACGCGGCACGCGGTAATCACTGCATCCGCCGGCGACAACCCCTGCTTCTCCAGATTGTGAGTAAAGTCGACAATCAAAATGCTGTTTGAATCCGCGATGCCAACCAGCATCAGCACTCCCATCAGCGACATCACGTTCAAGGTGCTGTGAGTAAGCGGCAAGATGATCAACACGCCAACAAATCCCATGGGAATCGCCAACATGATCAGGAAAGGATCGACGAACGATTTGAATTGCGCCGTCAGGATTAGGAACAAAAGAACAAAAGAAATCAGGAAGCCGAAGGCGAAACTCTTGAATGACGCTTCCATGCCCTGCACCATCCCGCGCAGATTCACTCGCACGTTGCCGGGGAGGTTCTCTTTGGCCAGAATGTCGCGAATCGAACTGGTCACGCGCCCCAGGTCTTCTGCGGCAGGCGTCACGTAGACGTCCATGGCTCGTTGAATCTGGTAGTGGTCGACCTCCGTCGGTGTCTGTACCTGTTTCACACTCACTACGCTGTTGAGGACCGTGGTCGCCCTACCCTCTCCGGCGCAAGTCCAGGCTGGTTGGCCGCTTCCGAGGCGTGGCCCTCCAACTGGGCCGCAATTCATCCCTGCCCCCGAATCCGGATCTCGCAAGGGAATCTGTCCAAGATCGGCCAGATTGTGAATCGCTCCCTGGCCTTTTTCGAAAAACTGCACCGTCAGGTAATAGTCGTTGCCGCTCTTGCGGTCGACCCAGTAATTTGGCGCGATCATGTAATTCGAATTGAGCGCCGTAATCACGTTATCGACTACATCTTTCTGCGAGAGTCCCAGTTCGCCCGCGTGCACGCGATCTACATCGAGGCGCAGAGCCGGATAATTCATATCCTGGGGAATGTAAACCTGGCCGACGCCGCGCACCTGCCGAATCTCCGCGGCCAAATTCTCAGCGATGCTGTGAATTTCATGCAGATCTGGGCTGCTCACCTGCACATCAATTGGGGCCGGCATGCCGGTATTTAATATCGCGTCAACCATTGAGCCGCTGGAAAAGAAAGTACGAATCTCCGGAAACTGGCTGGCCATTTGTTGCTGCACACGGTCCATATATTCGAAACTGCTAAGCCGATGCGACGGATTCAACTGCACCTGGACCGTCGCGGTGTAAGGACCGGAATTCGTCGTATAGAGCGAAGAGAAATCTGGCACCACGCCGATATTCGAGACGATGCGTCTCAAATCATTCCCTTCCATCGCCTTCCGGATCAGGTCTTCGACTTTCGCTACGTATTGATCCGTCACTTCGATGCGCGTGCCCGTCGGTACTTTTAGATTAATGGTGAACTGGCCTGCGTCAGTCTTAGGAAAAAACGCCAGGCCGAGCAGCGGATAGATCGCAAGGCTTGCCACAAAAACTCCGCTCAAAACCAAAACCGTCAGCCCAGGACGTTGCACTGCCCGCCTCACCCAATGCTCGTAGAAATCCAGAATCTTGTTGAACATCCGGTTGAAGCGGGCGTTGAACCTGTCCATCCAGGACCGGTTCGCTGTCGCGGTTGGCTCAACCTCGTAATCTTTCTGTTCATGCTCAGCCCCGTGAGGCACGGCCTTCAGGAAGCGCGAACAGAAAAGAGGTATCACCGTCATCGCCACGACATACGAAGCCAGCAGCGATAGGCAGAACGCGAGGGCCAATGCCGAAAACAAAAACTTGGCGACGCCGTAGAGAAACACGACCGGGAAGAAGTCGACGACGTCCACGAGAGTGGCTGCCAGCACCGCCAGGCTCACCTCCGAGCCGCCGACTTCGGCCGCCACCATGGGCGCAGCGCCCATTTCCAGATGGCGGTAAATGTTCTCGAGCGAGATCACCGAATTATCGATCACGCGCGAGAAAGCCAGCGCCATGCCACCCAGAATCATGGTGTTGATGGTGCCGCCCATCAACGCCAAAATCACAAACGCAGCCAGCGCCGACAGCGGAATCGATAACAACACGGCCGACGTTGCGCGAAAGCTTCCCAGAAAAATCAGAATCATCAGGCTGGTCAGAATCAGCCCCAAAAATCCCTCGTGCAGCACCGTATCAATCGCTTCTTTGACATAGACAGACTGGTCAAACACAATGCTCGTGACCATTTGCTTGGGAATGTCGTAGAGGTGTTTAATGAGGTCGCGAACCCCATCGACCACCGCAATGGTGTTGGTGTCTCCTCCCTGCTTCATGATCGGGATGTATGCGGAATGCTGGCCATCGATTCGCACGATGTTGGTTTGTATCCCGTGCGCGTCTTCCGCCTTCCCCACATCGTTGACGGTCACCCATGAATGTCCGTTGATCTTTAGCGGGACTTTGCCCAACTGATCCATGTTGTCGACGAGACTGTTGGAGTAAACGAAATAATCGTAGGGCCCCATCTTCACGTCGCCCGCGGGAAGAATGAGGTTGGAACTGTTGACCGCGTTTACCACGTCCATCAAGCTGAGCTGTCGCGACGACAATTTATACGGATCGACGTAGACCATCACCTGCCGGTAAGTACCACCGAACACGCCAGGAATCTCGGCCCCCGGCACAACCGCAATCTGATTACGAATCTGAAATTGCGCGAAGTCGTGCAGTTGCGTTTCGTTGAGACCCTCCCCCTTTACCGTGACCAGTGCGACCGGCAAGCTGGAGGCGTCGAACTTCAGCACAACCGGAGGCAATGTTCCCGGCGGTAGACGCTTCAGGTCCGCCAGAGCGAGATTCGAGAGTTCAGTTACATCGGCATCAGGGCTGGTTCCCGGCTGAAAGTAAACTTTGATGATGCTCACACCCAGCAGCGATCTCGATTCCATGTGATCGACGCCGGAAGCCAGCGTGAAGAAACGCTCCAGAGGATCTGTGATGTCCGTCTCAATGTCCTCGGGCGGCATGCCGGAGTAAAAAGTTGCAACCACCACCTCCGGCAGATTGATGGGTGGAAACAAATCGACCGGCATGCGCGCCAGGCTCGTCACTCCGATGACCAGGAGCGTCAGGCAGATCACGCTAATGAAGTAAGGATTTCGAATTGAAAATCCAGGCATAAACCTTATCCAATCATTCCTGCGAACTTTGCCGGCAAACTGCCGGCGCTACATTACTGCGTATTGCTCTCGTGGTACTCCATTATTGCGACCTGTTGCGGGTGAACTTTCTGTCCGGACTTCAAGCCGCTGCGATCGCTAACTACCACCAACTCCCCTTCACTCAATCCAGAAACGATTTGCGCGTCGCTGCTGGTTTCCATTCCGACTTGCACCTTGCGTTCTTCCAACACTCCGTCACCATTCACCACAAACACGTGCGTCGTTTCACTGGAATGGCTAACGGCCTGCACCGGCACGGTGGGAACGTTCGCTGCCTGGTCGAGCTCAAGTTCGGCATCGGCGTACAAACCCGGCAGTAAAACGCGTTGCGGATTCGGCACGTCGACTTCGGTGTGCATGGTGCGCGTATCCGAGCGCACGTCCACCGAGAATCGAGCTACTTTCCCGGGGAAGGTCCGGTTGAGCGAGGGGACGCGAACATTCACCGGATCTCCGATGCGAATGTAGCGAACATAGGACTCGGGGACCGGGATGACGAGGCGAAACAGATCGTCCTCGGATAATTTCACGAGCGGTATGGCTTGCGTGCTCGAACCGGTGCCGGCTTGCACCAGCGTTCCGAGGTTCGCATAGCGCTCGGTGACGATGCCGGCAAACGGCGCGGTGATTTTCGAATAGTCGTAGAGACTCTGGTCGTGGGATAGTTTTGCGCGAGTTACGGAGAGCTGGCTCTGCGTGGCTTCCAGAGCGGCTTGTCCGGCATCGACTTGCGAGGACGCAGCCAGGTCTTTCCCCTGAGCATCATCCACTTCCTGTTGCGCCACGATTCCGGGCTGGCTCTGGAAAACTCCGTTCAAGCGTGTGTATTGCAGATGCAGCGCGTTGTACTGCGCCTGATAGCGCTGCAGTTCGTGCTGTGCCCTCGTCACCTGATTGTTCGCGTTCTTGATTTCGGCTTCGTCTTCCTGCAGCTGCGCCTCGAGCTCGGGAATTTCAAGAACGGCCATGATTTCTCCGGCTTTCACGCGAGTTCCATAGTCGACCATCAGCTTCTTCACATAGCCGGATTCCTTGGCGTACACGTCGATCTCTTGAAACGGCACGAGCTCAGATGAGAGAGTGATTTCCCGGCCTAGAGATTTTTTCACCACCTTGGTTACGCCAACGGTAATCGCAGGTCCACTCGCTTCGACCCGTTTGTCGGCGACTCCCGAACATGCCGACAGATAGACGACACCGGTGACCACAACCGCCACAAGAGCACAAATAATAAGTCGACCGCTCTTGTGCCGCTGCGCCGTGTTATTTCCAGCTTGCGTCATCGCTTCCCTCTTGGCCGGCTCTCTCTGCTATGCCCCGCCGGCGATATCCCCGAATTGTCGCTACCCCAACTCCTTCATAACCTCGCTCAGCTTCGCTATCGAAAAAGAATTGGACTGGCAAAACTCGATCACCTTCTGCTCCGCCCGTCGCATCGTGGACGCCACTTGAGGAACTGCAGTCGCAATCTCCACCGGAATATTCAAGACTCCATGCCGGTCGCCATGCAAAAGATCTCCGGGACGCATTTCCATCCCGCCAACGCTGATCGGCGTACCAACTCCAAAGATGTGAGCATAGGCATGCGACACGGCGGTACTTCCGGCAAACAATTGAAGTCCTGAGGTGCGGATCGACGGCAGCTCGCGCACCGCGCCGTTAGTCAAATATCCGATGCAGCCCAGCGCTTTTAAGATGGCGGCATGCACGTCCCCAAGAAACGCTCCCTGCCCCGGCGGATCGTCCATATCCTGCAAAACCAGGATGCGCGGTGCAGGAACTTCAAGAATGCTGTTCCAGAAACCGGCGCTGTCGTGGAAGGTGCCGCCCTTCATCGGCGGTTCGCCGCAGCGGAGTTGACCGGTCACGGCATAGCCAACCATAGGCGGTGCATCGGGAAACATGCACCGAACTTTGGCATTTGTGAAGCCGGTATTGCGCAGCCTGAGGTTAAATGTCTCGACCGCATTCGCCACCATGCAGGTGTCGAACTGGCGAAGAGCATCCAACTCTTGTTCCGTCACCAAAGGTCTAACAGCCATGCGCTTTTCCTTTCAGCAAGGCTTTCCGGTGAAGTGCGGCTCCGGCAATATTAATGGGCCGTTCGCAGACTACGCGCCACTGGAAAGAGAATATTTAACTCCAGGCAGAATAACTGCGTCGTCAACGAACTGCGAAGTGCTTTATATGAGAGATGCAGAGGATGGAGGAGGCCGGTTGTATAAACTTTTCTCAAAAAACAGGCTGGGTATCGGAGGTCCGGCTGGCGCGACGCGAGGATAAAAAGTAGCCGCCTCTAAGATGGCCGGGAAGAATACGGGAGGAATCCACGTGGCAGCATCTTTACTCAAGCGCTGCCGGGACATCTGCGCCGACGAATGCTTATGCAAAGTGGTTGTTGCATAAGCCGAAGAACTACCCGCATAGCAATAGCGAGTAGCCACGCTCACGATAAGTGCGCACACAGCGATAACAACGATCGCCGCGCTTAAGAGCCTGCAGCGCACATCTTCGATATTGGTGAGCCGGAGCATCGCAAGTTTTCCTAGGCAACCTGTTTCTTAACATACAGAATTCTAGTGCTCGCAAGCAAGTGGCAGAGTATGTGTTATGGATACAAAGCTAACTAAAGTTATGCTCGGCACGCATTTCTCCTACGCATATCTACTCCGCAAATTACATTCGCTCCATTACACTCCCGTAACCACGCGCGCGGGTGCGCCCCATCGTAGCGCTGTGTATATTGAAAATTCGTGCTCCTGCAAGAAAACATTCCGCTCGCGCCGCTCACCACTTTCAAGATCGGAGGTCCGGCGAACTATTACGTGGAGGCCGCAACCCCCGGCGAGGTGCAGGAGGCGGTGACTTTTGCACGCGCCCGCGACTTGCCTCTTTTCGTTCTGGGGGGCGGCAGCAACCTTGTAGTCTCCGACGCCGGTTGGCCAGGGCTGGTGCTGAAAGTCGCTTTGCAAGGCATTGAACAACGCGCTGTGCATGACGAGAACGGGTCGGTGATTTTCGATGCAGGAGCAGGCGAATCGTGGGACAGATTTGTTTCCCACGCGGTCATGGCTCGCTGCGCCGGAGTCGAATGCCTGAGCGGTATTCCGGGCAGCGTGGGCGGCACGCCGGTGCAGAATGTCGGGGCCTACGGGCAGGAAGTGGCCGACACGATTTCCTCCGTGGAAGTTCTTGACCTGAAAGATGGTCAGGTGCGCGAACTCTGCCGCGAGGCCTGCGGCTTCAGCTATCGCGCCAGCATTTTCAATACGACAGAGCGCGGACGATTCGTCGTTCTTCGCGTCACTTATGCGCTCACCCCCGGCGGCAAGCCGCGCATCGCTTATGCCGATCTCAAGCGGCACTTCGAAGGCCGCGAAACTACGCCCGATCTCGCCGAGACGCGCGAAGCGGTGCGCCATATCCGCGCTCTTAAGGGCATGTTAATCGTCCCGGGCGACGCGGATTGCCAGAGCGCTGGATCTTTCTTTAAGAATCCCGTGCTTTCAGAAACCGAACATGAACATTTGAAGCAGCGCGCGGCCGCGCGGGGGTTGACCGTCCCGAGCTATCCCGCGCTCGAAACCCGCAAAAAGGTCTCGGCGGCATGGCTGGTCGAGCGCTCCGGATTCAACAAAGGATTCGGCTTCGGGCGTGTCGGCATTTCGAGCAAACACGCTCTGGCAATTGTGAACCGCGGCGGCGCCTCGGCGGCCGAAGTCATTGCCCTGAAAGAACAAATACAGCAACGCGTCGAAGAAATATGGGGCGTGAAGCTTGAGCCGGAGCCGGTTATGGTGGGGTTCTAGTTCAGGTCTTAGGTGTTAGGTCTCGGGTCGAGGTCTTAAAGTGTTAGCAATGCGTCGGAAACCCTACGCCCTGCGACCTAAAACTTGACACCTAAGACCAGAGACCTAAATTCAATCGGCGCCGCCCCAGTTCGTGACCCTGCCTTGTGAGCGAGACCCCAATGAGGGGTGGGTGCAACGATCCGGCTCCGACGGCGCCTCAATTTACTCATCGGCTAGTCTTGCCGCCTCTTTAAAAATTGCCACAAACATTTCTCGCGTAAGTTTACCCGTCTGTGTATTTTGATTCGACGGATGGTAAGAGGCGAGTAACACCTTACCATCGGGTAACCGGTAACTGGCGCCATGTTTGAAGAGAAACCGCTCAGAGACATGAGCCTTGCGGTTGGACAGCAAGCCTCCGCGTTTCAGATAGTTAAGATACGCGTCGAAACCAATCTTGCCCAGCGCGACCACCACCTTCACTGTTTTTAATCCTGCAACCTCGCGGTCGAGAAAGAACGAGCACTCGGCAAGTTCCTGCCGGGTCGGCTTGTTGTCCGGAGGAGCGCAGCGGACCGCAGCCGTAATGTAAAGGTCTTTCAGTTTGAGGCCGTCGTTGCGATCGGTGGCGTTGGGTTGATTGGCGAATCCGGTTTCATGCAACACGGGGAACATAAACTTGCCGGAAGCATCGCCGGTGAATGGACGTCCAGTGCGGTTTGAGCCGTGTGCCCCCGGAGCCAGCCCCATGACGAGCACTCGGGCCTGGGCATCGCCAAAACCGGGCACGGGCTTGCCCCAATATTCGCAGTCACGATACGCCCGGCGTTTTTCGCGCGCTACTTGTTCGCGATAAGCCACTAGTCGCGGGCAGCGGGTGCAGGCGATTACTTCATGGTTAAGAACTGTGAGCCAGTGGGGCATTTGCAGAACCGCGAGCCGTTACCGAGCTTGCATTCCTCAAGCTACATGAAATTGCCGCGCTCCGTCTTTTGACGTCACCAACGCATGGCTGCTTGCCAAACGGTGCCTTGTTCTGGGTACTAGACGGAACCCTGGCGCTCAGCCTTCCCAAAGTGGCAGGTAAGAAGTTCATACGGCACGAAGAGGCCATCGACTCGGTTGGACAACTCTGCTAATAAGAGATACAACGGCGGGGAAAGGCCTGTGACGCAAGTAACCGCGGCCCGGTTCTAATCCCAGATGCACCCCCAGGCATTTAGCCGCACAATCCTAAGTGCTTACATTAAAAGGAGTTCTAGCGCGTATGGAGACCCAGGCGATTTCCGCCCCTGTGGAGAGACTCACCAGAGAAGCGCCAAAACGGCAAGTGGGCTATGGCCTGCCCTGCGCGAAGTGCCACAAATACTTCCCCGCCGACCTAGAGGTCTGCCCAATCTGCAAAGGCCGGGAACGGGTCTCTCCTGTCGTCGCACCCAGAATTAAGAAGCCGGTTCAGTCTGAGACCTCCGTGGCTGCTTCATCGACCAACGTCGCGTTGAAACAGAACGTAAAGGAATCGCCGAAGTCGGAGTCCTCGGCGTTGGTTCGGCCAATAGAAATCAAAGTGAAAGATCAGACTGTCGACCAGAAGAAGTCGATTACAGCGTCGGTGGTCGCCGAGACTCCCGCCGCCGTTGAACCTGCGCGCGCCAGCTTCGTATCCACACAGCCGGTGTTGACACAGAAAGAGGAGGAATCCACGAAGTTCGCGTCTACGACAGTCGTGCCCCCGGTGGAAATCAAAGTGAAGGATCAACCTCTCGACAAAAAGGAGCCGATTAAGAGTCCGGCGGTTGCTGAGCTTCCCGCTGCGGCTGAGCCTGCGCCCGCCAGCCTCGCATCGACACAGACCGCATCGACACAGAAAGAGCAGCAATCTCCGAAGCTAGAATGTCCTGTAGCCGCTCTGCCTGTAGAAATCGATGCGAAGGATCAGACTCTCTATCAGAAGGAGTCGATTACAGCTCCGGCGGTCGCGGAAATCCTGGCCGCCATTGAACATGCGCCTGCCAGCCTCGTATCGACACAGCTCGTAGTGTCACAGAAAGAGAAGGAATCTCCGAAGTCAGAGTCCCAGTTGCCTCCGCCAGTCGAAATCAAATTGAAAGATCAGCCTCTCGATCAGAAGGAGTCGATTACGACTCTGGTGGTCGCGGAGCTTCCCACCGCTGTCGAGCCCGTGCGCGCCAGCCTCGTACCGAAACAGCCCGTGTCGACACAGATAGAGAAGAAAGCCCCCAAATCGGAGTCTCCTGCATTGGCTCCGCCGGTAGAAATCAAAATCAAGGATCAGCCGCTCGATCAGAAGGAGTCGACTGCGGTTCCGGTCGCCCAGCTTCCGGCCGCTGTTGAACCCCCGCTCGCTAGCCTCATATCGACACCAAAAGCTAAGGAATCTCCGAAGCTGGACTCTCCAACAGTCAGGTGCCTCAGCGATCAACCGAATAATGATCGACCTAATCAGGAAGAGCTGATTGCGACTCCAGCCCTCGTTGAGGTGGAACCCTCTAATCCCATGCCAGCCACGGTGGCCCCGATGCCCGAAGAGAAGGTGCGCACCATTGAGTTGGAACCTGTGGCAACCGTTCTTCCAACACAGCCCGATACCGAGGAACAGCGCCGAGACAAGATCAATCAGGCCCTTCGAATCGTGATTCCAATGCTGGTCGAGACTCAAGTTTCTAAGCTCGCGCCAGTTGATGCGAAGCAGGAAGTGCTTGAACAGGAAAAGAAAGAACAAGCCCTGAAAATGTCTGAAGCTCCGGTGTCGGCTTCCGAAGCGAAGCCCGTCGAAACGAAAACCATCGAAGTGAAGACCGTCGCGTCACCCGTCGTCGATCAGGCAACTCATCATCCGAGCGAGGAAAAGTCCAAAGCAATCGACAAGGGTTCGGCGAAGCCCGCGCACGTAAACGCGCCCGTGGTGGTGCATCTCAATCTCGGCGAATTGCGCGCTCCAAAAGCCACTCCAGAGAGCGCGCCTGCACAATCTAAAGAAATCGAACGCCCGGAACCGGAAACCAGCAGCTTAGATACTTCGTCCGACGCCGATACCTCGGAATCGCTGGCCCCAGTTGGCGGTCGAAGGTTAGACCTTGTGACCTTCGCTCTCGGCGTGGTGGTTCTGGCATGCGCCGTTTTGCTGATCACCCTGGCTGCGATTCGATTGATGCCGCGTCACGCTTCCGAACCGGTTCGCAGAGCGAAGCCCGCCTACAGCAGCGCGTCGCCAACCGCAGATCAGAATATTAACGCTTCGACTCCTACTCCACAGCCCGCAGCCCCTGGCCCGGTAAATTCACCGTCTTCGGATTCTTCGCTTGTTGTAGCGCTGGCCGTTGCGCCTGTGCAACCTCCGGCGCTCTCAGCGAGTATTCAATCGGCGTCTGCGGGTTCAGCACGCGTTGTCACCCTGCCAGAGGGACTGGCTGAAGGAAACTTGCTTTATCGCGTCGAGCCAGACTATCCGGAAGAAGCTCGCCGGCAAGGAGCGCAGGGTCCGGTCGTGCTCGACCTGCACATCAGCAAAGACGGTCTGGTACAGGGCGTGGATCTCATCAGCGGGCAGCCTCTCCTTGCGCAGGCTGCAACCGCCGCCGTAAAGCAATGGCGCTTCCGCACCCGCTACGTAAATGGCAGCGAAGTCGAAATGCAAGCCAGAATCACACTGCACTTCGCGCTTCCGACCCTGTAAGCACGGTGTGTTTGGCATGAGGCGCTCGGCAGACTCTCGTTGGAGAATATTTACGTCATTCGCCTGCGAGGAAACGTTCTAGGCGCTGCCGGATCCAATCCGAAATCTTGGTACCCCGAAATTCGTGGCGCGTCATTGAGCCGTTGATGAACAAGTGTCCTTGGAGTTGCCTCAACGTCAATACAGAACCTGTTGCGCCGCAGGAAGACATCGGATGTAGTGAAGCGCATCGTGCCCTGGCCCGCTGATGCGAGGGGCCTAAGGCATGGGTCAGATGCGCCCGAGAAGCAGAAGAATGACCACGATGAAAAGTACCAGCCCGAGGCCGCCTGTAGGAGCGTAGCCCACTCCCGGCTATGCGACCATCGCGGCAGAGCGCCCACCAGCGCTAACACCAAAATTACAATCAAGATAGTTCCAAGCATTTCTTGCTCCTGTCCTATTCGTTCAGCGGTGCAGCCTCTCCCGAGGCTGCACCGTCACGGCTTGAACCGCTAGAGCGTCACGTTGAGTGCGACGTTCACGCCCGGATAAACCGGGTTGCACAGGTAATACACGCCGTCAATGTCGATGACGTAAACGTCTTGCGTGTAAAGCCAGTTGCTCGGCCACGCGCCGGCGAATCCGAACCAGTAACCGCCGTACTGGAATCGGTGATTGCGGTAGTCGCCTTCGCTAACCCGAAAACTGTGTTCGCGTCCAAAGTTGGCCTGGTAACGGTCATCGGGAATGCGGCGACTGTTGGCGTGCTGTTCCTGCTTTTCGGGCTTAGCCTGCGGCGTGCGTTGCTGTTCTTGCTTTGCGTTTTTCTCTTCCGGCCTGGTATTTTTTTCTTCCTGCGCGCGTCCCTGTTCTTGCTTCACCGGCTTTTCAGGCTGCGCTTTCTTTTCTTTTTCCTCAGGCTTGGCTTTCTCTTCTTCCTTCTGTTCGTGCTGCTCCTGTTGTGCATACAC
>Ga0307476_10000246_pt1 | contig 49883 bp, 43 predicted proteins | sample atmos_gasesECM2C_2_FD_203314 | JGI IMG/M metagenome (GOLD analysis project Ga0307476, IMG submission 203314) | Hardwood forest soil microbial communities from Morgan-Monroe State Forest, Indiana, United States - atmos_gasesECM2C_05 | ecosystem: Environmental > Terrestrial > Soil > Temperate... | reverse complement strand
CGATTACGGCGCGGGCAACCTGAATTCCGTCAGGAAGGCATTTGACCATCTTGGCGTCGAAGTTTCGGTAACCGGTGCGGCCGAGACTATTGCTTCGGCGGACAAAATTGTATTGCCGGGCGTGGGACATTTTTCTGCTTTACAAGTTTTAGATCGCACTGATCTGCGGAAGGCTTTGCTGCAAGCCACATCCGCAGGCAAGCCGTTTCTCGGAATCTGCCTGGGAATGCAGTGGCTTTTCGAAGGAAGCGAGGAATGTAACGAGCTCTCGGGAGCTGACATTTTCTCTGGCAAGTGCCGGCAGTTTCCACCTTCGGTGAAGTCGCCGCATGTGGGCTGGAATTTGTTGACAGTTCAGGATGTCTCCAGGTTGCTACGCGGCGTCTCACCGGATTCATTTGTTTACTACACGCACTCTTACCACGCGCCAGTACAGTCTGAAACAACGGCGGTCAGCGAATACGGTCTTCCCTTTGCTGGCGCGGTCGAGCGCGGAAATATTTTCGGGGTGCAGTTTCATCCTGAGAAATCAGGCGATGTCGGGCTTTCAATCCTGAAGAATTTCTGCGAGCTATGATTTGCTGACCAAGCGCATTATCGCCTGTCTCGATATGGACGGTGGCCGCGTCGTCAAAGGCGTGAGGTTCAAGAATTTGCGCGACGCCGGCGATCCAGCGGAGTGTGCAACTGCCTACGCACGCGATGGCGCGGACGAAATTGTACTGCTCGACATTACCGCGACCAGCGGCAATCGAAATACCTTGCTGGGCGCGGTCCGCAGCACGGCTCGCTCGTTGTTTGTTCCGTTCACAGTCGGCGGCGGAATTCGCTGCATCGAGGATGCAGCGGCGGTCTTTGACGCGGGGGCTGACAAGATTGCTATCAATTCGGCTGCCGTGAGTGAGCCTGCATTGATCGGCAGGATCGCGGGCCGCTTTGGTTCGCAGGCCGTCGTGGTGGCCATCGATGCCCGAAAATCCGCCACAGGCTTTGAAGTGTTCGTTGCCGGTGGACGCAAGCCCACGGGCCGGGACGCGATTCAATGGGCGCGGGACGCAGCTACTCACGGCGCGGGAGAAATTCTGTTGACCTCGATGGACCGTGACGGAACTCGATCTGGCTTTGACTGCGAATTGGTGCGTACAGTCGCCGAAGCGGTTTCGATCCCTGTGATTGCCTCCGGGGGAGCCGGCTCGGCACGTGATTTCATCGAGGTCTTTCGGGAAGGCCGCGCTGATGCGGCTCTGGCTGCGTCTATCTTTCATTTCGGCATCGAGAACATTTCACAGCTAAAGCTTGAGTTGCGCGACGCGGGTGTCCCCATGAGGTGGCCGTGCTGATTCCCTCGATCGACCTCATGGGCGGCAAGATTGTGCAGTTGGTGCAGGGCGAGAAGAAAGCGCTGGAGTTCGACAATTTCGATTATTGGATTGATCGCTTCTCGAAATACCCGCTGGTGCAGGTCATCGACTTGGACGCAGCCCGAGGCAGCGGCACGAATCGGCCAATCGTGAATGAGATTGTGCAGCGCCTCAAATGCCGGGTGGGCGGCGGGATTCGCACAGTCGAAAGCGCACGCGAGCTTTTAGAAGCGGGGGCACGGCATGTAATCATCGGCTCTGCGTTGTTGCAGGAAGGAAAAGTCAACACGCACCACGCCGCCATGCTGGCCGATGCTGTCGGCACCAAAGTATTGACATTTGCTCTCGATTCCAGGGGTGGCCGGGTTGCGATTAAGGGCTGGCGCAAAGAAACGTCGATTACCGCTTTCGACATGATTGGCGCACTCGAACCGTTCTGCGAGACATTCCTCTACACCCATATCGATACCGAAGGACTCATGGGCGGAATTCCGATGGAGACGGTGACTGCAATCCGCCGCGCCACTTCGAGGCGATTAATAGTAGCGGGCGGCATAAAAACTCAGCAAGAAATCGATCAGCTCGACGCGCTCGGAATGGATGCCGTGGTTGGAATGGCCCTGTATTCCAATCGGATCGCCGTGTAATCCTCACGTGGAACATCCGCTTATGATCTAGTCGGCTTCTGCAATTCGTGCTTCAAACCTGCATATACACCGCAAAAAATTGCACAGTGGCCCTGTCGAGATGTCCTTCTAGCATCTTCCCGAATTCTCCGGAGATGATGAAAACTCCCTTGCATGCTACTCCCCCAGCTGAAGTCGCGGTATCTATGCGCCACTGTTCTACCGGCCGCATTCGCAGTTCTCACAACACTGTTCGCTACCCAGGCGAGTGCGCAGCAACTAAGTTGCTCCCCTGCGAGCTTGCGTTACGGTGAGGTCGTAATCGGCCAGAACCAAACTCTTCTCATTGCACTGACCAATACCGGCAAAACCAGCGTGGTCGTTGCCAGCGTGCTGGTTAGCAACAAGGCGTTCAAAGTTCCGAATTTCAAGTTGCCGCAAATTCTCACTGCCGGAGAAACTCTTGAAGTGAACGTCGCCTTCACGCCTTCTGTGGTCGGATCCGCCGGCGGCCAACTCACGTTTGTCAGCAACGCCTCCGACCACAATTTGGTCGTCAATGTCGGCGGCGCAGGCGTGACCAGCGAGTCGGTGGTCGGAAGTCCAGCAAGCCTCGTGTTCGATAACGTGAGCGTTGGCGGAAGCTCCACGTTGCCGGTCGTGCTGACCAATACTCGAACCTACGCCGTAACACTCACCGCCGAACAGACCACGGGCAGCGCGTTTTCAGTGAGCGGCGCGCAGTTTCCCCTCACCCTGCAAGGCGGGAAAAAGGTCTCGCTGAACGTCACCTTCAAACCGGCGATTCAGGGACTGACAGGGGGAAGTTCCTTCTTCGATGGCCCGAATCTCGACATCCCGCTGCAAGGCACGGGCACCGGCGCAGCCAAGCGCGAACTGACCGTTACGCCTGCCACGCTCAACTTTGGGAACGTGGCTGTGGGAGGCACCGCAACCCTGGCGGCGTCGCTGAGCGCGACCGGCGGGAGCGTGACTGTTTCTTCCGCGTCCAGCAGCAGTTCACAATTTGCCGTGCGCGACGCAAATTTTCCGTTGACCGTCCCCGCCGGGCAGGAGGTATCGCTCAACGTTACGTTCACGCCGCAGCACGGCGTGAGATCGTCCGGTGCGCTCACCTTCGTCAGCAACGCCGCCGATTCTCCAACATCCGAGGCCCTAAGCGGAACCGGCACCGCGCCCTATGTGAGCCTTTCATGGAACGCCAGCTCGTCGCCGGACGTTTCGGGATACAACGTCTATCGCAAAACCTCTGCGAACAATACCTATACCAAAATCAATTCCAAGCTCGATTCAAATACGAACTATACGGATACAACTGTCGGCGGCGGCACCTCTTACTACTACGCAACCACCGCGGTGAACTCGAGTGGGAAGGAAAGTGGCTACTCAAACCGTGTTCAGGTTTCCGTACCCTAGACTTGCTTCCGCGTCCCGTCCGAACCCGCGGTGACTAACGGGCGCCACCCCCCACTAGAGTGCCATTCCCTAGTTTTGGCGCTCAAGCTAAGCTTCTTTTAGAGCAGGCTTCGGGGGAGGGCTGCTCGACTGACGTCCCGTGACTCATTGAGTCCTGGGGCGTTTTGTTTTGCCGCAAACTCTACTTTCCGCCCTACCGCCGGATCCCACAAGACCCCGAAAGGAAACGCCTCTCAAGAAGTGCTTCTCCTGAGAGGCTGCTGAAATTCTCGGCCCTATGCGAGGTATCGTCTCGCAGACGGTTAATGTTTCTTCTTTTTGGCTTTCTTCTTCGTTGCCATGAAGGTTCCTCCGTGAACGATTTTCCCTTGCAAATGGGACCAGATTTCAAAGAGCTACCCAACTCGTGGTACGGGCAGCGTCCTTAACACAAGATATTGCGGCACTATTAACAGACTGTCAACATATATTTTGCACATCGCACGACATTTCTCCAGAAATAGTCACCGGTTGTCGTCTCGCTGGTAAACTTCGCCTCATGCGGCGTGATCCAGTAGAACTGGAAATCTTCAAGAACCTTTACCACTCCATTGCTGAAGAGATGGGCGCGGCCCTGCGCCGTACGGCGTTTTCTCCCAACATAAAGGAGCGTCGTGACTATTCGTGCGCCGTGTTCGATGGCGCGGGCAACGTCGTCGCCATGGGCGATCACATGCCCGTTCATCTGGGCTCGATGCCGATGTCGGTACGCGCCGCAATTTCGGCGCACGACATGGCGCCGGGAGATGTGGTCATGCTGAACGATCCCTTTCGCGGAGGAACACACCTGCCGGATATCACGCTAGTAGCGCCGGTCCACGTGCGGCGTGGACGCCTCCGTCCGGCTGCCGACGGGAAACAACCTGACTTCTACGTAGCCTCACGCGCGCACCATGCAGACGTAGGAGGAACCTATGCTGGATCCATGGGCCTCTGCCGCGAAATCTATCAGGAAGGATTTCGCATTCCACCGGTAAAACTTGTGCAAGCTGGAGTGATGCAACGCGATGTACTGGCGCTGCTGCTCAACAACGTACGTACGCCGGAGGAGCGTGAGGGCGATCTCGGGGCGCAGCTGGCCGCTTGCCATACCGGGGCTGAACGACTGAAAGAAATCTGCGCACGTTATGGAATCGAGCCCGCAAAGCGCACCGCTCGGCAGTTGCTCGATTATTCCGAGGAACTAATGAGTGCTTTCCTAGAGCGCGTTCCTCCGGGAACATATCGCGCGGAAGATTTTCTCGATAACGACGGCATCAGCGACAAGCCGGTGAAGATTGCGGTGACGCTGAACTTTTCCGGCAAGCGGCTCCCCCGGTTGAATCGAAAAAACGCTCTCGCGCGGCCGCTGGTTACCGTTGATTTCACCGGAAGCGATCCGCAGGTCGAAGGTAGCGTGAATGCCGTGGAAGCCATCACCTACTCCGCATGTTTCTATGTTTTCCGTTGTCTGCTCACCGATGACGTGCCGGCGACTGCGGGATTAATGAAGCCAATTCATGTGATCGCGCCCGAAGGTACGATCGTGAATGCGCGGCCACCGGTGGCCGTTGCTGGCGGCAACGTCGAAACGTCTCAACGCATCGTCGATGTCTTGCTGCATGCACTGGCCCAAGCGATTCCAGACCGCATTCCGGCAGCCGCTTCGGGAACCATGAACAATCTGACCATCGGCGGCATCGATCCTCGCACTGGGAAACCGTTCGCTTACTACGAGACTATTGCCGGAGGCATGGGCGCTCGCCCGAGCAAGCCAGGCGTCTCGGGCGTTCATACCCACATGACGAATTCGCTGAACACTCCTGCCGAAGCGTTGGAATATGCCTATCCCTTGCGGGTCCGGCACTATTCTCTTCGCCCGGCGAGTGGTGGAAGAGGTGAGCATCGTGGAGGCGATGGCATCATCCGCGAGATCGAGGTTCTCACCGACTGCGACGTAACTCTGCTCGCCGAGCGCCGCACCCGCGGGCCCTGGGGATTGTCCGGTGGCGAGGCTGCATTGCCCGGGAAAACCAGCGTCATCCGCAACGACGACGCAATCGAAGAAATGCCAGGAAAATTCAGCACCCGGCTCTCCAAGGGCGAGCGCATTAGAATTGAATCGCCGGGCGGCGGCGGCTGGGGCGCTGCAGGCCGTGCACCTTCGAGCGGAGGATGAACAATGATTGATCTCGCTACTCTCTATCTCGAGGAAGCTCGTCGGCAATTTCGAGGGCACAAGCGCATGGGCGAGGGCGCAATGGCGCAGCTTCGGGACGAAGAGTTCTTCGTCACTCTCGATCCCGAATCGAATTCCGTCGCGATACTGGTTAAGCATCTAGCCGGTAATATGCGTTCTCGCTTTACTGACTTCCTCACCAGCGACGGCGAAAAACCGGACCGCTTTCGCGACCAGGAATTTGAGTTGACCTCCGCAACTACGCGGGCAGACGTAATGAAGTGCTGGGAAGAAGGATGGAGCCGCGTCTTTGCCGCTATCGATGGGCTCAAACCTGAAGACGTCACACGCACCGTAACCATTCGTGGCGAACCCCACACTGTGTTGCAGGCGATCAACCGGCAGATCGCGCACTACGCGCAACACATCGGCCAGATGGTTTTCCTAGCTAAGCACCTGCGGTCGAGCGATTGGAAAACGCTCAGTATTCCCCGCGGCCGATCAGAGGATTACAAGAAAGTCGCCCCGAAGCCTCACAAGCCGGCTTAGCGGGCACAGTCTCTGTTCTTAGGGCGGCATCATACCCGCAGTGTTAAAATCAAATGTTTTGTGTCTAGGTCTGAATTCATAAGGTAGTCTTCATGCCATCCACAATGCTCGCTGTGGTAAAGCCAGAGGCGGCGCCGGGCTCGGAAATCCGCGAAGTGAAAATCCCAGCTGTCGGACGCAACGACGTGCTGGTCAAGGTGAAAGTGGCCTCCATCTGCGGCACCGACTTGCACATTTACAACTGGGACCGCTGGGCGCAGAACCGGATTCATCCGCCGCTGATCCCGGGCCACGAATTCTGTGGTGAAGTGGCCGGCTTCGGCGAAGAAGTCACCAGCGTAAAAGAAGGCGACTTCGTATCCGCCGAAATGCACGTTGCCTGCGGGAAGTGCCTGCAGTGCCGCACCGGCGAAGCTCACATCTGCCAAAATGTGAAGATCATCGGTGTAGACGCCGACGGCGCTTTCGCCGAATACGTGGTTATCCCGGAATCGAATATCTGGAAGCTCGATCCCGCAATTCCGCTGGAGTACGCCTCCATTCTCGATCCGCTCGGCAATGCGGTTCACACCGTGCTGGCGGGAGAGATCGCCGCCAAAACCGTCGCCATCACTGGTTGCGGGCCGATCGGCCTGTTCGCCATTGCGGTCGCCAGGGCAGTAGGCGCGACCGGTGTTTTCGCCATCGAAGTAAACGAACACCGTCGCAAGATCGCGCGCGAGATGAAGGCCGATTATGTGATCGACCCGTCGAAGGAGGACGCGAAGGCGATCATCATGGAGAAGACCGGCGGCCTGGGCGTGGACGTTGTGCTCGAAATGGCCGGCCATCCGAATTCGATTCGCACTGCGTTTGCCATCGTGCGGCGCGGTGGAAGAATCTCACTTCTCGGCCTCACCTCCAAGCCCATCTCGGTGAATTTTTCCGAAGACATCATTTTTAAGGGCATCACCGTGCAAGGCATCAACGGACGGCGCATGTACCAAACCTGGTACCAGATGACCGCACTGCTCAAAGCCGACAAACTCGATCTGCACCCGGTGATCACCGATCGCATCCCGATGAAGGATTTCTCCAAAGCCATGCAGCGCCTGCAAACCGGCGAAGCCAGTAAAATATTGGTATATCCGAACGGCGTACGGTGATTGTGTGGCGCGGACACTCCCTTCGGCAGCTCAGGGCAGGCTTTGTCCGCGAACGCCTCCGCCAAGGCGCAGCTGCGGGTAATTGTTGTTGCCGATGGAAGTGACCCATGAGCCTTGATGCATTCGTCCGCTGCACTTGCATTCGTGACGGTAAGGCAAAGCCACATCCGTTCCCCGACCGGCTCACCTTCGACGAAAGCGGTGAGCCCCTGCTCACCGGCGATCCCACGGAGGATGAATGGGAAGCCCACGATCAGTGGCTGGCGCATTCGTGCGAGCACGAGGGATTTATCCTCTCCATGTTTCTGGGAAACATCACGCGAGTAGGCAATCTGCGAAGCTTTCTGCGCGCGCTGCAAGGCAGTCCCGGCCCAAAGTTTCCGATCCTGCTAAAAAAGGTTTTATATAACGGCACTCATACCGGCGATTGGATTCCCATCAAAGAGTCGACGGCATTATTGAAAGAAGTCGACACCGTGCTCCATTCCAGCGACATTCTGGCCGAGTCCGAGAAAGAATTCTTCAACAACATGAAGCAGTTGTGCGAGGCCAGCATCGCGACCGGCAATCCGATTATGTTTTAGGTGTTCGGGTTGGCCCGCCGGAGCAGACCGCACGCCACAGACGGAAGTAAATGGGACTTAATGCAAAGGTGCGGTGTACTTGCACGCGGAACGGTCGAGCCAAACCACATCCGTTTCCGGATAGGCTTGTCTTCGACGTTACGTCCGAGCCAGCTCTGACAGGAGATCCTTCGATAGACGAATGGATCGTGCACGACCGCTGGTTTGCGGAGTCGTGCGAACACGGCGGATATCTTTTTTCAGTACGTTTAGGCAACATCACAACGGTCGCACACTTGCGAGAGTTTCTGCATACGCTGGAGGGAAATTCCGGCCCGCGATTCCCCATTTTGCTGGAAAACGTGCTTTACAACGATACACACGGAGGCGATTGGATTCCCATCAAAGAGTCGCTGGCATTATTGAAAGAAGTCGACACCGTGCTCCATTCCAGCGACATTCTGGCCGAATCCGAGAAAGAATTCTTCAACAACATGAAGCAGTTGTGCGAGGCCAGCATCGCAACCGGCAACCCGATTATGTTTTAGCTCGTTTTTTGAGTCTTGCATCTTCTTTCTCACGCCTGCGGGTATTAGACTCATGGTCAGCTCTCATCCGTGTAAATCCGCGCTAATCCGTGGCGAGGTTTCTTATGACCACAACGACCCGCACCAATCCACTCTCGTATCTCACCAACCAGCTCGATGAACTGAAGGCCAAGGGCACGCACTTCAAGCTGCGCGTTCTCGAGGACGAGCAAGCACCGCTCTGTACGTTCGACGGCAAGAGGGTCATCAACCTGGCCTCGAATAATTACCTGGGCCTGACGACTCATCCCAAACTGCGTGACGCGGCGCTTGAGGCCACGCGGAAGTATGGCGTTGGATCGGGCGCCGTGCGTACCATCGCCGGCACCATGAAGATCCACATGGAGCTGGAGGAGAAAATTGCGCGCTTCAAGGATGTTGAGGCCTGCGTAGTCTTCCAGTCCGGCTTCGCAGCCAATGCCGGTACCGTTTCGGCCGTGCTCGGCAAGGACGATTTCATCATCTCCGATGCGCTGAACCATGCCTCGATCATCGACGGCGCGCGCCTCTCAAGAGCAAAGATTCTGGTCTTCCGCCATAAAGACGTTGCCCACGCTGAAGAACTATTGGCCAGCGTGAACCACGAGCCCGGCAAAAAGCTGCTGATCAGCGACGGCGTCTTCTCGATGGATGGCGACATCGGCCCACTGCCCGGTTTATGCGCCGTCGCCGAAAAATACGGGGCAATCATGATGGTCGACGACGCCCATTCGTCGGGTGTTCTCGGCCGCAACGGGCGCGGCACCATCGATCATTTCAAAGTGCACGGGCACGTCGATATTCAAGTCGGCACGTTGTCGAAGGCCATCGGCGCTCTTGGCGGCTACGTCTGCGGGTCTCGCGATCTCATCGATTTTCTCTATCATCGTGCCCGTCCGTTTTTGTTTTCGACCTCACATCCCCCGTCGGTGGCGGCGACCTGCATCGCCGCTTTTGATGTTCTGGAAAACGAGCCGGAGCGTATCGAAAAGCTTTGGGAGAACACGCGCTTCTGGAAAAAAGAACTCGGCCTGCTCGGCTTCGACATCGGCGGCCGCGCCACGCCGGCCAGCGAAACTCCCATCACGCCGATCATCATCGGCGACGGCAAACTCACCATGGACTTTTCCCGCGAACTCTTCAAAGAAGGCGTCCTTGGCACAGGTATCGCGTTTCCTACCGTGCCCGAAGGCAAAGCCCGCATACGCACGATCATGACGGCAACGCACACGAAAGAAGAGTTGCAGCAGGCGCTGGAAGTGCTGGGGAGAGTGGGGAAGAGGTTGGGGATTGTGAGGTAGTTGATTGAGTGTTGTTGAGTCGCGAGAGTTCCGCGCTTGGGCGCTCGCTACTTTTTCTCTACCTGCACGACCACATCGAGAGCGGGGGCTACGCCAGCTTTCAAATACTTGACAAAAAATTCTTCGACCAAGGATCGGGTTAGGACGCTTATCCGCAGAGCCTGTTCAAATATGTTGTCGTCCGGTTTCACGCCACTCTTGAATCTGTTATCCAGAAGGTCGCCATCCGTAAAGCTCATGTGATGGGCTCCGGTCACCACCACGTAGTAGGTATTGGATTCGCTGCCGATGTACTCACGAGCGTGGGTCTCATCCGACGCATGCTCTAGCGTAGCAAGAAACAGAAACGGTTTACGCACCCCGATAGGGCGAACATCGGCGTTCATGCCCGGGTAAGTAGAGCCATCGAGATTAACGCCAGCCAGAATACGGGGATCCTCCTGTGCGGCCAGCGCTGCGGTCGTTCCTCCCATCGAGTGACCAACGATTCCCACCTTGGCCAAATCCAGGTGGCCGCGCCAGAAATGATCCTGCGTATTCATTTCCTGGAGCTGGTCGAGGATGAATCGCACATCGGCCACCAAGACCTCATGCGCAAACTTGCCAATAGCCACGCCTTGCGTTCGGCGATCGGCTTCAGCGGGCCAGTAGGGCCTGAATCTGAGTTCGTGCCCGTCTGGATAGACCGAAATCAGGGAGTCAGGAGGATGATTCGTGGCGACTACGATGAAGCCGCTACTCGCTAAACCCTCCGCCAAAATTGTGTAGATGGCCGGCACGACACCTGAGCCGTGTTCCAGAAGAACCACGGGAAAAGAGTCGCCCTCAGCAATGGGTGCCAGGATTCTTGCGTGCGTGCGCACCAGGCGTTGGAAATCCGGTTGCAGGTTCCACTCTTTGGCGAGAGCATCTGCAGTTCTTGGGTCCATGTAGGGGGCAGGCGCGGAGATACCATCCCCCGCCGGATACCACATCGTGACGAGCAGGTCCCGGCTGCGATTCGGGTCTCCCAATACCACCGTCGTAGTGCCTACAGCGTGGTGGCCGTTGGGTTGGGGAAGATCAAATCCTCCCTTAGCTGCATTCGACGCCTCAGATGGAGAAGAGAGCAAAACTAGGCAAATCGAAGACGCCAAGACTGCAGCTTTGCCGACCATTATTCTCTCCTGCGGCTTTTGGGCTTCTCGTAAGACGTCCACGAGCCAAGTCGGTGAGCACTACATAGCAGTGTCAATTTCCCCCGATAAACCATCTTCCCGCCCACAATCGTCGCCACCACTTTCCCCATAAACTGCCAGCCATCAAACGGAGTGTTGTGTGACAACGACCAAAGCCCGCATCCGCACCATCATGACCGCAACGAAAGAGGAGTTGCGGCAGGCACTGGAAATCCTGAAGCGGGTCGGCAAGCGAATGGCGATTCTGAGTTGATCTTACCTAGCGGTGTTTGATCCGCAAACTTTCCCAGCTTCCATCCGAGGCCCAACCGCCGTCCACCGAGAGCGTGTGTCCGTTTACGAATCCGCTCTGCGCCGGATCAGCCAGGAACGCGATGGCCTGAGCTATGTCATCGGGCGTGGCAAAACGGGCCTGGGGCACGCGGTTGATGATGTCAGTGTCCTGGTAAAAGCCAGCGCCCTGCGATGCGTCATCCATCGGCGTCTTGACCCAACCCGGACATACCGCATTGCAGCGCACACCGCGCCCGCCCCACTCAGCCGAAAGAGTACGCGTCAGGCCTATCAGTCCGTGCTTGGATGCGTTGTAGGCGGCGCGGTCGGCTACTCCCAGCAATCCCGCAACCGATGCCACGTTCACGATGCTGCCCGAGCGCTGCTTCAGCATGATCCGGCCAAACGTGCGGCAGCATAGGAAAGGACCAAGCAGATTGACCTCCATCACGCGCCGCCACTCTTCCGTGGTAGTTTCCTCCGCAGGCGCAATGGAGCTGATGCCAGCGTTGTTCACCAGAACGTCGATGCGCCCAAACTCCTGCAGGACGGTATCCGCCATTCGTTCGACAGCGGCTTCGTCGGCAACGCTTCCCAAGACTTCAATCGCGCGAACGCCTTGTTGCCGCGCTCGGGCCACCGTTTCGGACGGAGAACGAAGATCGTTAAGCGCGAGTGCAAACCCTCGCTCGGCAAGCACCTCGCTCGTACGTTGGCCGATCCCTTGGGCTGCCCCGGTTATCAGTGCGACTTTCATGAATGACCTGATTCGACTTCAGAGCGTGCTTGAGCATGCCTTTGCATCGGGTCTTGCGTCCATCTCGATTCTCACCTGGTTGTGAAAACTATTGGCCTGGCCATCTCCTCCGGCGACGCGGTTTCCGGGTGACCCGCTTTCCAGCGCATGGCTGCAGTGATGCGCGTTCGGCCGCTGGGGTGGTCGAACAAAACGAACTCTTCGACTGGCCCGGGGGAAAGCTTGCGATACTCTCCCAGCATCACGTCGACGTTCGCCTCGCCATCCGGCTGCTGCGATACGTTCAGGCCAAACATGTCGGCTTCATACTCCATGGTGCGGGTGATGCTGTTCGACACTGGCGTCATAAGAAGAAAGTAGATGGAGAAGACAATCACGGCCAGGGGCAGGGCGGCGACATCCGTAATCCCGCGAATGTCCCATTGCTGTCCCCAGCGGGCGAGTGCAAAGTTGATGCTCCAGTTGAGAAAGGCGAAGCCGATTACGATCACTACGCCGTTCATTACGAGTCCCTTGTACTCGTGATTGAGAACGTAGTGGCCCATCTCGTGTCCCATGACGGGCTCAATTTCGGCGAGGGTACAGCGCTTCAGCAGATTGTCGTTCAGAGAAATTCGCTGCGTATTGCCGAAGCCACCGACGTTCGCGCTGACCCGGTTCGACTGCCGGGATGCGTCGAACTCCCAGACGTCGGTGGCGGGAATTCCGTTGGCGTTGGCCATGGTGAGGATCGGATCGCGAATGCGGGGATCTTCAAGTCTCGTGTACTTGTTGAACAACGGCGCAAGGTACACCGGTTCAATCAGGCTGACGAATGCGAGGAACACGATCATCAGAGCAGCGCCCCACACCCACCAACTCTTGCCCAGGATGCGCACGAGCCCGACAAGTGGCACGACAAGAATCGTCCCCAGCACGACGACGACTGCCAGCGCGATGAGCTGCTCCCGCATCCAGGGGCCGAAGGTTTGATTCAGCAGATCGTAGTTGCGCTCACGGAAGTAGCTTTCATACACCGTCAGCGGAAAGGTGAGTATGGCGGTAGCTAGCGAAAATTGAACCCAGTAGAGCGCCGTCTGAATGGGTGGGAAGCGAGTAATGCGCTCGGCGAGGTTGCGCATACCGGACGACCATCGGAAGCGCAGGAGCAACCACATCACGAACACAGTCAAGAGAAAGTCCCAGAGAATGAGCCAATAGCCGCCTTCGAAATAGGCGTCGGAGCGAGCCCGTTGCGCGGGTGGTATTTTGGCGAGATACGCGTTAACCGCTGCCCCGATATCGAAATGGGGGGTTGCCGGTGGCTGATTTTCCGTAGGCGAAGCAGCGGGGGCCTGCCCCGATGCAAGCACAGCGAACAATATAATTGGAAAAATCAATCGAGCTGCTCGAAGCACCGTGGCCTCCTTCGATTTTGCAAGGAGTATACGCCACGCTGGATGCCGCTGATTCAGCTGTTAAGGCGGGCCCGCGGCTGGGCTATTCCATCCGGTGAATTGCAGCAGGCGCCGGGGATCGCTCCGATTTAGCCGGAAATATGAATTTAAATGTATGGCTCGAGTTTAACGGTCTGCTTCAATCTGTTCGATACACAACCCTCCCGCCCACAATCGTCGCCACAACCTTCCCGACAAACTGCCAGCCGTCAAAGGGCGTATTGTGCGATAACGAGCGCGACTTGGCGGCCTCGAAGGTCCAGCGCTTCTTGGGGTCGAAGATGGTTACGTCGGCGAAGTTGCCACGGGCAAGCGATCCGCGGCTGCGGAGGTCGAATACGCGCGCTGGACCTGAAGTAAATAATTCGACGATACGTGTCAGCGGGATCTTGTGGTCGCGGTGAAGCTTGGTGATCGCCAGCGCCAGCGCGGTTTCGAGTCCGGTAATGCCGAAGGCGGCGCGCTCGAACTCGACTTGCTTTTCGTGCAGAGCGTGAGGAGCGTGATCGGTAGCAATCGCATCAACCGTACCGTCGGCGAGAGCAACCATGATCGCTTCGCGGTCCGAGGCCGAACGCAGCGGCGGGTTCATCTTGAAATTTGTGTTGTACTCGCCCACATCCTCATCGAGCAACGTGAAATGATGAGGCGTAACTTCGCAGGTCACACGGGCTTTGGCGCGCTTGCCGCGCCGCACCGCCTTGAGCGCGTCTGATGTAGAAAGATGCGCGACGTGCAGCCGCGATTCGCGAATCTGCTGCGCCAGAGTGACATCTCGATCGACAATGTTAGCCTCGGCGGCCGCGGACATGCCTCGCAAGCCCAGTCGAAAGCTCTTAGGGCCTTCATGCATCGAGCAGCTTTCCGTTACGCGCGTATCTTCGGCGTGCTGCACCACTGGCAGGTTCAGTTCGGCTCCGAGTCGCAGCGCCGCCCGCATGACCTCGTCATCGAGAATCGGCTTGCCATCGTCGGTCACGGCAACGGCGCCGGCCCGCTGCAGTGCGGCAAAATCCGTGAGCGATGCGCCGCGCGAGCTGCGCGTGGCTGCAGCAATCGGAAATACATTGACCACGGCTCCGCGCTCGGGATGCTTCAACCATGCGACCCACTCGTCTGTGTCCACCACCGGCACCGTGTTCGGCATAGTGCAAACCGACGTGAATCCTCCGGCCGCAGCAGTGGCCGTGCCGCTCGCAATCGTTTCTTTGTAGCTTTGTCCAGGCTCGCGAAGGTGGACATGCAAGTCGATAAACCCGGGAGCAACGATCAGACCGCGCGCATCGAATTTTTCGTCGGCGCCCGCACGCACCTTATTCGGCAGAGCGATCTCGGCGACGCGCCCATCGCGCAGAAGAATGTCCATGGGCGCATTGATCTTTGCCGCAGGGTCGATCAGGTGCCCGCCCTTGATGAGCAGGCTTGGAGTTTCCCGTCTTTGGTTTTTCGCATTCAGCATTCAGCTCCCGGTCTTGGGTGTCAGGTCTTAAAGTTCAGGTCTTAGGTCTCAGGTCTTCGGTCTTAGGGAACCAGGGTATTCCGAGATCTACGATTTCTAGCCCAAAGCCCAAGACCTAACACCTAAGACCTAACGCCGTTGCATCGCAAATCTGCAGCTCATTTCGCTTTCCCTAAGGCCCGCGCCAGAATGGCCATACGCATGGGCACGCCGTTGTGGACCTCTTCAATCACCACGGATTGCGGCCCGTCCATCACTTCCGAAGTGATCTCAAGTCCGCGCATGATCGGGCCGGGATGCATCACGATCGCATCGCGCTTCGCGAGCTTCAGCCGCACCGTATTCATCTGATAGCGGGCTACGTAATCTTGCAGGCTGATCTTCTGTCCCGCGAGACGTTCCTTTTGCACACGCAACAACATAACCACATCGGTGCCCCGCAGGGCTTCTTCGATGTGACGCGTCACGCGCAGCCCGGAAGCGAGCGTCGCAGCAAGTTCGGGCACCATCTCCGGCGGCCCACACAACGTCACCTTCGCGCCCAGCTTGGTTAGCAGATGGCACGCGGAACGGGCCACACGGCTGTGGTAAATGTCTCCGATAATTGCAACCTGCAATCCCTTGATGGACTTCTTGTGCTTCAGGATCGTGAAAGCGTCGAGCAGAGCCTGCGAAGGATGCTCGTGCATGCCGTCACCGGCGTTAATAACAGGAATGTCGAGACTGTTCGCGATCAGGTGAGGCGCCCCGGCTGAGGGATGACGAATCACGATAGCGTCGGCGCCGACTGCGCGCAGAGTGTAGCCGGTGTCGAGCAAGGATTCGCCTTTTTCGATGCTCGACCCCGAAGACAATACGAGGATGGTGACCGCGCCCAGCGACTTGGCGGCAACTTCGAAAGACGATCGCGTGCGAGTCGAAGCTTCGTAAAACAGCAGCACTACCCGCTTGTTGCGGAGCAGTGGCCAGGCCTTACGAGGATTCATCCGGCGGGCCAACTTCAGCAGGCCCAGGATTTCCTTTTCCTCAAGGTGCTCGATGCCGAGCAGTGAACCGCGCGCAGCTTTGTTCATCGTTCATCGCGTAAGAAAGCAAACGGTGCATCATACGCGGGGAGCGTGGGCTGCGGCAAGGCCATGCCCAAGTTTTCGCAATGCCTCTAGCCTAAAATGGGCAGTGCCCGAATCCTTTTCTTCGTCGCCGCGTAAATCGCATTGCACAGGGCCGGTGCCAATGGCGGGACCGACGGCTCGCCAATTCCTGTGGGAGCCTCCGTGCTCGGCACCGCATACACCTCAACCGTCGGAACCTCGTCCATCCGCAGCGGTGCGTAATCGTCGAAATTCCCCTGGACGACGCGTCCTTTCTCGATCGTGATTTTCGCGCGCAGCGCATTCGAAAGGCCGTAAACGATGCCGCCTGGAATCTGCTGTTCGACGATGCCGGGATTCACCAACTGCCCACAATCAACGGCCGCAACCACCCGATGGACTCTGGGTGCTTCGTTCTCCATACTGATCTCGACCACTTCGGCCATGTAGGAAGAGAAACATCCGAAGCAGGCGATGCCGCGAAAACGGCCCGCGGGCAAGGCTTTGCCCCAGCCTGCCTTTTCTGCTGCGAGTTGCAGCACACCGCGCATTCGCGCCGTGTGCCAGGTCGTCGTGAAATATTGAATGTCCTGATCTTTATCTTTATCTTTGGCGAGCATGTGCAGCCGGTACTCCAGCGGATCTTTTCCCGCCGCTGCCGCCAGTTCGTCGATAAAGCTTTCACTGGCAAACCCCGCTTGCAGCGCATATACCGACCTCATCCAGCCCAGCGGCACCGGCGTCTCAGCCAACACATACTCCAGCGAAACGTTCGGCAATCCATAAACAAACGCCGCTTCGTCCGGCAGATCGGGATCGATTCCATTTGGCCCGGGTTGCCCTTTCTGTCCGCTGATCGACGGCGCGACGATGCGGTGGGTAAATGCCACCGGCCACCCCGCACCGTCCAGCACCGCGCTCAACTGGTGCAGGCTCGCCGGACGGTAGGTTGAAAACCGCATGTCGTCTTCCCGCGTCCACATCACCTTTACAGGAGCCTGGCTCGCCTTCGACACCAACGCCGCTTCGACTGCGTAATCGTGTTCGAGTCTTCGCCCAAACCCGCCGCCCATGAGCGTGACATTCACCTTTACCTGGTCCGGATCGAGGCCCACCGCCTGCGCCACCGCATCACGACAATCCTGCGGCACTTGCGTTGGAGCCCAGAGTTCGCAGCCTGATCCCTGATAATGTGCCGTACAATTGCCCGGCTCCATCGGCGCGTGCGCCATGAACGGCAACTGATATTCCGCCGAAACTCGCCGCCCCGCGACCTTCGAAACATCGCCCACCGAATATAGGCTTACACTTTTCTTCGCCGCAGACTGCTTCAGAGATTCCATTACCGCGGCTGTATTCAAATCTTTATTCGGACCATCATCCCAATTGACCGTCAGCACGCGCCGCCCTTCCATCGCGCCCCAGACACTATCGGCGACTACTGCGACGGCTGCATCGCTGATCTTGCCGACAAAGGTGACGCCGGAAATTTTCCTGGACTCCTTATCGTCGAAGCCCAACACCTTGCCGCCGATCGTCGGACACCGCGACAGCACCCCATACTTCATCCCGGGCATTCGAAAGTCAATCCCAAAAACCGCCTCGCCTTTCACCTTCGACGGCGTGTCCACGCGGGCCAATCGCTGCCCAACAATCTTGTAGTCTTTCGTCTGTTTCAGCGGAACGTCGCTTGGGATGGGCAACGTCGCCGCCTTGGCGACAAGCTCTCCATAGCTCAGCCGGCGTTTGGAAGCTGCGTGCACTACAGCTCCCTCCTGCGCCGTGCATCCCGCTCGACCCACGCCCCACGTCAGCGCAGCCGCCGAAATCAGCATCTCGCGGGCCGCGGCTCCCGCTTTCCGCATAGGATCCCATGTGGTCCGCACGCTCGCACTGCCACCCGTGGTTTGGTCTCCGTAGAGCGTGCTCGCCCCCGCTTGCTCGATCTCGATGCGCTTCCAGTCTGCTTCCAGTTCCTCCGCGAGAATCATGGGCAACGCCGTGCGAACACCTTGCCCCATCTCCGAGCGCGCCACCACGATTGTGATTTTGTCGTCCGGCGTGATCCGCACGTAGGCGTTCGGCGAAAAAATTCCCTTGCCTGTTTTTCCACCATGCGGCAGATAGAAACCGACCACTAGCCCTGCCCCTGCGGCCACTCCGGCCGCAACAAATTCGCGACGGCTCAGTGGGCTCATCGTGCGCCTCCCGCGGCCGCAACACCGCCATTCGCAGCTCGATGAATCGCCTTGCGGATTCGCTCATAGGTCCCGCAGCGGCATAGGTTCCCGTTCATCGCCTGTGTAATCTGCTCATCGCTTGGGTTGGGAATCTTCGCGAGCAATGCCGCCGCCGTCATAATTTGCCCTGTCTGGCAGTAACCGCATTGCGGAACCTCTTCGGCGATCCAGGCTTGCTGCAACACGTGCAAGCCGTTCGCTCCAAGTCCTTCAATCGTCGTAATACTTTTCCCCGCCACTTGCGAAATCGGCGTAGAACACGAACGGATTGCCATCCCTTCGACGTGTACCGTACAGGCCCCGCACAATCCTGCGCCGCATCCGAACTTCGTCCCCGTCAGTTCGAGCGTGTCCCGCAATACCCAGAGCAGCGGTGTCTCCGGCGGTACGCTTACTTTTTTCTCGCTACCATTCACTCGCAATGTGAGTTCGGCCATGTTTGTCTAAAAGCGAATTGTCACCTGGAGGACCATCCTACCCAACCCGCGGGAAAAGTGAAATGGCACACGCGCAAGAATACTGAAGGCTGAAATGAGAAAGGATGAACCGCTGGGAAAGAAGCTTACAGTAGGCTTACTTCAGCTCCGCCAGCTTCTGCGTCGCCAGCTGTCCCGCTTCGGTAGTGGGAGTGTCTTTCTTGATCTGCTCGTAGAGGCGCTTGGCATCCAGCGGCTGATTGTTATTCTGGTACAGCTCAGCGAGTTGCAGCTCCGCCGTCACTTTACTCACAGACGCAGTCGGTTTGTTCGTCAACTCTTTGTAAATGGCCTCTGCATCCTTGGGACGGTTCGTATTGCCATAGACGGAAGCCAGCGCGAGTTTCGCTACGGATGCCAGCTCTTTATTGCCATTCGACGCTACTTCCTTGAACTGCTTCTCGGCCGTGGCATTGTCACCCGCGCTCACCGAAGTCACGCCCAGAAAGTAGCGAGCCATGTCCGCAGTTCGGGTGTGAGGATATTTATCGACGACAGCCTGGAATTGACTGTGCGCAGCGGCAGCGCGTTCCTTCGCCGAGGTAAAGCTCGGAATGTCAGGCTGCGCGGGCGTTCCCGCTGGCCGCAACTGGGCCTGCAGAGTCCGCAGCGCTTGCGACATGTTGAAGCTGGCCTTCTCATCTTGGGCGCTGAGGTAATACCAGCCGCCCACCGCGCCGGCGGCAATCAACGCGACCACCACAACCGCGATGGCCAGGGTACTCCGGTGCTCGACGCTCCAGTGAGCGGTCTTCTCAGCAGCTCCGAGGGTCACCCGGCTGAATCGATCTTCTTTCAGTTGATGGCGGGTTTCTGCGCGCACGACTACCTTTCAGTCTCAGTCTTGAGTAGCTGTCCTGGTGGGAACCTAATAGCTTATCAGGCTTAAAACCGCACCGTCAAAGCCCGTACGCCTATCGCGGAGCTTCTTCCAGCAATCCCTGTTCGAGTTTTTCCTGGCACTCGATGCAGTGCCGCGTCCAAGGCACAGCTTCCAGCCGCTTCGCATTGATTTCTTTGCCGCAGTGGATGCACTCCCCAAAGCTGCCCTCGCGGATGCGCGCCAGGGCCCGTTCGACCATTTGCAGCAGCTGCCGCTCATTATTGCTCTGGCTGAACAGAAACTCTTTGGTATAGGAGCTCGCGGCCCGGTCGGCGATGTCTTGCGCGGTATCCTCGTCAGCCGAGCGGCCGTCCGCCTGCGTGCGCGAAACCGTGCGGCGCAGATCCTGCTGCCTGGTCTCCAGGCGCTTCTTAAATATTTCTAATTTCTTCTTATCCATAAGTTCACTTCATAATTGCTGCGACGGCTCACGAGCCGCCCAGAAGGTTCGAGCCAAACAAAAATCATAAGCGCGCCAATTGAGATGCGTCAACCACCCCATCCGTTGGCGCGCCATGCGGCCCAAAGTCGTAAGCAGATTTGGATGCCATTCCAGGGTAAATCGATCTACGGCAGCGTCACTCGCCTACCCGACCTACGTTTACTTGCCCTGGAGCAAACTCTCCGCGTGACGGGCAATCAGGAGAAGATGTTGCGCCTTGGCATCCTTCTCAATCGCCACAAGCTGCTGCCGGGCTACAGCCGGATGCGACTGCAACTGAATTTCCGCCAGAGTGAGACGCGCCTGATATTCGAAAGATCGGTATCCGAACTTCTGCGTGGAAGCCAGCATCGCCGTCAGCTCTTTGTTCGCCTCGGCTGCCTTCCCGGACCGCGCTTGAGCGCGCGAGTCTGCGAGCACGGCTTCAAACCGCGCTGCCTGGGTAGCCGACTGCTTCGACAAAACCACAGCTTTCGCAGCGACGGTTTGCGCTTCAGTTACCTTTTCCTCGCCCAATAGGCTTCTGGCCAGAATCGCTCGCGCCCACGCGCCATTATCCGGAGCATTGTCTTTATCGAAGATTACTGCCGACTCGCTCGCCAGTTTCTCGCCATCGGAAAAGCGCTTCTCTTCCAGCGCGACCGCGGCAAGTGCCGTCTGAATCTGTGCGGCGTGGTCGTCTTCGTGAGCGTCCTGAGCAGTCTTCAAGGCCGCCTCGTACTGTTTGCGCGCACTCGCGACATCGTCTTCCATCAGCAAGGCATCACCTAGCCCGGCCGCGGGATAAGACTCGCCGGAGACATAGGAAATCTCATGCATCAGGTTTAAAGAACGCTCGTAGTAGCTTTTCGCACCCTCGGGGTCGCCAATTTCCACCAGCAGATTTCCTAAATTACCCAATGTGGCAGCCGCGCCACGTCGGTCGGTGCTCTTCTCGAATGAGGCGAGGGCCTGCTCCTGCATTTTTCGCGCGTCCTTCAAATCACCCAGGCCATCGAGCGCGTTGGCGATATTTCCATAATCGCTACCTAAATTGAACTCGCTTCGCAAATCAAGATCGACCCGCAACGCCTGTTCGTAGAAACTCTTTGCCTCCAGTAATTTTCCCTGGTCAAAAAACGAATTGCCGATTCTTTCTAGCGCGCTCCGCAGATGCCGCTGATCTCCGATCTCACGAAATACCGGCAGCGCGCTCTGAAACTGCTGTCTTGCACTCTCGAAGTGCCCGGCATCGTAAAGACGATCGCCGTTTAGCAGCGAACAAACTGCAGCGCCGGAGCGGTCGCCGGCCTTGATGTAGAGTTCTTTGGCGTGATCGATCAGCGGCTGCGACTGGTCCGGCTGCCCCATGCGTTGCAGGGCATCGCCCTCCACGCGCAACGCCCCCGCGACAAATAGGCTCGCACCGATCTCGGTCCCTTCCTGTGCAGCCTTCTTCGCAGCCGATTCCTGCAGCTTGTAGTCGCTTCGCCCAGCCGCAACCGACGACTCCGCGAGATCGACGCGCGCCGCTTCCCCTTTGGATACTGGCAGCTTGCGCAACTCAGCCATGGTGGCGACAGCATCGTCAGCACGGTCGTTTCCTATCTGCGCTCGCACGAACAGCAAACCATAATCGACTCGATCAGGGAAGAATTCCCATAGCGTGCGGTAATTGTCACTCGCCGCCGACCAGTCCTTGGTCAGCTCATGGTATCGCGCCTCGATCAGCATTTTTTCTTCGCGTGAAAACGGCGTTGCGAGGTCGAGCGCCCGTTTAGCTTCTTCCGTCGCCTTCTCGTCGTAACCTAAAGTGGACCACGCCTCGGCCAGCGCGGAATGCGTTGGCGCGTGGTTCGGATCAATCGCAGCCGCCTTTTCCAGCAGAGTCCGGGCAGCCAATGCATCGGACAGCCTCAGCTTCTCGAGGCCTTCGGAATAAAATCGCGCCGCCTCCGGATTCGCGGGTAGCGATGCCCGCACGCTGGCAGACTCAGCCCCTGAGAGTCCTCCAACGCCCAACTTCGCGCGTAGCGCTTCGCCCGCCCGGCTGACCAGTTCGTCGATTTGCGAAGCGCTGCCCTTTTCCGAAACCGAGGCCACAATCTCGCCCGCGCTGGTATCCTGCAAGCGCAAGTCAAGTCGGATTTCGTCCGCAGCCAACGGGATGTACGAGCCGACCACCACATCGTCGCTTCCAAGGTTCTCGCGGATTCGCCTCAATGTTTCCTGACTGAAACTGTCCGCCTCCGGGAGCGCCAGACTCCGCTTCATTTGCGACACGCTCTCGCCGGAAATCGTTCGCAACTGATCGCCCTGCCCCAGTTCCGTCGTCAGCATTTCGGAAAGTGCAGTCGAAATCCATGCAACGTCTGCCTTGCCGGCAAGATTCTTGAATCCCAGCACGGCCACGGAACGGCGATGCGCGCCTGTTATTACAGCAGCGTTGTGTCTCCTTGCGCGGTAGATCAGAAAGTAGCCGGCAATCGCCACTGCAAGCACCAGAGCGAAGATAGTTCCTACGACGACGAACTGTTTCGTTGCCGGCGGCTGGGTTACGACGACAGGCAATGTGCCGGTGTTCAGTCGCTCCAGGTCGACCCCAAGTTCGCGAGCACTCTGGTAGCGATGGTTTGGATCCTTGTCCAGCGCCTTCAGAATGATCTGCTCCAAGCCAATCGAAACAGCGGGATTCACTGCACTTGGTGGATCCGGCGGCTGGTTCAAAATGGCATTGATGAGCAGCGGAGAATTGCTCTGCGGAAATGGACGCCTGCCCGTTGCCATCTCGTAGAGCACCGCACCTGCCGACCAAATGTCGCCGCGCTGATCCGTAGGTTCTCCTCGCAACTGCTCCGGCGCCATGTAAGGCAGCGTTCCTGTAACCTGCTGCGAATCGGTAAGCGTGGCCGTCATCCCCGACTCACTGGCGTGGGGCGCCAGTTGTGCGAGCCCGAAATCTAGAATCTTCAAACGTCCGTCCGGAGTAAGCCGCAGGTTCGCCGGCTTCAAGTCGCGATGCACAATGCCCTGTTCGTGCGCGGCGGTCAGTCCCTGCATCAATTGACTGCCGAGATTGATCACCTCTTTGCTTGAGAGCGTGCCCCGGGCTAGTTTTACGTCCAGAGTTGTGCCTAGGATGTATTCGGTAACCAGAAAGTCGGTGTCGTCCTGACTACCGAATTCGTGCACTATGGCGACGTTAGGATGATTGAGCCGGGCCAGTGATAACGCTTCCTTGCGAAAGCGTTTGCGGGCGACATCGTCTGCCAGCAATCCGGGAGAAAGCACCTTGATGGCAACATCCCGCTCCAGTTGCTCATCGCGCGCGCGGTAAACGACCCCCATGCCTCCCGCGCCAATTTGTTCCAATACCCGGTAGTGCGACAAAGTTCGATTGAGCATTTCCCGCCCGCAAGTGCGCTAAGGATAGCAGCCCAGTCAAGCCGGAAAACCCTCGCACCCCGCCGACCCCGAAGAGCGCGCCCCTTCGGCAAGCTCAGGACAGACCCTTGCCCACGCCTTTGACGCAAGGTCGTGTGCGAGCCGGTGTCCACATCACGCCATCCGAATAGATATAGTGACAAATGCGGGCTTCACGTTTAGAAGGCTTCTTTTCGATCGAAGATTTTCCGCTTCAGCAACCCAATGAATCGAGGCTCGTGCATCCGTCGAAGCAGAAAGTATTCGTTGATCGGGCGATCATCGGCCAAAGCTGGAACCTCGGGGTCTTGCTGGATGAGGCTGTCCAACGGTATCTCGCCGTTCAGAACCGCTTGGAACTGCTGCTCCACAGACGATGCAGGGTTCCACTCCACCAGGTCTTTCGCGGCGTTTGCAGGCATGTGCTGCGCCAATTCCGCAGCGGATGCTTGTGGGATTGTGCTCGCGCTCGCGAGAAAATGGACCCCGGACCCTCCGGGCGTCCGAAAAGCCCGCACGGTGGCAAACGATTCTTGCAGAGCCTTCGCCACCGAAGCCCAGGTGGCAGGGTCTCCATCGGGCATCCACTGCTGCAGAATGCCTCCGGCCCTCAAATGCGCCTTTGCGATCGAGTAAAACTCTTTGGAGTAAAGCAAGCTGGAGCCCGCAGCAGGCACCGGCGGGGGCGGATCGATCACGATCACGTCGTACTGCTCCGGCGACCGCTCCAGAAATGATCGACCATCATCGATCACAATGCGTGACCGCGACGTATCCAGGGTTGGTGCATCCGCGTGAAAGTAGGAAAACAGCGGCGGCACGCTGGGAACCAACTCCGCCGCGGTCGTGGGAATGTGCCAGGAGAGGGCCGAGCGGTACGTCGTCCCCATTCCGAAGCAGATGACCAGCGCATTTTCCGGAGGCCGCTGCATGAAGGCGAGCGGCAGATGAACCATCATCTTTGTAATCGGGGTCAGGTTGGTGATGCCAACTCCATTGATCAAAAGTCGCCTGCCGAAACCCCTACCAGTTGCGACCACCGTGGCAGTACTGTCCCGGCGGACTTGGCGCGGATAGTATTGCTCCTCGTAGCCAACCGTGAAAAACGCCATGGCCACGGCGCCCAGCACTAGCATCGACGCGGTCACAAGCCTAGGCGAAGACTTTCGAATCGAGCGGGGAACAAGAAACAGCCCCACCGCAAACCACGGAATCGCAAATATACAAAGAGCAACGCGCTCACCCACCCATGGAAGCAGCACAAAACCTGAAATCAACGGCCCCACCACGCAACCCGCAATGTTGATTGCATAGGCGGTGCCAGCTCGGTCAGGGTCACCTGCCGAATATAGATCGACAATCATCGGGGTAAGGAATCCGACGAGCGCTGAAAATGGCGCCACTCCCAACACCATGCGCGACACCGCAGGCAACGGCAGGCGAGGGTCGGCCGTGAGAAAGGGCAAAAGAACTGAGAATCCTAGAAGAGTCCAAAGTAGATAGTCATCTAGGCTGACCCTGTTCCGTTTTTGCTGGTAGGCTCGCGAGCCTAGATAGGTGGCGCCCAGGTATGTGGCCAGAATGGACGCAAACGCATAGACCACCGTACCCAACGGCGGAGTATATATCCTTATCCAAGTGATCTCGACACCCATGCTGGTAATACCTGTTCCAGCTAGCAGCCACAACAACTTTTTGTCTGTCGCTTTCTGGTTTGGAGCAGCTCCAAGCCGAGCCGTCTCGACATTCGCAACTCCACTTTGCGCAATCTCGACTTGCGATTCCGATTTCTGTCCGGCCCGGTCTCTTTGCGTCGATCGACCGAGCGAGAGCCCAAACGCGCATGTGGCGAGCAGGAAATTCAAGGTCGCTCCCACATGCAAAGTGTGATGAAACCCAAGCAGTTCAATCAGGAATAGTGGAATAAACGCGCCTGATACCGCTCCCAGTACATTGGCGACGTAAAGGTAGCTGAAAGACCGGCCGCTATGGGACGAGGAATTGCCCTTGATCGCGAGCATGGCAAACGGAAACGTCGCGCCCATGCACGCGCACCACGGAATCAAAGTAATGGCGATCCACAAACCCGCCGCCAGGTAATATCCCGAAGAAGACAGAGCCATCGGGCTGATGCCTCGCTGAATCAGGCCTCGCCCAGCCGAGAACTCGTATGGCACGGTGACGGCCGAGATGCCGATCAGTAGTTCCGTGATGGCATAAAGACGCAACGCAGGAAAGTGAATCCGATCCTGATATCTTCGCGCCAGAATCCCGGAGCCCCATGAACCCAGGCCAAGTCCAACCATGAATGCGGAAAGAACAATCGAGACCAGCGCGGTCGTAACTCCGAACTGGGCCATGGCCAGGCGAACCCAGACGATCTCATACAGAATGCTGCAGAAACCTGATACGAAGAAAAATCTGAAATACCACCTCATCGGGGAATCGGCTCCAGAAATCTTTTTTGACTAGGAGCACATTTAAGCAGGATGTTCTACACAACGCAATGTGGATTAGGTATCAACGACCGACGGGAACATCTTCCACCATTGAACCCAACCTACCATAGCGTGTTGGCTGACGGCGGGTGGCATTCCGTCACGCGGACGGGGTGGCTTCCTCGGGTGAAATCCGTCTGCCAGCATTCTTCCAGAACCGAACAGTAACAGGCGTGAACGCGTATATCATCTCTTGCATCATCCAAAGCGTTAAGTAAGTCAAGACCGGCATCGGACGTAAGATCAATGAAATCGATACTTTCACGCTGCGGGAGCATTATCCCCGAAACGTTCGAGTAAAATATGCCCTTGGGCCAAACACCATCCTTCGGCAGGGCCGCAGAGCAACAAGCATGAAGTAATGCTTTATGAGAACTGTAAGGAACGCCTTTGTAGCGCACTTCGAACCAGTCAATCCTAGCTGGCCCAACTCCCCCATTCTTCAAGATCAATTTTAGTATGGGCTGACTTGTGACGAGGTCAAACTTGCTTCCGCCGTATGTCAGAAAAGGCATCGTGCTACCAGCTACCATCTTTTGATTCTCCCTGACCAACTCCCCCATTGTTCTCCCGTGCTCGATGGAGACAACCAGTGATACAACGGAAATGAAAATGACGCTCACAGCGACGATCATATCGAGCCAACGGATTCCGGTGCCGTGGTGGGGGGAGTGGCCGTGTTCCGATTCAGCAAACAATTGAATCCTCCTTTAAACCCACGAAAGTGCTCAACGGGTTGGGAGATTTTGGGAATGAACTGTTCTTAGCCTCTCTGGTTAAGCAGAAACGCATCTCGTCGCCCTTGGCTGGCAGAATAATAGCACTGACTGCGCAGCACAATCGCGAAGGAATTCATCGCCTGCCTTGAATATCAATTCTAATCAACAAGGCCCTAGAAAGAAGGTGGCGGGACTGCGATGCAGTTAGTGATTGGCTCTAGATTCCGTGTGCTAAAGGCTTGCGCCTCTAATACTGCTGATGCGGGAGAGCGAAGGACTCGAACCCTAGTGGGTAGAACCAGCCCTCCAAGACTAGGGCAGAATGCCGCTCTACGCGAGCTGAGACACAATCTCATGCGCCCGCCGCTCCCTGGTTATGGAACTTCACCTCCACCAGTTTGCGGTCCTCGTCCGACACCTGGAACATAGCGCGCGGCTTCAGGTTTATGAAGCTCGCGACAAACACCTCAGGAATTTGGCCGATGCGCGTGTTGTAGGTGTTGACGTCGTCGTTGAAGAACTCGCGCCGGTCGGCGATGCGCTCTTCTAATTCGCTGATGCGCATCTGTAGTTTAAGAAAATTCTCGTTTGCCTTGAGTTGCGGATAATTCTCGGCCACCGCGAACAGCCCACGCAGCGCCCCCGTCATCAGCAAATCGGCTTGCGCTTTCTGCCCAATGCTGGCCGCATTCATCGACGCTGCCCGCGCCTGCGTCACCGCCAGCAGCGTCTGCTGCTCATGCTGCATGTATCCCTTCACGGTTTCGACCAGGTTAGGGATTTCGTCGTGGCGCTGCTTGAGCAATACGTCGATGTTGGCCCAGGCTCGGTCGTTATCGTTGCGCAGGCGCACCAGTTCGTTGTAGAGGATGACTACATAGACCAGCACTCCCCCCACAAACAGCAGGAACGCCGCCCCTTCGATCACAGTGCCGCCCATTTCGGGTTAACCTCGGCTTCAGCCTCGCATATCCAGTGAAACAGCACACCGTACATGCGTGCAAGTGACTGACGGGGCATCGTCCAAGGTCATTGAACCAGCGATCACTGAACCTGAAATGGACCGCAGAAACAAAAAAGGCTGAGATCTCAGTCCCAGCCCTTCAATCTATCGCCGATTCCTGCCCTCCCTACGGCTTATGCGGAGTCAGGTCGCAAGCGTGCTTCACCTCGTCCAGGTTCAAACCTCCGGGCGAGAACTCCGCGATCGCGTAGCCGGTTCTGGTTCTGACTTCCACATTGAACACTTCAGCCCCAATCGCGCCTCGCACCGTCCCCTTATCCATCGAGAGGAAGTGCCCGCGAACCCAGTTCCAGCCCTTGTGATCGTGGCTTCCGTCGATCCGCACCATGACTTCCATCTTCGGCTGGCCCCAAAAACCCGGATAATCCGGGCGTCCGAGCCTGGCGCCCGGATTGAAGTCCGAATATTCATACTTGCCATTGGTGCAAACCAGTTCGATCCGCGGCTTGTAGTCCGGATCTTCTTTAAGATAGTTGTTGGCAAGCAGCTCGAAGCGGACTTTTTTCGCGGCAGTCATCTTGTCTTCCGACTGAAACTCCATCCACTTGCCGCCGGCGCTAACGCCGTCTCTCTCGTCCTGATACGGGCTCATGGCCCCTTGCTGGGCAAAAGCCGCCAAACCCATCAACAGAAAGCTGGCCAAAGCGATCCCCACCGCAAATGCACAATTCTTATTCTGAAGGCAGTTCTGAAACAATCGCAGTCCTTTCAAGGTCTCCTCCCACTCAAGAACATCCTACATATTGAACCCGAATCGGCCGTAAAAGTTGCATGACTTTACACCTTCCTGCCGGCAATCATCCAAAAAGGACAGATCCTTGCCCACTAGGGCAATGGGCATCAATGATTCTCGAGTCGCGAGATCTGGTTACTTAATTTTCAAATCGATGTAAACCTGGGAACGGTCGTCGAACTGGCTGACGGACTTCGTGTCGCTCTTGCTGCTATTGTGTTGGGCGTAGACTTCGTAGTCGGCTGCTGCCGAGAGGCCGGGAAAACGGTACGTTCCGTCCTGGCCAACGATGTAGGTTTTCACCGCATGATTGCGTGTGTTCGTGAGGTACACAACCGCATCTTTCACTGGATTATCCTGCTGGTCAAGCACTTTGCCGAAAAGCAGTTTGCCTTGCGCCTTGTCCTTTTTGTCAGGCGTGGCATGGGCACCGACAGCGACCAGCAGAAGGAGTGCGCTGCCGATCAGGCGTGTGTTCCGTATAGTCAGTCTGCAGCTCATGCGGTCACTTTCCTTTTTCTCTCACTAGTGCGTGAGGTGCAAGCTCATATCCACGCGCTCGTCATACTGTACGTGGATGTTGACCTCTTGCGCCAGACGTAAGGTCTGGCCATCGGTGGTTTTTACACCATTTAGGTCGGCCCAGACAACATAGTCAGCTTCGCCGGCGGGAACGCGTTGCGCGAACTCGCCTGAATGATCGGAATAAAGTTCCCACTTCGCTCTCTTGTCGGACGCGCGGCGGATCTTCACCTTCACCCCATACACCGGGCGATTATCCGGGCCCCAGACGGTCCCAAAGATCAGCGCATAAGGATCCGTCGGCTTCAGCTTAGAAGGAGACGCGGCGAGAGGCTTGGATGAAAGATGAATAGAGAAGAATAAAAGCAGCAGGCAGAGCGGTAGACCGCGGGGCAGACCGCGAAAAGATGAGCGCGCAAGCAGAAACCCTCGGTGCGTTCGATTACTCGTCGCCGTCTTCGCTTTCAACTTCTTCTTCCTCTTCTACGTAGCCGGCTTCGATTGCCTTCAGCTCCAGCGGACTAGTGGTCACGACTTCGAAATCCGTGCCACACTCGGGACAGGAGACAATCTCGCCTTCATCGACTTCTTCCTCTTCCACGTCGAGATTGGTTTCGCATTCAGGACACAACACCATGATTCCTCCGCTACCGTTTGGGTGCCACGCTTAGACACCCCTCTTAGATACCCTTGATAATATTTAGATTCTTCCCCGCCGTAGGTCAAGGGGCGGGGGCTGTAGGGTGTGAGAATATAATTCACCGGCTGGCCTTGACAATTCTTATGGCGGAGCCTACATGATTTTTATCCTCAGGAAAAGAGCGTGGCTTTTGTTGTTCACGCTATCTCTCGCTGTGACCTCACGGGCGCAAGCCCGGGACAAACCGGCCACTCCCATGGTTGTAGATGCCCGCATCTCGACCGCGTTGCAGCAAGTTTCCGCCGACCGCATCCGGGCGAATATCGAGAAGCTGGTCAGCTTTGGAACGCGATCGACCATTTCGGCGCAGGATCCCGCTTCGATTGCTGCAGGCCACGGGATTGGCGCGGCGCGCGAGTGGATCAAATCTGAATTCGAGCGCTATTCAAAAGACTGCGGCGGATGTTTAGAGGTTAAGACCGATAGCTTTACCGAACCGGCTGCCGACCGCATTCCGCAACCCACGGAAATCACCAACGTTTATGCGGTGCTGAAGGGCACCGATGCAGAGGGCGCCAAGCGCATCGTGCTGGTAACCGGGCATTACGACTCCCGCAACAGCGACACTCTCGACGTAAAGGCCGACGCTCCGGGCGCGAATGACGACGGCAGCGGAACCGCCGTCAGCCTGGAATGTGCGCGAGTGTTGAGCAAACTGAAGTTCCCCGCAACGATTATTTTTCTGACGGTCGCGGGCGAAGAACAGGGGCTCAATGGCAGCCATCACTTCGCAAAGATGGCCAAAGAGCAGAGTTGGAACGTCGAGGCCGTCCTGAACAATGACATCGTTGGCGGAGACAAAAGCGCACAACAGGATCACTCCGTGGTGCGCGTGTTTTCCGAGGGATTGCCCGCTGCCGCCACGGAGCAGGAAATCAAGCGTATTCGAGGCCTAGGCGGAGAGAACGATTCCGCTTCGCGGCAATTGGCCCGCTACATCGCCGATGTGGGCCGGGCCTACCATGCAGGCGTGAAGCCGATGCTGGTGTTCCGGCTCGACCGCTATTTGCGCGGCGGAGATCACTATTCCTTCAATCAGCAGGGGTTCTCCGCAGTGCGCTTCACTGAATTTCGTGAAGATTTTCATCATCAGCATCAGAATGTGCGCACCGAAAAAGGCGTCGAATATGGCGACACCGCCAAGTTCGTTGACTTCGATTATGTATCGCACGTAGCCCGGCTGAATGCTGCGACCCTGGCGTCCCTCGTATCGGCGCCCGCGCCTCCTGCGAATGTGCACCTGCTCACCAAAGATCTGGAGAACGATTCCACTCTCACGTGGGAAGCGCCCGCTGGTGGTCGCGCCGCTGCCTACGAAGTGTTGTGGCGTGCCACAGGCAGCCCGGAATGGGAGCACGCGCAAAATGTCGGCAACGTTACCCGCACAACTCTGAACCTTTCGAAGGATAATGTCATCTTTGCTGTACGAGCCCTTGACGCCGAGGGGCACCTTAGTTTGCCGGTCGTGCCCTTGCCGGAACGCTGAGTTCGGTATCTACTGCTTACAGGAGCGAATCCCTTTGCGCGGTCGAGAAATGACGTTGAGTTTCCCGCCCTTCACCAAGGCGGTGATCTGGCTGCTGGGCATTAACACTGCCGTGTTCCTTGCGTTGTCCGCGTTCGGTTCAATCGCTGTGATCCGGTGGGTGTATGTGACGCTTGGCCTCGTGCCCAGCATGACGGTGTTCCATTTCGCGATCTGGCAAATCGTGACCTACAGCTTTATCCACGTGGGTTTCTGGCACTGGTTTGGGAACATGCTGGGAATCTGGATGTTTGGCTCTACCTTCGAAAGCGCGTGGGGCACGCGCCGGTTTCTGGAATTGTTTTTCACAGGTGTGATCGGAGCCGCACTCACCACCATCGTTCTTTCGTTTGCGCACATTCTGATCAACCCCGATACGCCAACGGTCGGCGCCTCCGGCGGCGTTTTCGCAATTTTGATGGCTTTTGGGATAGTGTTTGGGGAGAACGAAATCATGATGATTCCGTTCCCTTTTCTCATCAAGGCCAAGTATTTTGTGCTGATTCTGATCGTAGTGACCGTAGCCTTTGCCATCAGCGGCGGCGGCGGCACCGCTTACCTGGCTCATCTCGGTGGTTTGTTTTTTGGGTACTTATATGTGAAGTTTTCACCGGCGAAAGGCATGTCCGGTCGATTCTCGTTTTCGGAGTGGTGGTACGGACTGAATAATTCTTATTACCGCTGGAAACGGCGGCGGGCTGCCAGGAAATTTGAAGTGTACATGAGCAAGCACGACCGCAAAGTCCATTTCGACGAACACGGAAATTACATCCCGCCGGACGATGGTCCGCGCAAGGGCAACGGCGGATCGAAGTCGGGGTGGGTGAATTAAATCCTCACTCCGCGAAAAACGATTGAAATTCCGGCAGCACTTCGGCCGTTAACTCGCCCCGCACAGCCCTTCCTTTGAACCCTAAATCGTGACCAGCGCCCTCCACGGTCAGCAACTTCGTCTTCGCCGGAATCAGTTTTAAGGATTGCTCAATCTCCGCAATCGAACCGAAAGGATCCCGCGTGCCTTCGACAAACAGCGCCGGAGTATGCAGGTGGAAAAAATGTTGCGTGCGGAGTTGTTCCGGTTTGCGCGGCGGATGGAGCGGGTAAGAGAGCAGCAGCAGACCAGCGGGCTCCGCCGGTGCTGTGTCCGCTGCCTTTTCAGCAAGCTCGGCGCAGAGCATGCTGGCTTGTCGTCCTCCATACGAGTGGCCCCCGAGAAAAAGATGTCGGCTTATCTGAGCTTTCATCGCCGCCAGCGCATTGCTAAGTCCCGCGCGGTCGCGCTTGGCGTCGCCCGGTCCCGGCGGACCGTAGGGGCGATCCTGCCGATATGGAAGATCGCACCGCAAGACGAGAAACCCAGCCTCCGAAAAGGAATTTGCCAACGCAACCAGTAAAGGAGCCTGACAGTTTGATCCGGCACCGTGAGTCAGAACTAGTCCGTTGCCATTAGGCTTCGCGGGACGATGTAAAAGTCCACGCACGAACGGCTCAACCGAAACATCGGTGAAAACCTGCGGACTGGATTCAACGGAAGGGCGCGCAACCTGCTCTTCTTTCTCTTTTTTCGGGCGAGATTTGAACAGTCCTGAAACCTTCATACGCCAACTTCTTCCAGCTTCTCGTAGATTTTCAGGATCTGAATTTCGTTTCCCAGCCTCGCCCAGCAGCGCAGCACCTCAGGATCTTCCTGAGCCGTGGCGCGAGCCTGTTCCGAATTCCAGTAACGAAGCAGCACGTACTGCGAGTCGCCGCTGTGGTAGAGGAGATCGCGCCCATATCCTTTGGCCGAAACGATGGCATTGAGTTCGCGCACCGTAGATAGCGATGCGGTTTCCATGCCGGGAAGAGGCTCCCAGATCGCGATGGATAGATACTCCTGCGACATACCTCGCGATTATAGCTTTTTGCGTGCGGCAGCGCGCTTGCTGGTCGCGTGCGAAACGGCGCTGGCTTCTTCGGCAGTGACCACGTGCAGCCTCATAAAATTTGTCGACCCAGAGGCTTGGCGCGTGCCCGCGACCACCCCGAGTACGTCATCGGGTTTGAGCAAACCGCGCCGCAAGAGCTCATACTCGGCCACGTCTACCATGCTATCGCTGGTAAGCCCCTGATCGCATTTCATGGGATGCACGCCCCAGTACATGTGGGTACGCTGCGCGATCGCGACGTTGTGAGTAAACGCGTAGATGGCGGCATGGGGGCGATACTTCGAAATCATGCGTGCCGTGTTGCCAGTCTCGGTAAAGATGGCGATCGCTCCCATGGGCAGATCTTCGGCCGCATGGGCAATGGACTCACAAATGGTTTCGGCCACGGAGAGGCCGCGCCGGTCGCGGCGCCGCCGCTGCGTAAACTCGCCCATGTTGCTCTCGGCCTCGATCACGATGCGTGCCATCATCGCGACCGCTTCCCGCGGATAATGCCCGCTGGCGGTCTCCGCGGACAGCATGACTGCGTCGCTGCCGTCAAAAATCGCATTGGCCACGTCGCTCGCTTCAGCCCGTGTGGGGCGCGGGTTTTCGATCATCGATTCGAGCATCTGCGTGGCCGTGATCACCGGCTTGCGCCATTGAGCCGCGCGGTGGATCACGTGCTTTTGGATGACCGGAACCTTTTCCGGCGCCATTTCAACGCCCAGATCTCCGCGCGCCACCATCACGCCATCGGAAGCCTCGAGAATTTCTTCCAGATGATCGATCGCCTGCGGCTTCTCCAACTTCGCGATCAAAGGCGTGTTGCAACCATGGCCGGCAACAATCTGCCGGACCATGTTTACGTCAGCCGCAGAACGAACGAAAGAAAGCGCAACTGCATCCACACCGTGCTTCAATCCAAACTCAAGATCTTTGTGATCTTTTTCGGTCAAGGCCGGAATCGACAACGCCGTCCCCGGCAAATTGATGCCCTTATGCTCGCCCACCGGACCGCCATTCAACACATCGCAGACCACATCTTTGCCGCGCACAGTTCGCACTCGCAGTTCGATCAGCCCGTCGCACAAAAGAATGCGGGTTCCGGGTCCGACTTCGCGCGCGAGATCAGGAAACGTGGTGGAGAGTCGCGTGGCTGTTCCGGCAATGTCGCGCGGCGTAATAATTACCGTCGAGCCGCTCTTCAGCGAAACCGGCTCGTGCCCTTCCAGGCGTCCCGTGCGGATCTTGGGCCCTTGCAGATCCTGCAGGATGCAAACCGTGCGCCCTTCTTTCTCGGCGGCACGGCGCAGGCGTTCGATGTTGCGGGCATGATCCTCGTGTGTGCCGTGAGAGAAGTTCAGCCGGGCGACATCCATGCCCAGGCGAAGCAAATCCCGCATCCCGGCCTCGGAATGGCAAGCCGGACCGATGGTGCAGATGATCTTGGCGCGGCGTGCGCCGGGCTTTCCATCGGCCACTGCCGGCTGAACACTCTCCGGGACGGGGGAACTTTCTGTTGCGAGTTGCGACTTGCGTGCTTTCATCGGTTTCCGGAGGAGCAGTGCTTTATTCAGAGAAAGTCGTTCGCTAAAGAGCAAAGAGAAAGCTTATTGTAATTGTTTAATGCTTCTTGATCTGCGGAGCACCAAAGAACAATTCAATCGCCTTCATTTGAAATTTCTGTTCTAGAGTTCCGTTCTACAGTGAAGATCGGCAATCTTGGCGTTTTCTGCAGCAAGGTCCGGCGTTGCGCCTACACTTTCGGGGAACTGATTGCGATCAGCTCTTTCCCCAGCATAGCGCGGGGGAAAAGCATGGCATTGAACTCCGCGCCGACCAGGATCACCAGAGAAACCATGTACATCCACACCAGCAAAGCGATAGCCGCCCCGAGCGAACCATAAATAATGCTGTAGTCGGCATAGTGCTGCAGATAAAAACCAAACAGCAGCGTCGACGAGAACCACATTCCGGTGGCGAGCGTGGCGCCGGGTATTACGCTGTGCCAGGGCTGGGTGCGCGGAACCGCATTGTGGTAGATCAGAGCAATCACTGCAATGCTGGTGAGCGTGGCGATGATCCAGCGGATCGAGGTCCACATCAGCAGAATGTACGGACTGAATTCATGCGCGGTATAGAACAGGATGCGAGTTTCTATCTTGCTGCCGAATGCGATCAGCAAGGTTGAGAACGTCATGGGCAGACCGGCCAGAACCACTAGCGCAAACGAGATCAGGCGCTCCTTCACCAATCCCCAGATTTTTGGCAGCTCGTAGCAGCGGCGGAAGCCTTCCATCCACGAAATCATCACACCGGAAGCGGTCCATAAGGTTAGAAGCGAGGCCGTAACCAGAAGCCCGACAGGCCGTTGCGACGCTCCCCGAAGGAAGTTCATCGCCGTATTGCTTCCCGCCGGCAAAATACGGGAGAGCGCGTAGGAGATTTCGCGCAGGTAAGGCGCTCCCTTGCGAGAGGTCGCCAGCAGGGATCCCAAAACCAGCAGCGCCGGAAAGAAGGTAAGAATCGAGGAATACGCGGAGGCTTTAGCGATAGAAAAGGCATCGTGCTGGAAAGCACGCCACAAGGCCAGCCGCAGTAGGCGCAGAAAACGAAGCATCCCTGCCCATAGAGTAGGGCCGGAAACAGCTGGACGCAATGAGGGAAGCGATCCAGGTTCCTCGATTGGCAATCGTTTTAGGTTCGCGTGCATGAACTGTTAGTAGCCAAAAAGAGCCTCGGGGGCGAACGAATTCGCCCCCGGAGTTTACCCTAGTTTGATCTACTCCGCCGCCAGTTCCTCGGTTTCGCCCTCGTGGCGCATCATCTCGAGAGCGCGCTCGGCTTCTTCGTAGGCAGCCGAGACTTCCGCCTGTACCTTGGCCGCGGCCTCTTCCATTTCTGGCGAGAGGCGCACGTTGCGGTAGTACTCCATGCCGGTGCCGGCAGGGATCAGGCGTCCGACGATGACGTTCTCTTTCAGGCCGCGCAGGTGATCGACCGCACCTTGAATCGAGGCTTCGGTAAGCACGCGCGTGGTCTCCTGGAACGACGCCGCCGAGATGAAAGAGTCGGTCGAGAGCGACGCCTTCGTGATGCCAAGGAGCAGCGGACGTCCGGTAGCCGGCTTGCCGCCTTCCTTAATCACGCGCTCGTTCTCTTCGCGGAAGCGGAACTTATCCAGTTGCTGCTCCAGCAGGAACGTGGTGTCGCCCACATCCTCGACCTTCACCCAGCGCATCATCTGCCGGACAATCACTTCAATGTGCTTGTCCGAGATGTTGACGCCCTGTAACCGATAGACTTCCTGGATTTCGTTCACCAGGTAAGACTGCAGCTCTTTTTCTCCGAGCACAGCCAGGATGTCATGCGGGTTGAGCGGGCCGTCCATCAGCGGTTCGCCAGCTTTGACTCGCTCGCCTTCCTGCACGTTGATGTGAACGCCGCGCGGCACCGAGTATTCCTTCTCGGTACCGTTGTCGGCCTGCACATAGAGTTTGCGCTGTCCCTTTGAAACCTCACCGAACTTCACCGTGCCATCGATTTCGCTGATGACCGCGGTTTCGTGCGGCTTGCGGGCTTCGAACAGCTCGACCACACGCGGCAGACCACCCGTGATGTCCTTGGTCTTCGTTGTCTCGCGCGGGATCTTGGCCAGCACGTCGCCCGGAAAAACCGTATCGCCGTCCTGCACCATAAGGTGAGCGCGGGAAGGCATGAGGTAGCGCTTGCTGCCCTTGCCTTTCACCACGATCGCGGGCTGGCGCTTCTCGTCTGGCGAATCGCCCACGACGTGACGCGACAATCCGGTAACCTCGTCCACTTCTTCGTGCAGCGTGACACCCTCCTGCAAGTCCTTGAACTGCGCCGCGCCACCGATTTCGGTCAGGATCGCGAAGGTGTAAGGATCCCACTCGACCATGACTTTGCCCTGCTGCACCTGATCGCCCTCGTTAACTTTAAGCTTAGCGCCGTAAATTACCGAGTAGCGTTCACGCTCGCGGTTCTTCTCGTCGACGACTGCGATTGAGCCCTGACGGTTCATCACCACTAGGTCTCCGGACTTCGACTTCACGGTCTGCAATCCAATGAAGCGCACCGTACCGTTGTTCTTGGCATCGAGACGCGACTGTTCTGAAACTCGCGACGCCGTACCACCGATGTGGAAGGTACGCATGGTGAGCTGCGTTCCTGGTTCGCCGATCGACTGTGCCGCGATAACACCGGTTGCCTCGCCGAGTTCGACAAGACGTCCCGAGGCCAGATTGCGGCCGTAGCACATCACGCAGACGCCGCGTTTCGATTCGCAGGTGAGCACCGAACGAATCTTCACCCGCTCGATTCCTGCTGCCTGAATCGATCCGGCGAGTTCTTCGGTGATCTCGTTGTTGATGTCGACGATCACGTTGCCGTCGTAGTCTTTGATCTTCTCGAGCGATACGCGGCCCACGATGCGGTCGCGCAGTGGCTCGATAATTTCGCCGGCTTCGACAATACCCTGGACGTAGATGCCATCGACCGTGCCGCAGTCGTACTCGCTGATGATGACGTCCTGCGCCACATCGACGAGACGGCGAGTGAGGTAGCCTGAATCCGCCGTCTTGAGCGCGGTGTCGGCCAGTCCCTTGCGTGCGCCGTGAGTCGAAACGAAATACTCGAGCACCGTCAACCCCTCGCGGAAATTCGCCGTGATGGGAGACTCGATGATTTCGCCGGAAGGCTTGGCCATCAGTCCGCGCATGCCGGAGAGCTGGCGGATCTGCTGTTTCGATCCGCGAGCGCCAGAATCGGCCATGACGTAAATCGGATTGATGAAACCTTCCTTATCGGCTCGTTGCATCTGCCCAAACATCTCGTCGGCAACTTTCTCCGTGATCGCCGACCAGATTTCGATGACCTTGTTGTAGCGCTCGCCGTTGGTGATGGCGCCGTCCAGGTATTGCTGCTGAACGTTGACGACCTGCTTCTCGGCGTCCTTGACCAGCGTCTTCTTGCTGTCCGGAATGACCATGTCGTCGATGCCGATGGAGAGGCCGGCTTTGGTTGCATACTTGAAGCCGAACTCCTTCACCTCATCGAGCATCTTCACCGTGGTCTCAAGCCCAAAGCGCAGGTAGCCGTAGTTGACCAGTGCACCGATGCCCTTTTTCTTGAGCAGGCCGTTGATGTACGGCATGCCTTCGGGCAAATGGTCGTTGAGGATGGCGCGGCCCACCGTCGTATTGATGAACGTGCGATCCACCTGAATCGGTTCCGTGTGAATGATGTCCTGATCGTCGTACGCGGTGGTCAGGTCAATCAGTTCACCGGTGTAGCGCAGGCGGATGGGAGAGAGTGTTTCCACTTCGCCCATTTCGAGCGCAAGCAAAACTTCTTCAATGTTGGCGAACACTCGGCCTTCACCCTTCGCGCCCGGCTTGGCTTTGGTCAGGTAATAAAGACCCAAAACCATATCCTGCGTAGGAACGGTGATCGGCTGGCCTGACGCGGGCGAAAGAATGTTGTGCGAAGCCAGCATCAGCACGCTCGCTTCAACCTGCGCTTCCGGAGACAGCGGAATGTGCACTGCCATCTGGTCGCCGTCGAAGTCGGCGTTGAACGCCGTGCAAACCAGCGGGTGAATGCGGATCGCTTTGCCCTCAACCAGCACCGGCTCAAACGCCTGAATACCCAGGCGATGCAGCGTGGGAGCGCGGTTCAGCAGCACAGGATGGTCCTTGATAACTTCTTCAAGGATGTCCCACACGATGGGCTCCTGCTGTTCCACCATTTCTTTAGCTTGCTTAATGGTGGTGACGTTGCCGGTCTGCTCTAGCCGGTGATAAATGAACGGCTTAAACAGCTCGAGCGCCATCTTCTTCGGCAGCCCGCACTGGTGCAGCTTGAGTTCGGGGCCGACCACGATGACCGAACGTCCAGAGTAGTCCACGCGCTTGCCGAGCAGGTTCTGACGGAACCGGCCCTGCTTGCCCTTGAGCGTATCGGAGAGTGACTTCAGCGGACGGTTGTTCGCTCCGCGCAGCACACGGCCACGGCGGCCGTTATCGAACAGCGCATCGACCGCCTCCTGCAGCATGCGCTTTTCGTTTCTGACGATCACTTCGGGCGCATGCAGGTCCATCAGCTTCTTCAACCGGTTGTTGCGGTTGATGACGCGGCGGTAAAGGTCGTTCAGATCGGAGGTGGCGAAGCGGCCGCCATCGAGTGGAACCAGCGGTCGAAGCTCCGGCGGAATCACCGGGATGACGTCGAGAATCATCCAGTGAGGCTTGTTGCCGCTGCGGCGGAACGCCTCAACTACTTTCAGGCGCTTCGTATACTTGAGCCGCTTCTGCAGCGAGCTCTCGTTCTTCATCTTCTCGCGCAGTTCGGTAGAAAGGCCGTCGGTATCGATGCGCTTGAGAAGTTCCTTGATCGCCTCCGCGCCCATCATGGCCTTGAATCCAGCGGGGCGATATTGCTGGTCGAGCTCGCGGAACTTCGCCTCGTCTTTAATAACCTCGCGCTCTTTCACCGGCGCGTCGCCGGGCTCGACCACCACATAGGCCTCGAAATAAAGTACGGACTCGAGGTCGCGCAGCGAAATATCGAGCAGGTGACCAATGCGGCTGGGTAGGCCCTTGAAGAACCACACGTGCGAACAGGGAGATGCAAGCTCGATGTGCCCGAGGCGTTCACGACGGACCTTTGAGAGCGTGACTTCCACGCCGCACTTGTCGCAGATCACGCCGCGATGCTTCATCCGCTTGTACTTGCCGCACAAGCATTCCCAATCGGTTACAGGGCCAAAGATGCGGGCGCAGAACAGCCCATCGCGCTCCGGTTTGAAGGTGCGGTAGTTGATGGTCTCCGGCTTGGTGACTTCACCGTGCGACCAGCTCCGGATTTTCTCCGGAGACGCCAGGCTTATGCGGATTGCATCGAAATCCGCAATCGTGTTTTGCATTTCGAACGGGCTCGAACGAAACAAGGGATCCTCCGCTTCCTGCTCTCGGAGAGCAGTACCCAGTACCCAGTTGCCAGTACTCAGTACCGAAAGTTTTATGTCCCGCGAAGATCCGAGAGCGCTTATCCCGCGAAACGTTTCTTATCAAAACTTGGTGTCATCCAGTCCCTCGAACCCGGCAATCAGTGGACAGCTTCACACTGGGTACCGGGTACTAGGTACTGGGTTTAGTCCGCTGCCGCGCTGGCCGTGGGCTTCTTCTCCCCGGTCTTGATCAGCTCCACATCCAGGCAGAGCGATTGCAATTCGCGGATCAACACGTTGAACGATTCCGGCACGCCCGGCTCCATGGCGGCTTCGCCCTTGACGATGGCCTCGTAAATCTTGGTGCGGCCGTACACGTCATCGGATTTCGCCGTCAGTAGCTCCTGCAGAATGAAAGCTGCTCCGTACGCTTCGAGCGCCCAGACTTCCATTTCTCCGAAGCGCTGGCCGCCGAACTGCGCCTTGCCACCCAACGGTTGCTGCGTGATGAGCGAGTACGGCCCGATGGACCGCGCGTGAATCTTGTCGTCCACCAGATGCGAGAGCTTCAACATGTAGATGTAGCCCACGCACACCGGCTGTTCGAACTGATCGCCGGTCATGCCGTCGTGCAGCGTAGTCTTGCCCGACGTAGGCAGGCCCGCATGCTCGAGCAGCGCCTTGATCTCGCCCTCCTTCGCACCATCAAACACGGGCGAACCCATGTACACGCCGCGGGCGAGTGTCGGAGCCAAAGCTTCCAGCTCTTCGTCGCCCATCTCGCCAATGGTGTCCGCGAGTTTCGAGTCCTTGAACAGGGCCTTCAGCTCGCGCCGGATCGACTCCGTGCGGGTATTCTCCCTGAGCAGTTTGCCGATCTTTTCGCCCAACGTATATCCCGCCCACCCCAGGTGGGTTTCGAGAATCTGCCCCACATTCATACGGCTTGGTACGCCGAGAGGATTCAGAACGATCTCAACCGGCGTTCCGTCTTCGAGGTAAGGCATATCCTCTTCCGGCAGAATGCGCGCGATCACGCCCTTGTTGCCGTGCCGGCCGGCCATCTTGTCACCCACGCTCAGCTTGCGCTTCATGGCGATGTAGACCTTGACCAGCTTGATCACGCCGGGCGGCAGTTCGTCGCCCTTGGTGAGTTTTTCCTTCTTCTCGTTGACGATCTTTTTCAGCACATCGATCTGGCGAGATGTCATCTCTTCGATCTCGTCGATCTGCTCATTCACCCGCGGGTCCTTGTCGGCGTACTTGATGCGCTTCAGGTTGCGAGTGGAGATGCGCTCGATCGCATCGCGGTCGAGCACGTTGCCCTTGTTCAGCAGACGTTTGTTGGTGCGCTCGTCGTGCAGATCGGCCTGCACTTCCTTGCCGCCGAGGATGTTTTCCAGGCGCTTGAGCCGCTCGTCGGTCAAAATGCGGATTTCGTCCGACAGGTTTTTCTCGAGCTTGGCGATTTGCGTAGCCTCGATGAACTTGGCGCGCTCATCCTTTTCCTGGCCCTTGCGGGAGAAAATCTTCACGTCGACGATCACGCCCTCGATGCCCGGCGGACAGTAGAGCGAAGCGTCACGCACATCGCCGGCTTTTTCGCCGAAGATCGCACGCAGCAGCTTTTCTTCCGGCGTGAGCTGGGTCTCGCCCTTGGGCGTAACCTTGCCCACCAGAATGTCGCCCTGCTTGATGCTGGCGCCGATGCGGATCACGCCCGCTTCATCCAGATTGCGAAGCATGGTCTCGCTGACGTTTGGAATATCGCGGGTCACTTCCTCGGGACCGAGCTTGGTATCGCGCGCCTCGATCTCGTATTCCTCAATGTGCAGTGAAGTGTAGTAATCGTCCTTCACCATCTTCTCGGAAACGAGAATCGCATCCTCAAAGTTATAGCCGCGCCAGGGCATGAAGGCGACCAGCACGTTACGTCCGAGGGCCAGTTCGCCGTGATCCGTGCAAGGACCGTCGGCAATGACCTCGCCCTTCAGTACGCGCTGACCTTTTTTCACGACAGGCTTTTGATTGATGCAGGTGTTCTGGTTCGAGCGCTTGAATTTGGTGAGCTGGTAAATGTCGCTACCCACCTCACGCGAAAGCTGCGTGGGATGATGCTCGCCTTCGACACGCACGATGATGCGGTCAGAGTCGACCGAATCGATGATGCCGTTGCGCCGAGCAAGAACCACCGCGCCCGAATCGCGCGCCGTAACCCCTTCCATTCCGGTGCCGACGATGGGCGCTTGCGCGCGCAGCAAAGGAACGGACTGGCGTTGCATGTTCGCACCCATCAGCGCCCGGTTCGCGTCGTCATGCTCGAGGAACGGCACGAGCGATGCTGCCACCGAAACCAGTTGCTTCGGGCTGACGTCGACGTAGTCAACTTCGTCGCGGCTTACCAGCACGAAGTTGCCGGCCTTGCGGGCGTTGACCAGATCGGCCACGATGCGGCCTTTATCGTCCAACTCCACATTGGCCTGCGCGATCGTGTGGCGATCTTCCTCCCACGCGGAAAGATAGAAGGAGAACGGATCGACCTGCACCGGCTTCTTGCGTTTCTCTTTCAGCTCGGCATTGATCTTTTCGAGCTCGTGCTTTTCCACGTAGTTGCCGACCTTGTAATCGCTATCGCCGGTGTTGACCACGCTGACATAATCGATCACACGACCGCTCTTGATCTTGCGATAGGGCGACTCAATGAAGCCGTAGTCGTTGATGCGCGCATAGCAGCTCAACGACGAGATCAGTCCAATGTTCGGACCTTCCGGCGTCTCAATCGGGCAGATGCGGCCGTAGTGCGTGGGGTGGACGTCGCGCACTTCGAATCCGGCACGCTCACGAGACAAGCCACCCGGCCCAAGCGCCGAGAGTCGCCGTTTGTGCGTGATCTCGGAGAGCGGGTTCGTCTGATCCATGAACTGCGAAAGCTGCGACGATCCGAAGAATTCGCGGATCGCGGCCATGACCGGTTTGGCGTTTACCAAGTCATGCGGCATTGCCGTCGACATTTCCTGGTAGACGGACATTTTTTCTTTGATCGCCCGCTCCATGCGGACCAGGCCGATGCGGAATTGGTTTTCCATCAGTTCGCCGACCGCGCGCACGCGGCGGTTGCCGAGGTGATCGATGTCGTCAACCGATCCGATGCTCTTGCGCAACTTCAGCAGGTAGCCGATGGTCGCGTAAAAGTCGTCGGGATCGAGCGTGCGCTTGTCGAGGCTGGTCGCGTCCTGATTCTCAAACAGCTTGATGTTGAACTTCAGCCGGCCGACTTTCGAGAAGTCATACTTGCGCGGATCGAAGAACATCCCGTGGAACAGCGCCGTGGCCGTGTCCAAAGTTGGCGGATCGCCGGGACGCAGCTTGCGGTAAATTTCGATCAACGCTTCCTGCGGGGTTTTCACCGAATCGCGCTTCAGCGTCTGGCTGATCACCGTGCCCACGTCGTCACGCTCCGGGAAGAACAGGTTCATCTCAACCACGCCAGAGTCGAGAATCTTCGAAACCTTGTCCCCGCTCAGCTCGGTGTTGGCTTCAAGCAGCACTTCGCCGGTGGTCGTGTCGACCACGTCGGCAGCAGCCCAGGCGCCTTCGAGATCGGTTACATCCACTTCGATCTCGGAGATCTTTGCCTTCTGAATTTCTTTCAGAATTGCCGCGTTCAGCTTGCGGCCAGAGTGCGCAACCTCATCCCCCGATTTGTTCTTAATACTGTGCGCCAGCTTCATGCCCAGCAGGTTCGTGGGCTTCTCGCTGGCCGGATCGAGCGTCCAGTAAAGCTTCTTATCTTTGATCGCAATCCGATCCACGGTGTAGAACGAGCGCAGAATGTCCTCACCCGAACGCAGACCGAGAGCACGGAGGAAAATCGTTCCCAGGAACTTACGCTTGCGGTCGATGCGGACGTAGAGCACGTTCTTCTGGTCGTACTCGAACTCCACCCATGATCCGCGGTAAGGAATAATTTTGCCGAGGAAGTACGTGCGGTTGTTGGCGGTCTCGAAGAACACGCCGGGCGAGCGGTGCAACTGGCTGACGATCACGCGCTCGGTCCCATTGATGATGAACGTGCCGTTCTGCGTCATCAGCGGTACGTCGCCGAAAAATACTTCCTGCTCCTTGATGTCACGAATGGAACGGTTTCCCGTTTCGGCATCCTTGTCAAAAATAGTGAGCCGCATCGTGACTTTGAGCGGAGCGGAATACGTCATGCCACGCTCTTCACACTCAGCCACGTCATATTTCAGCTGAAGACCGACAGGGTCGCCGCACTTGTTGCAGAAGTCTGGAGTGTTCGCGTTGTAGGTGCCGCACTTCTGGCAAAGCACATCGCCTGGATGAAACGGATCGGTAATCACCGTATTTCCGCAGTTTTTGCAAGTGGTGCGCAGGTGATGCAGCCCCTTGAGGTGCCCGCACTTGCACTCCCAGTTACCAATGGCGTAATCCACAAACTCAAGTTGTGATACGTTGCGAAAGTCGGTGATCGGAAAGACGGACTGAAACACCGCCTGCAGTCCGCCGTCTTCGCGCTCGCTGGGCAACTTGTCCATCTGTAAAAAGCGGTCGTAGGAGCGCTTCTGAACCTCGATCAGGTTCGGGATCTGGATGGTTGCTGGAATTTTTGAAAAATCAAAACGTTTACGGTAGGCATTATTCTTCATCGTCAGAAAACTCCCATTTCAGGCGCAGCCGGAAGCTGCGGCAAACCGCGGAATGTGGGACGCTCTATCGCGCCGCGCTGCTCAAACCCTTGTTTCGAACCTGTTTACACCAAGACACAACTGGGCGCCCGCAGGGACAAGTGTTCCCGCAGACGCCATTCGAGGCGTTTCGCCAATGTGAATTTGTAATCTTTCGCGCCAGTTCCTTCGGCCGTTTCCGTTTCGCCTGCCCGCGAAACAGTGCCAAACTTCCCTCGCGGGTCTCGCCCGCTATGAGTGAGGCCAGGGGAAGCGGTGGTATATAGATGCTAACACCACCGCCCCGGCTTCACAACCAGAACGCTGAAATTTCCCGAGACGTGCATCGGTAGAAGTGCGCACTCGGCACCCACGATATCCGGAAACCGAGATCCCTCGCAAAGAACGCTCGGGATGACGCCAGCGGGGCTCCCGCTTCGCTCACGCCCCGCTAGACGGCGTCACTTCACGTCAACAACAGCGCCCGCCTCGGTAAATTTCTTCTTGATGGTCTCGGCTTCATCCTTGGAAACGCCTTCCTTAATGTTCTTGGGCGCTCCATCCACCAACTCCTTGGCTTCCTTCAAGCCTAGGCTGGTGACTTCGCGGACGGCCTTGATCACGTTGATCTTATTGGCGCCAACTTCCTTCAGAAGGACGGTGAACTCCGTCTTCTCTTCCGCCGGAGCCGCCGCGCCACCTGCCGCCGCGCCGCCAGCGACCATGACCGGAGCTGCCGCTGCCGCCGACACGCCCAGACGCTCTTCGAGCTTTTTCACCAGCGCTGCCGCGTCCAGGAGCGACAACGAGACGATTGAATCTTCCAGCTGTTGCAAGTCTGCCATGTTAATCTCTCCACTCTTCAAGTTATGAATTTGCTTGCTTTCGTTATCTTGAATCGGGTTTCCAGTGCGGCAAGCTCATCTTCCGGCGCCACAACGCCTCGATCTGAACCGCGCAACCCCTGACTCCTGATAACCAAATATCTTCGGACGGCTTCCGCCGTCGAGAACTCGTCGGGCCTACGCTCCTGCTGGCGCGTCGCCCTTAAACTTGCCCTTCTCCACGCCCTGCCCAATCACCACGGCCATGTCGCGTCCCACGGCGTTCATCACCGTTACCAGACGCTGCGCCGGAGAGTTGATCAGGAACATCAGCTTGGAATAAATCTCTTCTTTCGACGGCATGCTGGCGAGGGCTTCGATCTCCTTGATCGAAATCACTTTGCCTTCGACCACGCCCACTTTGAAGGTAAACTCCGGCGCGTCTTTGGCGTACTTCGTGAGCGCCTTCGCCATCGCCACCGGATCGCCCGTGGTGTACGCGATTGAGGTCACCCCGGTCAGGTTTCTGAGCCCTTCCTCAATCTTCGTGCCTTTGGCGGCAAGCTCGGCGAGAGTGTTCTTAACGACCTGATACTTCGCCCCTGCCCCGCGCAACGCCTTGCGCAGCTCGTAATCCTGGGCCACGGTCATCTTGCTGTAAGTGGCGACGACCGCGCTCGAGACATTCTTCAGGTCAGCACTCAGCTTTTCTACCTGTTCCTTCTTCTTCGCTCTTGTAACTGGCATGGTTCAATCCTTCTGAAGTTATGTAGAGACAGCCACCCTCGGCTGTCCGCCGGGCGCGGCCCGGCAACTAATTGTCATCCTGAGCGAGACGCTTTTTGTCTCGCGAAGGACCTTGGGCGCGCCGCGCGAAGCGCCGCGTTCTTTGCGACGCAATAATCGCGCAGACTGGCGCGCTTCCCTACTACGCCTTCGCCGCGGCCTCAATCGAGCCGGTGTCCAGCAAAATCCCCGGCCCCATCGTCGAGCTCAGCGTGCAGCCCTTGATGTACTTGCCCTTGGCCACCGACGGCTTCGCCTTGATCACGCTGGTAATCAGCACTGTGGCGTTATCGATCAACTTATCGGGCGAGAACGAAATCTTTCCCACCGGCACATGAACCAACGCCGTCTTGTCGGTGCGGAACTCAACCTTGCCGGCCTTCACTTCCTGCACCGCCTTGGCTACATCGACGGTAACGGTTCCCGTTTTCGGGTTCGGCATCAAGCCCTTCGGACCAAGAATCTTGCCCAGCCTTCCCACGGATTTCATCACGTCAGGCGTAGCGATCAGCGCGTCGAAGTCTGTCCAGTTTTCTTTTGTGATCTTCTCGACCATCTCTTCGCCGCCGAAAAAATCGGCGCCCGCGGCTTCGGCTTCTCGAATCTTGTCACCGGAAGCGATCACCAAAACCTTTTTTGATTTACCCAAACCATGCGGCAGAACGACCGTTCCGCGCACCATCTGGTCGGCATGCTTGGGATCGACCCCAAGCCGCAACGTGATCTCAACTGTCTCGTCAAATTTCGCGAACTTGACCTTTTGCAGGAGCGGAACCGCATCCTGCAACGTGTAAGGCCGCGACTCGACTGCCGCATGCGCCTTCTTAATATTCTTTCCTTCTTTTTTCATTCGCTTTCCTCGTCTCCCACCGCTGATCGTTGCTTCGATCAGCCGTGGTGCATTTGACCATTTAGCAATTGGGAAATTTAGTAATTGAGTAATTTAAAATCGCAACTCGAATTAAATTACCCAATTACTAAATTCCCCAATTACCAAATCCTTCTCACCCAACCACTTCAATTCCCATCGACCGCGCCGTGCCGCGGACGCTCTTGATCGCAGTCTCAACCGACGCAGCATTCAGGTCCGGCATCTTCTGCTTGGCAATATCCTCGACCTGTTTCAGGGTAACCTTGCCGACTTTATCCTTATTCGGCGTGCCCGAGCCCTTGGCTATGCCAGCGGCTCGCTTCAGCAGAATCGAGGCCGGAGGCGTCTTCGTGATAAAGGTGAACGACCGGTCGCTGTAGACCGACACCACGACCGGAATGATCAGCCCCTCCACTTCCTTCTGATTCGTTCGGGCATTGAACTGCTTGCAGAACTCCATGATGTTGATCTGCGCCTGGCCAAGCGCCGGGCCCACCGGAGGCGCCGGAGTCGCCTTGCCTGCCGCGATCTGCAATTTAACGAAACCTGTAACCTTCTTTGCCATAATTTTTCTTCAAGCGAATTTCCCGCTTATGATCTCCTCAATGAATTTAGCCCGGCAGAAAGGGCGAGCATTACAGTCGGCGTAAGCCTCTTCTGCACGGGATCGGCGGCCAACCCGAGACCCTCGATGCTGTGAGCGCCCAGCACTTCCATCTCTCCCGGCTCCGCCATCACCACCATATCGGGCGCTGAATATCCGGCGCTGGCGATATAGATCGCGGTCATATCGCGCTCCATCACCCTTCCGTCGATCGTTCGGAAGGACATTCGTCGACTCGGATTGAGGCCCAGGCTTTCCAGACGCGCTCGGGAAATCCAGCTAAACGCCGCTCCGGTATCGACTAACGCCTCAATTTCCTGAGCGCTCTCCGGGCTGCTGGGGTTCCAGACCTTAAACTTTGTGGTGAATGTGCCCATGTCGATTACGCCGCCACGCTACGCGACCTTCTCCACCTGGTTGAACTCCAACTCCACCGGCGTCGATCGTCCGAAAATTGTGACCATGACCTTCAACGTCTCGCGATCCTCATTCACTTCGTCCACAATCCCCTGGAAGGTCGCAAACGGCCCTTCGGAAATCCGTACGGTTTCGTTCTTCTCGAACTTAACCTTCAACTTAGGCTTCTCGCGGCTGTCGGCAACCTTATAAACAATGTGCTGCACTTCTTCGTCCGAAAGCGGCGTCGGCTGCTGCCCCGTGCCTACAAATCCGGTGACGCGCGGCGTGGACTTCACCACATGCCAGACGTGATCGTCCATGTCCATCTCCACCAGCACGTAGCCGGGATAGAACATGCGCTCGGAGGTGTACTTCTTCCCGCCGCGGACTTCAGTGACCGACTCGGTCGGGATCAGCACTTTGCCGATCTTTTCCTGCAACCCGAAGGCGGCGACGCGCGACTCCAGCGACTCCTTCACCTTGCGCTCGAACCCGGAATAGGAGTGGATGATGTACCACTTCATGTTCGGGTTGCGCGGCGGCTCACCGCCTGCAGCAGCGCCATCTGGAATAGGTGGCTGCTCGCCGCCCGCTCCAGTATCGTTCTGTTCTTCGTCCTGCATGATCAAGTTAGACTCCAGCCAGCAGCATCGGTCTCAATGACTTCGAACATCACCGCTTTTGCAAAATCCCGCTTGTGAATCTCGCTCGTAAATCTAATGACTGCCAAAGTAGTCGTACAAAAACTTGACGGCCTTCTGAATCACGTTATCGATCAGGAAAAAATAAACGCCGAAAATGAATACCGTGATGACCACCACTGCCGTGGTGGCCTGCACTTCTTTCCAGGACGGCGCCGTGACCTTGCGGGTCTCGGTGCGCACATCGTTATAGAAGGTCTTAATCCGCTCCGGCCAGGACTTCAGCCGGTCTCCAAAATTCTCACCGGCGGTCGCGATTGAGTTTGCCATCTTTTTCTTCGTCTCCACTGCCATAATTTCCTGGCCCTTCCTCAGCGTCCTTCCAAATTCTGGCAGGGGCGGAGGGATTCGAACCCCCAAGTCCGGTTTTGGAGACCGGCAGTTTAACCGTTGAGCTTACGCCCCTGTAAACCAGTACCCAGCGCCCAGTTGCTAGTACCTAGTTTCCGCTTTGGACACTAGGTACTGGGTACTGGCTACTTCACTTCCTTGTGCGGCGTATGCTTGCGGCAGCGGCGGCAGAACTTCTTCAGCTCCAGCCGTTCCGTCATCGTCTTCCGGTTCTTGGTGGTCGAATAATTCCGCTCTTTGCAATCACCGCACTGCATCGTAATAATTTCTCGGGGCATATTAAAAACCGCTCCTAGCTTCTGGCTCTTAGCTTCTAGCTCAAACCTTTGTCATGCAACCCAGCCTACTGCAGCCAAGCTTGTCGATGTGGGGACAGCCGCCTCGGCTGTCCGCGGAGCAAAGCTCCGCGCCTTTTGCTTCCCTTACGTCACAATCTCCGCAATCGTTCCCGCGCCTACGGTATGCCCACCTTCGCGGATGGCAAAGCGCAAGCCCTTCTCCATCGCCACCGGCGTGATCAACTCGATCACGAGCGAGACGTTGTCTCCGGGCATCACCATCTCCGTGCCCGCCGGCAATTCCGCCACTCCGGTGACATCGGTCGTTCGCAAATAAAACTGCGGACGATATCCCTTGAAGAACGGCGTATGCCGCCCGCCTTCTTCTTTGGTCAGAATGT
>Ga0307476_10000245_pt1 | contig 49886 bp, 41 predicted proteins | sample atmos_gasesECM2C_2_FD_203314 | JGI IMG/M metagenome (GOLD analysis project Ga0307476, IMG submission 203314) | Hardwood forest soil microbial communities from Morgan-Monroe State Forest, Indiana, United States - atmos_gasesECM2C_05 | ecosystem: Environmental > Terrestrial > Soil > Temperate... | reverse complement strand
ACGGCATGGTCCACGTCGTCAGCCAGGAAGATTTTGATAAGTGGCTGGCGGCACGGGAGGCGGAGAAACAATAAATGGCGACCGCAGCTACGGTTCACGCGCACGCTCCTCAGGGGTTCATTCGAAAGTACATTTTCAGCCTCGATCACAAAGTGATTGGGATCCAGTATTTCTTTCTGGCGATCACGGCGGTGTTTGTTGGGATGTTTCTTTCGCTGCTGATGCGCATTCACCTGGTGTGGCCGGCGGCTACTTTGCCGCTGGTGGGCGAGATCAAGCCGGAGACCTATCTCACTTTGCTCACCATGCATGGCACGATCATGGTGTTCTTCGTGCTGACTACGGCGCCGCAGGGAGGATTTGGAAATTACTTTCTGCCGATTCAGATCGGGGCGCCGGATATGGCGTTTCCGGTGCTGAACATGCTTTCGTTCTGGACTACGTTTCTGGCGTTCGTGTGCATCATTGCAGCCTTCTTTGTTAGTGGCGGAGCGCCTTTGCATGGGTGGACGGGATATCCGCCGCTGAGTGCGCTGCAGTCTGCCGGGCCGGGCGAAGGTCTTGGGGCTGATTTGTGGATTACGAGCATTGCGATTTTTTGCTTAGCGTCGCTGATGGGCGCACTGAATTTTTTAACGACTACGCTCGATATGCGGGCGAAAGGCATGACCATGATGCGCATGCCTTTGACCGTGTGGTCTTGGTTCATTACCGCGATTCTTGGATTGCTAGCGTTTGGCGTGCTGCTCTCGGCGGGGATCCTGCTGCTGATGGATCGCAACCTTGGAACCAGTTTTTATGTGCCGCTCGTGGTAGTGAATGGACAGATCATGCAGCACAAGGGCGGCTCGCCTTTGCTGTGGCAGCATCTGTTCTGGTTCTTCGGGCATCCTGAGGTTTACATCGCGATTCTGCCGGGCATGGGCGTGACCTCGCAGATTCTTTCGACCTTTTCGCGCAAGCCCATCTTTGGATACAAGGCGATGGTTTACGCCATGCTTGCCATCGGCTTTTTCGGGTTCATGGTGTGGGGCCATCACATGTTCATGAGCGGCATGAGCCCATATTCGGCGTTTGCGTTCTCGCTGCTGACCATGTGCATCGGCGTGCCCTCGGCGATCAAGACGTTTAACTGGCTGGGGACGATGTATAAAGCTCGGATTCGGTTCCAGACTCCGATGCTTTATGCCATTGGGTTCGTTTCCCTTTTCGTTTCGGGCGGATTGAGTGGACCGTTCCTGGCGCAGCCCGTGCTCGACATTCAATTGCACGACACTTACTTCGTCGTGGGGCACTTTCACCTAATCATGGGCGTGGCTGCGATCTTTGGAATGTTTGCGGCGACTTATTACTGGGTTCCGAAAATGTTTGGACGGATGATGAACGAAACCTGGGGACGGGTGCACTTCTTCATCACACTGCTCGGAACCTATGCCATCTTCATGCCGATGCATTACCTGGGGATTGCCGGAGGGACGCGGCGGTATTCGCAATATACGGAAGTAGCGTACCTGACGAAGCTGATGCCGCTGCACCAGTTCATGACCTACGCGGCGATTATTACGATTGCGGCGCAGTTCATTTTTGTGGTCAACCTATTCTGGAGCATGTTCAAGGGGCCGAAAGCGAGCGACAATCCGTGGGAAGCGACGACTTTGGAATGGACCACGGCGACGCCTCCGCCGCATGACAACTTCGGCGGGGTGACGCCGGTCGTGTATCACGGTCCTTATGAGTATGGAGTTCCGGGCGCGGCTAAGGATTATGTGATGCAGACCGATCCGGTAAGCGTTCCAGCGGCGCACTGAGCTTTTCCTTATGGCGACGTACACCCCAACCCGTCCGATTGAGCATTTGGATCACGGCCAGAAACCGCCTGTGCCGCCTGCGGGCGGTGGAGGGGATGAGGGACGCAGAGATGGCGGTCCGAGCTATGGGGCGCGGTTGCGGCGAGCGCGGCTGGGATTGATTTGTGCGATCGCAACCGTCGGGATGGTGTTTGTTTCGCTGACCAGTGCGCTGATTGTCCGACGGGGGTTGCCGACGTTCGACGACGCCAGCCGCACTTATTTCCGCGACTGGGGCGGAGTGCAGTTGCCCTGGGTACTGCTGGCCATCAATACCGTGATCCTGTTGATCAGCAGTTTGACCATGGAGGGCGCTCGGCGCGGGTTGGCGCGGCGGGCGGCGCTGGCTCCGGTGCAGTCGATCCCGGGAGTTTCGTTAGGTGCAGAAAGAAACTTCCCCTGGCTGGGTGTGACTGTGATCCTTGGTTTTGGATTTCTGGTGGGACAGGGGATGGCGTGGGCCGACCTAAGGAGCCGAGGATTCTTCGTGAATACGAATCCAGATAGCTCCTTCATTTATTTGTTCACCGGAGCGCATGCGGTGCATCTGGCGGGGGGAATTATTGCGTTGCTGTGGGCGGGCATCACTTCCCTGCAGCATAAGCCCATCGAGGGGCGGCGGATTGTGGTTGACGTCGCGGCCTGGTATTGGCATTTCATGGGCGTGTTGTGGATTTATGTTTTTGCTCTGTTAGCGTTTGCGCGATAAGGGAAAGGGGAAACTCAGGAATGGCTGACGCCACGCTGCAACATCCCGCCGCTGGACACGGAACCGCGGGCGAGTATGAAGCGCCGCTGTTTGGGGCTTATTCGAAGAAGGTGGGAATGTGGTTGTTTCTGGCCTCCGACTCGCTGACCTTCGGGGCGCTGCTGTTTGCTTTCAGCTACAACCGCATCTATACCGCGTGGCCCACGCCGTTTGGCAAAGACAGCATCATTAACGCAACCGTGATGACCGCCTGCCTGCTTTCGAGTTCTTTGACCATGGTGCTTGGGGTGTTCGCGGCGCAGCGCGGAGACCGGGCCTGGACGCGCAACTGGCTGCTGGCCACCATCGCGTTCGGGACGGCATTCATTGTGTTGCATGGCATGGAATGGACCAAGCTGATCCACGAAGGATTGAGTTTGCCGGGATTCCCTAAGCCTGCGGGGCAGGAGGACGGCGAGTTCGCGAAGATTTCGACCGGCGTGCCGCAGTTCGCGGCGACCTTCTTCGGTCTGACTGCGATGCACATGCTGCACGTCACGATTGGAGTCATTTATCTGGGTGTGGTGGCGCTGCGTAAGTGGTTTCTGCCGATTCTGGGAGTAATTTGGCTGGCGGCATACTTTCTGATTCCTTCGGACAATGTATTTCACTATGGCGTCCACGCGCTGCTGATTGGGCTGATTGTTGCGAGCGTCATTGTTTTCCTGAAGCCTAAGGATTACGACGCGCATGATGTCGAGGTGGCTGGGCTGTATTGGCACTTTGTGGATCTGGTATGGATGTTTATCTTCCCGCTGGTGTATTTGATGTCGACCAAGGTTTAGTGCGGGCTTGAATTCACGGTGAGCTTGAGCGAGGGACTTGACCATGCATGATGTGGCTAAGCACGACGACAGCAAGGGGCAGTATTTCTGGGTGTGGGGCGCGCTGCTGCTTCTGACGGGCGTGGAAGTCTGGCTGGGTTACAGGCAGGTGTTCGAGCCGGTGCGCATGCTGGAAGTGCTGCTGGTGCTTTCGGTGATCAAGTCGGCGTTGATTATTGGCTACTTCATGCACTTGAAGTTTGAGAAGGCGGTCATGCGCTGGCTGCTGGTGATCTCGGTGACGGCCTGCTTCGTGATCATGTATTTCTTTTTCTTTCCGGACGCGGATCGCATTCTGAAGCTGGGTGTAAAGTAGGTTGAGTAATCGCGATGAAGGTTCTTAACGGAAAAGCTCGAGTTTTTGCGCTGCTGGCAGTGCTTTTTGCTTGCACGATGCCCGCCCTGGGGCAGGGCTGCGCGATGTGCAATGCGAATGCCCGGAGCACCCCCAAAGAAGGCCAGCAGGCGCTGAATCGGGCAGTGCTGGTGCTGCTGCTTCCTCCGATTGGAATTATGGTGTTTGGGGTTGGGATGGCTTTCCGGTATGGAAAGCGGCGTGACCAGGATCAGGATTAGGCTTTTACCTTCCGCCGTATCGAGGCTCGATCAGCACGCGGCGGCGAAACCTCACCTCTCAATTCTTCGTCCAAATCCAAATAGAGTCGCTCCTGCCGAGTCTCGCGTGGATATCTACATAGAACCCCTGAGGTCATGGTTCTTCGGAATGCGGTTCGGGCAAGAGTTTCTCGCTCGCTGGTGGAAATTTCACAGTTGGGCGCCGCCGATTCCTTTCCAATGTGCTTGTTTGCAGTCCGTTCCCTGCCTTGGTTGATTGGCAAGCCCTTTGCATTAAACAAAGCGGAGGGCTTATGCAATTTAGATCCTACGACCTACCCACGGCAGTCACCTTTCTGATGGCAGGGCTGGGCATTGGTTCTCTGCTGGCGCTTGTGTTCTCTTCTCGCTCCCCGCGAGTCGATCTGTTGTCGTCTAGAGACACGCACCGCGCGTCCGCATAAAGCTCTGCTTTATAATAAAGGATTCGGCAGAGCGTTCTTACGCGACTGGGAAAGCTCCCGGCGAGCGATGAGCGGCTGCCGAGCCCTTACCGATGTCTGACTCTCTACCTACGGAAAGAATTATTGTTCGCGGCGCGCGCGTTCATAACCTCAAGAACATCGATTTTGAGGTTCTGCACAACACCCTGACCGTGGTCACTGGGGTATCGGGCTCGGGCAAGTCCTCGCTTGCGTTCGACACTATTTATGCTGAGGGCCAGCGGCGCTATGTTGAGTCGCTTTCGGCTTATGCGCGGCAGTTTCTAGAACGCATTGAGAAGCCGGATGCAGATTCGATTGATGGCATCGCGCCCGCGGTGGCGATCCGGCAGAAGAACACGACGCGGAATCCGCGGTCGACGGTAGCGACTGCTACCGAGATTTACGACTATCTGCGATTACTGTTTGCCCGGGTTGGCCGCACTTATTGCGTGAACTGCGGGCGCGAGGTGAAGAAGGACACGGTCGACGAAATCGCGGATGCCCTGTTGGCACTGGATCCCGAGACGCGGGTGCAGGTGGTTTTTCCTTTGCAGCCGGCTGTGAGCGCTCCAAGAGAAGCGGAGAAGAAAGTTGGGCGCGGGCGCAAATCTGCCAAAAAAGCTGCTGTTGCGGATTCAGGGTTGACCGACCAGCTTAAGGCTCGGCTGTTCGATTTGCGCAAAGCGGGCTTCAATCGACTGTATCAGGCGGGACAAGTATTCGAGTTTTCGACGCCGGAGTCGCTGCTGGATATTCGTTTTGACCAGCCTGTTTTCGTCTTAGTGGACCGGCTTACGGTTTCGGCGGAGTCGAGGTCACGCATCGTGGATGCGGTGGAGACCGCGTACCGGGAGGCGGGCGAAGTGATCTTCGATCTGCCAGCGCATGACGATCGGCCAGCGCGACAGTTGCGGTTTGCGCAGCGCTTCGAATGCAAGAGTTGCAATCTGCGCTATGAAGAGCCGGAGCCACGGCTGTTCTCCTTCAACAATCCTTATGGGGCGTGTCCTCGGTGCCAGGGGTTTGGCAATACGATTGACTTCGACCTCGACCTGGTGATTCCCGACAAGATGAAATCGCTAGGTGAAGGTGCGATTGATCCGTGGACCAAGCCCAAGTACCGGCCGCTGTTTGCGGACATGAAGCGCTTTGCCAAGCAGGCTGACATCCCGCTGGACGTGGCCTGGGCCGAGCTTGACGAAGCACAACAGGAACTCATTCTGGATGGGGATGGAAAGTTTCTGGGCGTGCGCGGATTCTTTCAGTATCTGGAGCGGAAGAAATACAAGTTGCACATTCGGGTATTCTTGAGCCGCTATCGCGGGTATTCGACTTGTCCCGATTGCCGGGGGACGCGGCTGCGGCTGGAAGCTCGGCAGGTAAAGATCAATGGAAAAAACATTTGTGACGTCTGCGCTCTGACGGTGGAGGACGCGGCCAAGTTCTTTGCCGGAGTTCACTTGAGCCCAGAGGAGGCCGAGATTGCGGAGCGGTTGCTCGAGGAAATCCGCGAGCGGTTGCGGTTTCTCAATGACGTGGGACTCGAATATCTGACGCTCGACCGGCTGTCGTCCACCCTCTCTGGAGGAGAAGCGCAGCGCATTCAACTGGCTACATCGCTCGGATCGCGGCTGGTGGGCACACTGTACGTGCTGGATGAGCCGTCGATCGGATTGCACAGCCGCGACACGCATCGGCTGATCAAGATCCTGCAAGACCTGCGCGATTTGGGGAATACGATTCTGGTAGTGGAGCACGATCCAGACATTATGCGAACGGCGGACCGGATTCTCGACCTTGGTCCTGGAGCGGGAGAGAACGGCGGCAAACTGGTGGCGGCCGGGACTTACGAGGAAATTCTGCGGAATCCCGCTTCGCTTACGGGACGTTATCTGGCGGAAGATTTGCGTATTCAGATTCCGGCGGTGCGGCGGCAGCCGGGAGCCCAGCAGATCAGGATCAAAGGCGTTCGTGCGAACAATCTGAAGGGCGTGGACATTTGCATTCCGCTGGGGATGCTGGTGGCGATTACGGGAGTTTCGGGCTCGGGGAAATCAACGTTGCTGCATCAAGTGCTTTATCAGGCGCTGGGAGAAGCCAAGAGGCAGCAAAACGCGGGCGCGGCCCGCGGCGCGGCAAGTTGGGAAAGTTTGGAGGGTGATCAGTTTATCGATGAAGTGGTGCTGGTCGATCAATCCCCGATTGGGCGGACGCCGCGGTCAAATCCCGTGACGTACATCAAGGCGTTTGACGCCATCCGAGAGCTTTTTGCCTCGCTGCCTGAGGCCAAGAAGCGCGGATTTACCTCGGGGCACTTTTCCTTCAATATTCCCGGTGGACGATGCGAGACTTGCCAGGGCGATGGGACGGTGACGGTGGAGATGCAGTTTCTCGCCGACGTGGAGCTGATCTGCGAAGAGTGCAAAGGGACTCGCTATAAGGCGCAGGTGCTCGACGTGCGCTACCACGGAAAGAACATTCATGAAGTGTTGAACCTTACCGTGAAAGAGGCCCTTAAATTCTTCGCCGAAGTGCCCAAGGTGACTGAGAAGTTGCGGGTGCTGGAGGAAGTTGGGCTGGGATACTTGCGGCTGGGGCAATCGGCGACGACTCTTTCCGGGGGCGAAGCGCAGCGCATGAAGTTGGCGGCGCATCTGCAGCCCGCGGCGCGGGAGATTGGGCGGCCGAGGGCGGCGCGGCCGGAAGAAAGTCGGCGGCGACGGCGTCTGCTTTATATTTTTGATGAGCCTACGACCGGGCTGCATTTTGATGACGTCAGCAAACTATTGGCGGCCTTCCGCCGTCTTATTGATGCAGGGGGCTCGATCCTGGTGATCGAACACAATCTGGAAGTGATCAAGACTGCGGACTGGGTGATCGACCTGGGGCCGGAGGGTGGAGCGCGGGGTGGAAAAGTTGTGGGAGTGGGTCCTCCCGAAGCGATCGCGAAGGTGCCCGGCTCTTACACCGGCAAATATCTGGCGCGGCTGCTGAATGGGAATAGCACTGGCGATAGTAATGGAGCAGCGCGATCTAATGGGAGCAAGTAGAATTCTGGCAGGCTGCCTGCTGGTGGCGGGCGTGTGCTCGGTCGCGCAGGATGCGGGACAGTCTTCGCCACCATCTTCGTCGCAGTCTTCATCAGACTCTTCGTCAAAACCCAAGGCTCACCGATCGGACCATCACATCCAGGTTGAGGATGACAGTTCTCCGTCTCAACCCCCGGAGCTTACCCAAGCGGAGAGCGCGATTGACAAGCAGAATTATGCTGCCGCCGAACCTCTGCTTCGCAAGTTATTGGAGCGTGAGCCCGCGAGCTATGTGGGGTGGTTCGATCTGGGCTTCGTGGAGAATGCTTTGGGCAAGCTCGATGAATCAATTGCGGCTTACCGCAAGTCGGTGGCGGCAAAGCCTGATGTTTTCGAATCGAATCTGAATCTGGGGTTGCAACTGGCCAAGACGGGCCAGCCGGATGCGGAGCAATTTCTGCGGGCAGCGACTCATCTGAAACCCACCAGTCACGTTGCGGAAGGGCAATACCGGGCGTGGCTTTCCCTGGCCGAGACGATCGGGAAAACGAAGCCGGAAGAGGCTCTGGCCGCCTACCAGCACGCGGCGGCGCTTCAGCCCAAGGAGGCTGAGCCGCATCTCGCCGCCGGACTGCTTCTTGAACGGGAAGATCATTACGCGCAGGCTGAGCAGGAGTACAAGCTGGCCCTCGCACTGGATTCGCGATCGACCGATGCGGTTATCGGCTTAGCCGAGATCTACATGCGCGGGCGACGTTTTCCTGAAGCGGAAGAATATTTGCGAAAGTTGCTGGCGACGAATGCGGACTCTGCTGCCGTGCACATTCAGTTGGCGCGCGTGCTGGCTGCCGAGGGCAACACGAAGGCGGCCATCCCAGAGATGGAGGCAGGCGTCAAACTTGCGCCAGGGGATGAGTCTGCGCTCGGCGAGCTGGGGAATCTTTACGGCAGTGATGGGAAGAATGACTTGGCCGAAGCGGTCCGCCGCAAGCTGCTTGCTGGTCACCCCAACGATGCTGAACTGCATCGGGAGCTTGGTCAGGATTTGCTCCGGCAGAAGAAGTTTCAGGAAGCGCAGCAGGAGTTCGCCCTGGCCGTGAAGCTTAAGCCTGATTTTGGCATTGCGTATGGCGATCTCGCCTTCGCCGCCGGAGAGAACAAAGATTACCCGCTGGTGATTCGCGCACTCGATGCCCGGGTTAAGCTGCTGCCGGAGATTCCTATCACCTATTTTCTGCGGGCGTCGGCCTACGATCACCTACGGGATTTCAAGAATGCCGCAGCAAACTATCACCTCTTCCTCAAGACGGCCAACGGGCAGTATCCTGATCAGGAGTGGCAGGCGAAACACAGGTTGATTACTATCGAGCCGAAGAAGTAGCGTTTGGGAACCCAATGTTGTTCGGGATGGAGCATTCACGATTCGGACGGGCTGCGGCCGCAGCCCTGCTGTTATTGACAATGGTTGCACCTTCTCTGCTCACCGCTCGCACGGAACCTACCCTCGAGGATTTGAAGGGACGAGTGGCCAATGCACTGATCGCCGATCGTCCTGCGCTGTGCATTCACATATCCGAGCGGCAAGTTGGGGAAGCTGACCGGTTGTATGTGGCCGGTGACAGTGAGAAAGCGCAGGCCGCACTGGCCGACGTGGTTGCATATTCTGAACAGGCCCGCGACTACGCGATCCAGGCCCATAAGCACGAGAAACAGAGCGAGATCGCCATTCGCAAGATGGCTCGCAAGCTGGCCGACGTCAAACACACCGTCTCCCACGAAGATCAGGAACAGATACAGAACACCATTGACCGGCTGCAGCAGATTCGGGACGACCTGCTGGCTGCGATGTTTCCGAAGGGTGGCAAGAAATGATCGCTCGCTGGCTTCGAGCATGCGCTTGCCTGGGCTTGTTTTTATTGGTGGCTGCGTGGGCGGCAGCCCAGCGTCATCGGGATCCCTTCACCCAGGCGGAAATTGACGAGATCCGCGATGTCAGCTGGGAACCCGAGCAACGGCTCTCGCTTTATGTGAAATTTGCACGGGCTCGCCTGGTCGTGATGGAGCAAATGCGCAGCGATCCCAAGACCAAAGACCGGCCTCGGCAAACGCATGACAAGCTTGATGACTTCCTTTTGATCTATGACGAATTGAACGACAACATCGATACCTACGTCGATCGCAAGAACGACATTCGCAAACCGCTGAAGGTGATCATCGACGCCGATACTGAGTTTCAGGCCAAGCTGCTTGCGCTGAGGGACGCGGCCGGCGTCTCTGCGGAAGAAGCCAAGCAATACGAATTCGTTTTGACCAATGCCCTCGATACGGTCGACGGTTCGGTCGAAGAGCATCGCAAGCTGCTGGTGGAGCAACAAGAGGCAGCGAAACATCGGAAGAAATCTGATGAGAAGCCAACCGTCGGGAACCCGGAGCGATAAGGAAGCGTGCTAATCTGTGCTCACCGTGCGCGAGGGACTGCTCGAAATCTTTCATCAGGAACACCGCCAGCTGCGTCCTGGCATCGCGCCGCCTGAGCTGAAGATCGAGTTCTTTGCTTTCGCCAACGTCAATAACACGATCCGGTTGCGTGAGGGTAGGCTTCTGGTAAGGCTTTCTGATCTGCTGGAGGGTGCGCCTGACTCGGTGGTACGGGCGATCGCTCACATTCTGCTGGCGAAGATGTACCGCAAGCCCATCGATCGGGGGCACGCGGCGCGTTATCGAAAATACGTGGCAAGCCACGAGGTTGCACGCAAGGCGCACCTGGTGCGGCAGATGCGCGGACGCAAGCGGCTGCATTCTCCCAAAGGCCGCGTCTATGATCTCGACTTGGTTTTTGAGGATTTGAACCGGCGCTTTTTTCATGGATTGCTGGGCCGGCCGCGGATGAGCTGGAGTCCGACCAAGACCCGGCGCATCCTTGGGCATTACGATCCGGCGCACAATGCGATTGTCATCAGCCGCATCTTTGATCAAGTCTCCGTTCCCCGCTACGCCGTGGACTACATCGTCTACCACGAGATGCTGCATTTGAAGCATCCGGTACGGCTGCGCGGCAGCCGGCGGTGCGTGCACTCCGCGGAGTTTCACGCTGAGGAGAAGCTGTTTCCGCGGTTGGAGGAGGCCAACGCGTTCCTGAAGCGGTTGTGACGCGCACCGCGGGCGGTTGGGGTTCTTACCTTCTCAACCAGATCTCTACTCTGCGATTCTTTTGCCTTCCCTCTGGAGTGTCGTTCGAGGCCACGGCAATTTGCGAACCGAATCCCATCACGGTGGCGGCCTTCATGCCCCGCTGTTCGAATTGCTGGGCCACGGCATCGGCTCGAGCTTTCGAGAGATTCTCGGTGGCTTCCTTGCTGTCGTTGAAACCCAGGAGTACCAGGTGGTCGCCGCTATAGTGCAGGTCGGTGACAAATGTGACGACACGAGCGAGATCGGCCACTGCTTTGTTGTCGAGTTGTGAGCTGCCCTCACGGAAACGAAAATCGAGCGACAACCGGTCGTAGCCGCTGGTGAGGCGGCGATAGTCCGCAGGCACGGCGGTCGAACTGGCGGCGGCCGCTGCAGCCGAGACGTTCTGGCCCACGAAGCCGACTTCCGCCACGATGTTTTGTCCCGTGCTGGAAAGGGCAAAGTCCACAAATCTGCGAGCCAGTTCCTGCCGCGGTTGCGCGGGCGTGTAAAGGAACAAGCGCCGCGAAAGAGCGTAGTCCTCGGTGGCCACGGTGAAGGGAGTCGGCAACAGCGCGGCGGCACCGTTCTCGTAAACGGCGACGGCTTGTGTCTCCTGAACGTAGGTCAGACCAATGAAACCTATCGCGTTGGCATCCTGAGCGACGGCATCGGAAAGTTTGTGACTGTCTTCGACACGCTTGGCCGAGGGCGCCAACGGGGCGTTACCGAGCACAAGGGTTAGAAACGTGTCGTAAGTTCCGGACTTGTCGTCGCGAGCATACAGGTGGATGGCGCCGTCAGAGCCGCCGACTTGCAGCCAATTCCCGATCTCGCCGTGGAATATCTGAGCGATCTGCTCTTTCGCGAGAGTCCGCACCGGATTCTTTCTGTTGACGATGACCGCGATTCCGTCCAGCCCCAGAATGTGTTCGCACGCCGGAGAGGTCATATCCCCGAGATTGGCCAGTTGCGCCACTTCGTCAGCTTTAATTTTTCGCGAAGACATTCCGATATCAGCTTGGCCATTGGCCAGGTCGTCAAAGGCTAGAGCCGAGCCGTGAGCATGAATCTCAATCGCTTTGGGAGTGCGATCCCCGGGAAGGACTCCGCGTACAAACACTTCGTCATCGCGATCCCCGGGGAGGGTTTTCACTTCCGTAGCGCCCTGCCGTTTGAGGAACTCTTCTGCCAGCGCGGGTGCCAAACTTTCTCCGATGGTGTTTGACCCGCTCAGCTTGAGAATAATGTCGTTGGGGCTGATCCTGGAGTGCGCACCCGGTCTGCCGAACCTGAGCCAGAAAAGCCCGCCCAGGCAAGCCAGAAGCACGACCCCGATTGTTGCAGCTACGGGCTTGAGAATCTTGCGTGCCGGCATAGGATGTTTTCCGAACTCAGAGCTTTCAAGACCGCTTCAGAATGCGCTCAGCGATTTTATCCGAGTGCGAGGGGCACCGGGAAACCGTTTATCAGTGCGCAGCTGGCCGCGCCGGGAACACCGTTTAATCCCATACATCCCCGTGTGATGCCGATCACGCCCGTTTGTGACGGGATGGATTGACGCCTGCGGCGCTGACGGCATATCCTTGAAGTTGAAATTGAAATTCATTTTCAAGATCATTTTAGGACATTTTCAGAAAACCAGGTCACTCATAAATGCTTCAGGCTTTCATCATTACGCTGCGCGAAGGGGTCGAGGCCGCGCTAATCGTCGGCATCACGCTGGCTTATCTGGCCAAGATCGGCCGGAACGATCTGCGCAAGGCCGTCTATGCCGCGCTGGGCGCTGCCTTTCTCGGCAGCATTGCCGTGGCGGTTGTGATTTCGCGGCTGAACTGGAACGAAGACGTTTTTGAGGGCTGGATCATGCTGGCCGCCGCCTTCTTCGTTATCACCATGGTTATTTTCATGATGAAGACGGGACGCAAGCTGAAAGGCCAGATTGAGGGCAAGGTTGGCCTGCTGGCGGGCCTGGGCGGTGCCGAGAAAGACGCGTGGGTTGGACTGTTTTTCTTTGTATTCCTGATGGTGCTGCGCGAAGGCGCGGAGACTGTGTTGATCCTATCCGCCGTGTCTCTGAACTCTACTGAGTTGATGAGCTTTCTAGGCACGTTGCTGGGCGTGATCGCAGCGATTGCTTTCGGCGTGATGTTCGTGAAGGGCAGCGTCCGGATTAACCTGCAGAAGTTCTTTCGGGTGACGACAGCGATCCTGTTCCTGGTGGCGCTGCAGTTGGTGATCGCGGGCCTGCATGAATTATCGGAAAGCGGCGTGATTGCTTCGTCCAAGCGCGAGATGGCCATTATTGGGCCGATCGTGCGGAATGATCTCTTCTTCTTTGTAACCATTTTCGCTCTGGCGGCGCTGATGGTTTTGTTTGATGCGAAACGGCGCGAGCCTGTGCCAGAATCGGCTTCAGCCGCGGAGCGGCGCAAGGCAGCCTGGACAGCTCGCAAAGAGCGCCTCTGGATGGCTTCGGTTTACGCGTTTTCTTTTGTTTTTATCGCCCTCGTTACGGCAGAATTTATCTACGCCAAGAGCGTAAGCGCGCTGTCGCCGGCCACCGACGTTAGTTTTGTCAATGGTCAAGTGAAGATTCCACTGGCGCAGGTTTCTGATGGAGACTTGCACCGCTATCAGACGCAGGAGAACGGCATGGCGATCCGCTTCTGGCTCTACCAAAAGCCCGACGGCAAGGTGGCTACGGTTTTCGATGCCTGCGAGATCTGCGGCGCGGTCGGCTTCTACAAGTCGGCCAACGGGGTGGTTTGCAAGAATTGCGCTGCGCCGATCAATCCGCAGTCGGTGGGCGCGAAGGGCGGATGCAACCCAGTGCCGCTCAACGCGACCCAGACTACGGACTCCGTGATTATTCAGGAGGCGGACATTGCGGCCGGTACCCGCATGTTCGAAAAGCAGTAAGGGATGTTCGCCCGGCTCGTCTACGAGTCCTTCTGGCGCCAGAAACGGCGCAAGTTGCTGGCCGGCGCGGCCATTACTCTGGGTGTGACTGTGGCCACGGCGATGATCGCGGTCGCAACGGACATTGGCGACAAGATCAATCGCGAGCTGCGCACCATCGGCGCCAACCTGCTGATCACTCCCCAGGAAGACACGCTGGACGTGGAAATCGGCGGCATCGATCTGAAGCCGCCGAGCGATGGAGCCTTCCTGAACGAAGCCGATCTGCCCAGAATCAAAGGGACCTTCTGGCATAACAACATCACCGGGTTTGCACCGATGTTGCCGGTGAACGTCACGCTGCAGCGGGACGGTCGGATGGAAGACCTCACTTTGCTCGGGACTTACTTTGCCAGGCGAGTTTCATTTGGCAAGGAGGAGTTCACGACCGGAGTGCGGTCGACGCATCCCTGGTGGAAGGTTGCGGGAGCATGGCCTGACGATAGTTCCCGGGATGTTTTGCTGGGAGAACGGCTCGCGGCGCGGCTTTCCGCAACGCCGGGAGATGAGGTTACAGTTTCCAATCGCAAGGTGCGCGTCAGCGGAATTCTCTCGACAGGGGGCAGCGAAGATGAGCAGATCGTAGCTCCGATCGCGTTCGCGCAAGAGATTCTCAATAGACCGGGCGCGGTTCGACGGGTTTACGTCAGTGCCATCACCAAGCCCGAAGATGCCTTCGCGCGCCGCGACCCTAAGAGCATGTCCGGACCTGTGTATGACCGCTGGTACTGCTCGCCGTACGCTCAGTCGATTGCGTTTCAGTTGCAGGAAGCGATTCCGCACTCGCACGCCGAGCAGATTCGCCAGGTCGCGCAGAACGAGGGGGCTGTGCTGACGCGCATCGAGGGCCTGATCTTCCTAATCACGCTGGCGGCGCTGTTTTCCTCGGCTCTGGCAGTTTCTGCCGCGATGGCGACGGCTATCTTCGAGCGGCGTGCCGAAGTGGGGCTGATGAAGGCATTGGGCGCGGGACGGCTGGCGGTTGCGTCTATTTTTCTTGCCGAAGCGACGCTGCTGGCGCTGATCGGCGGCTGCGTTGGTTTCGCCGTCGGCGGCTTGCTGGCCCGGCAGATCGGCCGGTCGATCTTCAATTCACAGATCGCAATTTCGCCTGTGCTCCTGCCGGTAATTCTGACGATCGCAGTGATTGTTACTTTTGCGGGAAGCGCCGCGGCTATTCGTAAAGCGGTCAGGCTTGATCCCGTATTCGCTCTAAGAGGCGAATTGTGACGGACAATGTTTCTCATTCAGAACTGCGTTCCCCGCATGAAATAGCGGCCCGCCGCGCACGGTCGCCGCACACTTCCATGTTCCTTCGGATGCTGGTGCGCGCCGCCGTGCTCCGCCGGGGACGCGCTCTTTCCGCGCTTTTCGCGATGGTGGTGGCGGCTGCCGTCGCCACTGCGGTGTTGAATCTCTACGTCGATGTGCAAGCGAAGCTGCGGCGCGAGTTTCGCAACTATGGCGCGAATATCATTCTGGTAGGCAAGGACGGCGCGTCCCCTCCCGCCGGCGCTCTCCCGGAGGTGGAATCAGTTCTCGCCGGCCGCGGCGTGGTCGCACCCTTTGCACTGGTGGTGGCGCGAACCAGCGATGGGCAGCCGATTGTGGTTGCCGGCACGGATTTCGATCGCGTCAAGCAACTTAATCGGTGGTGGTCGGTAAGCGCTTGGCCTTCGGCCCCACAAGAGGCGCTGGTCGGAGTTCGCGCCCTTTCTGTCGTCTCGCCGAAGAACCAGCCCTTCCAGCTGAGTTTTCAGGGACACATCATTCACCTCACGTCTGCCGGAACGGTTCGAACCGGCGCCTCCGAAGACAGCCGCATTTATCTTTCTTTGGCGGACTTCATTTCCTGGACAGGCGTTCCAGCTTCGACGATCGAGGTTGCGGCCGCAGGTTCGCCAGAAGAGATCTCAGCCATCATGCACGAGCTAGAGCAAGCGGTTCCGGCTGCCGATGTACGCCCGGTGCGGCAAATCATGGAGGGAGAGGCGCGCGTTCTGGGCAAGACTCGGGCCACGCTGCTGGCCGCGGCTGTGCTCATTATTCTGACGGCTGCATTGTGTGTGCTCTCGACGCTGATGGGATGGGTTTTCGACCGCCGCCGCGACTTTGCCATCATGAAAACCCTCGGCGCTTCCGACCGTCTGCTAAATGGTTTTTTCGCCGCCGAGGCCGCAGCTTTGGGCGCGGCCGGCGCGGCGATCGGATTTCTTCTGGGCATCGGCATCGCGGCCTGGATTGGCCGGGTTAACTTCCACGCTCCCGTGGTGCCGCGTTTTAGTGTTCTGCCCTTTGTTCTGGCTGGTAGCATGGTGGTGACGTTGCTTTCCGCGATCCTCCCGATTTGGCTGTTGCGCCGGGTGCAGCCGGCGGTCATCCTGCGGGGAGAATGAAATGATTCAGATCAAAGGTGTGACCAAACTCTACCCCGCCAAGGCCGCGGGCGATGAGAACGCGAACGGCAAGGAAGAGCAGAACGGCGTGATTCATGCTCTCGACCACATCTCTCTGAACGTTGGGCGGGGCGAATGGCTCTCCATCATGGGCCCTTCCGGGTCGGGGAAATCGACGCTGGTCAATCTAATCGGATGCCTCGACCGCCCCACGTCGGGCGAAATCTGGCTCGACGGTGAGAACGTGGCGGGCATCTCCTCGGCTGACTTGAACCGTGTGCGTGCGGAGAAGATTGGATTCATCTTTCAGCAGTTTCACCTCATTCCATTTCTTACCGCGGTCGAGAACGTGATGCTGGCGCAATACTTCCACAGCATGACCGACGAGAAAGAGGCGCTGGAGGCTCTGGCGCGAGTCGGGCTGGGTGACCGCGCCCATCACCTGCCGTCGCAGCTTTCGGGCGGTGAGCAGCAGCGTGTGTGCATAGCGCGGGCCCTGATCAATGATCCGAAGATCATTCTGGCGGATGAGCCTACGGGCAACCTCGATGCCCAGAACGAAGAGATCGTATTACGGCTGCTGCGCGAGTTTCATCACCAGGGGCGGACGATCGTGATGGTTACGCATGATCCGGTAGTGGCACGGCTCGCAGATCGCCGCGTCGAGTTCCACCACGGCAAGATCGCTTCTCAGGAAGTGTTTGCGATGGCCGACGAGGAGCAGTTTGACGAGGTGCTCGAAGAACTCTGGGTGCTGGCCGAGCACGGCGAAATCGCAGAGGTCGAGCGCATGGAGGTTCACGGCGCGCTGCCGGTGAGTCTGGCGATTGAGAAGATGATCGAGATGGGGTTTGTCGCATCCACGCCGCATCCGCCGCATCCTCACGATCACAAGCCTTTCGTCAATCCCTGCCACGACGCGCTCAAGCCGGTGGCCGCGTCGATGGGAGACGGCACCATGATCGTGGAACTCACGGTGCGCGGCCGCGAACGCGCGGGCAGCATCATCCGCCGCCATCGGCTGGCTGAGCGCCTCTTCACCGACAGCCTGGCCATGGACAGCGAATCGGAAATCGAGCAGCAGGCCTGCAAGTTTGAGCACATCCTTTCGCCGGAAGCTACTGACAAGATCTGCACCTTCCTCGGACACCCGCGGACTTGCCCGCACGGCGCGCCGATCCCGCCGGGAGCGTGCTGCGGAAGAAGCTCTGAGTTCGCCACTTCTTCGGCTTCCGGTTCGAGCGCTGCGAAACGCTCGTAGCTTTTTCAGAGGAACAACTCTGGTCATCTCCGATTCTCAATTCCAACCCTGCGGCGCTGCTATTATCGGAGTGCGGTTACAACATCCATGAGCACGCGGCGTCCCACCATCGGCGTATTTGATTCTGGCTTCGGCGGCCTGACCGTCCTTAAAGCTTTACTTGAACTTATCCCTGACGCCGATTACATCTACTTTGGCGATACTGCCCGCCTTCCGTACGGCTCGAAATCGGTTGAAACGGTGGCGCGCTATGCGGTTGAAGCCGCCCACTATCTTGAAGCCCACGGAGCCCAGTTGCTGGTGGTCGCCTGCAATACTGCGACCGCGCTTGCGCTCGACCAAATCACGGCGGCAGCGCACGTCCCGGTCGTGGGAGTGGTCGAGCCCGGGGCCGAGGCCGCCGCTTCGGTCAGCAAGAACAGGAAAGTTGTCGTCATGGGGACCGACGCGACGGTCAGCAGCCACGCTTACCGCAAGGCTCTTGAGGCCCGCGGGATCGAGGCACGCGAGAAGGCTTGTCCACTGCTGGTCCCGCTGGTGGAAGAAGGATGGGTCGAGCATCCCGTGACCGAACAAGTCGCACGCATTTACCTGAGTGAGGCTTTTGCTGACGGCTTCCACGATGCCGACGCGCTGGTTCTCGGGTGCACGCACTACCCGCTGCTCAAGCCGCTTCTGCATCGCTTGGCGCCGCCCCATGTGAGCATCGTGGATTCCGCCGAATCCACTGCACGGGCCGTCGCCGACTGTCTGGAGAGGCTCCTGCCGCTGACCCGGGCCGTCCATGAAGAACGACGGAAGGTTCCGCGTCTCAAGTTCTTCGCTACGGATTCGGTCGAGAAATTCCAGCGGCTGGGCGAGCGCTTCCTGGGACATCCTATTGAAGACGTTCAGCACGTGGATCTGAAGGAATAGGGAGATCGACCTCAGAGGCTAAAAGCCCGATCCAATTGCTTGCGTTGACGCAAGCGTTAAGGCCTGCTTCACCCATATTTTGCGCGCAAGGTTCGGATAGCGCGCTCCCGCGTCACAGAATTACTGTGTCCGAGCGGTTTCCCGATCAGTCAAATCATCGTGGCTCAGGTTAAGGAAATGCATCCTCTCGACAACATCATCTGGAAGGCGCTGACGACGCGGCAGGCCGAGTTCGCCGAATCCTTCAAGCAGGTCCGCAGGTTTATGCCCGAGGTCTCGCCGCTGGCCGCTTTTCCTGAGCCCACGGCGGAGGGCTACGAGTCGCTTGCGGGATTTGTAGACACAGAGGAGACCATTGGATTGTTCCTCGATGCGCCCTATCAGCCGCAGCCAGGTTGGAGTTTTCTCGCCGGCGCGCCGATGCCGGAGATGGTTTACGAAGGTAACGGGGTCCAGTCGTCTTCCTCCTCCGATCTGGACATCGTCGAACTGAGCAGTGCCGACGTGCCCGAGATGATGGCGCTTACGGCGCTCACCAAGCCCGGACCATTCCACAAACGCACTCACGAACTGGGCACTTACCTGGGAATTCGACGCGATGGAAAGCTTGTCGCCATGGCCGGCGAGCGGTTGAAGGTTCCTGGCTATACCGAAGTGAGCGCAGTTTGCACCCATCCGGAACACACCGGCCACGGTTACGCACGCATTCTGATGATCGAGGTGATGCAGCGCATCTGCGGCCGCGGGGAAACGCCGCTGCTGCACGTTCGAGAAGACAATGTGCGGGCGATTGCCCTGTATGAGCGGCTTGGGTTCAAACTACGCGTGCTGATGCACTTCGCAGTGCTGCGGAAGGATTAGTCTTAAAACTGAGAACTGGGAACTGTTTGTCTCAGTACAAGTGGAAGTCGACTTCGACGGCGATCTCCACGGCCACGTCGTGTCCATCTTTCTTGCCCGGCTCGAATTTCCAGTTCTTGACCGACTCGATGGCTTTCTCGTCGAGGCCCATACCCAGGGCGCTGAGCACGCGAATCTGTGTAGGATGTCCGTTCGCGTCTACCACCAGGCCCAGAACGCAAGTCCCCTGATATTTCGCCTTGCGAGCTTCTTCGGAAAACTCAGGGTCGGTTTGATAGATCACCCGCGGCGGAGTTACTCCCTTGCCCGGACGGTAGGCACCACCGCCCGTACCCATGCCTTCACCAGGTCCGACGCCACGCCCGTTTCCCGGGCCAACGCCACCACCGTTACCCTCGCCGATACCGCTGTTGCTTCCGGTACCATTCGACGGAATGACAGCCGTGGACTTGGGGTCGCCAAGGTTCGGCAAGTTATTCATTGCCATCTTAATATCAGGATCGACCATCACCGTCGGCGCTTCCGGCAACTTCGGGTTCAGATTCCGGATCACCGCCTCCGGCGGCGTCAGCTGAGGCTTCATCGAGAACTTCGGCAGCCTTCCCTGGGAAGCCTTCAGCACATCGCGGTCACCGCCGCCGCCACCGCCACCGGCTTGTGTCTTGGCGGGCTTCAAGGGAATGAAATCGCCGGGATCAATCAACTTGGTCTCGATCTGCGGCTTGGCCTCGACTTTAGCTACCAGGCGCCTCGCGAAAATCGTGCCTCCGATAATTAAAGCGATCACGACTACGTGAAACACGGTCGAGGTCAGTGCCCCATTCTTTTTATAGTTGTAGAAGCCCCAGATATCCTTCACCGGGATAGGCTTCGATTCCAGCTTCAGCGGGGGAAGTTTCTTAGGGAAGAAAAACTCGTCCAGGCCGCGGAACAGCGACTTATACAGCGGCTCGAAGGTGTCGGGAGCCAGCAGCAGGTGAAGTTCGGGCTCGGCGTCAGCTTTCGGGGCGACGTTTGGATTGACTTCAGTGGATGCCATTATTTCCCGGTTCGGTTTGTCCCGCTTATCGGTGAACGGGCCAGCTTCTTGGCGACACGCCTCTTACACAGATGATCCGTCTTTCCAACAAGTTGCCTCTTTTAATTCTTATCCGGTTCTTCTTTAGGTTACGCGAATCCGGGCAAGGCCCTCCCGAGGGAGGCGTCAAACTCCCGAACCTTAAGTCCCTAAATTGTACCCCTTCTGCGTCCCTTTACGAAGTGTATTTCAGGTGCCGGTGGGGAATGTACTGTCTGGGACATGTTGGCGGTAAGCACGCTGGTTCCCTGTCTTTAATTCGGTGCGGGGCGGCGGCTCTGGCCGCATGGACGTTCCCGGCGCCTCTCCCTATAATGAAAGGATTCAATCATTTGGAGAGTCCAACAGAGTGCCGCTCGAGCTGAAAGCTACCATCAATCTGCCTAAAACCGCCTTCCCCATGAAGGCCAACCTGCCCCAGAACGAGCCTAAAATGCTGGCTCGGTGGGAGGAGATGCGAATTTACGAGCGCATCCGCCAGGCCCGCAAGGAATCGGATAAGGGCACTTACATCTTGCACGATGGACCGCCTTACACCAGCGGCCCCATCCACCTGGGCACGGCGCTGAATAAGTGCCTCAAGGACTTTATCGTCAAGTCGAAAACCATGGCGGGATTCGATGCACCCTACGTGCCCGGCTGGGATTGCCACGGCCTGCCGATCGAGATCAAAGTCGACAAAGAACTCGGCGGCAAGAAGCTGCAGATGCGCCCCACCGACGTGCGCGCGGAATGCCGCAAGTACGCGCAGAAGTTTCTCGACTTGCAGCGCCAGCAGTTCAAGCGGATCGGCGTCTTCGGCCGCTTCGACCGCCCTTACGCCACCATGAACCCGCAGTATGAGTCGGTCGTGCTCTCGACCTTTTTCTCCTTCTACGAAAACGGATTCGTTTACAAAGGCCTGCGCGCCGTCTACTGGTGCATGCACGACGAGACCGCGCTCGCCGAAGCTGAAGTAGAGTACGAAAACCATACCAGTCCCACGGTGTGGGTGAAGTATGAACTGCTTGACGATCCCGGGAAGATTGATGCTGCTCTGGCAGGAAAGAAAGTCTCGACCATCATCTGGACCACCACGCCCTGGACGCTCCCTGCATCAATGGCGGTGGCGTTTCATCCCGATGAAGAGTACGTAGCGCTCGAATCTGGCGGCGAAGTGTACATCGTTGCCTCGAAGCTGGCGAAAGACGTTGCGGAGAAATGCAATTTCGCGAATCCGCGTGAGTTAGCCCACTTCCCGGGCCGCAAGCTGGAGCACCTGAACTTCCAGCATCCTTTTCTCGACCGCAAAATCCTCGGCGTGCTGGCCGAGTACGTCACCATGGATACGGGAACCGGCGTGGTCCACACCGCGCCTTCACACGGCGCAGAGGACTTCATCACCGGCGTCAAATACGGTCTCGACGCCACCAGCAACGTCGACGAAAAAGGCATCCTGCGCAACGGTCTGCCGGAGTACACCGGCAAGCGCGTCTGGGAAGCGAATCAGCCGATCATCGACCTGCTCAAGAGCCGCGGCGCTCTGCTGCATGCGGAAAAGACTGAGCACTCTTATCCGCATTGCTGGCGCTGCCATAACCCCGTGATCTTCCGCGCCACCGAGCAGTGGTTCATCTCGATGGAAACGCCGATGCCGAGCGGGAAATCGAAAGACGACACTCTGCGTACCCGCACGCTCGAAGAAATCAAGCACGTGAAGTGGGATCCGGCCTGGGGCGAAGAGCGGCTCTCGAACATGATCGCCACCCGTCCAGACTGGTGCATCTCGCGGCAGCGCGTGTGGGGCGTCCCTATTGCCGTTTTTCTTTGCGAAGGCTGCGGTAAGCCGCTCAATGATCCCGACGTAAATCGCAAGGTGGTCGAGCTCTTCGCGCGCTCTGGCGCCGATGCCTGGTTCACGCCGGAATCAGACACAATTCCCCCCGCGGGCACGAAATGTCCTCACTGCGGAAGCACGAAGTTCGAGAAAGAGACCGACATTTTCGACGTCTGGCTGGAGTCTGGCGCGAGTTATCTCGCTTTAATCGCCGACGAACCATCTTATCCCTGGCCGTCCGATCTTTATCTCGAAGGCGGAGATCAATACCGCGGCTGGTTCCAGTCGTCTCTCCTCTGCGCCATGGGAACGCACGGAACGCCGCCCTACAAAGGCGTAGTCACCCCGGGCTGGACCCTCGACGAAAAAGGCCAGGCCATGTCGAAGTCGCGTGGCAACGATGTCGATCCGGTCGACATCGCCGATCGAATGGGCGCCGAAGTCGTGCGGCTCTGGGTGGCGTCGGTCGACTTTCGCGAAGATGTAGTCGGCTCCGAAGCCTTGATGCAGCGCGTGGCGGAGAACTACCGCAAGATTCGCAACACCTTCCGCTACATCCTCGGGAACCTCGGAGACTTCGATCCGGAGACCGATGCAGTTCCCTTCGACAGCATGGAAGCGCTCGACCAATACATGCTGCGCCAGACCTCGTCCTTTGCGACGGATGTGAAGAACTCGTACGACGACTTTGCCTTCCACAAGATCTATCACCGTTTGAATCACTTCTGCATCGTCGACCTGAGCGCCTTCTATTTCGATGTGCTGAAAGACCGGCTGTACATTTCGGCGCCCAAATCGCACGGCCGTCGCAGCGCGCAGACCGCGATTTGGCGCATCGGAGAAGCCCTAGTGCGGCTGCTCGCCCCCATTATGAGCTTCACCGCCGAAGAGGTTTGGCAGTACTTGCCGAAAGCACCCCATCGCGAGGATAGCGTCCACCTGGCGTTGTTCCCGTCTACTCGCGAGATCGCTCCGGAAGCTGACTCCAAGTCTGACGAGGACTGGGCAACCCTGCGTTCGGTGCGAGACGAAGTTCTCAAGGCCCTCGAAGAAGCCCGCAACAACAAGCTGATTGGCACAGGCCTCGAGGCCCAGGTCGCCTTGGCCGCGCCTGATCCGGTTTATTCGGTGCTGGCTCGCCACGCCGGCGAGCTTCGGTATCTCTTTATTGTTTCCGCAGTAACGCTGACCCAAGGCTCCGGGAACGGAACCGGGCAGGTCCACGTCGAGGTCAAGAAGGCGGACGGCGCGAAGTGCGAACGCTGCTGGAATTATTCAATCCACGTTGGCGAGGACAAGACGTACCCCACGGTCTGCGAGCGCTGCAGTGCCGTGCTGAAGGAAATTGGTGGGGCTTAGCTTCGAGCGCAAATAAAACTTACCTCAGGCGCAGAAGCGCGGATACACTTTTGGCAGCCTGACGGCACGAGTAAACTCGTGCCCTTCCCGATTGTCTTAAGGGCAAAACCGATTGTGAACTGGCGAAAGCTACGAACGATCCTGCTGACGGTGCTGGTGCTCGCTCTTATCCCAGCCACCCGCTTCTATCAGATCGATGTCCCCCTGCTGCGTTTTCTGCAGGGCTCGCGCCACGTTGACCCTTTAGCGCTGCATCTATCTGGAGAGTTCGTCGAGAACAACCTGGGAACCCAGCAGGAGCCGGATGGCTCGGTCACCGTGCGCATGATCGCGCAGCAATACCTGTTCGTTCCGCACTGCATTCTGGTTCCCGCGGGAGTTCCGGTTCATCTTCGCATCACCAGCGCCGACGCGGTCCATTCGCTCACCTTCAACGGCACAGACTACGCCGTGAAAGTTCTGCCGGGCACGATCAGCGAGGCCCAACTTCAGTTTCCCCGGCCGGGAGAATATCAAACACCCTGCCGCGAGTTTTGCGGCGCGGGACACTACGCCATGCGATCCGAGTTGAAGGTGGTTCCTCGCGAACAGTTTCCCGCTTTACGGCCTGAAGAAAGGGGGGGCTGTGCGCCACGCTAGACATCGCTCCGCCAAGCTCACTGTCGCAATCATTGCGGCAGCATCGCTCCTTCTTCTGGCCAGCGACAATCCACCGGATCGAATCCCCTCCTACGTGGCATTCACGCCGGAGACTATAGCAGCAGCCTCGCGCGGAGACGCCTTTCGCGGCATGCTCCTCGCCAAGCGTTGCGATCATTGCCACGGAGCCGAAGGTTTCAGCGCGGAAGCTTACATCCCCAATCTCGTAGGCATTGATAAACTGGCCATCTGGAAACAGTTGGAGGACTTCCGGTCTCACAAGCGCCAATCACGCGCCATGGGACCGATCGCCGATTCTCTTTCGCCGCGCGACGTGTCTGACGTGGTCGCCTATTACGCGAAGTTGCCCGCCTTTGCCGATCCCCAGGACAACCGGATCTTTCCTCAGTCGCGTCCCGATCTCGGTCATGCGGCCACCGCATCGCGCTTGGTTTCGTTTGGAGACGGGGAGCGCGGCATTCCACCTTGCCAGGCGTGCCATGGTCCGGTCGCCTATCGCCCCGGAGTTCCGTCGCTCGCCACCCAGAACGCCGTATACGTTCTAAACCAGCTTGAAGCCTTCGCCGGCCAGACTCGCGCCAACGACATCAACATGCCAATGCGCACCATCGCGGCGTTGCTGACTGACGATGAAAGGCACGCGATCGCAGAATATTACGGCTCAGGTCTGGGGCTCGAGCCTGCGAGTTCGACTGTGCCGAAATAAAAGGCGGGAGTACGAATGGCACACAAGAGGAAGCAGGTTCCTCACCGGGTCTCCGACCCAGTCCGGAATGACAAGAGCATTTTGCTGAGGCCCGAAGCCCGGCAGCCGAAGCCCGAAGCCGCTCTTATCTTAACTCTTCCATCGCCGCCGCCAGCGCTTCCCTGCCCGGCCGCGTCACCGACTCCGGCAGCGTGGCTAGCGGCTGATCAACCATATTCAGCATATCGAGGAAGCTGGGCGACTTGGTGTTCACGTAAAACAGTCCCGTCAGCACTTCGCCCTTATCGTGCGCCTCGGAGAGGCGCGTCATAGCAGCGATCCTGTCGGTGGGATCGTAGTCTTCCTCCAGCTTGCGTAGCCGCAAATGAGAGCCATCGTGCATAGTGACGTTGACCGTCGTTCCTGGGTCGTACTCAACATCGATCTCCTCGAAGTGTGGCACGAAGCTCATCTCCTGCAAGGTTTCTTCGTGATCCTTCACGTACTTGTACGATTTGGTGGAACCCTCATGATCGTTGAATGTTACGCACGGTGAAACCACGTCGAGCATCACAGTGCCGTGGTGCGCGATAGCGGCTTTCAGCAGAGTGCTCAGCTGCTTCTTGTCGCCGGAGAATGACCGGCCGACGAACGTAGCGCCTAGCTCGATGGCCAGCCCGCAGGTGTCAATCGGAGGCAGATCGTTGATCACGCCGGACTTCAGCTTCGATCCCAGATCGGCCGTGGCCGAGAACTGGCCCTTGGTCAGTCCGTACACGCCGTTGTCCTCGATGATGTAAATAAGCGGAAGATTGCGCCGCATGAGGTGAACGAACTGGCCAATGCCGATCGACGCCGTGTCGCCATCGCCGCTCACGCCGAGCGCAATCAGATTGCGATTGGCCAGCATGGCGCCGGTAGCTACCGACGGCATGCGTCCGTGCACGGAGTTAAAACTATGCGAACGGTTCATGAAATAAGCCGGACTCTTCGACGAGCAGCCAATTCCACTCAGCTTAGCCACGCGCTCCGGCTGCACACCCATGTCATACATGGCTTCGATGATGCGCTCGGAAATGGCATTATGGCCGCAACCGGCGCAGAGCGTTGTCTTGCCGCCCTTGTAATCAATCACGGTCAAGCCAATATGATTCGTCTTCGGTTCTGGAGATCTCGGTTCAGCAGGCGTGGTCGCCATTACTTGCCCTCCATGGTGCTCAATTCGTCAGTAACGGAGCGCGCATCGAGCGGCAGGCCGTCGAGATGGCTGATGCTGCGCATCCGTGTAATCAGTTCAGGTTTCAGGTCCAGCTTGAGCAGGCTCAGCATCTGCGCGTCGCGGTTCTGCTCGACCACGTACACCCGCTCGTGCTGCTCGATGAACTCATGCACTTCCCGCGTGAAGGGATAAGCTCGCAAACGCAGATAGTCGGTTTCAATCGCGTATTCATTGCGCAACTGGTCGCGGCTTTCGACGATCCCCCAATGGGAGGTTCCATACGCGATGATCCCTATTTGTGCGTTGGTGCCCTTGAGAATTTCCGGGCGCGGCACGAAAGAGCGGGCGGTTTCAAACTTGCGGTTGAGCCGCTCCATATTGTTTTCGTAATCGTCGGGCCGCTCGCTGTAACTGGATTTATCGTTGTGGCCGCTGCCCCGCGTAAAATAAGCCGCGCCGGGATGGTCGGTTCCCGGCAGCGTGCGGTAGCCGACGCCGTCGCCATCCAAGTCTTTGTAGCGGGCAAAACCGCCAAGCTTCTCCAGATCTTTCTTGTCTAAAACTTTGCCGCGCTTGATCGGAGTAGTTGGATATTCAAAAGGATCCGACATCCAGTTGTTCATCCCGAGATCCAGATCGGACATGACGAAAACCAGCGTCTGAAACTGCTCCGCGAGATTGAAAGCGTCCGAAGCCATGCTGAAGCACTCCACCGCCGAGCACGGAATCAGCAGGATGTGCTTGGTATCGCCGTGGGAAAGAAAGGCAGTAGTAAGAATGTCTCCCTGCGAAGTGCGTGTCGGCAAGCCGGTCGACGGCCCGACGCGCTGAATGTCCCAGATCACTCCCGGAATTTCCGCATAATAAGCCAAGCCGGCAAACTCCGACATCAGCGAGATTCCCGGACCAGCGGTCGCGGTCATGCTGCGCGCACCCGCCCAGCCGGCGCCGATCACCATACCGATTGCGGCCAGCTCATCCTCGGCCTGAACAATGGCGAACGTAGCCTTGCCGTCAGGGCCGATGCGGTATTCCTTCATGTAATCGATCATCGTCTCCACCAGCGAAGACGATGGCGTGATGGGATACCACGTCACCACAGTGCATCCGGCAAACATGCAGCCCAGTGCTGCCGCCGAGTTGCCGTCGATGATGATCTTGCCCGCGGTCTTATCCATGCGTTCGATGTAGAACGCTCCGCGCTTCTGCAGACTGGCTTTCGCATAGTCGAACCCGGCTTGCGCCGCGGCCAGATTCAGATTCGCGGCCTTCACCTTCTTGGCAAACTGTTTGCGGATCGCCTTCTCCACCTCACCCATCTCAATGGTAAGCAGCTGTGCGACCACGCCTACGTACACCATGTTCTTGACCAGTTTGCGCAGCTTCGCCTCAGGACAAACCGTCGCCACGAGCTTGTCGTAAGGAACCGAATAGAAAATAAGATCGTTGCGCAGCTTGTCGAGTGCCAAGGGTTCGTCATAGAGCACTGCCGCTCCCGGCGCCAGCGACATCACGTCGTCCTGGGCAGTTTCCGCGTTCATCGCCACCAGGAAATCAATTTCCTTCTTACGGCCAATGTAGCCATCCTTGTTGGCGCGAATGGTGTACCAGGTAGGCAGCCCCGCGATGTTCGAGGGAAACAGGTTCTTACCGGAAACCGGCACGCCCATCTGAAAGATGGCGCGCAATAGCACTGTATTCGAGCTCTGAGAACCTGAGCCATTCACCGTAGCAACCTGAATGCTCATGTCATTGACGATGCGCGTGCGTCCCAATTGCCCGCCGGTACCCTGGGGCGCAACATCCGTAGTAGCCATCCCTACACCTTCCTTCGATTTAGGGCGCGGACGATTCGCACAGAATGATCCGCCCGATTTCCAACTTGGGGGAAACACATAATTATACGGCGATGGAGGCTCCTCAGCACGCCAAATCGCGCGCCGGAAGCCGCGGAGGAACCTGCTTGGGAACGAGAAGCAAGAAACTGCAACCAAGAAATAATAAAGATCACTGCGGACTCACTACTCGGCCTTGAAGAACTGGGCAATGGTGCGGAACTTATTATATCGAGACACGATTAACTCTGCCGGCGGGATTTTCTTCAGTTCCGAGAAGTGTTTCTGCAGGCTGACATCGAGCAAGTTCGCCGCCGCATCATGATCCCGGTGAGCTCCCCCTTCGGGCTCGGGTACTACATCGTCAATGCACCCCAGTTCACTGAGATCGGTGGCGGTAATGCGCATCGCTTCCGCGGCCAGCTCCTTCTTAGTGGAGTCCCGCCACATGATGGCAGCACAACCCTCCGGCGAAATCACCGAGTAAATCGAATTCTCCATCATCAGCACGCGATCGGCTACCGCGATCGCCAACGCCCCGCCGCTGCCTCCCACCCCAATCACCGTCGCAATAATCGGCACTTGCAGCCGCGCCATTTCGCGCAAGTTGAAGGCAATCGCTTCCGCTTGCCCGCGCTCTTCTGCGTGAATCCCGGGGTAGGCGCCGTCCGTATCCACCAGTGTGAAGATCGGCCTGCGAAATTTCTCCGCGACCTGCATCACCCGCATCGCCTTGCGATAACCCTCGGGATGAGGCGTCCCGAAATTGCGGTACACGCGCTGCTTCATGTCCCGCCCCTTCTGGGTGCCGATCACGAGGACTTCATCACCATGAAAGCGGGCCATTCCGCAAACAATCGCGGGATCATCTGCAAACCCGCGATCCCCGTGGATCTCGCTCCAATCCGTGAAAACGCGTTCGATGTAGTCAAGCGCCTGCGGGCGCTGGGGATGCCGAGCCAGTTCCGTTTTCTGCCAGGCAGTCTGCAACGCTTTCATCTCCTGCCTCAGGGTGTGGATGCGCTCCTGCAGCTTCGTGAGCTGGCGGTGAGTCTCCTCATCCCGCCCGGTGGTAGCCTCGATCAGCGCCACCTGCCGCTCGATCTCCTCCAACTCCTGCTGCGCTTTTTCGGTTGCTTCCATGGTTTGAGCGATCGCGCTTTAACTGATCACGCGGACACTGCCCCGCCCGCACAACTGTTCCACACGAGCGATGAAGTTGCGATCTGGCAGGACATTATAACCTTCCGCTTCCATCACCACCATGAAATCCCCGGCGCGTTCCACGTCAAACAACACCCGCGCTTCGCCTTTCCGCTCCTTAAAAAGCAGATGAAGATCGTCGACCGTTGTCTGACCAGTCGTCTCCAGCGGCACTCGAATGCGGATCGCACGCGGCAGCGGAACTTTGGCGTCTTCCAGCGGCATAATCTCGGCCGCCGTGATCTTAGGATTCGCCCCTTCTTCAATCCGCACCCCGGCCCTCACCAGCACCGGGACCTCCAGCTTCACTTTGTCGCCCAGACGCTTGTACGCCTCGGGGAAGACGATCATATCGATCGACCCTGACATATCCTCGAGCGTGGCCTGCGCATAGAATTCTCCGCGCTTGGATTTCTGCACGCGCACATTGCCGATGATACCCGCCGTCGCGATGGTCTCATCTTTGCCCGTCGACCTGGTCATCGCACCAATTTCCACGACGCTGAGCGCCTGCAGGTCAGCCAGTTTGTCTTTATATTTCTCCAGCGGATGCCCGCTGATGAAGAAGCCGAGGATTTCCTTTTCCGCCGTCAGCCGCGCCTGCTCATCCCAGTCAGGAATATTCGGCAACTTATCGTTGCTCTCGGCTTCTTCCTCCTGAAACACTCCAAAGAGCCCGTGCTGGCCCGATTCCGCATCTCGCTGCGTCTTCTGGGCACGCTCCATGGCGCGGTCCAGCACAGCCATCACCTGCGCGCGCCGGCCGAGCGAATCCATCGCACCACTCTTGATCAACGACTCCAGCACACGCTTGTTCAGCAGCCGCAGATCGACGTTCTCGCAGAACTCATAAATCGATTTGAATCGGCCGAGTTTCTTCCGGGCGGCCACAATCGATTCAATGGCATTGCCACCCACATTCTTCACCGCCGCCAGACCAAAGCGAATCGCCTCTCCATGCGGAGTAAAATTCGCATCCGAAACATTAATGTCCGGCGCCTCGACCGAAATACCCATCTCCCGGCATTCGTTGATGTACTTCACCACGTCATCGGTGCTGCCCGTCACTGAAGTGAGCAAAGCCGCCATGAACTCGACCGGATAGTGCGTCTTCAAATACGCCGTGTGATAAGCCAGCAGCGCGTAAGCGGCCGAATGCGACTTATTGAAACCGTATCCCGCAAACTGTGCCATGAGATCGAAAATCTTCTCGATCTTCTTCGGAGGAAACTTCCGCTGCGCAGCACCTTCCACAAAGCGCTCGCGCTGCTGCGCCATCTCCTCGGCTTTCTTCTTGCCCATGGCACGCCGCAGCAGGTCCGCTTCACCGAGTGAATAGCCCGCTAGCCGGTTCGCGATCTGCATCACCTGCTCTTGATACACAATCACGCCCAGCGTCTCTTCGAGAATCTCTTTCAGCTCCGGCAGTTCGTACTCGACCCGCTTACGCCCGTGCTTGCGGTCGACGAAGTCGTCGATCATTCCGCCCTGGATCGGCCCCGGCCGGTAGAGCGCATTCAGTGCCGTAAGATCTTCAATCGAACTCGGCTGGTACTTGCGCAGCACGTCCCGCATGCCGTGCGACTCAAACTGAAACACGCCCGAGGTCAATCCCTTGTGGAAGACTTTCTGATAAGTCTCCGCATCCTCCAGCGGAATTTGTTCAAGGGTAATCGGCGCCCCACGCGTCTGCGCAATCAGCTTCAGCGTGTCGGTAAGAATTGTCAGCGTGGTCAGCCCGAGAAAATCCATCTTCAGCAGGCCCATCTTCTCGATGGCAACCATGTCGAAGGCAGTCACGATTTCGTCGTTTTTCGTCTTGTGCAGCGGAACCAGCTCCGTCAGCGGACGCGGCGAAATCACCACGCCGGCAGCATGAACTCCGGAGTTGCGAACCATCCCTTCCAGCTTCTTCGCGGTCTGAATCAACTCGCGAATCTGTCCGTCCTTCTCCATGGCCTCGCGCAGTTGAGGTGAGTCCTCAATCGCCTGATCAAGCGTGATGTTGAGCTGCGTAGGAATCATCTTGGCGATTCGGTCGACATCGCTGTAAGGGATGTCCATCGCGCGCCCCACATCCTTAATCGCCGCCTTGGCCGCCATCGTGCCAAACGTGATGATCTGTGCCACGTTATCGCGGCCATACTTCTGCGTGACGTAGTTGATGACCTCGCCGCGACGGTTCATGCAGAAATCGATGTCGATATCTGGCATCGAAACCCGCTCAGGATTCAGGAAACGCTCAAACAGCAACTCGTGCTGCAGGGGATCGAGATCGGTAATGCCGAGCGCGTACGAAACCAGCGATCCGGCAGCCGATCCGCGCCCCGGGCCCACCGGAATCTCCCGCTCCTTGGCGTAGCGAATGAAGTCCCACACGATCAGGAAATATCCCGCGAACCTCATCTGCTGGATGATCGCCAGCTCCCGCTCCAGCCGCTGCTCGTAATCGGAAATCGGATGCTTTAGCTTGCCTAGATCGTGCAGCGGCCGCAACGCCGCCATCCGCCGCGCGAACCCCTCGCGAGTAACGTGCACAAAATAGCTGTCGATCGTGTAGCCCGCAGGAACCTCGAATTGCGGAAACGGCGTCGCGACCTTCTCGAGATGAAGCTTGCAGCGTTCGGCAATATCGAGCGTGCGCGTCAAAACCTCCGGCGAGTCCTTGAATACGCGATACATCTCATCGTGGCTCTTGACAAAGAACTGCGTCCCCTCAAACTTCATCCGCCCGGTATCGTGAATCGACTTGCCGGTCTGAATGCACAGCATCACGTCCTGGGCGTGCGCATCGTCCTCGCAAAGATAGTGGCTGTCGTTGGTTGCCACCAGCGGCAGCCCGAGGTCTTTCTCCAGCTGGAAAAGTCCAGGATGGATCTTGTGCTCCATCGTCAAGCCCTGATCCTGAATTTCGAGATAAAAATTGTCCTTGCCGAAGATGTCGACAAACGTTCCGGCTGCTGCGCGCGCGGCATCGTACTTCCCTTCCATCAACCGCTCGGCGACCTCGCCCTTCAGGCATCCCGAAAGCCCGATCAGTCCGCGCGAATGTTCCGCCAGAAACTTCTTGCTCACCCGCGGCTTGTAATAGAAGCCGTGCAGCGAAGCTTCCGAGGTAATCTTCACCAGATTGCGGTAGCCCTCTTCGTTCTCGGCCAGTACCAGTAGATGGTTGTAGGTGTCGCCGTCCGGCGGCGTGCGCTCGATGTTGTGATCATCTTTCTTGCAGATGTAGAGCTCGCAGCCCACAATCGGCTTCACGCCCGCGTGATTCGCGGCATTCACAAAATGCACGGCGCCAAAAATATTTCCGTGGTCCGTCATCGCGACGGCCGGCATGCCCAGCTCTTTCACTCGATTGCAGAGCTTCTCGACGTCGCAGGCGCCATCCAGCAGGGAGTAATCGGTATGCAGGTGCAGGTGAACGAATTGGGACATAGGCCTCAGTATGATTTTACGTTGGCGTCATTCTATCGGCAAAGGCAGAACAAAAAGCAGCAAGATATTCACAGCGCGGAGTTAAGCTCAGGAAAACCTGCTACTGACCGGCGGGCGCACCAGGCACGTGGAAATCCACGCCGCGGTCGTCGTTTTCCTTGGTAGTGGCGGGAATGTCGAGGTCCGACAGAGGAATCTTCTGCGTGTGCTGCGGGTTGAAATTAAACAGGGTCTGGCCAACGATGGCGTAATTGTGCACTTCCTGCTTGTGCTCATCCCGGAAAACCAGCACCGTGGCGGGCGCGGCTTCGTTGAGTTCCACGTGCTCGCGATGCTCGCGTGGCGGCGCAGGAGCCGACCCCGCGTAGAGATCCTGATCGCCCTGTTGCCGCATCCTCTGCTCATCAAGGCTCTGCTCGTTCATCTCGTTAGCTAGGCCAGTCTGGTATTGCTGGTCATAGTCGAACGACGAACCAGAATCCGTCCACCAATAGGGATCGTAGAAACCCCCATATCCCCACCCGTAAGCACCCACGCATCCGTAGCCGTAGTAGTAGCAGTTGCTCCCGCGACCATTAGTCCGGATCCGCACTCCGACGCCAGAATGGCCGAAGCCCCGGTTGAAGGCTCGCGAGGAGATCCCCGGACGGGAAGCTGCAGAACCATGGGCAAGCGGACGGCCCGAGAACCCTGAGCCAGCACGCGCCCCACTGAAAGAGGAACCACTCGAATGGCTGGCAAACCCGCCGTGCGAAGCAAATCCTCCGCCCCCGCCGCCAAACCCATGCCCGCCCGCGGACGCATGACCTCCGCCGTGCTGTGCCAAGAGCGGTACAGAAGTTAGCAGGAGCAAGAGCGCTGCGATCACAAGCGGCCGATGCATGCTCCTATTATATGCCCGACTGCGGGCTGTCAAGGAAGAATTTGGTGCCTGGCTCAACGCGAACTAGGACAGTACCCTGACCACCCATTACCAATGGACGTCTACCGTTTCCTAGTCTTTGCCTTTTCCTTGTGAGCCGATTTCTTTGATTTTGCAGGATGTTTCGGAGCTGGCTTGGGAGCATGTTTAGCAGGCTTTCCGTGAGCTTTGACCGGCGCCGTCTTTACCTGCTCATGCGGTTTCGCCTTCGATGGCGGGGTAGCCGCGGCAGCCGCAACCACCGGCGCCGCAGCCGCGCTTTTCCCCTTACCCTTCGCCACTTCTCCTTTTTTGCCCACCGCTGCGGCTACAGGCGCAGCCGCCGCCGCTTTCGGTCCACGCCCGCGCCGAGGTGGCGGAGGTGGAGGCGGCGGTGGCGGCGCAAACGGTTTCAAAAACTTCAAAGTCTCCGTCCGCGAGCGCAGCTTTCCGTCGAGCAGCAGCATAAACACGTCGCGCGCAATCTTCGGATACTCGGGCAACGCCGGCGTGATCAGCAACTCCGTCATCTCCGGCAACGGAATGCGCTGCTGCACCTGCCGCCACTTGGTCAGGAAATTCTTGATCTTCTGCGCCACGGTCTGCTGTCGCGCCGTCACCGCAAGAAACAGAATCATCTCCGGCCGCGCCGAAGACAGCAGATTCCAGGTCCGCGAAGGCGTAGCTGCCTCTTTCCCAGTCAGCCGCTTCGCAAGTTCCTTGGCATGATCCTCAATATCGCGCCACGACTCGATCAAATCCTTGCGCGGAATCTGCCGCCTCAAGTCAGAAATGTCCTTATCGGAAAGCCGCGCCGTCAAAAAATGCATCACCGCCGGCGATGGATCCACCGTATAGCCCAGATCCACCATCTGCTGGCGCGTTTTCATCAACTGCCCCAACCCATTCGTATCTACCTTGGCCGAAGACCAGTGCGGATGCAGCACCTTCAGCCAGTCTTCCTTCTCCAGTGCCTTCACCACATTCAGCGGATCATCTTCATGCGCCAGCTGCGCAATCTCATGCCCCACCGCGCTACGCGAGATGTGCTCAATGTATTTGTTTTCCTTAGCCGCATCGTAGCGTTGCTGGGTGCGCTCTTCCAGCGGCCAGTGAAAGCGCGCCGCAAACCGCGTAGCCCGAATCAGGCGCGAAGGATCTTCCACGAACGAATAGTTGTGCAGAATCCGCAGCAGCTTCGCCTCGATGTCAGCCACGCCGTTGAACGGATCAAGCAGCAACCCGCGCGAGCCCTCATTCAGCGAAAGCGCCATGGCGTTCACCGTAAAGTCGCGCCTTCGCAGATCATCCTGAATGCTTGCCGGCGCAACCACCGGCGGCCTGCCCACCTTCTCATAGTGTTCGGTGCGAGCCATGCCGATCTCTGCGCGCACATTCCCCGGCAGCACCAGAAACAGCGTGCGCACGTCTTCGTCGTGGCCGGCCACTTGCGCGCCCGCCCGCTCGAAGTCCTTCTGCAGTTTGAGGGGATTGCCCTGAACCGTGAAGTCCAGGTCGCGGATGGTAAACCCGCTGATAATGTCGCGTATCGCCCCGCCAGTAAGGTACAGCGTGATTCCCGCGGCGCGGGCTATCTCTTGCACCAGATTGACGCCTTTCATCTGATCCGGCGTCAACCGGATTTCCATCGTGTAAATGTAATCAGCCATTCTTCTTCAGACAAGCAACGTCAAACAATCCCGCAGGCCGCACTTTCCTGCACCCAGCCGGACCGGACAACATCCACTACTTTTCCACAGGATTTCCACAGACTGCAGGGGCCCAGACCAGTCCCTTCAAGACCGATCAATACTCAAGTCATTAAATACAAAGCCCTTAACCAGAGTTTAGTCGAGACCAAGCAACTTAAAGGAATAACACAAGGTTTATAATTTGGCTACTGCCAACGTGGATTCACGCGATTTCTTCCCATTTAGTGCGAGAATGAGGCGGGCTTCAGGCTTCAGTCATCGGGCTCCGGCTGAACCAGCGTGCCTTGCCGAAGCCCGAAAGCCGAAGCCCGAAGCCGATTCATGCCCTCGACCCATAAAAAAGTAATTGTTCGCAAGATGGACCGGGATTCCGTCTCCGGCTACGTCTCGCCGGCGCAATTCGTCACCGAAGGCAAACTCGAATTGCTCAACACCTCCGGCAACGTCGTCGCCATGGACCTGCGCGAGATTAAGGGCGTCTACTTCGTCCGCGAGTTCGGCGACTCCGAATCGCTCACCCGCAAGACCTTCACCACCCGCCCGCGCTCCGAAGGCCTGTGGGTCCGCCTTCGCTTCAAGGACAACGAAATCCTCGAAGGCCTTATGCCCTCCGACCTAACCCAGAACCTGCCGGAAGGCTACCTCGTCAATCCGCCCGACCAGCGCTCGAATACCCAGCGCATCTTCGTCCCCCGCACCGCCCTCGAGTCGTTAACCGTTCTAGCCGTAATCGGCGCCACCCGCCGTCCCCGCCGCGGTCCCGCCGACGACCAGCGCCAGGTTCCCATGTTTGAAGAATAACGCTCCGATTTGTCATCCTGAGCGGAGCACGACGGCGAGCCCCGCGAGCCGTCGCGCGTAGTCGAAGGATCCCTAACCCCATTGCAGAACCCTCGGCGTTGCAAGGAATTTCCGTTGGATGCCACATTTCTCGCGCTTGCGAGAGCAGTTTCGATTTGTCATCCTGAGGAAGCGGAGTCCTGCGCGCCAAGCGCAGGCCTCCCGACGAAGAGCCTGCCCTGAGCGAAGCCGAAGGGACCTCTGCACTTGCAGCCGTCATCACCTCAGACCAGGGTGCCCCATTTCTCGCGTTGTTTGCGAGAAAGTGGGATACCAACGGTCCCATCCCTTGGACGTGACAAAATGCAAATCCCTCTGGATTTCGCCCCGCAGATTTTCCACAGCCCACCCTTGTGACATCTGACCTTGCGCCTCACAGAAAACTCCTTCATCATTGCCCTAGCAGAGGCAGTACAGATCGCGGCAGACAGTCGCTTCGCAACTCCTTTGTTGTCTAGATTATGACCTCTAAGTCGTTTGTTTGAAGGATTTTGCCGGCCAAAACATGCCTAACTCGATGATTCCAAAGATTTGGGGGGATGGGGGTACCCTGTTATAAAAAGGTAAACACCGGCGGATGATCACTACAGGAACTGGTGTACGATTTACTCGCGCCTCACCAGACATCCACCATGAAACTCTCTGCCATCGCTTCCGCTCTCAACGCGCGCCTCGAAAACGGTTCGCCTGACATCGACATCACCGGCCTCAACGGCATCGAGCAGGCCGGCCCCGGAGAACTCACTTTCGTCGCCAACCCCAAGTACGCCGCCGCAGCCCGGCTTACCAAGGCCGCAGGAGTGATTGTTGCCGAAAACTTTCCCGCCATCCCCGCAGCCACGCTGCGCGTCGAGGATCCCTATCTCAGCTTCGCACACGCCCTCGAACTCTTTCACCAGCCGCTGCGCTATGCCCCTGGAGTGCATACCACGGCCGTCGTCCACCCCACAGCGAAGATTGGTCGCGGCGCGCACGTTGGCCCGTATGTCGTCGTCGACGAAGACGTCGAGATCGGCGACCACGCCGTGTTGCTGGCGCACGTCGTCATCTATCGCGGGGTTAAGATTGGCGACAACTTCTTCGCCCACGCACACGCCGTGGTCCGCGAGCACTGCCAAATCGGCAACAACGTGCTGCTGCAGAATGGCGTCGTGGTCGGTTCCGACGGCTTCGGTTTCGCCAAGACTCACGATGGACATTGGCACAAGATTCCGCAGCCTGCCCCGGTCATCATCGAAGACGACGTAGAGGTTCAGGCCAACTCCTGCATCGACCGCGCCAGCGTCGGCGAAACTCGCATCGGTCGCGGAGTCAAGATCGACAATCTCGTACAAGTCGGCCACGGATCGCAGGTCGGCGAAGACGCCCTGCTCTGCTCGCAGGTCGGCCTCGCTGGTTCTACGGAAATCGGCAGGCGAGTAATTTTGACTGGTCAAGTCGGAGTAGTCGGACACTGCAAGGTAGGAGAAGGCGCCATCGTCACTCCGCAAAGCGGAGTAGCTCACGACATTCCCGCCGGAGCTTTGGTGAGCGGCGCGCCCGCGGTCGATCACAAACTGTGGCTGAAGTATTCTGCAATCCTGCCGAGATTGCCGGAGATCGCGCGCGCTGTGCGGGCGAAAGTTTCGAAAGAATGAGGCCGAATTCGCTCCCGCGCGGGCTCAGTTTTCCGCACTCTCTCAGTGGGTTCCTCTGACGTCTATGGTTGCAGCGGTCTGTCGATACTCCTCCGGAAGCCCGCTCTCAATCACTGTTCGCACCTTCTCCATCAAGCATTCCCGGCTGCCGAAATCTTTGGGTTCGATCGGAGCATGAAAGATCACAGTCGCCACTCCCGGCTTGATCCCGAACCTGGCCTTCGGCATCAAGTAGTGTGTGCCCGCAATCGTTACCGGAACTACAGGCACTCCGCACTCCATCGCCAGATAAAATGGACCCTTCTTGAAGGGCAGCAGCTTGCCATCAAACGAACGATGGCCTTCCACGTAGATGGTCATGTTGATTCCCTGCTGCACCACCTGCTTCGAGAATCGCACCGACTCGATTCCAGCATCACGATTGCCGCGATCTACCGGTACCAACGACCCGATCCGCATCGCCCGGCCCAGAATCGGAATGCTGAACAACTCCTTCTTCACCATCACCGAAGTACGCCGCGGAATCAAGGGAATCGTAATCGGCGGGTCCAAGTTCGAAACGTGGTTCGACATGAAGATGTAGGTGCGCGCCGGGTCGAGCTTGTCGAGCCCCACGGTTTGCACTCGTACTCCAGTCAGTCGCACTCCGTTCCAGGCGCCAAACATGAACATGCGATACAGAAGGCTGACGTCCCCTGAAATGAACGTCCAGGGAAAGCCGATCAGCGCGGCCACAGGCGCGGCCAACGCCCAGAAAACCAGCATCGCGATGGTACGGATCATATTGAGTTGAGCGCCCTGAGCGCCAGTGCTCCTAGTGAGGACGTACCTCTTGCGGACCCTGCGCCTCGCCCTTCAGCCACGCTGCCCGGCGGGCGTGCTGTTCCGCCGTAACGTTTTCCGTGTCTTTGATTTCGTAAGAAATTTCTTCGCGGCTTCCCACCTTCCACTTCAACTCGCGCTCTCCGCCGCGCCGACCGCGGACCTTCACTGTGATCGTGTCGCCAGCCGTGAATCGAGCCATTTCGTCGGACGACTCCTGTCCCGCAGCCCTGCCGTTGATTTCCAGAATCGTATCGCCCGTTTGCAGGCCGGCTCGCTCCGCCTCGCTGCCAGCGGTTACGGCCGCCACCGCCATGGGACCGTCAAAATTTCGCGAGGCCACAAACCCCGCATCCGCTCTAGTGTTCTTTACATCCACCAGTCGCAACCCCACTCCGCGAAGGAAATCGTTCCACGGGATTTCCTCGGTTCCGGCGACATACTTCGCGAAGAACCATCCCAGATCCGCATGGCTCACCGCCTCGGCGGCCTCCCGCACGCCATCTGAATCAGGAAAAAACCGTCCCTTCTTCGCATAATTCTGATTCATCCATTGAAAAACCTCGCGCAAGGATGCCTGTCCGTGACTCGCTTCGCGCACCGCCAAATCCAGCATGATGCCCAGCAACTCCCCTTTGTTGTAATAAGAGATGCTGCGCTCGGGGCGCCGGTAGTACGCGTCACCCTCCAACCATGCATCCAGGCTCGATTCTTCCGCAGACTGCGTGAGATGTGCCGGACGACGCTGGAATTCGCTGATTGCCGACTCCAGTTGCTGCTCGAAGTGGTGCTCGTCTAAGAGTCCACCGCGCAACTGGATGATGTCGGCGGCCGTGCTTGTGCAGCCCTCGCTGAACCAAAGCGCTCGCGTGTAATTCTCCCGCGTGTAATCCACCGGTTCAAGCGCCTGGGGACGGATGCGCTTTACGTTCCACAGATGGAAAAACTCGTGCGCCGTCACCGAAGTCAGCACCTCCGGAGCCCTCGACAGCACCTCGGCATTTACCGCAATCGCGGTTGAGTAGGCATGCTCCATACCGCCGCCGGATGGCGCTCGTGGAAAGTGATAGATGAACATGTAGTGGTCGAAGGGACGATCATCCATCCAACTGGTCGCAGCCGCCGTGATTTTGTGCAGCATGGCAGTAATCGTTGCCATGTCGTAGTCGCCAGACTCGGCATCAACAATTACGCGATAGTGTCCGCCAGCTTCGTCGAAATCAGATTCTTTGAAGTCTCCGATCTCAACCGGAGAATCGACCAGCCGGTCGTAGCTCTCGGCGCTGAACTTACCCTCAGGCAACGCAGTAAGCGGCGTGGCAACGTGCCACGTATCGGGGGCCCCGCTGAAACGCAACACCATCGGCCCACTCCGAGCGTCCACCGGATACATCAGAATCTGGGCCAGATTAAAAAAGGCGTGATGCGCATTGAACTGCGCTCCGAATGGTCCGGGCGAATCGACAAAGATCTGATACTCCACCACAGCGCCGCCTTCCGCGCCTGTGATCTGCCAGCGGCTCTTATCCAATTTGCGCACTGCGAGGAAGCGCCCGGCAAGGTTTTTCGCACGAATCCAGTTCACGTATTGCGCGAAGTCGCGCACCTGATATAGCGCGTTCCACACCGGAAGCTGCAACTCCCGTTGCACCGATCCTTCCGGCAGCAGGACCTGCACCTCGACCAGATGCTGCTCGGAATTCGCTAGAGAAATCGTGTAGGTGGTTGCCGCGTACGACCGCGCGACTGCGATCGAGACCAGAAAACAAAGGAAAAGGCTTCGTCGCACCCGAACTTCCGCCCACGTCGAATGCCTCATCGCTTCCCTGCCGCATTCGCCGAATTGACGGTCCCACCTTCGCCTGCTAATGCCCGCAACGTCGCGGGCAGCTTCTCGTAGATACCGCCAAAACCCCCGTTGGAGAGAATCGCCACCACGTCGCCGCTGCGCATCTCGGGAGCGACCGCCTGCACGATTTCGTCCGCATCGCCCATCAACCGCACGTGGCCGCCGTGTTTCTGAATGTCCCCCGACAGTTCCGGCAAATCCAGCCGCTCGTTCTCGGAGAGAGACTCCGAACGGAACACATTCGCCACAATCACTTCGTCGGCCAACGCGAGACTCCGCGCCAAATCAGCCTGCAGCACGCGCCGCCGCAGCGTATTCGAGCGAGGTTCAAGAATCGCCCACAACCGCGCACCCGAATACCGTGAGCGCAACGCTTTCAGAGTGCCCGCAATCGCCGTGGGATGATGTGCGAAGTCGTCGACAATGGTGATGCCATTCACCACCGCCTTCACTTCGAGGCGCCGCTTAACGCTCTTGAACGTCTTCAGTGCCGCCGCAATTTCTTGCTTCGATATCCCGTAGGCCACGGCCATCGCCGCGGCCGCGGTTGCGTTCCACACGTTGTATTCGCCCGCAAGGGGGAACTCGAGATCGGCCCAAGCGCGCCCGTCCTTAAGCACCGACCACGTAGTTCGCCCGGCTTCGAATTTCAGATTTGTGATCCTCCATCCCGCGCGCAGTCCAGTTCCGTAGCGCTCCACGGGGCAGAACGATTTACTCAAACACCTTTCAAGGCTGGCGCTTTCGGCAGTTTCACCGGCCACGCCGTCGAACGCAATCATCCGCCCGCGCCGCGGAATCAGATTCACCAGCCGCTTAAACGCCGTTTCCACCGCGTCCAGGTCTTTGTAGATATCGGCATGATCAAACTCCACCGAGGTAAGAATCACGGCATCGGGAAAGTAATGTAGAAACTTCGGGCCTTTGTCGAAAAATGCCGTGTCGTACTCGTCGCCTTCCAGAATGAAATGCTTGCCCTCACCCAGATGGAAGCTGGAGCCGAAGTTTTCCGCAATTCCACCGATCAGAAACGAGGGCTCCATCCCAGCCGTGTGAAACATCCATGCCAGCATCGAGGTCGTCGTCGTTTTTCCGTGCGTCCCCGCCACCACCAGCACTTCCCTGCCGCGCAGGAATTCATCATGCAGCAATTGCGGCAGAGAGCAAAACGGAATGCGCTGGTCGAGCAGTTGCTCGAGTTCGAGATTTCCCCGCGAAATTGCATTGCCCACGACCACCAGGTCGGGACGAGGCTCAAGATTTCGGGCATCAAAGGGTTGGGCCACGAGAATCCCCAGTTCCGCCAGAAAATCCGACATCGGGGGATAAGCAGCCGCGTCGGAGCCAGACACGCGAAACCCGCGCTGCTTAAGCATCCCGGCCAGCGACGCCATCGCCGTCCCGCAGATTCCGATTAAATGAATGTGTTTTCCATAGTCCATGACGTCGAAAGCTAGCTCTTCCCAGCAGCCGTTACAGCCGCTTCCAGAATTTTCAAACTCACCCGCCCACCGCTTACGGTCAACCCCGCTCGAACGCCAATCGGCAGCGTGATGTTCCTTGCCATCACATGTCCGGACGGTACGCCATACGCAACCGGTACTCCTAACTCGCCCACAACCCGAAGGACAACTTCTTCCAGTGTGTAGGACTGATTTGCAGTCTGCATGCATTCGCGCATCTGGCCAAACACAATTCCCCGCACTTCATCGAGCTTTCCGCCCAGCTTCAACTGCATCAGCATGCGATCGATTTGAAATGGCTTCGCCGCCAGGTCCTCAAGAAACAGAATGGTGTCCGCTGTCTTGATTTCGTAGGGAGTTCCGATCGAGGCCACCAGAATCGAAAGACAGCCCCCGTAGAGAATTCCCTCGGCCGCGCCGTCCACCAATCCGCTCACTCCAGAACCCGTGCCCAGCTCGGGTTCCCAAGCCTTCGTCTCCGCCAGCGCCGCATGCCAGGAGCCCAGGTCCACGCCATCTTCGTGCAGCCAGTCTTTCGCTACCATCGGTCCATGGAAGCTGACCAAGCCAACCGCATCGGCAAAATGAGTGAGCAGCGAGGTTACGTCGCTATAGCCGACGAAAATCTTGGGGTGTGCCTTGATCCTCTCCCAGTCCAGCGCTTCAAGCAGATAGTTCGCGCCGTACCCGCCGCGCGCGCAAATAATCGCCTGCACATCATCGCGCACAAACATTTCTTCCAGTTCGCGCGCCCTGCGTTCCACCGAGCCTGCGAAGAAAAGATCGTGATCGAAGATGGACTCAGAATAAATTGGCCGGTAACCCGCGCGCCGCAGCCCTTCGCACCCAGCCTCCAAATCCGCGCGCTTGATATTGCTGGCCGGCGCCACAATGCCCACCGTGTCGCCCAGTCGTAGGGCAGGCGGTTTGATACGAGAACTGGATGAAGAAGACATGTTTTCTAGAAGCCTGTTATGAAAAAGAAATGCAAACCGTGCGGATGAGATTTCGAATCACTAAGCTGCTTCCAGCAAACTCAACGGCCTAACTCAAGTAGAATTCTCCCCGGCACACCAACCGCGCCGCCCCGCGCAGAAATACCAAATTCCCTTCCCGGCGCACCGTCTGGATACCGCCAGGGGCATGCACGCGAACCGGAGACTCTGCCCGGCCCGTTACGATCGTCGCGACAGCTGACGCGCACGAACCCGTGCCGGACGATTGTGTTTCTCCGACTCCGCGCTCGAAGAAACGAACCTTCACATCGTGCTTTCCGTCGACTGCAACCAGTTCGACATTAATTCCGTGCTTGAATTCAGAACTCCGCTGAATCTGGGCAGCCTCATCCTGCCAGTTCCCGGAAAACTCCCGCACAAAAACCACGTAGTGGGGATTCCCGATCGAAACCGGAATCCCGCGCACCTCGCGATCAGCCAGCCTGACGCCCAATTCCGCTTCCACTACAGCCTCGCCCATCTCGACCTCAAACTCATAGTCCGATTCGCTTCGGCCGGTTAACACGCAAGTCTTTAATCCAGCCCCGGTCTGAATCGTGATCCTTTCCTTCCCTTGCTCCGCGCAAACAAACGCTGCCACGCAGCGTGTGCCATTGCCGGAAATCTCAGCCTCGGAACCGTCAGCGTTGATCAGCCGAATCTGCAGATCTGCCGATGAGTGGGGATAAATCCACTCCACCCCGTCCGCTCCTACACCCTCGTGCCGGTTGCAGAGGCGCCGCGAAAGCGCCGCCATCGCCGCTGGGGCCACCGCATCTTCTATGTTCAGAGAATCAATCAGCAGAAAATCATTTCCGCAGGCACTTGCCTTCACAAACGGAATCACTACGCCCGGTAGGCTCACTCCAGTTCCACCGGCCCCAACCAGGTCACACTGCCCAGCACCGATGATGTTTTCAGTTCCCGCAGCAATTCTTTCTGGTCACGGTTGCACCCCGCCACGTCAAATTGGACGCGGACGTGCTGGCTGGTGCTGCCGCTCACAATGTTTTGCATCATGCGATGTTTGTGTTCCAGAATGCGGTTGACCTCCAGGGTAATTTCTTCCACGCTCTTGCCCGTGACTTCATAGCAGGTGAGCAGGGTCTTCAGGTTGAAAGTTAATTCCAGGTGGCCCAGCGCAAACAGTGCGATCAGAACCACGACTGTCGCAAAAATGGCCGTCAGATAAAGACCTCCGCCCGTAGCCATGCCTATGGACGCCACAACGAAAAGCGTCGACGCCGTGGTCAAGCCGGTAGTAAGCCCGCGCGTGTGTAGGATCGAGCCCGCGCCGATGAACCCAATTCCAGGGATGATCTGCGCCGAAATGCGGGTGTGGTCCCCCAGGTACCTCACCGCCAGTGCATCCGAAAGAATCGTGAACATCGCGGCGCCAAAACAGATAAACATGTTCGTGCGCAAACCCGCTGGCCGATGCCTCAGCTCGCGCTCCAATCCGATCAGGCCGCCGAGGATCGCCGCCAACACCAGGCGGACCAACGAGGCCGCAACAATGCCGCTGGCCATCTCCCCGTGAAGCAAATCGATGATGTGCTGCCAGTTCATCGGCTCAATCCCTGCCAAATGGTTTCAGATGGCCGGATTCTACCACTTGAACGCACCGTCTTTGGCGGCCTTCCGCGTTAACCTGCCTGATTACCGCATCGGCTCTTACTTGAGCTGCTGCGCGGGCTGCGCTCGCCCCTGAAAGATTGCCGCCCGTGGCTGCCCCATAGTGTGGATCTCGACCAGCGCCATCAAGTGCTGGTTTTTCGCCGCCGTCCACACTGGGTCATCCTCGAATCCCACTGGGTAATCCGCGTACCCCGCCGGATTTGCCAGCGCGCGCTCCCACAATCCTTCCGGATCGACAGGTCGTCTCCACACCCGATGATTGCCTTCGTTGATCACCCGCCGTAACGGAACACCAGCCTGCTCCAGCGCGCCTACGTGCTCGCCCAAATACATCAGCAGCGTGGAATCCGGCGGCAGGGATTTGATCCAGCCTGCCAGTTGGCTATCCAGCGCGACTCGCCCGCGCATGTTGATCACGGCTTCGCGATAACAAATCGGGTCAGCGCGCCAGATCGCGCTATAGTTCGTGACGGCAAGCGCTACAACGCTCAGGAATGTGGCGGCGTCTGTCCAGAGATCCCTGGAAGCTCGAAAGCGCGGAATTGTTGCCACAGATTGACAGAGAAAAGAGATTCCCAACGGGACAAACACAGCAAACGCCGGAAGCAGTTGCAGACCGTAGCGAACGTTGTATTGTGAAAACGGCCACCACGTCGGGACGAAAAGCGGCACGCTGCCATAGGCGATGGAAAGAGCATAAAACGGCAACGGTACCCAGAGCAGCAATGCAACCCGGCCACGCCGCTTGAACCAAGCCACTAGGGATCCCAGCCCGGCCAAGGCCAGCCAGAGCCGCCCCTGCCAGTTGGCCTCCCCCACATTCAGTTCTGCCGCCTTGAGAAAATACGACCCCGCCGCCAACAGATTTCCCTTCGCCGGATTCACCGTCGCGGTCTTTTGCTCAATCGCTTTCGCGGAGTAAGGCCCATTCGCAAACTCCAGTGGATTCCGGTAGACGACAGCGTTGTATGCCATCCACAGCAGCGGAGCAGCCACAGCCAATAAAACGAACTTCACAAGTGCCGTCCGTGACGGCGAAGCCGAGGATCCAGGTGACCCCTCCTCGGGCGCTTTTCGCGGGTAGAAGTTGACGACCACAGCTACAACCACCAACACAGCCGCCAGAAACCATCCGTCGTACCGCGTCAAACATGCGGCCGCTAGGCAAAGCCCGCACTTTGTTAGTGCCTTCTCATTGCCCTGCGTAAACTCAACGAAGTACATCACTCCCCAGATGAAAAACGCAAGGTACAGCGACTCGCCCATCGCCGTCGCCTGCATGTAAATGAGATTCGGATTCGCTCCGTAAACGATCGCCGCAGCCCACGCCCCAATCGTGGCGGCCTTGTCCACCTGCCCATTACGGCTCAAGGCAGCGCGCACCAACCGAAACATTCCCAATACTCCAAGGGCGTACCCCGCCATCGACGGGAGCGAGCCGCCCGAGCCGGTTTGCCACATCTGCTTCGACACAATGAACGGCATGATCAGCAGGTGCGGCAGCGGCAGCCACACCGTTCCCAGTTGCAGCAGTCCCGGAGTCTTTGAATCAAACACACGGCGTGCGATGTTGATATGGGCAACGGCATCGCCGTACAGCAGCACATCTCCATGTCGGTAGTAGAAGAGGAAGGAAAATACCGAGACGAAGATCGCCAGCCATACCAGTCGCACGATCTCAACTTCGGAATGTGTTCTCGGCGGCGGAGGTTGCGGCTTCATTCGAGGTGGGTAAGTTCACGAAAAATCTGAAAGCGTTCTTCGATTTCTTCGCGGGTTAGCGACTGTAGCCGCTCTGTGCCAAAGCTCTCGACGGCGAAGGATCCCATCACACCGCCGTAGAACAGCGCCCGCTTGAGCACTTCGCGATTCAACTCTTCCTGCGATGCCACATAGCCCATGAATCCGCCGGCAAATGAGTCGCCCGCACCGGTCGGATCCTTCACTTCATCAAGCGGTAGGGTCGGGGCGCGAAAAGGATGGCGCCCAATGCCGAACGCCCCTTCGCGAAAGAAAATCGTCGCACCATATTCTCCATGCTTGATGACCAACGCTTTCGGCCCCATGGCGAGCACTTTCTGGGCTGCGCGCGGCAGATTCTTCTCCTCCGCGAGCATCTTGGTCTCGGTATCGTTGATCAGCAGCACGTCTACCAGCTTCAGGGTTTCGGAGAGCTCTTTGCGCGCACCCTGGATCCAGTAATTCATGGTGTCGCATCCGGTCAGCCGCACGCGGTTCATCTTCCGCCGCACATTGGCCTGCAGGGTCGGCTGAATGTTGGCCAGAAACAGGAACTCCGTATCCTCGTACTCCTTCGGAATCTGCGGATGAAAAGTCTCAAACACATTCAGATCAGTAAAGGTCGTCTTGGCCTCGTTCAGATTCTCGCCATACGTGCCGCCCCATCGAAATGTCTTGCCCGCGGCGCGCTCGATGCCACGCGTATCTACACCTCGCTTCTTTAGAACGTTTTCGTGCTCCGCGCTAAAATCTTCGCCCACCACTGCGACCATGCGAACCGGGGTGAAATAACTTGCGGCCAGCGAAAAGTAGGTTGCCGCTCCGCCCAAAATGCCTTTCACGCTGCCCGAAGGCGACGCGATGTCATCGAATGCAACCGAACCCACAACCACAATGCTCATCTTAACCTCAGTGGCCAGTGGTCAGTGGCCAGCTGTAATCGGGGATTGGTTTTACCGGCCACTGACCACTGATCACTGGCCACTGCCTTTCACATACTTTCCAATGATCAGCTTCAGCTTCTTCTTCGTCGCAGCAGGAATCTTCTTGGGATCGGTCAAAATCGCGTGAGCCAGCGCCGACCCGCACCTGCACGAACGCCCACGCGGCATCGCCGCCACGGTTTCGCGGATCACTCTCGTCGCGTTCTCGGCGTTCTTCAGCAGCACAGCCACGATTTGATCCACCGTCACCGAATCGTGATGCGGATGCCAGCAGTCGTAGTCCGTTACCATGGCCACCGTGACGTAGCAAAGCTCCGCTTCGCGCGCCAGCTTCGCCTCTTGCAGATTGGTCATGCCGATCACATCCATGCCCAAGCGGCGATATACGTTCGACTCCGCTTTGGTTGAAAACTGTGGGCCTTCCATGCACAGATACGTTCCGCCGTGTTTGGCGGTCACGCCAATCTTCTTGCAAGCATCCTCGACTACGCCCGCCAGTTCTGGGCAGACGGGATCGGCGAAAGCAACGTGGGCCACTACTCCGCCACCGAAAAAAGTATCCACGCGATGCCGGGTGCGATCGAAGAACTGGTCCGGGATCACGAAATCCAGCGGCTTATGCTCTTCCTTCAGCGATCCCACTGCCGAAACCGAAACAATCCTCTCGACTCCAAGTTGTTTGAAGCCGTGAATGTTGGCACGGAAATTCAGCTCGGTGGGCAGAATGCGGTGTCCGCGACCGTGCCGGGCCAGAAACGCCACTTTGCGTCCTTCTAGCGTGCCACACACATAGGCGTCGGATGGCGCGCCAAACGGCGTCTTCACCCGCATTTCTTTCGACTTCATCAGCCCCGGCATGGCATAAAGGCCGCTGCCGCCGATGATCCCAATCTCCGCCTGTACCACCAATCCTCCAAAGTTCGTATCTACAGAAGTCTTCCGGACGTGGAAGCCAAACTCGTGATTATACAAGACCCTCCGTTTCCCTCTGTGCCCTTGGTGGTTCAACCCGTTGCTAACCCGCTACAATCTCTCGATGCGATTTGCAGCGTCTCTACCCGTCCTCATTCTCTATCTCTATGCTCTCTATGCTGCCGCTCTCGCACAGAACGCACCCAAACTCGCATCCCAGCCCGAACCCAAGAGCGTGACCGTTCCCATCACGCTCAGCCACAACCGAGTCATCACCGACGTTGTCATTTCATTCCCTGATGGAACAACGCAACGTGTTCACGCCTGGATCGACAACGGAAATCCGGAGCTCTACTTGTCGCAGCGCCTGGCCGTACTTACCGGAGGTATCTCTTGTGACGGGCAACTGTGCGTGGGCAAGCCCCCGGTTGGCATTAACATCGGGGGCATGGCAATCGCACTCCCTGGGGCGGGAATAAAAAAAGCGAAAGTCCCAGCTGGCGGTGCTCCGATCGCTCCCGGACTGGACGTCGAAGTCAATGTCCCATCCACGGTCCTGCGGAGCTACGATGTGCTCGTTGATTTTCCGGACCACAAATTCACCATCGCCCAACCCGGCGGCCTGAAATTCAACGGCGTTAAAGCAAAGGTGATCGTGAACGGAGGGAACGGCCTGGTTCAGATCCCCAGCAAAATCGGGGACAAGAAATATAATCTCGCGCTCGACCTGGGCTCGTCGATCAGCTTTTTGTCAGACGACCTCTTCGACAGGCTCGCCACGACTCACGCCGACTGGCCGCATATGACGGGAGCTGTTGGCCCTGCCAATATGTGGGGAATGGCCGATGAACCAAAGTGGAAGCTGATGCGCGTGGACCGCGTGGAGTATGGTCCGCTCTTCCTGACGGATGTTCCCGTGGCTGATTTCCCCGCGGATCGTTTCGCCTTCTTCGAAAAACGAGCCGGAGTCCCCACGTCTGGACTGCTCGGCGCCGAGGCTCTCCTCAACTATCGCGTCGGCATCGACTACGCTCATTCCACCGTCTATTTCGACATCGGCCGCTTGTTCAACTTCCCTGACTTCGACGTCATCGGCCTGATTTTGCGTCCCGAAGACGACGGACGCTTCACTATCCTCGGCGTCGCCGATTACGACGGCAAACCTTCAGTGCCCCAAGACAGTCGTGGCGTTCAGGCGGGCGACCATCTCATAGCCGTCGACGGCATCCCCGTCCCCGGCTCCACTCTGGGGCAGGTCTGGTCCATGCTCGGAGGCTCCCCCGGCCAGGAACGTGTGCTTACAGTTGAGCGCGCCGGCCAGAAATTCACGGTCGTCGCCAAAGTGCAACATTTCTTGGGGGATGTGCGACAGGAAGATCAAACTAAGAAGAAGTCTGCCAATAAAAAGTGAGATCGCTGCCGTTCGAGCTTATTTGCCAAACACTTCCTTCTCCAGCGTTTCCGTCGTGGCCGGATCCAAACTCTCGCTCACCAGCACGGTGTCGCCCTGCTCCTCTATCACCACGGTGCCCTCATCGGTGGTCCATGCGTGCCGGCCTGTCAAAACTTCGACGTTGGACTGTAGATTCTGCGGTGCCGCTGGGCTGGCGGAAGCCTCGACTATCTCTTCCGCCTTCTTGTACCGTTGCCCGAGAGACCGCGCATAGATCTTGGCAAACTCCGCCGCCTTCTCCGAGTTCGACCACCGCGACACATAAAGCAGTCCTAGCGGAGCCGCCATGTCATTTTTCGGACGCGCCGCATAGTAGTAGCCGCCCCGCCACTCCGGATACATCCGCTTCGACACTTCCTTCCCCGCGTATTGCTCAATCAGTACCGCAACATCAAACTCGCCCATTGCTCCGATATCAAACTTAATGTAATCCTTGAAGTCACGTTTGAACTCTGGCAAGCGCATGGGTTCGATCTTCTCGCCTGACAAATAGGTTTCCGGCTGCATGATCTGCCGCGTCGTATGCGGCGGATTTGCAAGTACGGCGGCAAATGCCTTCTCTTTGCCGCCGCTCGCCATCAGTTTCACCACAAAGTCCATCCCATAGCTGTAAGGGAACGTCAGCGACTCCTTC
>Ga0307476_10000244_pt1 | contig 50079 bp, 36 predicted proteins | sample atmos_gasesECM2C_2_FD_203314 | JGI IMG/M metagenome (GOLD analysis project Ga0307476, IMG submission 203314) | Hardwood forest soil microbial communities from Morgan-Monroe State Forest, Indiana, United States - atmos_gasesECM2C_05 | ecosystem: Environmental > Terrestrial > Soil > Temperate... | reverse complement strand
ACTCGCCGTCCGCAGTGCCGAAACGCACTGGGTGCTCGACAATGCGATTATCCGGTGCGAACGTCCACATGAAATTGAGTTCCTTGATGTGCGCGGGAATTCCCTTCGTCGTATGGCCATCCGGGTAGTAAACAGTGATGTCTTCCGCATGGCTCTTCGGGAGGTTTTCCCAGTGCTGCCCGGTGTAGACGTGGAAATCTAAATCATCGAAGTCGGCCAGATTCTTTGCCAGCACGGGAGTCATCGCCGCAGTGGGTTGGGCAAGATCGGTGACTCTACTTGCCGGCCAATTCGGTCCAGCGGCCGCGACGTGCGCACTGATCGCGAAGGCGCCGACAGCTCCAATGATTAGACTTAGGCCTGAGATGAGAAGCGACTGAGTTTTCATCAAAGTATTCTCCGTATGTAGTGATGCTCTTCGTCGCAGCGGCTACATGTCAAGCACCCCTCGCCCTCAAGCCAGACGTGTCACTTGCCCTCTATCGGCAGTGCCGCCGCTGCCCACTCAGCACAGGTTGTGGGATTGCCATCGATCGTCAACAGTATCGATTTCGATCTGGAAAGCGACTCTTTCCGCGACTTCGGCCCGGCGAAAGGCCGGACGCCAATGTGCCAAGATTAGGACGTCGCCCTCGGAAAACGCGACCGCTAAAATAACAGAATTTTACCTGATGATTTCTTTAGGCTTGGACAAAGGCGCGCTGCCCTGAGACTTGCTGATCTCATCTCCGGTTGAGGCGATCAGGGTGATTGCACTCGGTCGAGACCGTGGCCCACGCTCTGAGCGACTATCAGAATATTTCTAGGATATCCGGCGCCTAGGAGATCGGGCGTGAAGTTCTGAGTTTGGCAGCCCGATTTTTACAGACATCCCTGTATGTACCGTCGATCTGTTCAGCCAGTATCGTGATTAGCTCGACAGCCGCGGGTCTGTCTCAGGCTCCTAGAGGCATCTTCTGGCACCTCAAAGGATTTCAAAGTAGATGTCCAACCAATCTCAGCCCATCGTCTGGCCGGGCCGACCGTATCCCTTGGGATCAACCTGGGACGGAGAAGGCGTTAACTTCGCACTTTACTCAGAGCACGCGGAGAAAGTGGAACTCTGTCTTTTTGACGTCTCGGGGAAACATGAAACGTTTCGCATCCGGCTTCCTGAGCAAACTGACATGGTTTGGCACGGCTACCTGCCAGAAGTCCGTCCGGGCCAATTGTACGGATACCGGGTCTATGGCCCTTATGCGCCAGCGCAAGGCCATCGCTTTAATCATTACAAACTTCTTCTCGACCCCTACGCCAAGCAAGTTCAGGGGGCTATCCGTTGGAGCGACTCCCACTTTGGATACAGGGTCGGACACAAAAATGAAGACTTGTCCTTTGATCGGCGTGACAACGCCGCCGGGATGCCGAAGAACCGAGTCATCGACTCCGCCTTTACTTGGGGGGCTGACACGCCACCTCGTATTTCCTGGCACGAGACGCTGATTTATGAGCTCCACGTAAAGGGATTCACCAAATCCCATCCCGACGTTCCGGAGAACTTGCGGGGGACGTATGCGGGTCTGGCAACGGCTCCGGTAATCGAATACCTCACTCGATTGGGGGTGACCTCAATCGAGCTGATGCCCGTGCATAGTTTCGTGGACGACCGCCGACTTGTGGAACGCGGTCTACGCAACTACTGGGGTTACAATTCCATCGGCTTTCTCGCGCCTGAGTCTCGCTATCTGGCGACCGATTCGATCCACGAATTCAAGACCATGGTTAAGACCCTGCACTCGGCGGGATTGGAAGTGATTCTTGACGTCGTCTACAACCACACCGCGGAGGGCAATCATCTGGGCCCCACACTCTCTCTGAAAGGAATAGATAACAGCTCGTACTATCGCCTAGAACCTGACAATCCTCGCTACTACAAGGACTATACGGGAACCGGAAACACTCTGAACATGCGGCATCCGCGGGTTCTGCAGTTGATCATGGATAGTCTTCGCTACTGGGTTCTCGAGATGCACGTCGACGGGTTCCGCTTTGATCTGGCCGCCACTCTCGCCCGCGAGCTGCATGAAGTCGATCGCCTGGGGGCGTTTCTCGACATCATCCATCAGGACCCAGTGTTATCGCAGGTAAAGCTGATTGCCGAACCCTGGGATGTCGGAGAAGGCGGCTATCAGGTGGGAAACTTCCCCGTGGGCTGGGCGGAATGGAACGATCGCTATCGCGACACGGTTCGCGCTTATTGGAAAGGCGACGGTGGAGTCGCGGGAGACCTCGCCTACCGCATTACCGGCTCCAGCGATCTCTACGCTCACAGCGGACGCCGTCCCTATGCCAGCATCAATTTTGTTACCGCCCACGACGGCTTCACTCTTCAGGATCTTGTCAGCTATAACGAGAAGCACAACGACGCCAATGGGGAGAACAATCAGGACGGCAATAACAACAATCTCAGCTGGAATTGCGGAGTAGAAGGCCCCACCGACGATCCCAACATTCTGGCTCTCCGCGCCAAACAGAAGCGGAATCTGCTGGCAACACTGCTGCTCTCCCAAGGTGTGCCGATGTTTTATCAGGGAGATGACATCGGACACACGCAACTGGGCAACAACAATGCCTACTGCCAGGATAGTTCAATCAGCTGGGTCAACTGGGACTTGCAGCCGCAAGATCGGGACTTGCTGGCTTTCGTTCAACGCCTGATCAATCTGCGCAAGCGTCATCCCATTTTCCGGCGGCGGCATTTTTTCCAGGGCCGCCCGATCAAAGGCGCGAACATAAAAGACGTGTTGTGGCTGAATCCTGCCGCCCATGAGATGAGCGAAGACGAATGGCGCGATTCATCGGTTCGTTGCCTCGGAATGTTTCTCTCCGGCCAGGGACTGGACGAGACCGATGAACGCGGTCGGAGACTCTCTGATGAGAACTTCCTCGTACTACTGAACGCTCATCATGAGGATGTAGAATTTGTTTTACCGGCAGATCGTCCTGGTGCCCGCTGGACTGCATGGATGGATACATCTCGAGAAGGTGGTTTGCGTCCCGCCGATACCTATGATTCCGGAGCGAGCTATCCACTGCAAGCACGCTCCATGGTCGTTCTGATGGAGCGCCGAACCAACGGCAAGAAAGAAGAATTGCATGAAGCGCCGTCATGACATGCCGTTCGGCGCCGAGTGTCGTTCCGATGGAAGCGTGCGCTTTCGCCTGTGGGCTCCTGCTGCCCGTGGGGTAGAGCTCTGCCTGGGTAGTGCGAAAGGCCCCATGAGGATTCCTTTTGACCGCCGCGATAATGGTTGGTTTGAGCTCGTAACCAATGCGGCCGGCCCCGGGACTAAATACAAGTTCAGAATCGACAATGAGCGGGAAGTTCCTGACCCCGCCTCCCGCTTTCAGCCGCAGGATGTGCATGGACCGAGCGAAGTAATCGATCCCGATGTTTTCGACTGGCAGGATCTTGCCTGGCGTGGGCGCCCGTGGGAAGAAGCGGTTATCTATGAACTCCACGTCGGAGCCTTCACCCCGCGCGGTACATTCGCTGCGATCGCCGAGCATCTCGACTATCTTTCAGACCTCGGAATCACCGCTTTGGAGTTGATGCCCGTTGCCGATTTCCCCGGCCAGCGCAATTGGGGTTACGACGGCGTCTTCCTGTTCGCGCCCGACAGCACCTACGGCCGGCCTGAAGATCTCAAAGAGCTTATTCAGAGCGCCCATAGCCGCGGCATCATGGTCTTACTCGATGTCGTCTACAACCATTTTGGCCCCGAAGGAAACTACCTGGGTTCCTACGCGCCGCAATTCTTTACCGATCGCCACCGCACGCTCTGGGGGAAAGGCATTAACTTCGATGGGCCCGAAAGCCGGGTCGTCCGGGACTTTTTCATCGACAGTGCACTCTATTGGTTGAACGAGTATCACTTTGATGGACTACGTCTTGATGCCGTTCACGCGATCACTGACGATTCCGAGCCGCATTTCCTCACCGAATTGGCCGACGCAGTCCGGGAATCTCTGGGACAGGATCGCCATATTCACCTCGTTTTGGAGAACGACAGCAACCAGTCACGCTACCTTCGACGTAGTGAGGGCTGTCAGCCTCAGGCTTACACCGCTCAGTGGAATGACGACATCCATCACGCATTGCATGTGCTGATCACCGGCGAACGGGACGGTTATTACTGTGACTACTCCAAACAGCCCATCGATCAACTGGGCCGATGCCTCATCAACGGATTCGCTTTCCAGGGCGAGACTTCCCTCCATAGGGATAGCCAACCTCGCGGTGAGTCCACGGATGGTCTTCCACTCACTGCGTTTATCTCCTTCCTGCAGAATCATGATCAGATCGGAAACCGCGCGTTCGGAGAGCGGATCACGAAGATTGCGGATTCCTCTGCCATTCGCGCCGCGGCAGCGATACTTCTGCTTGCCCCATCTCCACCGATGCTCTTCATGGGCGAAGAGTTCGGTGCGGAAACACCGTTTCTCTTCTTCTGCGATTTCCAGGGAGATCTGGCTGCGGCGGTGACCGCCGGCCGGCGAGATGAGTTTGCACGTTTTTCCAGGTTCAATGACCCAGCTGACCGTGAGCGGATCCCCGACCCGAACGCTGCCACCACCTTCGAGGCCTCGCGGCTCAACTGGAACGTCATCACGCAACCGCGGCATCGTGATTGGCTCGGCCTCTATCGCCAACTTCTGAAACTGCGGCGCGATCGCATACTCCCGCTTCTTTCGACTGCATGCCGTATCAAGGCGAAATACGAAGTTCGTGGAGATCGCGTCTTGACGGCGCGTTGGAAGTTTTCAGACAATTCACAACTCACTCTTGTGGCGAATCTTGGGTCAGAATCCTTATCGCTTCTCGATGTTCCCGACAAGCCGATTCTCTATGCCAGCAAGCAAGTCGGCATTGACGCGCTGCAACAAGGAATATTGCCAGCCTGGTCGGTAGTGTGGTTTCAGGAGTCATGACGGCACATTCGCACATCCCGCGCGCAACCTATCGCCTGCAGCTCAACCGCGACTTCACTTTCACTCGAGCTATGGCGATAGTTCCCTACCTCGCTGCGCTCGGCATCAGTCACTGCTACATATCTCCCTGCTTGAAAGCGCGTCCAGGCAGTATGCACGGATATGACATCGTGGATCACAACTCCTTCAACCCCGAGATCGGCACTGCCGAGGAGTTCGACGGCTTTGTAGAAGCCCTGCATCAGCACGATATGGAATTAATCATGGATATTGTTCCCAATCATATGGGAGTGATGGGCAGCGACAATGCCTGGTGGCTCGATGTTCTGGAGAATGGTGAAGCTTCGATTTACGCGAGTTTCTTCGACATCGACTGGCAGCCCCTGAAAGAGGAACTCCATGGAAAAGTTTTGGTGCCAGTGCTTCACGATCACTATGGAGCGGTTCTGGAGAGTGGTGAGCTGAAACTTGTTTTCGATTCTGCGCGTGGCGAATTCAGTATTCGCTATCGCGAACATCGTTTCCCGGTCAACCCTAGACAGTACCCGCGCATTCTGCTGCGCTGCACGGACTCCCTGGCAGGAAAACTCGGCGAGCAGCACGCGGATTTGTTGGAATTTCAAAGCCTGATTACCGCTTTCGGCCACTTGCCGGGGCGGCAGGAGACGAGTAGCGATCTCATCGCCGAGCGCAATCGCGACAAGGAGATTCATAAGCACCGGCTGGCTGAACTGTGTGCGCGATGTCCTGAGATCGAAGAGTGCATCGTACCCGCCGTCGAATGGATCAACGGGAATCCTGCCGACCCTGCCAGCTTCGAAAATCTTCATGAACTGATCAAAGCACAGGCGTTCCGCCTCGCCAATTGGCGGGTGGCCGCTGATGACATCAATTACCGGCGTTTCTTCGATATCAACGATCTGGCCGGTATTCGCATGGAAAGCGAAACCGTATTCGAGGCAACCCATCGTCTTGTGCTCAGGCTGATGGCAGAAGGTAAAGTGGACGGCTTGCGCCTCGACCATCCTGACGGCCTATACGATCCTGCGCAGTACTTCGAACGCCTTAAGCGCAGCATCGCACTCGCCACCAAATCCGAGAACGGAACGCATTACGTAGTCATCGAGAAAATCCTTATCGGCTCGGAACGGCTGCCCGCGGAGTGGGCCGTGTGCGGTACCACGGGCTACGACTTCGCGAATCTCGTCAATGGTCTGTTTGTGGACCCGGCAGCCGTCATGCGGTTCGAGCGCATCTACCGAAACTTCACCAATGAGCAGATCTACTTTGAGGATCTCGCATATCGCTGCCGAAAACTTATTATGCGGGTTGCCCTGGCCAGTGAACTGAATTTGCTTGCGAATCAGCTTACCCGCATTGCTCTTTCAAAGCGCCGAACATGCGACTTCACTCTCAATAGCCTGCGCGATGCACTGACGGAAGTGGTGGCCAGTTTTCCCGTCTACCGCACCTACGTGAGTCCTTCCGGCGTCTCGGAAGAGGACGCAGGGTACATCCGCCTCGCCATAGCCTCCTCCAAATGGAGAAGTCCGGCTGCTGACACGAGCATTTTCGATTTCATCAGCGATGTGCTCCTGACTCGAACCGCTGACGGACAAGATCCCGCATACCGAAATGCAGTCACAACCTTCGCCATGAAGTTTCAGCAGTTCACGAGTCCGGTGATGGCCAAGGGTCTGGAAGACACCGCTTTTTATCGTTACAACCGGCTGGTCTCGTTGAATGATGTTGGAAGCGATCTTCACCGCTTCGGAACTACCACTAGTGAGTTTCACGCGGCGAACCAGGAACGACTCCGCTGTTGGCCCCACACCATGCTGGCTACCAGCACACATGACTCGAAGCGCTCGGAGGATGTTCGCGCACGTCTTAACGTGCTCTCGGAAATATCCGCATTGTGGGGGATTCGGGTGCGGGAGTGGCGACGCTTCAATCGCAACCACAAGCGTCTGGTGAATCACAAGCCCGCCCCGTCTCCAAACGACGAATATTTGCTCTATCAAACATTGGTGGGCGCCTGGCCGTTGCCCTCGATCGATAAGAGCGACAAAGACAGCTGGAAAGCTTTCTCCGAGCGGATAGAAGACTACATGGTGAAAGCCATCCGTGAAGCCAAGCAAAATACCAGTTGGATCAATAGAAACGCGGAATACGAAACCGCAGTTTTGTCGTTCGTGAGGGCACTGCTGAATCCCGATCCCAACAATCGGTTCCTTAACGACTTGCTTCCCTTTCAAAGGTGGGTGGCTCGCATCGGCATGTGGAACAGCCTGTCGCAGATGCTCTTCAAACTGACATCCCCCGGTGTTCCTGACATTTATCAAGGCAATGAACTGTGGGATTTCAGTCTGGTGGATCCAGACAACCGTCGTCCCGTCGACTACATTCGCCGCCAGCAGGTGTTCGAGAGTATCTGCGGATGGACTGACTTGCCTGATGTGCCTTCAATGGCGAGCTTGCTGGAGACTCCCGAGGACAGTCGGGTGAAATTGTACTTGACCTGGAAGACTCTGTGTCTGCGTCGACAACAACCAGGCCTTTTTCAGGAAGGCGAATACCTGCCATTAGCAGTTGCAGGCACGAAAGCCAATCACATTGTCGCGTTTGCCAGAAAATCTGGGGCCACCACGTTGCTGGTTATTGCGCCCCGTCTCGTGGCTGGCTTGCTCAATAACACCGACCTTCCGCCAATCGGACCCCGAATCTGGGAGGACACGCGGGTTCTGCTCCCAGCCGGCGACTGCCCGACAAAGTATCGCAATATACTTACGGGGAGGGTCTTGGATTCAAGCGCTGAGATTCGCGTCTCGGAGGCATTAGCGGAGTTCCCGGCAGCACTTGGCTTAATGGGTTAGCCTTCATTACTTTGTTGCCTTTTTGCATGCAGCGCCTCGAGTTGGGGTTTGGCCCCGCAGTCTCTCGTCCTCAGCACAGTGCCCTTCTACGCATGTACCAGCGGTGCACAAAATCGGCTCGATTCTGTCGTTTTATAAGAATCCTTCGAATCTGAAATCTGTAACTTACAGAACGGAGTGCTACCATTACATCTGTGAGCAATAAACTTCCTATCGGGATTTTGGGCGCTACCGGCGTGGTTGGACAGAGGTTTATCCAAATGCTGGAGCGCCATCCGTGGTTTGAAGTGGCCTGGCTGGCCGCTTCCGACCGCTCTGAAGGCAAGACCTACTCCGAAGCTGCACGCTGGCGGCTTAAGACGCAGATTCCGCCAAACGTGGCCGCGATGAAGGTCTCTCCGGCTACGCCTCAGGGGGCACCGAAGATCATTTTCGCCGCGCTCGACGCGTCGATTGCAGCCGAAATGGAGCCGCGCTTTGCCGAGGCAGGTTGTGCTGTGGTTTCGAATTCCAGTGCGCTGCGCATGCAGTCCGACGTGCCCCTCGTCGTTCCCGAAGTAAATTCCGGGCACATCAAACTGATTGACGGGCAGGCCTGGCGGAAGAAATCCGGCGGCTACGTCGTGACCAATCCCAACTGCTCTGCGATAGGACTGGTGATGGCGTTAGCGCCATTGCAACGGCGCTTCGGGCTGGAGACCGTGATGGCAGTGACCATGCAGGCCGTGAGCGGAGCGGGCTATCCGGGCGTCGCTTCGCTCGACATCCTTGGCAATGTGATCCCCTACATCCGCAATGAAGAAGAAAAGATGGAAGAGGAAACGCTGAAGCTGCTGGGACAGATGAACGGAACGAAGATTATTCCCGCAACGTTTGCCATGAGCGCGCAATGCAACCGCGTTGCGGTGGAGGACGGGCACACTGAATCGGTTTCGGTGCGGCTGAAGACCAAGGCTAAGCCGGAGGAAATCATCGCGGCGTGGAACGAGTATCGCAGCGAGCCGCAGGAGTTGAACCTGCCGAGCGCGCCCGAGCATCCGGTGGTGTACGTGGAGGCGAGTGACCGTCCGCAACCGCGATTTGATGTTGACATGGGGGCGGGCATGACCGCTGTGGTGGGACGACTGCGGCCCTGCGGCGTGTTGGACTGGAAGTTCACCGTGCTCTCGCACAACACCATTCGCGGAGCCGCCGGCGCTGCCGTGCTGAACGCTGAACTGCTCAAGGCCAAGGGCTACCTTGCGACTTCCCAGAAATGAACGCCGAGCCGCATTCCCATAATCCCGCAAGGAAGCGACGCCGATGATCGTGATGAAATTCGGCGGCACCTCGGTGGAGGATGCCCGGGCCATCGAGCGCGTGGCCGCCATCGTCAAAGACCGGTTGCCGCAGAGGCCGGTGGTCGTGGTCAGCGCCATGGCCAAGGTTACCGACACTCTCCTGACCATGGCTCGTGCCGCAGGCGCGGGAGAACGCAAGACGGCACTCAAACTCTGCCGCTCGTTGCAGGAGCGCCATTACAACACCGCCAGCGAACTGCTGGGAACTGCGCTGTTTACAGACTTCCACTCGGAACTGGGAGGTGACTTCGAGGGGCTTGACGAATTGCTGCGGGGCATCTCGGCAGTGGGCGAACTGACGCCGCGGACCACCGATCATGTCGCCGCCTTTGGTGAAATGCTTTCCAGCAAGATTGTCGCAGCGGCGTTTTCAGCCCATGGCCTGAAGGGCGTGCACGTGGACTCGCGGGAAGTTCTGGTCACTGACAGCAGTTACATGGAAGCCGTTCCGCAGACGGAAGAAACCAACCAGCGGCTGCAAAGTAAAGTGCAACCGCTGCTCGATGCCGGCCAGGTTCCTGTGATGGGCGGGTTCATTGGAGCGAACCGTGCGGGCATCACTACGACGATTGGACGAGGCGGCTCCGATTTTTCGGCCGCGATTGTAGGAGCAGGACTGGGCGCCGAGCGCATCGACATTTGGACCGACGTGGACGGCATTCTGACCACTGATCCGCGCATTTGTCCGGACGCGCGGCGCATTAAGGTGATCAGCTTTGACGAAGCCGCGGAGTTAGCTTACTTTGGGGCGAAGGTGCTGCATCCGGCGACGGTGCTGCCGGCCATCCAGAAAAACATCCCTGTGTACGTGTTAAATTCGCGAAACCCTTCGTGCGAAGGGACGAAAATTACCACTCGCGCTCCCCAGGGGAAAAACCTTTTCAAAGCGATCGCGGTCAAGAAACGGATCACCATCGTGGACGTGGCCGCGCCGCGCATGCTGTTAGCTCACGGCTTCCTGCGCGCGATTTTCGAGGCCTTTGACCGGCACAAGGTCGCGGTCGACGTGGTCTCGACCAGCGAAGTAAGTGTTTCACTGACGGTGGATTCGAATAATGCGATTCCCGCCCTGGCTGCCGATCTGGCCAAGCTGGCGGACGTGAAGTATGAGGGCCGCAAAGCGATTGTTTGTCTCGTAGGCGAGAGCCTGCGGGATAAACCGGGCGTAGCCGCGCTGGTATTTGGTGAGTTGGCAGACAAGAAGATTCGGATGATCTCGCAGGGAGCGTCGGAAATCAATCTGACTTTTGTGATTGAGGAAGATGAAGTGCCGGAGGTCATCCGGCGCCTGCACAGCACTTTTTTTGCGGACCTCGACCCCGAAGTGTACGCTTAGTTTCTTTGCGGTCTTCGCAGCCGCGATCGCCACTGGTGCGTTAGAGGTTTTGACTTCATGAACATCCTGCTCCTCGGCCGCGGAAAGACCGGATCGCTGGTGGCGGAGGCGGCACGCCAGCGTGGACATGACCTTCGTATCGCGGGCGCTGCGGAAAACGCCGGAGGAAGATCTCTCACCGAAGAAAAGCTACAAGGGACTGATGTAGTAATCGATTTCACCGCCCCTTCCTGCGTTGTCGCCAATATCGAAGCCTGCGTCAGGTCCGGCAAGAACATGGTTGTCGGCACCACCGGCTGGCACGGAGAGCTCGATCGCCTGCGGCAGTTAGTCGAGAGCCGCGGCACTGGATTAGTCTACGCGGCCAACTTTTCTGTGGGAGTGAATCTGTTTTTCGATGTCGCTCGCGCCGCGGCGGCAGCCTTGCGGCATGAGTATTCCGGACAAATCTTCGAACGCCACCATGCTCTCAAGAAAGATGCACCCTCGGGAACGGCTCTCGCCATCCAGGGCATAATCAAGGAAGCCAACGGCACGGGTGAACAGCTCGAGATCACTTCTTTTCGCGAAGGCGACGTTGTGGGCATGCATGAGGTCGTCCTCGACTCCTCCGCCGACAAGATTTATCTCTGTCATGACGCCAAGTCGCGCCAGGGCTTCGCCGATGGCGCGGTGCGCGCGGCGGAATGGATTGCTGGCAGGAAAGGCTTCTACGACTTCAAGGATGTATGGCGAGAGCTGTAGTCTGGCAAGCCGTTCCCACGCACTCCCCGTTCGCGTTATCTTATTAGCATGCAACTCCGTGGCTGCGGTACCGCGCTGGTCACTCCCTTTCATCAGGATGGCTCGGTTGACGACACTGCCCTGCGCAACCTGGTGGCGTGGCAAGTGGAGTCCGGAATAGATTTTTTGGTTCCCTGCGGAACCACTGGTGAGACGCCCACTCTCACGCACGACGAGTGGCTGCACGTGATCGATGCCACCATCGAGGTGGCGGCGGGGCGCGTGCCCATTGTGGCGGGGGCGACTTCGAACTCCACGCACGACGCGGTGGAAAAGGCTAAAGAAGTTGCTGCCAGGCCCGGGGTCGACGCCATTCTGACCGCCTCTCCTTACTACAACAAGCCGACGCAGGAGGGCCAATACCGGCACTTCAAAGCCATCGCGGAAGCGGTAAGCGATAAGCCGGTCATTCTTTACAACGTTCCCGGTCGAACCGGAGTAAACCTCGAACCGGCTACGCTGGCGCGCCTGGCAGAGATTCCGAATATTGTTGGTGTGAAGGAAGCCAGCGGTAGCATGACGCAGATCGCCGAAGCTATCAACATGGTGCCCGAAACTTTTCTGGTTTTCTCCGGAGACGATTCTGTCACCCTGCCTGTAATCGCGCTCGGCGGCGTGGGCATTGTTTCGGTGGCATCGAATGAGATTCCGCAAGAGATGGCGACCATGACGCGAGCTGCGCTCAACAATGACTGGAGCACGGCCCGAAGCCTCCATCGCAAATATCTGCCGTTGATGCAGGCAAACTTCATCGAATCCAGTCCGCTTCCCGTGAAGGCGGTGCTGACGATGATGGGCAGAATTGAAGAGAACTACCGCTTGCCTCTGTTGCCCATGCGCCGCGACACGCGCTCGAAGCTGCAGAAGATTGTGATGGAGGTTGGGCTGATCGCGAAGCCAGCAGCGCCGGCACCGGACGCGGCGGAATTCTATATCTATGAAAATTGGGCAGCGGGTCCGCATAAGATCGTGCTGCACCGCGGATCATGCGGACAATGCAAGCAGGGCAAAGGCCGTCCCGCGGGACACGATGCCGACCACTCGCGCTGGCACGGGCCGTACGCGACGATCGCCCAAGGGCGTGAGGTCGCCCATGGCATGACCGGAGTGCTCATTCGCAGTGAATGCAAGTGCGTTTAAGGTCATCAAAGTTGTGCCTCCTGAGTTTCCTTTATACTTTCCCCGCATGCAATCCCTGAAGTCTTCCATCGAACGCCTGGCCGCGCTGGGCGAAGTCGAGCACCATCCCGACGCGCGGCCCGTGTTTCTCGAATTTCGTGACGCGCTCACCCAGGGTAAGGTCCGGGCCGCGGAAAAGATCGACGGCCGATGGGTGGTCAACGTCTGGGTGAAACATGGCATCTTGCTGGGGTTCCGCCTCGGTGAGTTGGTCGAGACTGGCGGCGCTGCGCTGACATTCGTCGACAAGGACACCTTTCCTGTCCGCCACTTTTCTTTAGCCGACCGCGTGCGTATGGTTCCGGGAGGTTCCTCGGTTCGCCTGGGAGCGTATGTGGCGCCGTCGGTGATCTGCATGCCGCCGATGTTCATCAACGTGGGCGCTTACGTCGATGAGGGCGCCATGGTCGACTCGCACGCGTTGGTGGGATCATGCGCGCAAGTTGGAAAGCGCGTGCACCTAAGCGCGGCGGCGCAGATCGGCGGCGTCCTTGAGCCGGTCAATGCGGCGCCCGTAATCATTGAAGATGACGTGCTGGTCGGCGGCAACTGCGGAGTCTATGAAGGCACGCTGGTGCGCTCACGGGCGGTGCTGGGAGCAGGAACGATTTTGACCCGATCGACGCCACTGTACGACCTAGTGCGCGACGAGGTTTACCGGGCAACCCCTGAAGCGCCGCTCGAAGTCCCCGAGGGTGCTGTGGTTGTGCCGGGATCACGTGGGGTGACGAAGGGAGCGGCGGCGAAGCTAGGAATCTCTTTGTATACCCCCGTGATCGTGAAATACCGCGACGAGAAGACGGACCGCGGAATCGAGTTGGAAGACTGGCTGCGCTGATTCGTCGCACCAACCCGTCTAACCGATGCTGACCTGCAGCATCCGCACTCCATCGAAAGCAATCTGAATTTGATCCAGTTTCGACACCACCGCATCGGCCTCGCTCAGTGCTGACGCTGGATAGGTGCTGGTCAGAGCAATCACTTTCATCCGCCCCGAGTGCGCGGATTTGATTCCGGCTGGGGCGTCTTCGATGACCAGGCAGTCCGCGGGATTCACTCCCAACAGTTCCGCACCTTTCAGATACGGCTCAGGGTGAGGCTTTCCCTTCGTTACGTCACTGGCTGTAACCATCGCCGGAGGACTCGGAATTCCTGCGAGCTGCAGGCGTGCAGCTGCCAGGTTGCGTCGTCCCGAGGTGACCACGCCCCAGCGGCCGTCGGGAATCGCGTGGATGAGCTCGATGGCGCCTGGCATGACGGCAACTCCAGCGTGATCTGCAGCCTCAAGGGCTTCCAGCTTCACAACTTCCGCTTCCGCATCCAGATGAGGGGCAATTGTGCGGATCACTTCGACTGCACGGACACCGTGGGCGATGGCCACGGCCTTCTCTTCGTCAATTCCATGCTCGCGCGCCCAGATGCGCCATTGCCGCTCCACGGAGCGAGTGGAATCAACGAGTACTCCATCGAGATCGAACAGAATGGCAGCGCAGCAGAACGTGGTCATTCTTTTTTTTATCACAAAGAGCTTCAGCGGGTGGAAGCGGGAAGGATTTGTGGTGCAGGAGGTGCCAACGCTGTCTGCCGGGCTTGCTCGCGGAGTTGCAGATGGCGCTGGCGGAAGTGTGCCTTGGCGCGCTCGCCCCAGGCGCGCACAAACCAGTAGTTAAGACCGGCGCCAAGAGCGGAACTGACGAGCGGAATCATGCGTCCCGCCCACTTCTCGACCACCTCAGCGCTGGCCCGGGCGGCGATGCGTTGGATCACGCGTGGAACGAACTTGTTGACCACTTCTTTCTCCAGCAGTTCACGGCTGATGTCGACTCCGGCCGCGCTGGCGGCGGCAATCCAAAGCTCGGCGATTTCGTGGTCAGTGTTGAACTGAAATCCGTATACCAGACTCAACTTCTGGATGGTGCGCATGGTAATCGCCGACAAGATGCCGAGATCGGGAACGATGGTGATCAGCCCGCCCAAGCCGAAGCCCGCACCTTCGAGGGCAGCGAGTTTCATGCCACTGCGAATGAGTTCGTCGGCCACCGTGTCAAGCTCACTTATCTCGACGGAATACACGCCGTGATAACCGCTAATGGGCAGCTGATAAGCCGCGCGAAGTTGTACCAGAAACCTTGTAGGATCGACTTGGACCGTGGAGTAGGCGCGCGTCAGCCCTTTCATGAGCGCCTTCTCGACGCGGCCACGAAGCCAGGACTTGGATTCAGCGTCCGCCATTGATTCAACCTTAGCTCAGCCGACCGCGAAAGACCAGCTGGAAGAACCGTTCTCAGTTCTCAATCACTGGCCGCTGATCGCTGGCCACCGCCTCCTGTGCTAGCATCTTCAGTATCTAATGCCAACCGGAAAATTGCAGATTATCCCCCTCGGAGGCCTCGGCGAGTTCGGTATGAACTGCATGGCCGTGCGCTGGGGCGATGACATTATTGTGATCGACGCGGGACTGATGTTCCCTGAGGCTGAATTGCTCGGCGTGGACATTGTGGTCCCCGATATTTCCTACCTCATTGAGAACCGCCAGCGGGTTCGCGGAATCGTTCTCACTCACGGCCACGAAGATCATATCGGCGCGCTGCCGTGGATTCTTTCCGAACTCAATGTGCCGGTGTGGGGCACCGAGTTTACGCTGGCCTACGTGGAAGACAAACTCGACGAACACGGACTGCTCGAAGACGCGGACTTGCGCGAGATTCGTGCTGGCGAGCGCTTCAAGGCCGGTGCGTTTACCGTTCATCCGATCCGTGTGACGCACAGCCTGGTGGATTGCGTAGCGCTCGCGATCCACACTCCGCTGGGCGTGATCATTCATACGGGAGACTTCAAGGTCGATCCCACGCCTACTGATAATCATCTCTTCGATCTACATGCCTTCGCCGAATACGGGAAGCAAGGCGTGCTTGCGTTGTTTCAGGATTCAACCAACGTTGAGCGCAAGGGTTACACGCCCAGTGAGCGTGCGGTAAGGCGGAAGTTTGACGAAGTGTTTGCTCATACCCAGCGGCGGCTTTTTATTTCGTGCTTTTCTTCTTCTATTCACCGCATCCGCCTGGCTGTCGAACTGGCTCACCAGCACGGACGCAAGGTGGCTTTCATCGGCCGCTCCATGAACAACTCGGCGGAGATCGCCGAAGATCTGGGTTACCTTGAGATTCCCGAAGGGCTCGTGATCAACCCCGGCGAGATGAAGAATTTCCCGCCGGAAAAGGTCTGCGTGATGATCAGCGGAACCCAGGGCGAGCCCATGTCGGCGCTGTCGCGCGCGGCTGTGGACAACCACAAGCACGCCAAAATCGAAAAGGGTGACACGGTGGTGCTCTCCTCGCGCATCATTCCTGGCAATGAGAAAACCATCTATCGCATGATCGATCACTTGTTTCGCCGCGAGGCGTACGTCATTTACGAGGATGGGACCACGCCGCCGATTCACGTCAGCGGACACGCCAGCCAGGAAGAGCTGAAGCTGATCATCAATCTGGTGAGGCCGAAGTACTTCATTCCCATCCACGGCGAGTACCGGCAACTCAAGCTGCACGCCGAAATGGCGGGCGCAATGCACAGCTCGGTGGGGAAAGTGATTCTGATCGAGAGCGGCGACATTCTCGAGTTCGACGAACACAACGCCCGCAAGGCCGGCCGCGTGAACGTGGGCCGCGTCTGCATCGATTCCGGCTCGCGAACGGATGTAGTTGAGGATTTAATTATTAAAGACCGGCGGCACTTGAGCGAAGACGGCATCGTGCTGCCCATCATCGCTATCAACAAGCTTACGGGCCGTGTGGAAACGACGCCGGAGATCGTAACGCGGGGCTTCAATCCTGGCGAAGACGGCTTGCTCGATGGAGCTCGGCGCATCGTCGAAGACACCCTGGCGCATTCCAGCGAAGAAGAGAAAGCCGACTACGGCGTGATCAAAGAAAAGATCCGTGCCGATCTGAAGCGCTACATTTCCAAGCAGACGCAGAAGCGGCCTCTGATTATGCCCGTGATCTTGGAAATCTGACCCAGCCGCCGATGGTCACCCTTGACGAAATCCGCTGCGCTCAAGCTCGCCTCAAAGGCATCACCGTCCATACTCGCTTAATCGAATTCAGTCATCCGGAATCGGACAGCCGCCGGCTCTTCCTCAAGCCGGAAAACCAGCAACCCATCGGCGCTTTCAAACTTCGCGGAGCTTACAACAAAATCGCCTCACTCTCGGACGACGACCGGAAGCGCGGAGTTATCACCTATTCGAGCGGCAACCACGCGCAGGGCGTAGCCTACGCCGCGCGGGCGCTGGGAGTGAAGGCGGTTATCGTCATGCCGCGGAACGCTCCGACAATCAAGAGGGAGCCCACGGCGGCGCTCGGTGCAGAGATCGTTCTCGTGGGGCCGGGCAGCGCCGAACGTCAGCTCAAGGCCGAAGAACTCGCGGCGCAGCGTGGATATGTGATCGTGCCTCCGTTCAACGACGAGCAGATCATCGCCGGTCAGGGCACGATCGGGTTGGAGATTCTCGAAGACCTGCCCGAGGTGGAAACCGTTCTCGCGCCCGTGGGCGGCGGGGGAATGATCAGCGGCGTGGCGACAGCACTCAAGCTAAGCAAACCCGAAATAAAGGTGATCGGCGTGGAACCGGAGCTGGCGGCCGATGCACAGGCGAGCCTGCGTGCCGGAAAGATCGTTCAATTCCCTGCCGATGAAGTTGTACGTACTATCGCCGACGGGTTGCGTACGCAGAGCATAGGCCCCATTAACTTCGAACACATACGCCGCTACGTAGACGACATCATCGCCGTAACCGAAGATGAGATTCGCGAGGCAGTTCGGCTGCTCGCGGCGAACTCCCAGACGGTGGCCGAACCCAGCGGTGCAGTGGCCGTGGCCGGCTTCCTGTTCCGCCGCGACCAGCTTCCGGCGACGAAACTAAACGTCGCCATTATCAGCGGCGGCAACATCGACCCTCAAATGCTCGAAGAGCTCCGTCGTGGATAGTCATGAAAGTCGCCCCACGTCATTTTGGACGCGCAGCGACCGCCCAGCGTCGGATTGCGACGACCGACCAGACGGCCTCGACCAACCCAAATGGCCACGCTCCCTGCAGAAAACCGTAGACTGAGCCAAGCGCGCAAGCTCCGGCGAACGCGAGGATGAACCACCGGTTGCGCGCTTCCAAGGCATAGCAGACGAGCATCGCCGTTACCGCAAAGAGGCCGAATATCGATAAGGGTGTCATGGGCACGCGGTAGAGCCGGTAGCAATCCTAACAATTTTTCAGGCTTCGGATCGGCGACGAAAACCCGGCCCCTATTTGGCATCCGCGACTTTCAAGGGCAGCGTCACCGGCGTGGGGAAGCTGGGCTGCCGAATCTCCAGATCAGCGAGGCCCGGGGTGTCCGCCTGATACTCCACGTCGTAGGTCTCGCCTACCGTGATTGCCATATCGGCGGTGGAGGATTTCAACTGGGCTGGCGGCAGGTCCGCGCCGTCTTTGGCGATCACCTTCCACTGCACCGGAACGCCCTTGCTAGTGAGACGCACGCGCAGGTCAGCGGCGTTGTCGGTGATGTTAATGAAACGCAGCCGGTATCGGGTGGCCGCGTGCAGTTCAATAGGATCGGGCTGGGGATGGCCATTAATTAGCAGCAGAAAACCCCACGGATCGGGCTTTCCCATGCTGAATACAAATGTCTTGTCATGCTCGGGTTCATATTTCTGTCCTGGCTCCAGAACGATCAACGGCCCGTACAACCCATTCAGCAACTGCACATCATCGTGCCAGTGGGTGTGATAAATGAAGGTTCCCGCCCGCGGCGGGGTCATATGCGCGATGAACGAAGTTCCCGGAGCCACAGGTGGGGTGGTCTGCTGACCGGAGCCCGTCCAGCCCGCAACCCCGTCGTAGTAACTCTCCAATTCGATCCCGTGCCAGTGGATCACCGTCGGGTTGCTGCTCTGGTTCTTGACCTCGATCTCAGTGGCCTCGCCTCGAGTGAGAATAATTGGGGGTCCCAGCAAGCTGGGCAGCTTCTTCTTGTCAGGCGCGGCAGGTTTTAGAGGATCGTTCACCTCAAGGTTGTACAGCGGAGTCTTTGCTGGGTTGTCCGAGATCACAAGTTGCAATCTGCGCGGGGTGCTTGCAGGAGCCGGACCAGCTGGAGCGGTCGGACCTGGAAGCACGGTGATGCCGAGAACCAGTCCGCCCATCCCCATATTGTGATCGTGTGCTGGTGGGTAGGTGACGGGCTGGCGTTCTTCCGGTGCAAGCGCTGGGCTGGGTGACATGTGAAACAGCATATGGCAGTGGAACAGCCAGTTCCCTGCCCGCGTCGGGGTCCAGGTCATATCAAATGCATGGCCGACATCAATATGCTCGGTGACTCCACGGCGCCGCTGCTCTGAGGAATAGCTTACATAGTGCTCTCCGTCACCCTCCCCATCCACCGTGAAATAAAAGCCGTGCAGGTGCATCGCGTGATCGATTGGCGTCGGATTGATCACACGCCAGTGGTTGGTCTCGCCGAGTTTGTAGGTTAAGCGTTCCGTGTAGGGCCAGGTCTTGCCGTTGATCGAAAGAATTGCCTCGGCGCCGGGAGCACCCAGCGCGCCCTTCTCCCAAACCCCGAGCACGAAAATACGGTCATCCTGCTTCGCTCCGGGTTCGTCCACAACAAATGCTCCGGAAAGCAGCGTCTCCGGCCCGTCTCGCTCCTCAAGAGACTTGCCGGAAGTAGTAGCCCAGTACACGTAAGTACCCGACTCGCCGGCGAGGAATTGCACCTCGCGTGTCTCGCCCGGCGCCACCCCCAGCGCATCCTTCGCGTCTCCGGGATGGCGATGCAAGCCGTAGATTTTCGCGGACAGGGGCAGAGTGTTGCGGATGCTGGCGTGGATCTCGGTCCCTTGCGGCACACGTATCAGTGGCCCGGAACTCTGCGGTGCATGACCTTCCTCGGCGAAGGCATAGACATCCCGATGGGCACCGCCCTCGTCCTCCGGACACCAGATCCCGGCGCGAAGTTCGAGTCGCAAATTCAAGACGCCGTTCTTGAGCTGTCCGGCGGGAATACGGTTGTCGTTCGCCACGACTTGCGTCAGAGTTGGATTGCTCGCCGGTTGTGCAAAACTGCTCGCCGGGAGCAAGATCAAGACGGAAATCGCAAGACAAATCCAACAACCCATGTTGTCTCCTTGGTGGAAAGGTCTGGGCCCGAACTCCGTACATCGTGATCGGCTGAAACGCTACTCCTTGCCATGTGGCGGGTCAATCGTAATTTGACGAGGCAGCGGGCAGATGTGCTTGGAGACTCGGTTCTGGGCTAACATACTCCTAGCTTCTGGAGTCTTATGAAACTACGATTCGTCACCCTTGCTACGTTCAAAATTGCTGCAATTCTTTCTCTTTCCTTTTGCGCCTCGTTCGCCTTGGCTGACGCCCTGCGCGGAACGCTGGTCCACGAAGAAACCATTCGCGTCGCTCCGAGCGCCGACGCCGCCAGGCTGGCCGAAGTAGGGCGGGGGCGCGAGTTGGTCATCATCGATACCAGCCGCGATTGGGTTCATGTGGAAGCGATCCTTCGCCTGCCGAGCCACGAAGAGGGCGCAACCGAAGAAGAGGAGGAGGGCAAGGCGATCACCGGCTGGGTTCCGGCCAGGGCGCTGGTAACCGCCACAACGCAAGATGGCGACCGGATCATCTTCGGCGAAGCTGCGGACTCGGAAGACGAGGCCAGCCGCCGTCGCGGCCGGCGCGACGCCGCCCAAGACGCGATGCGGCTTTACTACCGTGTCTATGATTTGATGCCCACCTCCCCTCTGGCCGCTGAGGCGCTCTATCGCGCGGCCGATATCCGTTGGCAGGTCGAGAGGACCGACATCATGACGCGCCCTTCGGCGCGCGAACGTCAAGCCTACATGCGCGGCCAGATGAATGAAGAGTGGATGAAGCTGGTGCTCAAGAAGTACCCCAGCACGAAGTGGGCTGACCTGGCCGCCTTCCGCCTAATCGAAAATAAACTCTGCGGCGAGTGGGAGGGTGTGGCGAAGTGTCCGGACAAGGAAGCCGATCTCTATGAAAACTACGCCAAGGAGCATCCGCAGTCTCCGGCCGCTCCTGAGGCCTTGTATTACGCCGCCTGGCGCCGGTCGGCGCTGATCGAGATTTACAGAACAGAGCCCAACCAGAAAAAGGCCACGGAATCCAAGGATCGCGCTCTTGCACTGGCGCAGAAGGTCGTCAGCCAATATGGCCAAAGCGATTGGGCCTGGCGCACCCAAAGGCTGATCTTTTACCTTCAGCAGGGTATTCCTACCTACGGCAACACGGGTGACTAAGCACACGCTGAATTTTTTCTGAGATACTGTTCCCTTCTTAATTCGTGGAGGACGTTTGAACGACTACTTGCTGTCGCTGGTACTCGGGATTGTGGAAGGTCTGACTGAATTTCTTCCGGTTAGTTCCACCGCGCACCTGAGGCTCTCTGAAGCTCTGTTGCACATCAGCCTGTCGGACGGTTACTGGAAGATGTATTCCATTGTGATTCAGCTGGGCGCGATCCTTTGCCTACCGGTGTACTTCCGAGGCCGCATCGCAACTTTTCTTTCAACCTTTCCGCGCGGTGAGCGCGGCGATCGGACGCCGCTCACGCATCCTCTAGGCCTAGTCACCGTCGCGTTTGTGGTCACGGCCATTCCTTCGTTCCTGCTGACCAAAGTCATCGGCAAACATCTGGAGAATCTGTACATCATCGGCTGGTCGTTATTGATCGGCGGAATCGTTATGTGGGTCGTCGACGCGATGAATGCCAAGTCGGAAGCTGCGGGACCTTCGTCCGGCGGTGGCCGCATCCACACCTGGAAGATGGAGAACATGAGTCTGGGACAAGCCTTATGGATCGGCTTCTGCCAGATCTTCTCGGGAGTATTTCCCGGAACGTCGCGCTCCATGGCTACGATCGCGGGCGGGCAGGTTGCGGGGATGTCGCGAGCTTCAGCCCTGGAATTCTCATTCTTCTTGTCGATCCCGACCATGTTTGCTGCAACGGGGTACACACTGTTCAAGTCGCTCAGGGGCAAGGGCGAGAATCCGATTGGCGTCTCCCAGATTGATGCCCATGGATGGATTGTGCTGGCGATTGGCTTCGTAGTCTCCTACATCGTGGCCTATGCCTCTGTGGCGTGGTTCATGGGCTACGTGCGGAAGCGCGGATTCGCGCCGTTTGCGGTCTACCGCATCATCGTGGGAGCGCTGGTGCTGGTGTTCGCCGCGAGATTGGCGGCCTAATCAGTCTGCCCGGAAACGATTCGCGCCCGATCGGAAAAAGCAAGTGATGCACCGCCGTAGGTCTTATGACTGGCGAAGTCACAACGGAAAGTATGTTCTTGGCGCCGAAGAGTGGGAGCGCCATGTTTCAAGCTTTCTGCCGGATGTTTTTCCTCCGTTATTGCCCACTGAAGGTAGCCGGGCGGGAGCACCTTCCGGTTTCTCCGTTCATCCTGTGCAGCAATCATACGAGCCACATCGATAGCGCAGTTCTGATGACCGCTTCGGGATTGCCTTTCTCGACGTTCGCAATGCTCGGTGCCCGAGATTATTTCTTCGACTCGTGGAGGGTCAGGCTCATAGTCTCTCGATTCATGAATGTCGTACCCATTGATCGTCAGGCCCAACACAATTCACTCCGGCGGAGTCTGGCAATGTGTGAGAAGTTTCTACAGCGCCCGCAGGGCAATTTGATCCTCTATCCTGAAGGTACGCGCTCCGGTAGCGGCGAGATCCAGACGTTCAAGAAGGGTGCAGGGCTGTTTGCCGTCGAACTTGGGGTACCAGTTGTGCCCGCTCACATCGGGGGTGCTCGTAATATTCTGGCAAAAGGACAATTCCTGCCGCGGCCGGGAGCGGTCACTGTCCGCTTTGGCGAGCCGATTCGGTTCGCATCGAGTCCGTTCGATCATCTGCCGGCTCGAGGACTTCGGAAAGCCGCGGTCGAATTGCTCGAACAACGCATCCGCGAGCTAGGCCAGAAGCCTGTCCCCGGAGAATTCGTCGGATTGCCAGAGGAGGAACAACCGACGACAATTTCCGTCTCTGCTGTCGCGCGAGAAGGTCAGAATACAAAAAGTCGCGGGCTCAGCGGGATGCCACATTAGGTGAGCTGAAGGCTGCGGCTCATAAACGCCAGCCGCAATCCGTAGATCAGAGAGAACACTGTGTACACAGCCAAGCACATGAAATGGTGGGGATGGGGAGATGAAGGGGTCGGCTTCGACTCTCGTGCCCATCCTGGGTTGTGGCCTTTTGCTAAAGCAGTGCTTGACGTAGAGAACGACGAAGTAGCGGCGCCCCACGTGCCGCTCGAGGCTGTAAGCTTGCGCGACGCGATCCGGCATGACGGATTCCTGGCGGATCTGCGCGGATCTGTGCGCGCCGACCAGATTTGCGACAGCCGCCGCGAACGCGTGATCCATGCCTATGGCAAAGGCTTCCGCGACTTGTTTCGCATGCGCCGGGGCATGGCCGAGGGCGCTCCTGACCTGGTGCTTTATCCCGAGAGCGAGCACGATGTGCTGATGACATTGCGGGCGGCGGCACGCCATGACGTCGTGGTCATTCCCTTTGGAGGTGGTTCGAATATCGCCGGCTGCCTGGAGCGAAGCGAACGCCGCCGCATGGCAGTGTCGCTTGATATGCGGCGCATGCGGCGCGTGTTGGCAGTAGATGCAGAGTCGTTTACCGCGCGCATTGAGGCTGGTGCTTTCGGTCCGGATCTCGAGGAGCAATTGAACGGCTACGGTTTGACCCTCGGCCACTTTCCTGACTCCTTCATGCACTCCACGCTTGGCGGTTGGATCGCCACACGGTCTGCTGGAATGCAGAGCGACAAGTACGGCAAGATCGAGGATATGGTGATTGCGCTGCGCATGGTCACTCCGGTGGGTGTGCTGGCAACGCGAACCGTACCCAAGTCCTCGAACGGCATTGATGTCAATCATCTCTGCATCGGCAGTGAGGGAACGCTGGGAGTAATTACGGAAGCCACCATGCGAGTTCATCCCCGACCCGAGTCGCGCCGCACTCATGGCTATCTGTTTCCCGAATTCGAGGCCGGCATCGAAGCCATGCACGAATGCGTGCGAAAAGAGTGTGTACCGTCAATGTTGCGCCTCAGCGACCCGGACAAGACTGCACTGTCTTTAGCATTCAAACCACCATCGTCGCGGCTTTCGCAGGCGGTGACCAAGATCATGAAAAGTTACCTCAAGGCAAAAGGGTTTGATTCGCGTGCCTGTCTCATGCTTACAACTTTCGAGGGCAGCAAGAACGGCGCCGTCCGCCAACACAGTCAAGTGAACGAAATCTACCGGCGCTTCGGCGCGGTGGACCTCGGTTCCGGCTCGGGCAAGTCGTTCGAATCGACGAAGTACGATTTTCCGCACATCCGCGACTTTCTGCTGGATCGCGGTATCACTTCCGATGTGAGCGAGACTTCGACTGTCTGGAGCAATATCGTTCCTCTGTATCAGGCGACAACTGCGGGGCTGCGCGCCGCGATCCAGGAGAGTGGAGTCAGGCCCTGGGTCGGATGCCACATCAGCCACACTTATCAGTCAGGAGCTAGCCTCTATTTAACCTTTGCCTGCAGGCAACAGGACGGGCGCGAAATGCAGCAGTACCTGCACGCCAAACGCGCTGTCCAGCAGTCGTTCATCGACCACGGCGCCACGTTGTCCCATCATCACGCCGTCGGCACGGAACATCTGCCGTGGCTGACCGAAGACATTTCGCCGGTGGGCGTGATGGCAGTAGCTGCCATAAAGGGAGGACTCGACCCCGATAACATCATGAACCCGGGGCGGCTGCGTCCGTCCGCCGCTCCCTTTGAGGAGTGGTTGCGAATTGGGAGCGACGCTACGGTAACCGTTAAGCTTTGAAGGCAACTTTCACGATAGCCCGAGAAGTCGTTAAACCAGTTCCAGCCGAACTTTACGTCCGACAACGGCTGCGGCCTTTTGAAGTGTGGTCAGAGTGATGGCGTCGTTGTCGGGATCCAGGAGCCGGTCAAGGGCCGAACGACTGGTTCGCATTCGCCGCGCCATTTCGACCTTGGTCAAGCCTTTCTGTTGCATGGCGACCTCAACCTGCCGCGCAACCACCCGCTTGATAGCAGCTGCGCTGACTTTCTCATAGAGGCCTTCCTCGCGCAGCCAGCTATCGAAAGTTGAGCCAATGTTCTTTTTCCTCATGCTCCTGTTCCCTTCTTGCCGGGTCGATTCCGTGCCCCTAGTGCCAAATCATCCTAATCTGCATTTGCGGCCCGGATGGAATTTGCACTGGCGCGAGCGACACCACACGTCCGCGCGACTCCACGTCGAAGCAGGAAATTATCGCCGAACGCACGACGGTGACCTTATATCGGATGGAGTTTCTTGCGCGCTCGATGTCACGATCATCGAGGGTCAGCTCGCCCGGTGCAAACTCGCGTTCGGATTCGGTTTCGCGGACGTAGTCGCCGTCCGGCGCCCTCTCCGACCGAAACGACAGAACGTGGCGCTGGCTCGCCTCTTCCGCCCACTCGATAAGGTATTGGCGGAGCTCGACAACATCTCCCTGAAGCTTCGCCGTGACGGTGCTGGGGTCGACGAAATCGGTTAGCGAGTGTGTACACCCTCGGGCGTAAAAGATCGCTTCCGCGTGCTCGGCGGTTATGAAGTTCGTGTGGAACCCGAATGGTACTGGCATCTCCGAGGGATCGTGCTCAGCGAATCTCAGTAGTGTAATGCGCGGATTTGTCGCCGCTTGCGCCTCAGCGTCCTTCGTAAAGGACTTGGCGATGAAATATCCATGCTGTGCTTGAGTTACGCCTATTTTCTCGGCGAAGACAATGATCTCGTTCTTACCCACCGACTCTGCCCAGTTCTTGCACTCAAAAATAAAGATAGATTTGTACCCGTCGCCGAGGTCAATGGTTACGAGGATGTCAATCTCGTGGTGAACGCCCCCAGCGTTAATAATCTTTTTACTCTCGAAAAGGAACGGCTTCTCACGCAGGTGGGGTGAGGTCGCAAGGATGTGGCTCTCGATCGACGCCACCGCTGCCTCTAGCGCGTTCCCCTTCTCATACGGCGTGGCCACCCTCGTAGTATAACCGGGGCTCCTCCGCGGGAAGCCAACTGTACACTCCCGGCGAATTCCGGCATTGCCGCAGCAGCCGCTTCTTGGCATAATAATGACGCTCTGGCCGATTTGCGCCACGGGATATTTGTGCCCGTGTGAAGAACGGCTCACATGCGTTTCTTGGTAAGCATCTTTGTCCCCACGGGCAACCGGCGGCTGAATGAGCTGATCGGTTTCTTGCTGTGCGTCTCTGCGCTCCTCCTCTTCCTCGCCCTGGCTTCGTACTCGCCACTCGATCCCTCCCTAAACAGCGCATCGGTATTGACCGGAACCCACGTCGCCCGCAACTGGATCGGAGTGGTTGGAGCACTAATCTCGGACCTGACGCTGCAATTCTTCGGGATCGGAGCATTTCTGTTGCCGGTCTTTCCTGCAATGCTAGGACTTCGCTGGTTCGTTTCGCGGAAGATTCAATCTCCGGTGGCGAAGACACTGGGTGGAATCTGGCTGGTCGTATTCATCCCTGCTCTGCTGGCGCTTCTGCCGGGCCATTTGCGCTGGCTGCATGTGGTGCCGGTTGAAGGTCTTTTGGGACGAGTTGTCGGCGATGTCTTGATTCATTACTTGAACCTGGCTGGTGCCTACATTGTTTGTGCCAGCGTGCTGGCGGTCGCGCTCTACCTCTCCACCGCATTCTCGTTTTCGTCGATCCAGGTGTGGGCACCGACGAGATTTGCGTTCGTAACCGCGCTGTGGAACCGCTATCGCGACTGGCAGGAAGAGCGAGCCAAGCGGCGTCAACAGAAGGAACTGGATAAACGCCGGATTTCGAAGCCGGTGGTGAAGACGCAGTTGATCCCGTCGCGACAAACGGCTGAATCGATCGAGCCGTCAAGATCTTCCGCCGAGCCCCGGCGTACCGGCATCGAGCGGATGCTGGGGCCTGAAGTTACGGAAAGCGCTCCGGCAGCGACCGGCGGAATTCTAGCTGAGTCTTTGGCGGGAGCTGAAGCCGCGGCTGATCCGGAAGTTACACAGCGCGCCGACAGCGAGCACAAAGCGAAGACGACGATGCCGCGGATCGCGGGCGGCTACAAGCTGCCCTCGAGCAGCCTGCTGCAACGTCCGGACGAGCAGCACGCCGTCGATGCCGACGAACTGAAACTGCTGGCTCAGGTGCTGACGGAAAAATACGCCGAGTTCGACGTTCACGGGCAGATTACGCAAATCAATCCCGGCCCCGTGGTCACCACGTTTGAGTTCAAGCCTGATGCCGGAATCAAATACAGCCGCATCACCAACCTCACCGATGATCTCTGTTTAGCGTTGAAGGCCGAGAGCATTCTGATCGAGCGGATGGCCGGGAAATCAACCGTGGGCATTCAGGTGCCGAACCGCGAGCGCGAGATTATCTGGCTGCGCGAGAACATCGAGTCGCAGGAATTCATGGGTTCGAAATCGAAGCTGACCATGGCGCTGGGCAAGGACATCAACGGGCGCATCGTCACGGCGGACCTGAATGGCATGCCGCACTTGCTGATTGCCGGGTCTACCGGTTCAGGTAAGAGCGTGGCCATTAATGCCTTCATCATGTCGATCTTGTACAAGGCGACGCCGGAGCAGGTCCGGTTGATCCTCGTCGATCCGAAGCGGCTGGAACTCGGCAACTACGAAGGCGTCCCGCACCTGTACACGCCGATCATCACGGAACCGAAGCTGGCAGCAAACGCCCTGCGCAATGCCGTGCGTGAGATGGAACGTCGGCTGAAGCTGCTTGCCGCCAAAGGCGTGCGCAATATCGACCAGTACAACCGGCTGTTCGACAGCGGCACGCCCAGCCTGTTTGAAGAGGATTCCGATGACAAGCCAATTCCCTACATCGTCATCATCATCGATGAATTGGCCGACCTGATGATGCTTGATTCCTCGAACGTCGAAGAGTCGATCACGCGGCTGGCGCAGATGGCGCGCGCCGTGGGCATACACTTGGTGCTGGCGACGCAGCGTCCGTCGGTCGATGTGATTACGGGGCTGATCAAAGCGAACTTCCCGGCACGCATTTCTTTTCGCGTTGCGACCAAGGTGGATTCGAGAACGATTCTTGATGCCAACGGAGCCGAGGCGTTGCTGGGCAAGGGCGACATGCTGTATCTGCCTTCGGGATCAGCACGCGTGCACCGGCTGCATGCGCCGCTCGTCACGGAGAAAGAGATCGCGGCGGTTGTTGAATTCTGGAAGCAGCAAGGCTCAGCGGAGTACCAGCAGCAATTCCTCGAACCCCCACGGGATGAACAGGAGACTGTCGGCAGTGACGGTGTTGAGGCACCAGAAAGCGGCGGCGAAGACGACCCTCTGTATCAGGATGCGGTGAGGCTTGTGGTCGAGTTCGGGAAGGCGTCCACTTCCCTGCTGCAACGGCGACTGCGCGTCGGCTACGGCCGCGCGGCGCATCTGATCGACCTCATGGAGCAAGACGGAATTGTCGGTGCGGCGGATGGTCCTAAGCCGCGCGAAGTGTTGAAGCGTCCCAACTGGATTTCCGAGATTGAAGAAACGATGCGGTAGGATTATCGCCGCAAGATGGATCTAAAATCCCGACTTGGCGGAAGCTCCCCAACTGCGTAGTATCTCCACCTGAGTCTGTACCATCACTTTGAATTAGGATTGGACAAACATGGCGGACGAAGCTCAGGAGTTACGAGAACAGGCAGAAAAAGCCAGAGAGGACAAGTCCCTGGCGGCCGTGTCGCTGACGATGGCGGTGCTGGCAGTGTTCGTGGCGGTGGTGTCCTTGCTGGGGCATCGGGCGCACACGGAGGAAGTGGTGCTGCAGGCGAAATCCTCCGATCAGTGGGCGTATTACCAGGCCAAGAATATTCGCGAGCACGAAGACGCGTTATTCGGCGATCTGGCTGCGGTGGTGACCAGCAATGACGCCGGTGCAATGACCAAGTTCCGCGAAAAGGCTCAGCAGGAAGCCGAGCGCTACAAACACGACAAAGAGGGGATTCAAGATGAGGCGCGCAAGTTGGAGCAGGAGGTCGCGAAGGAGAGAAACCGTGCCGATCTGTTCGACCTGGCGGAAGTATTCCTCGAGATTGGCCTGGTAGTGACCTCGATCACTCTGCTCTCCGGGCGCCGCATCTTCTGGCATTTGGGGATTGTGCTGAGCGTGGTGGGGGTGGCCGTCGCCGGGATGGGTTTGATAGTGCACTGAGGATAGTGCACTGATAATAGTGCACTGAGCGCCCGCGGTTTTCTAAAAGCCTTAAGGCAGAAAAGCCTTCATGCAGAATAGGCTGCCGCCCGATTTTTCGAACTCCGATGTGTCAACGATGACGGTCTTAAGGCCTTCCTGACGCAGGATCCCTTCCAAATGCGGCGTGACGTAGGGAGTCAGGTAGCTTCCGTTGGCTACGATGCCGTTGCCCATGAACTTGTGGGCTTCGTCGGCGGTAAGTTCGTGAACTCGTTTCCAGAACCCACGCAGGGTCGCCAGCGATTCGGGAGCGTAAGCTCCGGGATATATGAGCACGGCCTCGTGGTTCAGCGGGCAGAGACAAGTATCGAGGTGATAGCAGTAGGCGTCGACCAGATGGAGGTGGACGACCGGGATTCCCAATTTGGTCATCGCGTCACGAAACTTCTCGACACCGCCCTGGGTCGAGCGAAAGCCATAGCCGGCGTACACGTGGGACCAGTCCGGGTGCCAAAGGAGGTCGCCGTGACCTTCCAGGTAGTCAGCGCCGAGATCGAACTCAATGATCCTGAACCCCCGTTGGCGAAACCAGTCCACATAAAAGGGCACCTCGCGCTGCCGTGAAGCGTGGACCATGCGGCCGGGCACGATAAACTCGCCGACTGCTTCGTGAAAACCCACAAAGACCGGATTGGCGGCAAATACCATGTCTTCGAGACCTGGGACGGGCGCGATGGTTTCGACCTGGCATCCAGCTCGTTCGAGGGCCGAACACAGTGCCTGCCATTGCGCGTGTGCCTTCTGGCGATCGACGGGAGCCTTCAGAGACATGTAGGGATTTTTCCGATCGACGACGTCAAAATAGGCCGGAGGACACAGCAGGACGTGCTTTGCCATTCGCTGAATGGTAACGAGATACTAGAACTCAGGCAAGGTACGGCAGACGAAAGTTCGTCACGGTGCCGATGAATCGGCACAGGTTGCCGGGACATTGTCGAGACAGAGGCGTCGAATGCAAGGAATCGGCCTTGCGGCTCACAACAACCGTCTGGCAGTTCGCATGCAATTGCTTCGGGGCCGGCTGGTGTTGGGAGTCTCAGCAATTCTGAGCTTGAACCGGCAGCCCGGCGGAGGGCAATGATGCTCAGCCACTGTGCGAATTCGCGATGTTCAAGACCGTTTCTCCGGCTACGCCAGGGCAAGCTGTTCCTGGTGGAGACGGAGTTTGTGTCCAGGTCAAGGGAACTAGCAGCCCCGCCCTCTCCTCGTCTGCGTCTCCAACCCCGGCGAGTGGAACGATACTGGCTGTGTGACGAGTGCGCTGCGGTTTGGACGCTCGTGCACGACCGCAAGCAGGGGATCGTCTTGATGCCGCTATCTCGGCCGCCGGTCGGCGCGAGGGTAGGAGTGGCGGAGGAATACAGAGAAATGGCGTAGAGCCGACGGCTAGATTCCCGGAACGGGCTAGGCGCCGCTGGCGCGGCGATGCGGGCTACGGTACCCCATGCCCATCGAGATATGCCGCGCTGCGTCTTTGAGCGCTTCGAGAATGCGTGGCATGGTCTGCGGGCTGACCTGCTGCGTCGTACCGCTTAAACCCAGGCTGGCTTCAATCGAGCCGCGCTCGTCGAAAATCGGGGCGCCGACGCAGCGGGCGCCGAGGTTGTTCTCTTCATCGTCCACGGCGTAGCCCTGTGCACGAACTTTCTCCAGCTCCTTGAGCAGTCGCGGCATGGTGGTGAGGGTCTTGGGCGTACGTTTCTCCATCCCGCTCTTGCGCAGGATCTCCTCCAGTCGATCTTGGGGGATATACGCGACGATCGCCTTGCCGACGCTGGTGGCATGCACGCGCATGCGCCGGCCAACCCAGGTGTCCATGCGGATAAAACCCTCCGGCTCAACCTTCTCGATGTAAACCGCGTCAGGCCCGTCCAGCACGGCCAGATGACAGGTGAGGCCCGTCTGATGCGTCAGGTGGCGCATGACGGGCAGGGCCACTCCGCGAACATCCAGTCCGCCCAGCGCTCCCCGGCTCAAGCTGAGGATCTTCAGGCCCACGCGGTACTTTCCTGACTCGGCATCGCGGGTCAAATATCCTTGCACCTCCAGCGTGCGCAGGATGTAACTTGCCGAGCTCTTTGGAATGTTGAGTTTACGGCTGATTTCGGCATTGCTTAGGCCGTCAGAGACCTGAGCCACGGCTTCCAGCATGGCCAGAGCCCGTTCGACGGCGGAGGAGGGAGAATCGGAAGACGGTTTAGCCATATTGAGGATTATGGTTGGAAACCCGTAGTCGGCCAATTAAATGAATGTATGTTCACTATATTGAACATAGCGCTTGACCACGCTGGCAAGCTGACTTACGCTTCGCCAGTATTCAGAATTAGTGTTCATTATATTGAACACGGCAGAATAGTCAAGTTAAGAGGAGAAACGAATGTCCGCCAACAACCGAACCAAGAATTCGACGCAGCCATCCATTCCCTCCCCGTCAATGACCTCAGAAGAGAAGACCGCACAGTACGCACTGGCACAAGATTGCATGAACTACGAGTGGGCGAACAACCCACGATGGAGAGGAGTTGAGCGTCCGTATTCTGCCGAAGACGTGCTGCGGCTCCGCGGTTCGGTTCACATCGAGCACACGCTGGCGCGTCTGGGAGCGGACCGGCTATGGGAACTGCTGCAGAGCGAGCCATACGTCAACGCCCTGGGTGCGGTCACGGGCAACCAGGCGGTGCAGCAAGTGCAAGCGGGATTGAAGGCGATCTATGTTAGCGGCTGGCAGGTGGCGGCCGATGCCAACAACGCAGGGCAGATGTATCCCGACCAGAGCTTGTACCCGGCGGATAGCGTTCCGAACCTTTGCCGCCGCATCAACAGTGCGTTGCAGAGGGCCGATCAGGTGCATCACGCGGAGGGAAAAGTCGCTCCGGCACAAACCTGGTTTGCTCCTCTGGTAGCCGACGCGGAGGCCGGCTTCGGAGGCACGCTGAATGCCTTTGAACTGATGAAAGGGATGATCGAGGCGGGCGCAGCCTGCGTGCACTTCGAGGATCAACTTTCATCCGCGAAGAAGTGCGGACACCTGGGCGGCAAGGTGCTGGTTCCGACCACGGAAGCAGTGCAGAAACTGGTGGCAGCACGACTGGCCGCCGATGTCATGGGTGTGCCGACGCTGGTGATGGCGCGAACCGACGCCGACAGCGCCCAACTCCTTACCAGCGACGTCGATCCGCGCGACCGGGCTTTCTGCACGGGAGAGCGCACCAGCGAAGGCTTCTTCCGCATTCGCGGCGGGATCGAATCAGCCATCGCCCGCGGCCTCGCCTACGCGCCCTACGCCGACTTGATCTGGTGCGAGACTTCGCATCCCGATCTCGAAGAGGCCCGCCAATTCGCCGAGGCAATTCACGCGAAGTATCCGGAAAAAATGCTGGCCTACAACTGCTCGCCCAGTTTCAATTGGCGCAAGAAGATCGATGAGGAAACCATCGCGCGCTTCCAGCCGGAACTGGCACGCATGGGATACAAGTTTCAGTTCGTAACCCTGGCCGGATTCCACGCGTTGAACCTCAGCATGTTTGAGCTGGCACGGCAATATAAACAAACGGGAATGACCGCCTACTCCGCCTTGCAGGAAAAGGAATTCGCTAGCGAGCGCGAGCACGGGTACCTGGCGGCGAAGCATCAGCGCTTCGTCGGCACCGGATACTTCGACCAGGTGCAGCAGGTGATCAGCGGCGGCCTGGCGTCAACCGTTGCGCTGGCTGACTCCACGGAAGCCGAACAGTTTTCTTCAGGCGTGGCTCCAAGTGTGAGGGTGCAAAAAAGGCCGGCAGCCGTTGGGCCGGGACAGCCCTTTCCAGATATGCCTCAAGAAGAAATGCTGCAGCCGTCGGGAGACTAGAGTCGTGTTGGTGTTGAGTGTTGCGGAGAGGTTACCCCAAGCCTTCGCGTGGATGACGGTGACAACGCCGTCATCCACTACTCAAGACAGGCAACCGAGCGGTCAGGTTCGCGCCCTTCCAAGCGGCGGCTTCCAGTATCCGATCGTTCCAGGAAAATGGACCAGGTGAAACTGATCATTCAACTTCATCAGTGATTCCGAAGTCCCGAGAAACAAATAACCGCCGGAATTAAGGTTGCTGAAAAAATGGTTGATCACCTTCGCTTTCGAGGCGCTGTCGAAGTAGATCAGCACGTTGCAGCAGAAGATCAAGTCCACACCCTTCATGAAAAGCATTTTGGAATCATCCTGCAGATTCAGCCGGCTGAAAGTGATTAACTTCTTCACCTCTGGGCGCACCTGCAGTTTGTTCTGATCGACGGCTGAGAAGTATTTGCGTTTGAAATAGTCCGTAGTGGAACGCAGAGCATAGTCGCCGTAAACCCCGGCCCTTGCGGCCTCCAGGGACCGGTCATTCAGATCCGTGGCGAGAATTTGCACCGCCCATCCCTTTAGCAAGCGCCGACTTTCCTCAAGCAGGCTCATCGCCAGCGTGTACGACTCTTCGCCCGTGGAGCAGCCCGCACTCCATATGCGCAACCGCCTGGTGATCCGCTTACCCGCGTCCGCCACAATTTCCGGGAGAATTACTTTCCGCAGTGCGTCGAGCTGGGGCGGGCTGCGAAACAGGCAAGTCTCTCCAATGGTGATTTCGTTCAGCAATTGCCGAAGCTCGCCATCGCGCTTAGGTTGCACGGTGAGATGGTTCCAATATTCGCGCGGAGTCCGCACACTCAGCTGCTTCATCCGCCGGCCGCAGCCATCCGCCAGCAGATAAAGTTTGTCTTCGGCCTTGTAGATACCCGAGACCTTGTACACGAGGTCGCGGATTTGCCGTAAAACGGGATCGACCGCGAGCTCGCCCTTAGTGGGAGCGGGCGGAGCAGCAAAGCTCTGGGGGGCGATCGTCATTTTGCGGGAGGCCCCACGCTGGCATGGCTCTTCACCTCAGATGGCGCGCCAGAAACCCGGCTCTGCGGCACGCGGCGCGTGATCTCCGCTGCCAACCGATCGACCGGGTAAGCGGCATCGGCCAATCCCGAAGCGTGCACCGAACCAGGCATGCCCCACACCACCGAGGAAGCCTCGTCTTGGATGATCACGTCTCCACCCGCGTCGCGAATGTTCTGCGCTCCCAGCAAGCCGTCCGCGCCCATTCCCGTCATCACAACGCCAAGAACGTTCGCCCCGTAAGCTGCCGCGACCGAACGAAACAACACGTCGACCGCCGGCCGGCACGAGTTTTCCGGAGGCCCCTGATTCACATCGAGGCGCAAGCCCGCACCCGCGCCGATCACCTTCATGTGGAAGTTCCCCGGCGCGATCCATGCATGCCCAGGTGAGAGAACCACACCTGCCCGGCCCTCCTCTACAGAAATCGCGGAGCGGCTCGCCAGCCGCTCGGCCAGCAACCGGGTAAAGATTGGCGGCATGTGCTGCACCACGACAATCGGAACCGGAAAGTCATTCGGGATGCGGGGTAAGACTTCGGCGAGAGCATTCGGCCCACCAGTCGAAGTTCCGATGGCCACGATCTTGATAGGCGGATTGGTCCGCACTCGAGCCTTCACTGCCGGACTACAGCCAGGTAAAGTCAGGAGCTTCAAAGGGACGCTGAGGCCGCACAGCGCTTTGATCCTGGGGATGAGCTCGATCCGTATGCGCTCGATCGCAGCCGCAAGACTGCCGCTGTTGCTCGGCTTTGTGGCATAGTCCGACGCTCCCATCGAGAGCGCATCGAGAGTCGCCGCTGCCCCGTGTTCGGTGAGCGTGCTGAACATAATCACCGGCAGCTTGGGATACAACTTGCGCAACTCCACCAGCGTCTCCAAGCCGTTCATCACCGGCATCTCGATATCGAGCGTGATCAGATCGGGTTTTAGCATCGGAATCTTCGCCAGTGCAATGCGCCCGTCGCTGGCGGTGGCAACCACCTCGAGCGCCGGGTCTCCCGACAAAGTCTCCGACAGCATCTTGCGAACCACGATCGAATCGTCCACAACCAAAATGCGAATCGGAGTCATAGCAAGCGGTGCCCGCGGATTTGATGATCGACGGAGCCGGCCTCCGCACAGAGGCCGGTTAAACGTGGAAGTAAAGAAGTATCAAGACCCGCGAATCGCCGAGCCTCCGCTAGAAGCTTAGTAGCCCGCATGGGCCGCCATGCTCGCGCCGGGCTGGCTCTCAGCAGCAGTGTGGCCGCCGTTGGCGTTGATCTTGAATTGTTCGACCAGCCGGCGAAGTTGCGCAGAGGTTTCCACCAGCTGTTGCGACGCCTTCTGGGTGTCGCCGGCTCCGCGCGTCGTCCCCTGCGCCGCCTCAGCCACGCCCGCAATGTTGCTGGTGATCTCGCTACTGCCGAGCGCCGCTTCGCTCACGTTGCGCGACATCTCGTTGGTCGTGGCGTTCTGCTCCTCCACCGCCGTGGCGATCGTGCTGGAAATATCGTTGATCTGGTTGATGACTCCGCTGATCGATACAATGGCTTCCACGGCCGCTTTGGTGTCGTTCTGAATGGCTTCGATCTTGCGGCTGATATCTTCCGTGGCTTTGGCCGTCTCTTTCGCCAGTTCTTTCACTTCGTTCGCCACCACGGCGAACCCTTTCCCGGCCTCGCCCGCGCGCGCCGCTTCAATAGTCGCGTTCAAGGCCAGCAGGTTAGTCTGCTGCGCGATGGAAGTGATGACTTTAATGACCTGGCCAATCTCGGTCGAGGACTCACCCAGCTTGGTCACGGTCGTGGTGGTGGTTTCGGCCGCTTGGACGGCGGAGGTTGCGACCTTGGCGGCTTCCGTGGCGTTCCTCGCAATTTCCTTGATACTGATGCCCATCTCTTCGGCACCGGTCGCGATCGTCTGTAGATTCTGGCTGACCTGTTCAGCCGCTCTGGAAACAACAATGGCCTGGGCTGAGGTTTCCTCGGAGTTGGCGGTGATCTGCTGGCTGGTGCTATTGAGTTCCTCGCTCGCGCTGGCCACCTGCATCGCATTTTCCGTGATGGCCAGGATCATCCGTCTCAAGCTGCCACTCATCTTGTTGATCGCCGCAGTCAGGTCGCCCAATTCGTCCTGGCTGCGGACCTTCAGGTCCTCGCCAGTTAAATCCCCTGCCGCTATCGCTTCCGCCCGCCTTAGAACTGACTCGATGGCGAGAGTAACTCTACGGCTAAGAAAGAGCGCCACAAAAACTCCTGCGCCCACCGCAATCAAAGTGGTGAACAAGACGCTCAGCTTCATGGACCGTCTCTGCGCATCCATATCGGCGCTGCTTTGAGTCAGTAGCCTAGCTAAGGAATCCGCCATGTCGCCGAGGGGCTTCTTGATTGCTTCGGTGACCGGCATCGCCGTGTGGGCGAATTCTTTTCCTGCCCTGGCGATCGTATCGCGTTCACTGCCTGCGGCGTGCTTCATGGCCGCTTCCTGGAACTCCCGCAGGCTGGGAAGCTCCTGCTTCGTTTCGGTCAGCCGATCGCGATTGGCCTGCGAACTCCACCCTGAAGATAATTCGTCCAATTTCGCGACGTCGTTCCTGACCGCGTCCCAGTCCGAATCAAAACTGGTCTTGGCAGCAGCCCATTGAGAAAATTGATTTCCATGAAGGATGATCTCGCGGCCCCGGCTCTGCGTCTGGTTCAAGTCTCTCTGCAAATTCGTGGCCGCTCGGATCGACGGGAAGATCGAGTTCATAACTCGATCCTGCGTCTCCTTGATGGAAGTCTCTTCCAGGTAAGTAAGCACTGTGCTCACAACCATCAGAGCGAGGATCATGCCAAAGCTCAATCCCAGTTTCTTTCCCAGCGTAATCTCCATTCCTTCTTCCCTCCTTCCTCCCATAGTCAGTGAGATCGACGGGGGGGATTTTTCTCAGATCGCGGGCAAATCGCGGACGCAGTCGCCTGGACAAGCTCTCCATCGGCAGAGAGAGCGCAGACTTTAATGGAATAGGTTTTCGATAGGCAATCTGGGGAAACCGCGTGTTGTCGTGTGCAGGTCGCCTTGGAAAGCTAGCCGCCGGCCGCCGTGCTCTCCGCCACTTGGGCCATCTGGCAGGCCTTTTCGGTGTCCAGCACGAGCATGAGCCGATCATTTAACTTGTGGACACCCAGGATCATGCCCCGCACGCTGCCGCGCAAGGTTTCCGGAGGCAGTTCGAAGGTGCTCTGATCGACCTCGAGCACGTCGCCGATTTCATCCACGAGCAGACTGACTGCTCCATCTTCGGAACGCACTACAACATTCATCGCAAGCTGTCCCGGCGGAGCGGGATCCAGTTCCAGACGCCGCCGCAGATCGACTGCCGTCACGATTTGCCCACGCAGATTGATGAATCCGCTGACCACGGTCGGCGCCAGTGGAACCCTGGTCATCTCCAGCGAGCGGATGACCTCCTGGACGCTTTTCAATTCGACTCCGAATAACAGCTTCTCCAGATAGAAGGTACAAAATTGTGAAGTTTGAGCCATAGCGAGTTCGCAACTTTCGTCCGAAACTAATTTGCAACCTCCGCGGCCTTCATCGCGGGGGTGGGTCGCACAGCGTTCCCTTCCGCCCCACGCAGAACAGCCGGAACATCGAGCAACTCGGTGACCCGGTCACCGATCACAACGGAATGTAGAATGAAAGGCCGCGTCGCTGCCGATCTGACGTCCGCGCGGTCTTCCACAATGTCCAGTATTCGTTCCACGACCAGACCAGACAACCGCCCATCGTGATGCAGCACCAGCACCTGAATCGGTCCTAAATCGAGCGTGGGCGGAAGTTGCAGGGCGCGCAGCCGGTTGCGCCGCTCTTCCAGCACAACATTGAGACGAATCAGCGGCAGTATCTGTCCGCGATATTGCGTCACCCATTGACTACCCGACATTTCCACTTGTTCCACGGGGAACTCCTCAAGACGCTCAAGAGTTCCGACCGGTATCGCCATGCGGGAATTGCCCGGACCGACAAACAGTAGAAAGGCTTGTTTGTCGGCCGCGGCACCGGACGGTTCCCTTGCTCCCGTGGTCTTTTCATTCAGGACACGGCTTCTGTTTTCTGTAACCACCCCGGCGCGCTGCGCCAGGCCCAGTACATCCAGAATGAGTGCCACTTTGCCATCCCCCATGATGGTCGAGCCGGCAAAGATTTTCACCGTCTTCAGCTGCTTGCGCAGCGGCTTTACTACGATCTCTTCCGTGTCGTGAATCTGCTCGACCACCAGCCCGAACTGGCGCCCGTCCGCGTGCAGCACCACGATGTTGACGGCCCCGTCTCTTTCTGTTGCCGACGAATCCTCTGCGAGTTTCAGCTCCCGGCTCAGATACACCAGAGGCAGCAGCCGTCCGCGTAGCCGATGCACAGGAGCCCCGTGCACCATTTCAATGCCGGCGCGAATCTGGTTCCCTGTTAGCCGCACCAGTTCCAGTAAGTTCAGCTGCGGAATGGCGTAACGGTCCCCGCCGCAGGTCACAATCAGCGCGGGAATGATGGCCAGAGTCAGGGGAATCCTTACTCGAACCGTTGTGCCCAGGCCCAAAGTGGACTGAACATCCACGGTGCCGCCAATCTTTTCGACATTCGTCTTCACCACATCCATGCCGACGCCGCGGCCCGACACATTGGTCACCTTTTCCGCCGTGGAGAATCCAGGCTGAAAAATCAGATTGAAGATTTCCGGCTCGCTCATACGGCTCGCCTGTTCGGCGGTGATCAGGGCGCGTTCTAAAGCTTTCTTGCGGATGCGCTCCGCGTTCAAGCCCGCGCCATCGTCGCTGATCTCAATGTTGACCTGTCCCCCTTCATGGAAGGCTCGCAGAGTCAGGCGTCCGGTTCGATCTTTGCCGGCCTTCACGCGATCTTCGGGAAGTTCGATGCCATGGTCGACTGAATTGCGCACCAGATGCATCAGCGGGTCCTTGATCGCTTCGATGATGGTTTTGTCCAGCTCCGTTTCTTTACCTTCCATCTCGATGGCCACTTCCTTGGCGCAGCCCAGCGCGACATCGCGCACCGTTCGCGGGAAATGGCTCCAGATATTCCCAATGGGCTGCATGCGGGTTTTCACAATCCCCTCCTGCAGTTCGGTGGTAATCAGGTTCAAACGCTGGCAATCGGCCAGAAATTCGGCGTCTTTGATCCGGTTGGCGAATTGCAGCACCTGATTGCGCGTCAGAACCAGTTCGCCGACCAGATTCATCACCTTATCCAGGAGTCCAACATCGACGCGGATGGTGCTGTCGGAGACTGCTATCCCGCGAGAAGACTGCTGGATGCGCAACGCTTCCACTACATCAGCCGGCCGCGCCGCACCTTGCTCTACCAGAATCTCGCCGATGCGGCGTGGATCGCCTTCCTTTTGCTTTTCCGCCGCGAACAGAAGCGCAGCCGGCGTGACCCCGGCCCGTTGCATCAGGATGTCGCCAATATTCAGGGGAACGTCATTGAGCGGCATCCCTTCCAGGGGCACGTCTTTTAAAAAAACGACCGCTTCGGGCGCGCTGCCCGGCGCCGCAAAGACTTCACTCTGCGCGCGGACTGCCGCCGGTTGCAGCAGGCGGGTCAGAGTTGCGATAAGAACAGAATCATCGCGCTCGCCTTCCTGCCTGGCAACCTCGATCTGGCCCAGCATCTGCCGGACCGCATCCACCATACTCAATAACGCGGTAGTGACTTCCGGAGTCAGCGTGAGCTGCCGGTCGCGCAGGCGGGTCAGCAAATTCTCTCCCACATGAGCCACCGCCTCCAGCTTGTTGAACCCCAAAAAGCCGCAGGTGCCCTTGATCGTGTGAATGGTGCGAAACACGCTCGCCAGCGCGTCCCGATCGTCGGGATTCTTCTCGAGACCTACCAACTCCCGGTCCAACCGGTCCAGGTTCTCGTAACTCTCAACCAGAAAATCCTTAACGATGTCACTCTCAATCACAAGTGACGCGCCTTTCCTGGCTGCGCTCTTTGCAGCGCACCGTTGCGTGAGTGAGGTTCCATGGTGGGCAGAATCGTTTGTTGAGTCTGTTCATCTACTTCATCGTCTGTCCGAACATTTTCTTTAGGGTAGAATCAACCACGGAACGTCTCACGCACCACCGGCCGCACCCTCCGATCGAACGCCGCGTGCTACGTTGCAGTATGTCGCCCGACACGATAACATTAAGAGCGCGATCGTCCCGGTACGCGGTCGCGAAGCTGAGTTCAACCCACAGTTTCTGCGGACCGGCTTGCAATTGTTGGAATTTACAAAGTGCGGAAGTGGTGGAACTGGCAGACACACCATCTTGAGGGGGTGGCGCCGAAAGGCGTGGGGGTTCAAATCCCCCCTTCCGCACCAGAGACTACTTTAGGATCGATTGTCTGGAAGCGTGGTTTCGCAGCGCGCAATAATCGTATAACGTTTCCACCCTCCGCTCAATTATCTTCTGCTAACCGGCTGTCCGGATCCTCGGGTGAAACCTCCCCGCTAGTTTCCTCTGCTTAAGGAGTCTGATCTGTAGGGCGGGGCGGCATTCTCGGCAGGCATTTATCATCATCCAAATAATTCATTTGATGAATTTCGCGAAGTCAGATACGCTCACGCCGCTTAATGAAGATACGGCGCCTTTAAGAGGCGGCGACAACTGACCCCGACGATGTCCCCGTTGACATCGCTTTCCAGACCAGAAAGGAATGTCTCCATGTTGAGCAATGCTACCCTCAGCCGCAAGGCACTTCTTGCTTTGTCCGCGCTTTTCCTTGCCGCGGCCTTTACAACCGCTTCCGCCCAGACTGTTGTCACCGACACCGGCACATTCACCGGCATACCGTCGCCGAGCGACCCTACCGCGGTTGATGTCTTCTTTGGCATCCGCTACGCGGCAGCGCCGGAAGGGGCGGCGCGCTGGACGCCGCCGCAACCGCCGACTCCACCCGCCGGCACCGTCCTGGCGGACTTCCCCGGACCAGCCTGCCCGCAGGCTGGCACCACCGCGCCTCTGCCGCAGTCCGAGGATTGCCTCTTCCTGAATGTCTACGTGCCTGCAACGAGCAGGCCGCATTCGAAGCTGCCGGTCTTTCTTTGGATCCATGGTGGCGCGCTGGTTACGGGAACGGGTGCAGATTACGACCCCTCGGTGATGGTGGCCGAGAACAACATTATCGTGGTGACGATCAACTACCGCCTGGGTGCACTCGGCTGGCTGGTCGAGCCCGGATTAATCGCCCAAACTCCAAGCTTTTTCCAGAATGTCGGCGACGCCGGCAACTACGGATTGATGGATCAGCAATTCGCGCTGCAATGGGTGCAGCGCAACATTGCCGGTTTCGGTGGCGATGCAAGGAAGGTAACCGTCGGCGGCGAATCCGCTGGCGGCCTCAGCGTCTCGAGCAATCTGGCCTCGACTACGACGGCGAAGGGTCTGTTCCGTGGCGCGATCGTCGAGAGTGGCGCGTATATGTTGCACGACGTGCCGTCAGAAGTGGTGTATGGAGCAATCTTCGGCGCCGGCTTCGATGCAGTCTTGGGTTGTACGCAGCCGAATGACGCGGCCTGTCTGCGCTCGGCATCGGTCGCGAACATACTCGCCGCGCAGGGCGAAGTGTTCGGAGCCAACGGGATCTCCCCCGATTTCGGCACGAGAGTCCTGCCGAGCGGCCTGCAGCAAGCGTTTTCGACGGGCGAATTCATTCGCGTCCCCGTGCTTCAGGGCACGAATGCCAATGAAGGGAGGCTCTTCGAACCCCTCGATTTTCCTTTCGCCAGCACCTTTCCCAACATACTGGCGGCCGGGGGCCCGGCGAATTTCGACCTGAGCAATCCAAATACGTTTTGTGCGGAAGGCTCCAGCATGCCGGCGGTTTGCACCTATCCGCAGGAGATCAATCTGTTCCTCGGCGTGATTGGCTTCCCGGCCGCCGAAAATACGGCGGCCTTCGGCGGGCTGCTGGCGGACGAGTATCCACTTGCCAACTTCCCGGATCCGTTCCTGCCCGGTAATGCACCCAGTTCCGATGAGGCGCTCGCACAGATCTTCACGGACCTGGTGTTTGCATGCAACGGATCGGATTCCAACATTGACCTCGCACGCTTCGTGCCGGTCTTTGGATATGAGTTCAACGATCCGAACGCGCCGCCCACTGTGGGCTTCGGCACGGTGGTTGAGCCACCCAACGACGCGTTTGGCTTTCCGAGCGCTTCGGAGCATGCTGCGGAGCTGCAGTTCCTGTTCAATTTCGGTACGCCGCTCAGCGCCGACGAGCAGCAGCTTGCCGGTGAGATGAAGACCTACTGGGGGAACTTCGTGAACAGCGGGGACCCGAATCTACCGCGACACTCTTCGTTTTGGTTCCCGTTCAACTTCTTCGGATCGGTCCAAGGCCTGAGACCTGGGCCAAGGGTCCCGGACCCTTTCTTTAACTTCAGACAGGAGCACTTCTGCCGGATTTGGCAGCCGTTCATTGCGGCCGAGACTGGAGAGTGAGCCGGCTCTGTTAGGGATACAGAATCTGCGGCGGTGCCCGTAGAAGCGATCACTTCTTTTGGTTTCGCCCACTCGGTCCTCGATCGCTGGATGCACGGTGGCGGTTTCCCGCGGCAGCTTTGCGAGAGTCGGCCGCAGTGCGGGGTTGCGGACTGAGCACGCTCTTGATCTGCTGGCGCAGCCAACGATTTGCGGAGTCATTCTCCACGCTCTCATGCCAGTACATCTGCGCTTCGAGTTGAGCCGTTTTCAAGGGAAACGGATAGACACGGTTGCCGAGTCCAGCGTTCAGGATCTGCCCGTGACCCTCGGACAAGGTCAGCAGAAGATCGGTATCGCGCACCACCCGGCAGGCGGCAAAATTATGCTGGCAGCGCAAGACAATCTTCCTGCGGAAGCCTAGCCTGCTCAGTTCTACGTCGACCAGACTGGGGCCGTAGCGGCGAGAGGAAACCAGGATGTGGGGCTGCGCGAGATAAGTGTCGAGATCGAGGGTCCGGGAGATTCCAGGATGCCCGGTGCGGGCCATCACCACGAACGGCTCCCCGAGCAGCCGTTCTTGATGAATGGGTTCACTGGTCGTCATTGGGACGTCGATGGCGAGATCGAGGGAGCCGCTCGAGAGTTCCGCTTCCAGGTCTCTGCGTTTGACTCGCGAAGTGGTGATCGACATCTCTGGCGCCTCGCGTTCCAGACGCTGCAGCAAGGTAGGAAGGATCAGGGAGCCGATGTATTCCCAGAGCGAGATGTGGAAATTGCGACGAGTATGAGTGGGATCGAACTTGTGACTCTCCTGAAGATTTACCTCCAGGATCTGGAGCGCTTGCCGCACCTGATCGATCATGTTGCGGGTAAATGGAGTGGGAATCATGTGCGCGCCGCGGCGTACAAAGAGGGGATCTTTTAAGAGATCGCGCAAGCGCTTTAAGGCATGGCTGATGGCGGGCTGGGTGAGGTTCAACTGATGGCCCGCGCGGGTGATGTTGCCTTCGCGATAAATGGCTTCCAGAACGACGAAGAGGTTGAGATCGACCTGGCTCAAATGCACGAAACATATATTACTGGATTCGTAAGATTCATTTGATGAATTTTGCGGGAATCGCTAGGCTGTCTAGCTTGTTCGAGACATAACACAACTTCCGCTATGCATTTTGCCGCCTCACCCCGCGCCCAGGACTATCTGCAGAGGCTCGGGGCATTCATGCAGGAACATGTGTTGCCTGGAGAGGCCAGGTACTGCACTGAGGTCCAGAATGTGGCGGACTGGCGCACCTGGAAGCAGCCGTCGGTCATGGAAGAACTCAAAGCCAAGGCCAGGTCTGCGGGTCTGTGGAATCTGTTTCTTCCGGAAAAAGAGTACGGTGCGGGACTAACGAATGTGGAATATGCCCCATTGGCCGAGATGATGGGGCGGTGTTCGATTGCGCCCGAGGTTTTCAACTGCAACCCTCCTGACACGGGGAATATGGAGGTTCTGGTCCAATACGGCTCCGAGGAACAGAAACAACTTTGGCTGAAGCCACTTCTGGCCGGGGAAATTCGGTCTGCGTTCTGCATGACTGAGCCTGCCGTAGCCTCGTCGGACGCAACCAACATGCAGGCTACGGCCGTCATGGAGGGCGAGCACGTGGTATTGAACGGGCGCAAGTGGTGGAGTTCGGGGGTGGGGCATCCTCACTGCCGGCTGCTCATCTTCATGGGATTGACGGACTGCGGAGCGAAAAAATATCAACGGCACTCAATGGTTCTGGTGCCACTGCCTACGCCCGGAGTTGAGATCGTGCGCATGCTACCGGTTTTCGGCGCTTATGACGCTCCCTTCGGCCACGGAGAGGTGAACTTCCGCAACGTGCGCCTGCCGGCGGACAACATCATCGCCGGACCCGGACGTGGATTCGAGATTGCTCAAGGTCGCCTCGGTCCAGGGCGCATTCATCACTGTATGCGAACCCTGGGGGCAGCGGAACGTGCGCTGGAACTCCTTTGCCGACGATCGTTGGCGCGAGTGGCCTTTGGCAGGCCGTTGGCGGATTTGGGAGGAAACGCGGATGTGATCGCCAACGCGCGCATCCTGATCGAGCAGGCGCGCCTGCTCACTCTAAAAGCAGCCTGGATGATCGACCAACTGGGCGCCAAGGGAGCGAAAAGCGAAATCTCACAAATCAAGGTGGTCGTGCCTAATATTGCCCTGTCCATTATTGATCAGGCGATCCAAATGCATGGAGCAGCAGGCGTGTCGGAGGATTTCCCGCTGGCGGAGATGTTCGCTTCGATACGAACCTTGCGCATTGCCGATGGCCCCGACGAAGTGCATCGCGCGCTCATCGCCAAGCTGGAGTTGAGCAAGTATAAGCCGGGGAAATCTGAAGCCGCCTGAGGCCGGTACGGCGGTCAAATGCAAAAGGAGACAGCCACGGATGACTTCACCATTGCTGGGCGAGTTCATGGGTACGATGGTCTTGATTTTGCTTGGCAACGGTTGCGTGGCGAACGTTGTGTTGAAGCACTCCAAAGCGCAAGGGTCGGGGTGGATAGTAGTGACCACGGGCTGGGCGTTTGCCGTCATGTCGGCGGTCTTTGTCGCCATCGCTTGTGGCAGCAGGGATGCTCACATCAACCCGGCGGTCACGGTGGCATTCGCCGTGGCGACCGGAAACTTTGCCAAGGTCGTGCCGTACTCAGCGGCGCAAATGCTGGGTGCGTTTGTTGGATCGGTCTTGGTCTGGATTCACTTTGGCCCGCACTGGAAAGCGACGGAAGATCCGGAGTTGAAGCGAGCGTGCTTCTGCGGAGTGCCGGCGATTCGGAATTTTGCTGCAAATCTGGTAAGCGAGATCATTTGCACGTTCGTGCTGGTGTTTGTGGTTGGATCGATTTTTTCGAAAGCCGTGTTGACCACCGGCCTGGCGGGTGGGCTGGGCCCTTACCTGGTCGGGTGTCTGGTGTGGGGCATCGGCCTATCGCTCGGGGGTACGACTGGTTATACGATGAATCCCGCGCGGGACTTTCCTACCCGGGTAGCACATGCGGTGCTCCCCATCGCGGGCAAAGGAGGTTCCGATTGGGGCTACGCGCCGATCCCCATCCTGGGACCTTTGGTCGGCGGCACACTGGCAGGGCTGCTGCTGCGCACTCTTCACGTTTAGGGAAATCATTCCCAGGATCGCTCTGCCGGTCACCTGCCCTTGAAAACAGGGGCGCGCTTCTCCAGGAAGTGGGCCACGCCCTCTTTGAAATCTTCGCTGCGCAAACTTGCCACCATTTCCTCCACGGCAAGATCGAAAGACTCGGCTAAGGTCTGGAACATTGCCCGGTAAACCTGGCGCTTGATAACTCGCAAGGAACGCGGACTGACCCGCGATGCGAGATCGACCGCATATTCGTTGACGTTGTTGATGAAGTTCTCCTGGGCGAAGACCTGATTCACCAGCCCCATGCGCAAAGCTTCAGCGGCGTTAATCTGCCGGGCGGAAAATAGCAGGTCGAGAGCGTTGGGAAGCCCGACAATGCGCGGCAGCATCCAGGCCATGCCGTACTCCGCAATGAGCCCGCGCTGGGCGAACGTGGTCGAGAAGCGGGCGGTGTCGGAAGCCAGGCGCAGATCGCAATAGAGCGCAATCACCAGACCAAGGCCAACCGCCGGACCGTTGATGGCGGCCAGAATCGGCTTCTCGATTCCCAGGAAGTAAGAATATTTCTTCTGGAAGTCGGGCGGGACGCCCTGGCGTTGAAGGGAGTTGCCGCCCAATCGCGAGACGGGGTCGTGCTCCCCGCCCGGCAAGCCCTGGGCAGCGACGGAACTCAGCAGCGACATGTCGGCGCCAGCGCAAAAGCCGCGTCCCGCGCCGGTCAGCACGATGACGCCCACGTTGTCATCGCGCTCGGCCTCTTCGAGGCTTGCGCGCACTTCCTTTTCCATCGTGGCCGTCCAGGCATTGAGCTTGTCTGGACGGTTCAATGTGATGGTGCCGACTCGATTCGCGACGGCGTAGATGGTTTCCTGTGGCATGGGCATTCACCTCGACTGCGGCAGCGGGCGTTCGAAGGCCAAGCGCTGTGCCATGCTTGGCGTTCGCCGCTCCCAACGTCGGCGGCCATTCCGGATGGACGGAATGGCCGCAGTTTTCGACCCTGGGGTAACGGCTTCAGAACGACAAACGCACGCCAAGTTGGAGTTGGCGTTTGGGGAAAGCGGAGGTGAAGGTCAGCGGTACGCTAGGCGTAGCCGTCCCACCCCCCGCCAGGGCTGTCCCCGGTCGAACCCCACTCACATTGAACGTGGTGAACCCCGGCGCAAAGCCGAAAAGAGGGCTGACCTCGTTGTTGACGCTGGCAAAGTTTGTTCGGTTGGCGATGTTAAATCCTTCTGCCGTGAACTGCAGGTTAGTCTTCTCCGTTAGTTTGTGCCCCCAGGTCAGACGAGCGTCGAGGTCGATGTAATTGGGGCCCAGGCCGGTGTCGCGCGAAGCTCCGATGGGACGCTCATTGGTGGTGTGATTGTTGCCGTTCACCTCTCCTCCGGCCAGCAAGTTGAAGGGATGTCCGCTGTGGTAGGAGAAAATCGGAGCCAGTTGAAACCCCGACAAAATACTCTGTTTCCACGGACTTTCGATCACACCTGCCAGCGACACTTTGTGGCGCTCGTCAAACTCCGAAACAGCACGATCTAAGTTGAGGTTCGTCGGATCCTGTGGTCCGTAGTCGGAGTTGAAATCCGTGGACGTGTCAATGCCCTTACTCCAGGTGTAATTCCCGAACACCGAGAAGTGATTGCTGAACCGTTTCGTGACTTCCACGATGAGGCCTTCGTAAAGGGCATACGCCTCGGAGCTATATTGGTTGTTCTGGACCACTAACGAATTCACAACGCAGGGGTCGACACCGGGGGAGGGCTGACAGGGGTACGCTGGAGCACCCCCAACCTGCGGGACTTCCGTACCTCCCAGCGGATCGGCCGCCGGGCTGGTATTCCAGTTGCGATAGGAAACCGTCTGGCCATTGGCCAGAGTGACCGTGCTGAACGGCGCTAGTAATGGCGCTTGAGTCTCGTTGGTATCGATCGCCACCGGGATTCTTTGGGTATGCGAATAGATACCGCTCAAAGAAATGGAGAACCCAGGTCCGAGCTCGCGTTCAATTCCAAATGAAGCTTGTTGCGCGATGGGGGGACGATAGCCCGGCTGGTTCACGAAAACTACCTGCAGCGGGCCGACGGGACCGGTGTTGGTAACACCGATGCCGAACGGGGCCACAGCAGCAGGCGTGATGCAGGCAGCATTCCCCGGCGCCGGCGTTGTGCAGCCAATCAAGTTGCCTGACGCTCCGTTCGCAAAAAGGGTAGGGAAAATCACCTCAGGGCCCTGTAAACCTAAAGCCGGAACCCCCCCGATCGGATCCACATAAATAGAAATTTCCCGGTTGCAAGGGCTAGCGCCGGTACCCGGGATGATCGGAGTCCCGAACTGGGAGAATCCGCAGATCGAGGTCAGGTTGCCCACCTGGCTCCCCGCCGAGCCTCTGTTCTCGGTTGCGGACTTATTCTGGTTCACAACCCCGAGACTCAAGTCGACGTCGGGGATCTGGGCATCGACGGGTCCGTAGAAGATTCCATACCCTCCCCGGACCACCGTTTTGTGATTATTGGCGGGATCCCAAGCGAAGGAAACCCTGGGGCCAAAATCCTTCTTATACGTGGTCAAAGGAGCAAATTGCGTGTCCAGGTCGTAGCGCAGACCGTAGTTCAACGTGAAGCTTGGCGTTACCTTCCAGGAGTCTTGCCCGTAGAACGAGGTTAGCGGCCGGGTGTAATACGGGTAGGTCGGATTTCCGAAGCCTTGCTGGTAAACCTGAGGGATCCCGAACGATGCCGCTTGCAACGGGTTGATGGTGGTGGTTGCAAGCTGCGGGCTGATCAACCCCGCGGGGAGCGTCCCGAATACAAAGCGACCGGGGAAAAAGGTGTGAGATTCAGTGTGATTGCCACGCAGCAACTCGTAAGCGCCGAACTTAAACGTGTGATTGCCGTGAATCTTGGTGAAATTGTCCGCGAATTCGTAGCGCCGCAGGATGCTGATGTTGGGTATGAAAATGTTTGTACCCAGATTATTGATGAAACTCGGAATCTGGAGTCCAACCTCTCCTGGCACGTTGGGAATCACGTTAAAGCTCCAGTAATTCCACTGTACCCGGGCTTCATTCTGGGCGGTCGGATTGAGCTGGCGGTACCAGGTGGCTTGCAAGGTATTGTCGTAGTCATGAATCGAACTTCCCGCCGAAAAAGCGGTAAGGGAATTCACGTCCGGCGATTCCTCCAAGTCGTGCCCATACCGGTAGGTCACGGAAAGCTCGTTGTTAGCATTAAAGCGGTGATCGAGGCGGGTCTCCGCCAGGTATTCCCGCGTGTTGAAAGGAAAGACTCCGCCCTCGGTCTCAAACTGGTTTTGGAGGAAGGTATTGAGCGCGGCCTGGGTTGCACTTACAGCTGGGTCAATTGTAGGACTCGTACCAACCGTCAAAAGGCCCAGCAGAGCCCCGGCGCACGTGCTGGCCGGTAACTGCTGACCCGGGAAGCAAGTTACCGGCGCTGACCCTTGTGCCGCCAGCGCGGCAAGGATGGTATTCTGCGCTACCGTTGGTTCAAAAATATTTGTATCCGTCAACAACGGAACCGCGTTCTGCGCGTTCTGCCGCAACCCCTCGAAAGAGACAAACAGAAACGTTTTATCTTTCTTAATCGGGAAGCCCAGGGTCCCGCCAAACTGCTGGCGAGTCAAGGTATCCTTAACCGGCGACCCTTTTAGTTGGGCCTGGGTGAGAGGATCGAAGGCCTGGCCGGGCTGCAGTGGCTGGGTGAACGAAAACGGATTTTGGGCGTCCATGGCATCGTCACGGAAAAAACCATAGAGACCGCCGTGAACATTGTTGGTGCCTGACTTGGTCACAATGTTGATGGAAGCGCCCGTGGCGCCGCCTAGGTCCGCAGCGTAGTTGCTGCGATTGATCTGGAATTCCTGCACATCGTCCTGGCTTACCGTCAACCGCACGCCACCGCTATCGCCCGAGGTCTCACCACCGTCGACCGTTATGCTGTTTCCTCTGCCATTGCTTCCGTAGAATGACAGTCCGCTTTGTGGGGTTTGCTTGACTCTAAAATCCTGGTCCCCGGCCAGCCGGGTGGAATCGGAGACCCCAGGAACGAGCAACGTAAACGTAAGGTAATCGCGCCGGTCGATGGGCAGGTCGGCGATGTACTGTTGTGAGATTCTGTCCGCTTGGCTCCCGCGCTCAGTTTCCACCACAGGCGGCTGGTCCGTCACTTCGACCACCGTCGCCACCTGCGACGGTTTCATCCTGAAATCGGAGGTGACTGTCTGCCCGATTGCAACCGTGACCTCTCTTCGAATCTCGGTCGCAAACCCCGCCATTTGCACGCTGACGTCGTAAGTGGCCGGTGACAGCCCCACGACTCGGAACTGACCGGTACCGTTCGTCATTGCCGTGCGTTTCAAACCGGTCTGGGTTTCGACCACATTGATCGTCGCATTCGGCAAGACTCCTCCGGAAGCGTCGATTACAGTCCCGCTGATCTCCCCAGATGAGCCGACGCCTTGCGCGTGAGCTGCGAAGGTTGCGACCACGAAGCACAGAAGAACGCACGCGATTGACTTCGTGGCGGAATAGACAAATACGTGTTTCCAGGAACGTGCCCCGTAGCGTGAGACCGTACGAGTGTCCAAACTGTTCTGTGCAAAACCCATATTCCCCCCTTGCTCAGGCTTTGTCTGAATTAGGCGAAGGCACACTCGTACCTTTTCAGGGCGCCGCATCGGGCACGAGCGTAGCTTCGTTTTT
>Ga0307476_10000243_pt1 | contig 50216 bp, 45 predicted proteins | sample atmos_gasesECM2C_2_FD_203314 | JGI IMG/M metagenome (GOLD analysis project Ga0307476, IMG submission 203314) | Hardwood forest soil microbial communities from Morgan-Monroe State Forest, Indiana, United States - atmos_gasesECM2C_05 | ecosystem: Environmental > Terrestrial > Soil > Temperate... | reverse complement strand
TGCAGCACAACAGCCATTAACCACGCTGAGACTTGGTAATCCGGAATATCGCCGCGTGTGTATGAGTCCACCAGGGAGCCGATTTCGTCCCGAGCCAACTCGCCGCCATCCCGCTTCTTGCGGATCATGTCAACGGCTCGAAAAGTTTGGGCGAAAGCCGGCGTCTGCTTCACTAAGTGTGAATCCTTCTTCCCGACAGAAGTGATTCTGCAGCCACGCGAAATAGTGCGCCATTGTAAACCCTCACCCGCGAATTCCGCGTTTTTTATCGAATCCACGAAATCGGCCCTCCGAAACGCGCGAAGAGGTGGATATCCCGAACGACAGACCAGGAATTGCTTTTGCGTTGCCGCGGGACTAGCATATTGTCGTTGTTCTTCTCTGCGCGGCATCTTGAGCGTCACATCATGCAACTCTCTGCTCGATCTTCGTTCTTGATTTAAGGAGGCCATATGGGTATCGCAGTATCACCACAAATTCACCCGCAAGTCGCGGAGTTTATCGACAAGCCGCGCAAGATGTTGATCAACGGCAATTGGGTAAATTCAATTTCCGGCAAAACCTTTCCCACCTATAACCCCGCAACCGGTGAGGTTCTGGCGCAGGTTGCGGAGGGCGATTGTGAGGATATCGAGCAAGCTGTGCAGGCCGCGCGCAAAGCCTTCGACAAGGGTCCGTGGCGAAAGATGACGGCGTCTGAACGCGGACGCTTGATCTGGAAGCTTGCGGATTTATTGGAACAGCACACCGAAGAATTCGCTTATCTGGAAAGCCTCGACAACGGCAAAGCTTTAACCATCGCACGAGGAGCCGATGTTCCCTTAGCCGTGGACTTATTCCGTTATATGGCGGGCTGGGCTACGAAAATTGAAGGCAACACGATTCCGATCTCCGTCCCCTACACTCCCGGGGCAAAGTATCTCGCCTACACCCTGCGCGAGCCTGTTGGAGTTGCCGGGCAAATTATTCCGTGGAATTTCCCGTTGCTGATGGCGGCGTGGAAACTGGGCCCGGCGCTGGCGGTGGGATGCACCGTCGTGTTGAAGCCGGCAGAACAAACACCGCTTTCGGCGCTGCGTCTCGGCGAGCTGATCGCCGAAGCAGGATTCCCTGAAGGGGTTGTAAACATCGTGCCCGGTTATGGCGAGACGGCTGGCGCTGCGCTGGCTGCCCATCCGCACGTGGACAAAATTGCTTTCACCGGTTCCACCGAAGTTGGAAAACTGATTGTGCATGCTGCGGCTGGTAACCTGAAGAAGGTTTCGCTGGAACTCGGCGGCAAATCTCCAAACGTCGTCTTCAAAGACGCCGATCTCGACTCCGCGATTCCTGGGGCCGCGAGCGCCATCTTCTTCAACCACGGCCAGTGCTGCTGCGCTGGATCGCGCCTCTACATTGAAAAGCCGATTTTCGATCGTGTCGTGGAAGGTGTTGCCGAGCATGCGAAGAAGATCTATGTCGGCTCCGGACTCGATCCGAAAACTGAGATGGGCCCACTTGTCTCCGAGGAGCAGTTAAGCCGGGTCTGCGGCTACCTCGAGTCAGGATTTTCCCAGGGTGCCAAAGCGGTTGTTGGCGGCCGCAAGAAAGGAGACAAGGGCTATTTCGTCGAGCCGACTGTCTTGGTAAACACTCGCGAAGATATGAAAGTGGTGCAGGAGGAAATTTTCGGGCCGGTCGTGGTGGCGATGCCATTTGACGATCCCGAGGAAATTCTGCCGCGTGCCAACGACAGCGAATACGGCCTGGCCGCCGCTGTGTGGACACGGGACGTTGGCAAGGCCCACCGCACCGCCGAATATCTGCGCGCCGGCACGGTGTGGATCAACTGTTACAACATTTTCGATGCCGCTCTGCCCTTCGGCGGATACAAGCAGTCCGGATGGGGCCGCGAGATGGGGCATGAAGCCCTTAACCTATACACGCAGACCAAAGCGGTTTGCACCAAGATCGCTTAAGCGAGCGCGTCTACAAAACTTGAGGACGGCGGAAGTCCGCCGTCCTCTTTAGTTTTTGCCGCGAGTTGTTTGCGCCAGCCTATCTCTCCATGAGGAGGACTTTCTCTGTGTCATCAATTTCGGTGAGCTTGACTTCGATCACTTCGCTGGCAGTGGTCTGGACGTGGCGGCCGACGAAGCTGGCTTCGACGGGGAGTTCACGATGTCCGCGGTCAATCAGCACGCATAACTGCACCCGGCGCGGCCGTCCGTGTGAAAAGAGGGCGTCTAGAGCAGCTCGCGTGGTTCTTCCTGTATAAAGCACATCGTCGACGAGAACGATATTCCGATCCTCAATCGAAAACCCGATCTCTTTGTCCTGCACGACCGGTTTCGGCCCGAGAGTCGAAAGATCGTCGCGATAAAAAGTAATGTCCAATGTCCCCACAGGAACTTGAGCACTCTCGATGCGGGTGATGATCTTGCCCAGACGCTCCGCGATCGGCACGCCACGGCGGCGAATTCCTACCAATCCCAGACCCTCGACCCCGCCATTTTTTTCAACGATTTCGTAAGCTAGGCGAACCAGAGTTCGCTCGATTTCTGACGCCGACATCAATTGCGACTTCTGGCGCAAACCGGTCTTTCGGGAAGTCGTTTTCGCATTCATTTTCAAGTGTGCCTCACAGAGTCCATTGTTTCACGGCAACTGCGACGTCGCTTGGTCCAACACTTGCACCTGCAAGCGGTCTCTCAATGTATTGAACCTTGTGATGAAGGTCAAGCGGCGTGAGGCAGAGAGGTTGAGGCGGAAGCCTCAGTGCGGATCTGAGATTGGGCTGTTCGCTTGCGCCATGTGTCCTGCAAGCGTATCCGTGCGGTTGTCGATGCCGGGATTCTTTACCACCAGAGATCGCGTGAGCAGGCCGGTATCATTTCGCAGGGAGTGCAGCGTAATCGTTTTGGGTGCGGCAACGGCACCATCGCCGGGCAGAATTCCGACGCCTTGGTTCCGTCCTCCGGCTTTTGCACGATAAAGCGCCGTATCCGCAAGCTCAATGGTTTCCTCCGCGCAAATCGCATCGTAGGCGGTGCGGCTCCAGGGGAAGGGAGCCCATCCCACGGAGCAAGTCTTTCGGACGCTGAAACCGTGTCCAATATCGAAAGCTTCGGATCCAATGACTTCCAAAATCCTTTCGCAGAAAGCTGGCGTGCCAGAGGGGTCGGTAGAGCGAGACATGATCAGGAATTCTTCGCCTCCCCAACGAACCAAAACATCGGACTTGCGCACCACTCTCGACAGCCTTTCGGCCACGCGCTGCAGCAAACGATCGCCAGCGGGATGACCGTGCACATCGTTCACTTCTTTGAAGAAATCCATATCGACCATGATGAAAACCAGGTCGCGATGATCCATCTTGCGAATGTCGCCGGCCTGAACCCGTTCGTAATTTCGCAAAACCTGTCCCGCTTCCGCCGTCAGAATTTCTTCCAGATAACGACGGTTCCAAACGCCGGTCAGCGCATCCGTATAAGACATCTCCTGGAGTTCAAGGTTCTTGCGCTGCAGTTCCAGGCTGTGCCACCGGAGAGATTGCTCCTTGCTTTCCAGTTCGTTCTTGAGCTTGCACATCTCGTCGAGGTTCTGCCGCGACAGGTGCAGCAAATGAAGCAACTCGCGATCCATCCAGTGTTGCTTCAAAAATACGAGGGTGCCCATGAAAATCATTACTGCCGCGGTCAACAGCAGGCGGTAGGAGCGCACGCGCAGTGGAACGTCCCCGAACTCCGCCCAAGCCACCATGAGAGGCGTCGAGAATACAGCCATCATCGCTAGCCGGGCGGTCCACATGCTGTGGTCACGAGAAGAAGTTTGATAAGCGGGCGGTTCACGCAGCGCCTTTCTCGCCATAAATCCAACACCCGCAAACCATGCCATGGCCGCCACCAGCGGAACATCGTAAATACTTCCCGTGTAGTACTTGTGATAATCGATGGCCACACCGGCTAGGATGGAACCTCCGCTGTAAAGGAGCGCCGCCATGAAGAATCCTCTATAGATGGTTCGCCATGGTCCGTCACTGCGCTTCCAAACCAATACAACGCCAAGAATGAGAACCAGTTGTTCACACGCATAGAGCAGATCAAAGCTGCTGCCATACGCGGCCTCGTTCGGAGAAACGTACTGCCACGGGATCACAATAAACAGATAAAGATAGAGCCACCATGTGAGCAGCAAAAGGAAATCCATGGACGCGAGACGCAGAGAATGGTCATCTCGCTGAATGTGCGGCTGCACCGCCAGGGCCGCCATCATGGGAACAACGTGAAGGAACAAGACGACGTCGCCCACAAAAGGGTTGGGCGCCTCCTGCCGCAAAAAGACTTCAAAATAAGTCCAGAGAACCTGCGCGTAGAGCCACATCCCACAGCCGGTCGCCATGAGGATCCAGAAGAGTTTCGCTTTCCTATGCCCGGTTGTGACGTTCGAGAAAATGACTAGAGTTGCGCAGAGCAGCAAGGCGCACTGAGTCAGATCACCGAACGCGGTTAATGCGATGCTGCGTGGCGACAGCAAGGAGACGACGATGTGCGCGCACACTACCGCGCACACCAACGCCGACCATTTGCCTGGTTTTCTCACGGAGAATAAGCCCACTCTAAGAGTGTATTGTTATGCCGGTATGACAGTGATGTTACGGAAGTAATCGCAATGGGCGTCCCAGCTGACAGGACTCTTAGCCAAACGCCGCGACGAAACGCTGAGCAAAACGGAAAACATCCTGATAGGAGTTGTATAAAGGCACAGGCGCGACACGAAAGGTATCGGGTTCTCGCCAGTCGCCAAAAATACTTTCCCGCGCTAACCCGTCACATAAGACTCTCCCCTGTTCGGGGATTCGAATCGACAGTTGGGCGCCGCGCCGCTCAATTTCTTGCGGCGTGATGATCGAAAATCTTTTCGAGGCATTTTGGTTCAGCAAAAACTCCAAGTAACTGGTCAGGGACACGCTCTTAGCTCTTAAACGCTCGATGCCTACTTCATGGAAAATGTCCATCGAAGCGCGTAGGGCAGTCAGGCTTAAAATCGAAGGATTGCTCAACTGCCAGCCGTCAGCGCCGGACATCGGCTGAAAGTTCGGGCCCATCTCGAATCGTGACTTTTCATCGTGACCCCACCAGCCTGTGAAGCGAGGTAGATCGCGCGAGTCAGCGTGACGTTCGTGCACAAAGCACCCACCGATGCATCCTGGCCCTCCATTCAGATACTTGTACGAACACCAAACCGCAAAATCTGGACCCCACTCATGAAGCTTCAACAGCAGATTACCGGCCGCGTGGGCTAGATCGAAACCAACCATGCACCCTTGCGCGTGACCCCATCGCGTGACGCTTGCCATATCAAACGCCTGACCGGTCGCGTAATTCACCCCTCCCAGCAGAATCAGCGCAATGCTGTCCCCTTCGCGCTCAATCAATGACTGAATGTCTTCATCGCGGAGGCAGGATTCACCGGGCCTCGGAGTCAATTCGATCAGCGATGTCGCCGGATCGAAGCCATGAAAACGAATTTGCGACTTCACCGCGTACTGATCGGAAGGGAAAGCCCCGCTCTCGACAACTATTTTGTGCCTTGTCGCTATCGGACGATAAAATGACACCATCATCAAGTGCAGGTTTACCGTAAGCGAGTTCATGACGACAACTTCGAGAGGCTGCGCCCCAACCAATTCCGCGGTCTGCTCCGTCAGCAGCCTGTGGTAGGGCATCCAGGGATTCTTCGCACGAAAATGCGCCTCCACTCCAAGTTGCGCCCAGGCTTCCAGTTCCTGCTCAACATATGTCGCTGCGGTCTTAGACTGCAGCCCGAGCGAGTGGCCACATAAGTAGATGCAATCCTTGCCTTCAACTCTTGGAAATAAGAAACGTTGGCGGAATTGCCGCAGAGGATCACGTTCATCGATCGCGATCGCAAAATCCTCTCCCGACTGAAACTCGAGTGGAAACTGGAAGCTACTCACTGCTGAAGCTCCAGGGGTGTGAGGTCGCTACGAATCAATCGATCCGCCTTCTTCCAGTCGAGATCTTCCAATCGATCGATGTGCCCGCAGAGTTCGGCAAGCATCCGGTCCTGAACGATCCCTCGCGCCTGGGCGACGGAGTAAGGAATGCGATGAAAAGTCACCATGGCATATTTCGGCACGAAGAGCTGCGGATATTTCGCTTCGAGCGCCAATTCCACTTTTTTCCGTAATAGAAATCTTGAGTCTGCAACTCGATCCCTCATCTCCGTAAAATTCTCAATCGCCATATCCGCGATGGCATCGGTGTTTATCTTGCGCAGGTTCTCGAACTCGGTGAAAACTCGCGGCCAGTCTGCGCCGTGCCCGTCGAGCAAATCCATGAGATATGTACAGTCCTCAAATCCACAATTCAGCCCCTGGCCGAAGAACGGAACAATGGCATGCGCCGCATCTCCGAGAAGGAGCGCTTTCCCTTCCACGTGCCACGGCGAGCACCTGATGGTAACCATAGCCCCGGTTGGATTCGAAAAGAAATTATCCGCGAGTTGAGGCATGAGAGAAACGGCGTCTGGAAAGCGAGACTCGAAAAAGCGGTTCACATCCGCCTGTGTAGCAAGGGAAGCGAAACTATCTACACCCTCGAACGGCAGAAACAAAATGCAAGCGAACGTGCCATCGATGTTTGGCAAAGCAATCAGCATGTAACTGCCCCGCGGCCAGATGTGTAGCGCGTGAGCCTCCAACAGATGCTTTCCATCGGGACTGGACGGAATTGTCAATTCTTTGTACCCATAATTGAGATACTGTTGCGCAAAGTTGAAGCGATTGAGTTTGAGCATCTCCGCTCGAATCGCCGATGCTGACCCATCACAGCCGATCACGATCTCAGTCCGGTGGTTTGTTTCTTCGCCTGTTTCTTCGTTACGCAGGCGTATTGCGCCAGTCTTCACGTCATAGCCCACACAGCGCCGACGGAAGTGAATGGTCGCACCTTGTTCTTCCGCTAAGGTCATAAGTGCGATATTCAGTTCAGCACGTGAAATCGAATTGATGACCTCCGATTCGTTCTTACCATAAGGTTGGAAGGTAAGCTCCCCGTTAACCGAGTGCATCATCCGTCCTTTCATTGGAATGATGATGCTCCGCATCCCTTCCCAAAGCCCGGCCTGCTGCAACGCGTGAATGCCGCGGGTCGAGAGGGCAAGGTTGATCGAGCGTCCCGCGCTGATCTGCACCCGGCGCATGTCGGAACGCCTCTCAAAGATTTCGACTGCAAATCCACGCTGCATCAAAAGAACAGCCAGCAGAGGGCCATTGAGCCCCGCGCCGATCAGTGTGATTTTTTGGGGTGTAGCTTTCATCTGCTGAATTTGCGTGGAGAAAGACTTTCGCTGTTACAAGACGCTGCTCACTCGGTCAGCAATGTTCTCGCCTCCCACAACTCGGGAAAAAACTTCTTGTCGAGTGTGAGCTTCAAGTAAGACGCCCCCGTGCTGCCGCCCGTCCCCATGCGGATGCCGATGACGCGCTCAACCAACTGAATGTGCCGCAGCCGCCAACTCACGATCAATTCATCGAATTCCGTCAGCCGCTCGCATACATCGATCCAGTCACGATGATGATGCTCATCCTTGTACAGTTCGTGAACGGCGCGAGCCCGGGCCTCGAATTGTTCTTTTTCGCTAACGTTCGCGCCAGGAGACACAAGTTTGCCCATCGCCTGCAAAGCTCCAAAGAAAACGTCGCGCAGCGAAGGTTCCTCCAATCGTCGCTTTAGACTTGCATAAGCTTCTGGTGTTGGCCGGTGGTAGCGAAGCATTTTCTCGTCCTTCAATCCGCACAGAAACTCAATTTCTCGAAATTGTTCGGATTGAAATCCGCTGGCAGGTTCCAGCATGCCGCGAAACGCGAGAAAATGCGTGGGCAACATTGTTTCCAGAATCGTGAACTGCTCGACAAGCACCCGGGTGATCTCTGTACAGCGACGAAGCAAACGGGCTGCCTCGTACACCTCATCGTGCGAATGAGGAGCGGCGCCTGCCCTTCGCAAATTCGCAACGACAGCGTCAAGGTCGTGAAGCAATTCCTTGAACCACAATTCGTACGTCTGATGGACAAGGATGAAGAGCAGCTCATCGTGATGCGGCGGCGACGACTGAGGCTCCTGCAGTTCGAGCAGTTCCGGAACTTTTAGATAGGAACTGTAAGTCAACCGCCCAGCCTCGGGCACGGGCGGCGAAACACCAGCGGCCGCGTCGGACCTGTTCGCACCTGTCTCGCTTGACTCAGTTTGGATTCGCAGAAAACCTTCAGCATTTCCGCTCAGAAGTCTAGCTTTTGTATCTTGCAGTAGGTTGCTTTGACGGATGAGTGAACCCACACGTTCTTCGCCCAGCGGAAAGGGATAGTCCGAGCCGAGCATTACCTGGCCGGCTCCCATCGCTCCCACCAAGAACTGCAGCGTCCGTTGATCGAACACGGCGGAATCGACGTAGATGCGATTGAGGTAATGGCTTGGTGGATGTTCGCATTCTCCACGCGCGACCGGATGATGATGCCAGGCATTTTCCAAACGCCCGAGCAGAAATGCAAAACTCCCACCACCGTGCGCAAAACAAATTCGCAGCGTGCTCGGAAGTCGATCGAATGCCCCGCTCAAAATCAAGGCCACCACTGATAACTGAGTTTCCGCGGGCATGCCGACCGTCCACGGCATCATATATTTCGGCATCCGGTCCCGGCCCAGCATCTCCCAGGGATGAACTAAAACGGCCGCGCCTTCATTCGCGCAATGATGCAAAAATGTGATTACTCCCGGATCGTCCAGATTCTTGTTTCCAATATGGTTGCCGATCTGCACGCCTAAATGTCCGGATTGCATGCACCGACTGAGCTCTTTGCAGGCCGCGTCGATATCCTGCAACGGCACCTGGCAGAATGATCTCAGCCTGCCTTTTCCCCGACTGCACAATTCGAGGGCCGCGTCGTTGAACAATTGCGCGCAACCCAACGCATGCTCCACTGGACGCTCGTATGCGAACAGCACCGGCGTCGCGGAGATCACTTGCAGATCGACGCCGTCACGATCCATCTCCTGCAGCCGAATCTCCGGGTCCCAGCACGCCGAGTAGATATGGCGGAAGAAGCGATCACCGACCATGATGTCCGCTTTCCCTGCCTCGGTGTGCTTGATCCAGGGCCAGTCCGGCGTACCATAGCGCGCCGCAAGATCGGGCCAGGACTCAGGGAAAAAATGGTTGTGAATGTCGATGACTCGCATGCTTCACTTTCCCGGATGAATCGTACCGCAATGCTTGCACGTGCGACGGCTCTCGCTCGAATAAAATTGTTCAAACAGCGGCGGCAAATCTTTGACAATGCTTTTCAGCTTCACTTCTGCGCGATAGATTAACTGGTAACAATTCGGACAGTACCATTCGAAGGCGTCCAGAGATCCCTCGGGCCGCGGCACTTCAACGACCACACCGATCGATTCCGCGGGCCGCTGCGGGGAGTGGCGCATATGTTTGGGAAGGAGAAAGATCTCGCCTTCTTTGATGGGTATTTCCAGCGGCGGTTTGCCGGGAGTTTCAATAATGCGAAGCGAAATGTTGCCCTTCAACTGGTAGAAAAATTCCTCCGTTGGATCGTCATGATAATCGCGGCGCTGGTTCGGCCCTCCAACCACGGTCACCATCATTTCGCCGTCTTCCCAAACCTGAGCGTTTCCTACCGGAGGCTTAAGCTTCTCTTTGTTCTCTTCGATCCAGCCTTGGAAATTGAAGGCCCTCAAATTCTTGATGGACGCCATCGCAACTCCTATTTCACCGGTTTATAAGCCGTCGCTTTCATCTCGATCAGCAAATGCGGATGCGGCAATTGATGGACGGCCACGGTCGTTCTCGCCGGACCATCGTATCCGAAGAATTCGCCGTACACCTCGTTGTAGCCGGCGAAATCGTCCATGTTCACCAGATAGGACGACATTTCAACCACGTCTTGCAGATTCGCTTCAGCACTCTGCAGAATGTCGCGAATGTTTTCAATTACCGCGCGGGCTTGCAGGCGAATGTCGAGTCGTGTTGTGCCAAGCGAATCGACCTCGGCGCCAGCGATGGTATTGTCAGCACGCCGCGCGCTGGTGCCCGAGATAAAGAGAAAGTCACCCGCCCGCTTGATGTGCGGATATTTTCCTCTTGGCGCTGCTTTCCCTTCGACGATTTTGCTCTCGGTCCCGTTCATTTGTTCGAGTAATTCACAGCCGGATACAGACATTATTTGGGTCGGAATAAAAGTTCAGCGAATGCATCCCGCCTTCGCGGCCAATGCCAGAGAGTCCTGCTCCGCCGAACGGCGTTCGCAGATCGCGCAGAAACCAGCAGTTCACCCACGTGATACCCACATTCATTTGTTGCGCGACGCGATGACCACGTTTCAGGTTGCTGCTCCAAATCGAAGCCGCCAATCCGTACTTTGTGTTATTGGCCATGGCCACCGCTTCTTCTTCCGAATCGAACGGAGCGATGTGGCACACGGGGCCAAAAATTTCTTCCTTCACACAACGCGCTGACTCTGCAAGCCCAGTATAGATTGTGGGCTGCACATAAAAACCGTTGTCGCGATCATCGCCGAACTTAGGAACTCCGCCGCCAGTTACGACCGTCGCCCCTTCGTCTCTAGCCAACTGATAATAGGACAGCACCTTTTCTCGATGCTGCGCTGAGATCAGAGGTCCCAGGTTGGTTTTCGCATCGTTAGGCCATCCCGGATTCAGGTTCTCCGCTTTTTCCTTCAACGCGTCCACAAACTCGGTGAACATTTCACGCTCTACATACAAACGCTCGGCGCATAAGCATACCTGCCCCGTATTCAGAAACACAGCCTCACTGATTCCGCTCACCGCCTCCGCGAAGTCGCAATCCGAGAATATGATCGACGCATTCTTGCCGCCCAGTTCAAACGAAACCGGCTTCACCGTGGGCGCCACCGCCTTCATGATCGCGGCACCGGTTCCCGATTCGCCGGTAAACGTAACAGCGTCTACATCAGTATGCCGCGTCAAGAATTCTCCCGCCGATCCTGGCCCGAAACCGTGTACTACGTTGTAGACGCCCTTTGGGATTCCCGCGTCCTGCATCGCCTCAGCCAGCAGCGTGGCCGTAGCAGGAGTTTCTTCCGAAGGTTTGACCACTACGGCATTGCCGCAGGCCAATGCTGGCGCTACTTTCCATGTGAGCAACAGCAAGGGCAAATTCCAGGGAGTAATCACGCCGACAACTCCCAGAGGCTTGCGCACCGCGTAGTTCAGAGCATTCGCGCCATCAGGAGTTTCGGTCTGAAACGATTCCAGCCCCGCCATTTTAACTAAGTCGGCGAAGACGCGGAAGTTTGCCGCGGCGCGCGGAACATCGAGCTTAGAAGCGAGAGAGATGGGCTTCCCAGTGTCTGCAATCTCAGCTTGAACAAAGCAATCGAAACGTTGCTCGATGGCGTCCGCAACCCGGTGCAGTCTCGTCGCGCGCTCGCAGACTCCGAGTCGGCCCCACTCCCCGCGTAGCGCACACCGCGCAGCTTGAACTGCTTCGTCGACCTGCGCTTCACTGGCTTCCGTGACCTGTGCGATGACCGTCCCGTCGGCGGGATTCACATCCGCAAACTCACGATCACCCGCGACAAATCGGCCATCGATGTAGTTTTGGATTCGCTTCACTAGATCCCCGGCAGGTACCCGCAATCGTAGCAGGGCGGCGGGAAGCGAGGCAATTCTCGCGCCATCCATCAACTGTTGCGTTGTTCGAGGTAACGCCGCAACGCGTCGTGCCAGGAAGGCATCTCGATTCCAAGACTTTGCATGGAGGCCAGCGACAATACCGAATACGCAGGTCGAGGCGCGGGCCGCGCCATTTGCTGACTGCTTACCGGCCGAACCGTTGTAGAAAGCCCAGCACTTTTCACAATCTCCGCGGCAAAGTCGAACCAGGTGCAATCGCCGGCATTGGTGACGTGAACAATTCCTCGCGCGTTCTTTCGGCACAATTGAATGATGGCCCGCGCCAGATCGACTACATAGGTGGGACAGCCGCGCTGGTCGTTGACTACATCGAGCGCGGGACGGCTGGCAGCCAGTTTTAAGATCGTATCGGGGAAGCATTTCCCGCCGATTCCAAATAGCCACGAGGTTCTGGCGATGCAACAATCCGGCACCAACTCGAGTAGTCTGATTTCTGCCTCTGCTTTGGTTTGTCCGTAGACGCTTTGCGGATTGCGCTCATCCGCAGTCTCATACGGAGCAGTCTTCTTTCCATCGAAAACGTAATCGGAGCTGAGGAATAACAACCGGGCCCCAACCTGCTTCGCGGCTGCGGCTACGTTGAGGGCGCCGTCACGGTTCACGGCAAAAGCCAGATCTCGATTGCTCTCGCATCCGTCGACATCGGTATAGGCAGCGGCTAATATCGCCCACTCGGGATGCGTTTCCCGGAGCGCCTTCTGCACGCGGTCTGAATCGCGGATGTCGGCATCGCGCGACGTGAGCCCAGTTACAGTATCTCCTCCACCTTCACGCATCAACTCCTTACCTAGAAGGCCGGAGGCTCCAAAGATCGTGACTCTCATGGAAATTTAGTCAAAACTCTCAGAGTTGCGGAAAGCCCCGCCCCGCTGGTCTTTCGCAGAGACGATGGGATCAGTATCCAGTTCCCAATTGATCTTGAGATCGGGGTCGCTCCACAGAATCGTATGTTCGTGCTCGGGGGCGTAGAAATCCGTTGCTTTGTAGAGCACCTGAGCTCTATCGGAAAGCACGCGGAATCCGTGAGCGAAACCTATGGGGATCCAAAGCATGCGCTTGTTCTCGCCCGACAATCGAACTGCCTCCCAGCGGCCAAAGTTCGCGGAGCTTTTGCGCAGATCGACTGCGACGTCGAGAATTTCGCCTTCGACGACGCGCACAAGTTTTCCCTGTGGATGATTTAACTGATAATGCAGACCTCGCAGAACATTTCGGGATGAGCTGGAATGGTTGTCTTGCACGAACGTGTCGGCAATCCCAACCTTCGACATATTTTGCTGGTTATAGCTCTCGAAGAAAAAGCCACGCTCGTCGCCGAATACCCGGGGTTCGAGGACGAATACTCCAGGCAACGAAGTCGGGGTTTTTTTTAACGCTTCCGCCGCGGGCCGAGTTGCTTGAGAAGTGTCCATCTTAGAATACCTTCTCTCGCAGGAGTTGCAGCAGGTACGCACCGTAGCTGTTGTTCTTCATCGAGTTTCCGATTTTCTCCACTTGATCGGCAGTAATGTAGCCGGAGCGTAAAGCAATCTCCTCGGGGCACGCCACCATAAGACCTTGCCTCTTCTCGATGGCTTGAATGTAGAGCGACGCATCCATCAACGATTCATGCGTGCCCGTATCCAGCCATGCCATGCCACGGCCCATCACCACAACATCCAGTTGACCTCGCCCCAGGTATGCTTTGTTCACGTCGGTAATCTCCAACTCACCGCGTGGACTGGGCTTCAATGACTTTGCAATCTCTACCACTTGGTCATCGTAAAAATAAAGCCCGGTCACGGCGTAGCGAGACTTGGGATGCTTGGGCTTCTCCTCTATGCTGAGAGCTTTCCCGTCGCCGTCAAATTCCACAACCCCATACCGTTCGGGGTCGTGTACGGGATACGCAAAGACCCGCGCGCCGTGCGTCTTAGTCGAAGCGTCGCGCAGGTCCTTGGCTAATTCATGCCCATAAAAAATGTTGTCGCCAAGCACAAGGGCACACGCACTGCCCGCAATAAATTTCTCCCCCACCAGGAATGCCTGCGCGATTCCTTCTGGCTTCGGCTGAACCTGATATTGCAACTGGATTCCGAATTGGCTGCCATCTCCCAGCAGGGCTTGAAATTTAGAAACATCCTCGGGCGTGGTTATAAGAAGGATGTCGCGAATGCCCGCCAGCATCAACGTGGAAAGCGGGTAATAGATCATCGGTTTGTTGTAAACCGGAAGCAGGCTCTTTCCCATAGCGTGAGTAACGGGATACAAGCGAGTTCCCGATCCTCCTGCCAGGATGATCCCCTTATAGCCGACGTTCTTCGATCCATGCGTCATAGGAATTTGTCGAGTTGAACCCGCAGCCGATTTACGAAGAGTAGTGCGTTTCAATCCATTGCCGGTAACTTCCGCTGGTCACGTCGCGCACCCACTCTTCGTGCTCCAGATACCACTGCACCGTTTTTCGAATTCCAGTCTCGAACGTTTCCTTGGGACGCCAACCGAGTTCTTGCTCAATCTTGGTCGCGTCCATGGCATAACGCCGGTCGTGACCCGGACGGTCTTTCACAAACGTCACCAGGCTGCGGCGCAGAGAACCTCGAGTCCCGGCCATCTCGTCCACGATGTCACAGATCGTTTCGACGATGTCGATGTTGCGCTTCTCGTTCCAACCGCCGATGTTATAAGTCTGTCCGACACGTCCGCGAGTAAGCACGGTTGCGATCGCTTCACAATGATCCTCCACATAGAGCCAGTCGCGAACGTTTTGACCATCGCCGTAAACCGGCAACGGTTTCCCATCGCGCGCATTGAGAATGATTAGCGGAATAAGTTTCTCTGGGAACTGAAATCGCCCATAATTATTCGAGCAATTCGTGGTCAGCGTCGGTAACCCGTAAGTATGGTGGTAGGCGCGCACAAAGTGGTCTGACGAAGCTTTCGATGCAGCATACGGGCTATTCGGGGCATACGGCGTTTTTTCTGAGAACGGTGGGTCTTCAACGCCCAGCGATCCATACACCTCATCCGTAGAAACGTGAAGAAAGCGGAAGCTGGAGCTGTCTTGTCCACCGAGACTGCCCCAGTAGGTTCGAACCTCTTCCAGAAGTACAAATGTTCCGTCCACATTTGTGCGGACGAAGGCATCTGGTCCGCTGATGGAGCGATCCACATGGCTCTCCGCCGCGAAGTGCACGACGGCACGGGGCTGGTGATGTTCTAACAGGCCTTGCACGAGGCTGCGGTCGGCGACATCCGCGTGGACAAACTCGTACCGCTTATTGCTCGCAACAGTTTCAAGGTTGCGTAAATTTCCCGCGTAGGTAAGCTTGTCCAGATTCACGATGGAGGCTGAGTCCTGCTCAATCCGCTGCAGGATAAAGTTGGATCCAATGAAACCTGCGCCGCCAGTGACCAGGATCGTGTTTTCCATAGAGGTGGCAAATAGCTGGAGCAGGCAGCACGTGATTGCGAATCGCGGCACCGCCGACATTTTACAACTTCAATTGTAAACAAAAAGGACGGGAATCATCCCGTCCTCCTGTTGGTGCCTGCGGTTCTATGTGAGTTCTACCCTTTGGTTTCGTGGCGCGGCGGACTGCTGCTATCCCGCTTTTCGTTGTGGTGCCGATGCCGGAGTTGCCACCCGTTCGTTTGGTTTTCTGGGAAAAATCTCAGTTGATTTCCAACCCATCATTGTGAGATAGGTCCCTTCCACTTGAGATGCGACTTCGGCCCACTGATATTGTTCGCGAACCCGCCGTCTCGCAGCGTGGCCTACCGCCTCGCGCACCACTGGATTCGCAATGAGGAACCGCAAACGATCAGCCAGGTCGGCGACGTCTCCACGGCGGAAGGTAAATCCAGCAGTTTCGATGGCTTCTTGATTTTCCGGGACATCGCTGCTCAGCACGCACAAACCTGCACCCATCGCGTCCAGTAGCGCAAGAGATAGGCCCTCAAGCTCCGATGGCAAGACGAACACCATGGCATTTGTCAGCAACTCGTCGAGATCGTCGCCAGAAACCCAGTCCAGTATCTTGATGCGCTCACCGGCGTGGCTTCGCAACTGACGCGAGTACTCGCCGCAGTAGCTGGACGGTCCGGCCATCACCAGTTTTACGTCGGTCTCCAACCGCTCATAGGCCTCCACCAGCAGGTGGCATCCCTTTTCCGGTGAAAACCTTCCGAGAAATAAAATATATTTCCCGGGCTCAAGCCCCCAGTCGAATATCTTGTTGGGGAAAGATCGTTCACGTAGTATTCCGCCATTCGGTATGTAGTAAGTCTGGGCTCGGTAGGTTTTCCGGTAGTGTTCTTCCAGAGTGCGCGAGACGACCATCGTGCCGTCCGGAAGACTCACCGCCGCGCGTTCGCCGACCCTCAGCACCGCAGAGGCAATTCGTCCCCATTTTTTTCGGAGCCAGTCCAGCCCTTGCACCGTGACGACAGTTTTCTTTCCGGTGAGGCGTGGGAGAAATGAAAATAATGCCGGTCCCAGCGCGTGGTAGTGGACCACATCACAAGGCTGAGTAAGAACGTGGAGGGTACTCAAGAACGTGTGCAATAGCGTCTCGAGATGTTTGGAACGGATTGTGGGCAGGCGCACCACCTGCATTCCGTTGTGCTCTTTTCCCGGTGGCGTGAAGTATGTCCGGCAATATACCGTTACGCGGTGTCCCATCTCCGCCAGGCGGCTGCCGACCTCTTCGTAGTAGGTTTCTATGCCGCTGTACTTCGAAACAACCCCGCGTCCGCCAATGAAGGCGACTCGAAGGGCAGGTTTGGTGCTCGCCACTACTCGAGAAGCCTTGGGTTGTGGTCTTCTGTTTCGGCTAAGGATGCCTTCATATAATTTCAGCAACGCATCGTAGTGCGCTTCTGGCGCGTGAGCCGAGCACACCTGTTCACGGCCCGCCCTTCCCATTTTCTCGGCTAGTGCCGGCCGGTCGCTTAGAAACTTAATTGCAGATACCAGCTGCTCTACATCTCCAGTTCTGTACAAAACACCCGTTTCCCCCTCGCCCACGAGTTCCCGACGTGAACCCAGATCAGAGGCCACCACAGCTCGGGCCTGCGCATAGGATTCGAGGATTGTCTTGCCCAGAGTTTCGTAGGCATGCGATGGCAACACGGTAAACGAAGAATCGGCAATTGCGTTCTCTAATTCCGCTCTCTTTATGTAACCCGAAAACTCAACGTTGCTTAGCCCTAGTTCGGCGGTCATTTGTTCCAACCAGTTCCGCTCCGGCCCATCCCCCGCGATGACCAGCCGAAGATCCGGCAGCCGCTGCATTGCGTGCAGCAAGTCGTCGATACCTTTTTCGCGTGACAGCCTGCCAAAATAGAGCAGGGGCCCAGTACTCGCACTGGGCTTCGATACCGGATTGACTCGCTGAAAGTGAGGAAGCACTTCAAACTTCGACGGATCCCATCCGTGTTCAACGAACTTGTCGCGCACAAACTGACTGGGAGCAAGAAAACGGTCCACGCACTTCTCGTAGGTGCCGAGCCATTTGTGAACGTAGGCCTCCGCGATCAGCGTGATCCGGGCATTCCATCCCGAATAACACTTTTGGTTGAGCACCTGCCAGAATTTTCCGCCTTTGCAGGCTTCACAAGGTTCTCCGCGTACTACGAAGTTGTAGCTTGGACACAGCACCTTGAAATCGTTCAAGTGATAAACGACTGGAACGTTTTGAGCCTTCAACTCCCACAAAATAGATGGCGTCAGATGGTGATAGATATTCCGCACGTGAGCTACATCTGGCTGAAATTCCACGATCATTCCCCGAATCCTCTGCCGCGCTTCGCGGGAATAAATGGCGCGCATCGCCAGCTTCGACTGGTAAAACCATTCACGCTGCTTCTTGAAATCGCGGTTCTTGAAATCAATGTGCGGGACGAAGTAGCGATCATAGCGGGTTGGCTCTCCCCTCGGGTCGGCCATCGAAAACAGCGCCACATCATGCCCGTTGAGGCGCATCAATTCCATCACTTCGAACAGGTAGGTCTCGGTGCCGCTAAATGCGAAGTTATATTTATTGCAAAATAAGATCCTCACAAGGACAGCTCCATTCGAGGCTCACAAGATTCTTGGTTGGGAGAGCCTATGTTTCGAGAAGCTAGTTGGACGGAATCGGGTGCGATTCTTTCCAGGAAACGATCGCCAAAATTACTCAGCTGTTTCATGCGAGTGAAATTTTGCAAGACCTGCACTCGCGCCGCATGCCGGATCCAGTCAAGATGGCTGACAGCAAATCGATCTTCGGAAAGAACTAGCCTGTGTAGAAAGAGCAATTTCTCCACAAAATCCTCCAGCGATCCGGGCGCATATAGGAATCCCGTCTTGCCGACGATAACTATCTCCGGAATGCCCGTGATGATGGGAGCGAGCACAATCTTGCTCCGCGCCATCGCTTCCATCAGCGCCAGCGGCAGGCCCTCGCTGCGGCTGGTAAGAACAATCACATCGGCGCGCCGGTATAGCGACCCCATTTGATACGAGGAGACATGACCGAGCAGCGTGACCCGTTCTCCAAGCCGCTTCTTGCGGATAAGAGACTCCAAACGCTGCCGCTCTGGCCCCTCGCCTCCAATCGCACACTCAAAATCGAGCCCATGCTCGTGCAGCCGGGCGCAGGCTTGAAGCAGAAACGCGTGATCCTTCACTGCATGCAGCCGTCCCACTGCCAGAAGACTGAAAGTATGGTGCATAGCGCGAGTCTCCCTCGCACGGGATTCCTGGTATGAGGGAGCATCGACACCCATGCGCGAAACCACAATCTTCCCGGGATTGATGCCTGGGAAATGTTCGAGAATAAAGCGGCGGTTGTAGTCCGAGACGGTTACGCAAAACTTGCAATGTTTCAGTTTGCTGTCGAGATAGGCGGCGTGCAACAACAAATCTGATCCGTGTAACGTGAGGCTGAAACTGATGCCCAACAACCTGGCCGCTACCATTGCGATCCACGAACCAAAATAGCCGTGATGAACGTGAATGTGATCGACTCCACGTTTCTGCAGCAACACGGCGTAATACGCCCCCAGCCAAGTATGGAGCAGCGCCTTAAGACGTCGTTTCGGCGATTCTTTCCCCTTCAGCAGGACTCTTACAACCAGACCCGCAATTCGCTCCCAGCGACGCGCCATGAGAACGAGGGCCCACAAGAGAATCAGCACTCGAATCGGTTGCAAGCAGAGTGTCTCTGACCCGCGGCTGGCGCTGGGCAGGGCGTGCAACGGGGGTTCCGGCGTTTGTACGCTGCCCTGAATCACTTCGACGCCGCGACGTCGGAGTTCCTCGATCTCTTCCGCCACGTACGGTTCTACCGCTGCGGGAAATCGATTGGCAAGATAGGCGATAGTCAACACTGTGATGGGAATCTTTGTCGAAGATCGGATGTATAGGCTTTATGCAGCGGGGCGCGGCGTAAGACCCTTAGGCGCCGACTCGACTCAAGTTGGACGGGACTTGCAAGTCGGCGTTGCTGTGCCGCCAGCATTCCGGCAAGACTGAACAGAAACCCGTTTACAAACTGATAATTCATTCCTACCACCCCGGCATTAGCCCAATAGACCCCGAGCAACACCGGCCACAGCGCATGAAACTGCTGATTCAGAAATCCATCGCGTTCAGCGCGGGGGACGGAGTTCCATCCCAACCGTAGGATTTCCCACATCAGCCACCCGTAGAGAGCTAGACCGACGAGTCCATGTTCGATTAATAACTCGAGATAAGTATTGTGTGGATACAACTCCCTTTTCCGGTAGCCGCTGACGTGCCGGGCGAGTTCCTCCGGCATCTGGTTAACGCCCCATCCAGTGAATGGTTTTTCCAGGAACATCTGCCAGCCCCCGGCATAGACAGCTTGGCGAAACTCTATTGGGCCTGACTCCCGCAACCGTTCTGTAAGCGCCCGGCGCTGATCGTCAAAACTTAACGCAATGAGCAAGACAAGAGTTCCAGCAATCGTCACCGCGACGCAGATCCACCGGAGCTTGCGGTTGTGCGACCGAACAATCAGCACTCCTACGCTGACAACGAACGATAGCCATACGGCCCGCGTCATCGTCGCCAGGATTGCGACTGGCAGGAGGGCGAGCAGTGAGGCGGCTCGGAATCCGCGTATTCTTCCGCGCAGGAATGCCCGCAAGGCCAACAGTCCCAGCAGATTCAGCGAGACTCCGTTTGCCACTGCTTGTAGAAATGGTCCTCGCGCCCGGTCTGCGTGGTAACCGAGACTGTCGTCCAGGATGAAGCGCGGAAAGATCAATGACTTCGCACCTATGAGGAACGCGATTGCGGTAAAAGACAAATAGGCAAGCACTAGCAAACTGAACCACTCGAATTGCCGCAGACTCCTCTCCTCTCGAAAGACGAGGCCAGCCATGTGAAACAAGATGAACGGCGCAACAAACTTTGCTATCAGCAAAGACCAACTTTGGCAGTTGAAGGGCTGCTGCACGATGCTAGCGCCGGCCAGGAGGGTCAGCCCGATCATCGGCCAACTAGCTCGCTCCATCGGTAGCAAACGCTGGCGCTTCAAGACCACTCGTCCAGCCACTGCCAGCACCAGCAATGCCAGGGCCAGCCGATCAATTTCGTAAAAAGGCACATCCGGGGGTCGCAACAGCATAGCCGTTAGAGCCGCAAGAAACAGCCCAGTCGGCGTCAGCATCATCACCTGCAGCGGACGCAGCCCTAACCGGATTCCTCTTCTAGCAGCAGCGCCGTCCAAGACTGATTGCGACATGGTGCCTGCCGAAAGCGATGTCATTCGCCGCTGCCTCTCAGCACGACAGCGGCTGTCTTTAGCAGAATGCGGAAGTCCAACGCTAGGCTCCAACTGCGGATATATTCGATATCCAAGTCCAGCGCGGCTTGAAAGGACGGATTCGCCCGCGCTGTTACCTGCCAAAGTCCTGTCATCCCCGGGAGTACATCGAGTCGCGGTAAGTGCTGGATCGCATACGCGGAAAAATCATCCAGGGGATGGGGCCGTGGCCCTACCAGGCTCATCTCGCCTTTCAGCACATTCAGTAATTGCGGTAACTCGTCTAGGCTGTACCGGCGCAGAAAGCGTCCGACTCGTGTGATTCGTGGATCGCCCGCAATTTTGAAAAACGGGCCTTGCCTTTGATTTTTCTCCCTCAGTTTCTCCTTCAAGACGTCAGCATCCATAACCATGGTGCGAAACTTGTAACAGTTAAAAGGTCGTCCTTTGCGACCCGCTCGAAGCGCCGAATAGATCACAGGACCTGGAGAATCCAGCCTGACGAGAATCGCAAGGAGAATGAGCGCCGGCGCCAGCAATATTAAAGCCGCCACCCCCCCAGCGACGTCTAGTACGCGTTTCAGCAACAGCCTGGTGACCGGCAACGGTTCTTCGTGTAGGGAGATCAGTGGCACACCTCCAACATGCTCCGTTTTCCGGGCCGGATCGCCACCAAACAGATCGGGGGCCAACTTCACGTCCAGCCGCAATCCTTTGGCGGCCTTCAGGAGACGCAAGGCCATCTCCCGATCATGCGGAGCGGCCAGAATGACCTCGTCTACAAATCCAGCGCGGGCGAGATGTGCAAGGTCGCTGGTACGTCCGATGACGCCTTGTCCAAGCGCTTCACGATCATCCAGAAAACCGCAAACCGAGCGTCCCCTCTCCGGATGGTGGACCAGATAGTTAGCGATGTGCCTGCCGAGATCATCCGCCCCTACGATGAGCACATTGCGCATTCCGCCGGAAGTATGGAGAGCACCTCTGTAGCGGTCTCGGTCGGCCTGCCGCGATACCACTGCTGCGCCAAACCGCAGCATCTTTGCGATCCAGCTCAGTGTTGATCGAACCGAATTTTCATCGGAGGGCGAATGCTCTGCAGCAGCCAAGTGTGAACGGACTGCTTTCTCGACAGGCTTTGCCGCAAGTCCAGGTGAGGTGGTTAAATGGCTCGTCGGCGAAAACGGAGGCATTCCGGTTGCTGACCGCGGCGGTTTCTTTCGCCCTGACACCTCAGCTCCCGGGATTAGGCGAACCGCCCACTCGGTTGGCAGAGTTTTCTGTTCTCTTGGATGAAAATAAGGAGAAGACACTTCAGACCAATTCCAACTCGTATCCCTGGATCTCAATCGCCAGCGAGCGCTGGACCGACTCGATTGAGATCAGCAGCTTACCGTTTTCGTGTTGCAGCAGCACACCTTCTAAACCTTTTAAACAACCGCCGCGAATTCGTACGCGCTGTCCATCGCGCACGAACGCGTGCAGAGAAAAGAGTCCCTTCTTCCGCAACAATAATTGGAGGTCTTCGATCTGCTTGGGCGGCACAATCGACACCGCACCACCAAAACTTACGAAGCCAATCAATCCCGCGGTTTGCAATACGTTTTGCCACGAAGCGGGAGACTGATCGATTTGCACAAAGGCATATCCCGGGAAGAGAGGAATCGTCACTTCTCGCTGGCGATCACTCCAGGTGTGGTGCTCGGTCCGCAAAGGCAGGTAGGCTTCGCAGCTCTTGTGCTTGAGCAGCGCGACAACTCTTTTCTCGAACCGGTACCGTGTCCGTACCGCAAACCAGTGCGGCTGCTTCGTTTCGGTGGCCACCGGTAACCGGGCCGGCGTCCAGAACGAAGCGTCTCCGGCCGAGGAGCCATAGCTACCGCTCACTGAGTCCCATTGGCGGTTTCACCCTCTTTTTGCACAGCGTTCAGACGTTTCTGGAATGCTTCCGCAGACGTCAATCTAAAGCAGACGATAAATACGCTCTGGTATCGGAAAACTTCTATCGCTCAGCACGGTTCCAAGGATCCGAGACTGTCCGCCTTCCAGATTCTCTTTGATCTTGCGGGCCGTCGCCTTTCTGGTGGTGTGGGCCCCCAGCACGAGAATAATTCCATCGGCGAGTTGACCCAGTAGAGCAGCCTCGCCCGAAGCTCCGGCAATTGGCCCTTGTATCACCGCGAACTCGAATTCGCTGCGTAATGCGGCGAGGCATGAAAGCCAGTAGAGGCCTGTCCCTAGCTCCTGGCTTGGCGCGCTCAATCCAAGCTCCGGCACACGCCACAAATTGATCCCTATCTGTAAGGATCGGGACTTGATTGCAGTAGCGCCCACGTAAACGACAGGAGGCCCGGCTGTTTGTTCGATTCCGCTCTCGCGTCCCACAATGGCAATGTGGGCTTGCGTCTCCAGCGCCAAAGCGCGCCCCACTTGATCGCAGATGTTTGCCAAGTCGATCCCCGGCTCCGCGGCGCTGAAGACGACATGTTTTGCCTCCCGCTCTGGGCTTCCAAAGAACACACGCCGCACAAGCCCGCGAATCTGCTCGCGTCCAAAGTCGGAGGGATTCCAGGCATTCGGGTGCCGAAGGATCTCGGCCGGCGGCATCGTGGTTTCTGTCACAACAGCTGCAACAGCTTCGGAACCTAACAGTATGTCGGCATTCGTACTCATTTCGTCCCCTTCAAGCGGATAACCGCCTGCCCATTCCTTCCGGAAGCGAAGCCAGCACCGGGATTTCCAAGCATGCCGATACTTCCTCCGGCGTACGCAATGCAGGATCCAGATAGTCGGCTGCAAACGCCGCTCCGGTTCCCGACGTCAACGCAGCCACCATGCCCACAACTAGGACCATCGCGGCAGGCCACACCGGCAACGCCGGCACGGTCGCTTGCTCAGCAATGGCGACATTGACAATGCCATCCTGATCCAACGCGTCTCCCATTCGGGCTTCTTCCCGCTTTTTTACATACAGAAGATAGTTATCTTGCGCCGCCTTCTCGCGGCTCACCAGATCGTCCTGAACAACCGCATCGGAACCCAGTTGCCGAGCCTGAACGTGGTAATCCACTAATTGCTTGCTCATCGCTGCCGCTCTTGCTTCCAACCCTTTCAGCTCGACCTGAGCCTTTTGCAGTTCCCCCCTGGCCCATTCATAGTCCGCATCTTTGTCCGTGGTTTCGTCGCGCACCGGGCTCGATTTTTCAGCCGCAATTGACGCTTTGGCCTGAAGAATCTGTTGCTCCACTTCCTGAACCAGCCGCTGAGTCGGCTCGAACTTTGTAAGCAATTGGGTTTTCTTCAATTCAAGATCTAACAGGCTTGCCTTGAGAGCACGCAACAGTTCGGGATTATCCGCAGTGCGAACCTGAGTCGTGGCGCGCGCCGGCAATTCGGCCAACTGCCCCTCAAGTTTTTGAACTCGATGCCGCGTCTCGGTCATTTCAACCTCGGTCTGCTGATAACTTACCTCCGTGTCGTTGATTCGCTGCAGCATCATATCCCGCTGCTCCACAGCAGCGATCACCCCGTGACTATTGGTGAATTCCAGGAGCTGTCCCTCCGACTGTTCCAGTTGCCGCTGCGACTCCCCAGTCTGCTGATCGAAGAAATGAAGTTGTCCACCCGGCCGATGAACCTCTTTATGCTTTTCCAGGTAGATGCTCGCGAGGGATTGCAGCACCTGCGCGGCCATTTGGGGATCGGCCGAGCCATAGCTCACAGCGATCAGATTGGTTTTCTTGATCGGGTCGACATCCAGCCGCCCGGCAAGTTTTTTCGCTGCCCGCTCGATCCGAACCGGGCGCGTTTCGTTGGGCCGGAGCCATCGAAGCCAATCGTGCTCCTCCAAGTTGTTGGCCTCCACCACCTGCCGCAACACATCGTCATCCTTTAACAGTTCCACTTCCGAGTTCAGCTCTTCTTCACTCACTTCTACGCGAGAGAAATCTGGGGAGGCATTCTGTTGTGCCGTCACGGGGGGGTCGGCTCGGCCTTTACGCACCAGCACACGCACGTGAGCGCGATAAGTGGCTCCTGCAAATGCATAGACCACAGCCAAAATGAAAACCAGGCCCGAGATGCCGACAAAGGATTTCCGTTGCCGGAACAGGACCATCGCCACCTCACGCGTCGTTGGCGACACTGACTCTTCTTCTTTGCGGTAGGGATTCTCATCTAGCATTTGAATGGCCTGCGAATCGCTAAAACTGTGTGGGACTCACGTACATGCTCATGGATGGTTTCGTCAGATATCGATCGATCTTGGAAATGGAATTCTGGGGAACAAATATCAGATCGCCGGGACGCAGCTGTGCGGCTTCGCTCAGGTTTTTCTCCCGCAGCATCTTTTTTAAATTGAAGACCCGCGCTTCCACCAGATCGTCGTTCACATGCCGGAACAAAAGCACCTGCGAATGTTTCGCCTCGTGCGTAAACCCGCCGGCAATCTGCACAGCCTCAATCACGTTCGTATCGCCGCGCAACTCGTATTTGCCGGGCCGTCCGACCTCACCGCCCGCCACAAAGTAAGGATGCTCAAACTCTTTCAACGCCACCGCCACCTGAGGATCGTGCAGATATCCTTTGTAGGCACGACGCACCGCCAATTGGAAGTCTTCAAGCGTTAGCCCTTGGGCGAGCACCGGTGGCGCGTCTTTCAAAAAAACGTACCCGTCTGGTTGTATGGTGATTACCTGATCGAACTCGGGTGAGAGGGTAAAACTCAATGCGACCACGTCACTTCGGTTCAGCCGGTAAAGCGGACGGCCCCCTCCGAGCCTGGGGTTTCCCATGCCGTCCGCTTGCCCCGGTTTTGCAGCCGTCATTCCCGTGCTCCCCGCTCCAGCCCCGGTTAGGCCGGATTGAGGAGACTCAGTGTTAATTCCCAGGTTTTGCTGTTTCTGGCCTTCCTGGGCGAAAACGGCTACGCAAAGCTGCATCATCAACGCCGCCACCACCGTAACTCTTGTCCAAGCAACCATAAGCTTCATTACGTGACGGCTCGTCCTTCCCGCGCAAATCACTAAGTACGCCCTTCTTTGTGGAAGATATTCCCGGCCTTGTTTGACGACAAGACATAGGAAGTGCAGTCCACGAAAGGTGACTCTCGCGTAAAGTGCCCAGCCGGTCGAAATGCCCGAGGAGAGCACACTTTGCTTCGCAGCAGACTCTAGAACTAGATCGAGAGGGTTTACGTGTGGGTTACATACAAAAGTAGACTTGTATGTTTTCTGAGTCACACTTCGCTCTTGGGTCTCGGAGTTCGGAGGGAAACAAAGCCGCACCTTTTTCGGTATTCCCTGTTCTAAGCGGTGAAAAAATGAGAGTTTCTGGGATGTTCTATGTGTTTCCCACAGCGTCCTTTGCTCTCGTCCCGATTTGAGAGCCGCACTCGAATTATGTGACATGTGTCCTTGAGTACGGTTGACCTGCACCCTAAGATCAGGACGCCACTTGTTTCATTCGGGGGATCCCGTTTGATGAATCCGCCATCCGCTCCTTCGCTTGGAATCTCCGTTCTCATCGCGGATTCCAACCGCATGCAGGCGCAGTTACTCACCAGCGCCTTGCGCCGCCGCTCCGAATTCAAAATCTCCACCTGCCCTATCGACACCTCCTCTATTCTCAGGGCGGTGGCCTCAAATCCCGCGAAAGTCGTCGTGCTCTCGTTGAACCACTCCATCGATGTCGCAGGCCAAATGGCCGCGTTGCGTCAGGTTCATCTCTCCCAGCCCGCTGTCGCCAAAGTCTTGCTAGTCGAGTCGTACAACCGCGAGCTTGTGATCAACGCCTTCCGCTCCGGTGCTCGTGGAATATTCTGCATCGACAACACGCATTTCCGGATGCTATGCCGATGCATTCAGCAGGTCGCCGACGGCCAGGTCTGGGCCAATTCCGAACAGCTGCGCTTCCTGCTCGACTTGGTCGCTGAGGTCCCATCGCTGAGTGTGCTCAATTCGTGCGGCCAGAAACTTCTCACCCCGCGCGAGGAACAGGTGGTTGCGCTCGTCGCCGAAGGCCTCAGCAATCGCAACATCGCCCGGGAACTCGATCTCAGCGAGCACACGGTCAAGAAGTACCTCTTCCGAATCTTCGACAAGGTTGGCATTTCGACCCGGGTCGAACTGGTTCTCTATGCCGTCAACCATGGAGATCCGGGCCGCGCCGCATGGCTGGCGGGAATGAAGGCTGTTCCGGACAGCTGAAAACGGGTACTATCGTGGCTCATTCCGCCGGGCACGATCCGGCTAAGACGCGATGAGGGCGTCGAAAACAGCCGTTCCATTCGCAATCCATTTGAAAAGGCCACGCTGCGCCTGTATAAAGCTGGGGACGGATTTCCGTGCCTGACAACCTATCCAACCCCGGCCCCCGGCGGAGGCCTGCCATCGTTGCCGCCGGCCTGCTGCTCGTCGCCCTTGCACTCGTTGTTATTTATACAAGCCGGCGGGCGTTTCTCAGCCCGGTAGCTTTGGTGGTCGTCGCGGCCATCGGCGTGGCGGCGCTGCTTCTACAACTTCGCTTGCGGCCGGATGTTCCTTCGTCGCTCCAGGCGTCCTCGGCACGCGGACCGCTCTGGCTGAATTGGATTGGCGTGGCCTGCGCCGTGGCCGCAGTTTTTGCAGATGTCGTTCACCTGAACGCTGCAGTCATGTTGATCGCAGCACTGGCTGCTGTGGTGGCCTTTGCGGTTAGCGGCATTATCGTCCTCGCCGCCCTGCGCAAAGGCCGCACGTGAAGACCAGTTTGACCGTACGGCTTCCGTCAGACTCTGACGGGGCGCACATCCTCTTATGGTTTGAACTCCACCGCCACGGTTGTTTCTACTACAACGGGTTGGCCATTGACGCGATAAGGCTCGAAGCGCCACCAGCGCAGAGCGTCGATTGCGGCCTGCGCCAGCACGTCCGGCCCATTCAGTGCATGCACGTCGGCGACAGAGCCGTCGCTTCCCACAACGACATCGAGGACGATTACACCCTGTAAGTTCGCCGACCGTGCCGCAGCCGGATAATCGGGATCCACTCGGTGAATCACCAGCTTTTCCATGGCCTCTGCAGGGACGTGAATCTGAGGCTGCGCTACTGTTGCTGTTTCGCTGCGCAGACCCCGCTCCAGGTCACTCCACACGGAATTCCAGCGCCACCACAAAACCGCCAGCAGGATTGCAGCCGAACTCAGCAGGAAGATCCAGCCCCGGCGGCGCCGGGCTGTCATCGGCAGGGCGGCCGCGGACACTATTCTCTGTGAATCGGCCCACTCCGGCACTCCGCGCTCTGCACCTTTTCCTCCCGGCCGTGCAGGTTTCACGCGGACGATTTCTTCGGGTTGCGCCTTCGATTTGCTGACCCAATCGCGGATCGTGGCTTGCTGCTCGGCGGAGATCCCGACAAATTCCAGACCGCAGCGCAGCTTGTCCTGATTTCGCACCAGCGCGCGCGTGCGCAATGGATCTGCCTGAGGCAGCCGAATCTCCAGCCCCACGGCCTCACCCGGCAGCACTTCTCCCGCCAGCATCGCCGCCAACCCGCGCTCGCCAAGATTGAGCGACCGCCCCGGCAATGTGTCCGGAATGCCAGAACGCAACACGGTCACATCCAGCGGGGCCTGCACGCGGTAACGCGGCGCGCGACGTCGCGACGGTTTATCCCGGCTCCGTGTCCGCTTTCCTGCTGCCATTCAATGCCTCGACTGTTCTTGAATCAGCGCTCTTAAGTCGCCGAGTGCGGGGATTAGAATTCCTGGGACCTAAGACCTAACACCTTTAGGACTTTGGTCCGCCCGCAGCTCAACGATTTCACTTCCGCGCGCTACCAGGACCACGCTGGCCATCCCAATGAACAACCCGTGTTCCACGACACCCGGCATATCGCTAAGCCGCCGCGCCAATAGATCTGCGTCTGGAATTTGCCCAAACCGGCAATCCAAAATGTGATTGTTTTCGTCGGTCAAAAACGGACTGCCCTTCGCGTCCCGCCGCAATTGCACGTTTGCGCCCAGCGCCTCGATCTTTTTTGCAACCAGCGCCTGCGCGAACTTAATCACCTCCACCGGCAGCGGAAACCTTCCCAGCACCGGAACTCTTTTGCTCGCATCCGCCACAATCACCAATTGCCGGGTTGCCGACGCCACAATCTTTTCCCGCAGCAGCGCTCCGCCGCCGCCTTTAATCAACCGCAATTGCTCATCGACCTCGTCCGCACCATCGACGGTGACATCGATCTGCTGACATTCGTCGAGCGTGATGAGCGGAATGCCGAGACTCGACGCCATTTCCCGTGATCGGTCTGAAGTAGGGATGCCGCGAATCTTGAGTCCGTCCTTCACTCGCTCACCCAGCAACTGGATGAAGTACGCGGCCGTGGAGCCCGTTCCGAGGCCCACTACTTGACCATCTTTGATGAAGCGCAAGCTGGCCCGCGCCGCCGCTTCTTTTTCCTGATCGTTCGCCATATTGAAAAAATTGTTGATTTCTGATCGCTGATTGTTGATTGAACTTCAAGAACAATGCTCCGTAAATCAGCAATCAAAAATCAACGATCAGCAATCTGCCCTACCCGAAGCTCTTCTCCACGTAAATTAAATACCCTGCCAGCGCCAGCCCGAATAACACCGTGAGAATGGTCACCAAGTCGACAATGAATCCGGCCGGCTCAAACTTGCCTTCGTCCAGTTGCGCGCGAGTCTTTCGATAGCGCATCAGGCCGGCGCCGACCATCACTACTCCGGCGAGAATAGCGCTCATTCCCATCCACACCGAAAACCCAGTCGTTCTCGAGCTGCGGCCCTGAAACTCCGTCAGCTGCCGCATGGCAATGGCGAAACGGCCAATGGCAAATCCGAAGACCACGATCGCCACACTAGTCCGCACCCACGCCAAAAACGTCCGCTCATTGGCCAGATGATCGCGTGCTCGATTGGAATCTTCAACCACAGCGCCTCCGCTTGCCGGTCATCGCACGACCGCAGCATTATTCCACAGCCTTCGCCACCAACGCGCCAACACCTGCAATATTCTTGACCAAATCTGGCGGAATACCGTGCCGCTGTTGCAAATACTCAGGACTATTGTAGGAAATTCAAACCTTTCCGGCTTCGTCTTCCGCAACCAGCGCCTTCAGCGGGAGATCGATGGCCACCGAGGGCGCCGCAAGCATCACCGGCGTCCCACCCTTCGGACTGCCGAAGATCAACAACTTGGTTGGCCGCATCTTCATGCCAACCTTCTCAGCTTCGCCGCTGTGATCAACCAGTGCAAACACCTGCAGGCCACGCTCGGCGAGAAGCGCTTTTAGCCGTTCTACTGTTTCATCCACACTCCGTGCGCTCGCGACCTGTAAAAGACCGTTTGTTTGCATAACCTCACTTCTTCCGCTCAAACACTCTCAACAACGCTCCTAGCTCTTGTCATCCTGAGCGAAGCGAAGGACCTATGCAACAGCCCGCACCACTGCTCCTAGTGTTTTCAACACGCACAATCCGCGTCACTTCTTCCCCGCAATTGTGATCCCCAGAATCTCCTTCACAATCTTCGCCGCCACCGTGGCCGTCATGCCCGAAATGTCCTGCGCTGGATTGTACTCAACCACATCTGCCCCGACGATGGTCCCTTCAATTGCATGCAGATGAGCAATCGCTTCGCGCACCGTCATCCCGCCCGGCTCACGGTGTGAGATACCGGGCACGAATGCCGGGTCAAGCACGTCCATATCGAAGGAGACATAAACCGGCCCGTGAATCTTTAATCGGTCATAGGCGGGAAGCGCTCTCATTTCCACCACTTCAACGCCAAATCTCGCCGCCTGCTCGCGCTGGTGTCGGTTCATCGTGCGGATTCCCAACTGCACCAACCGATTCGCTAACCGCTCTTCCATGATGCGCGCGAACGGACAGGCGTGCGACACGCGGCTGCCTTCGAACTCATCATATAAATCTGGATGCGCGTCGAAATGAACGATTGTCAGATCAGAATAATAACGACCGAAGGCCTTTAGAATCGGATACGTAACCGAATGATCTCCGCCTAGCGAAACCAGAGCCTCATCCTTCGCCAGCAACTCTCCGACTGCGCGCTCAATCTCCGCAAAGTCTTCTTGGACTTTTTCTAGCGAATCGCTCAAGCGCAAGTCACCCGAGTCGGCAAATGCTCCCGTCGCTCCCAAATCAACGCCGAGTTCCGTCCAGTTGTTCGAGGCATCGCTTCGTAAAGCTTCGCGGATCTTCAACGGCGCCTTCGCCGCTCCTCGCAAATAAGAGGAGTTCACATCCAACGGGATTCCGAGAAGAGTCGGCACTGGGATGCTTGCAGTCTACATTTGTTCACAACTTCCGGCTCAGGCCTACGGAAAGAGCGGTAGGGACTTTGGCAAGCTGTGAAAATTTATTAACCTGAACTTTACACTTCTCAATTCTTGCTCAGGTTCCCACCGTAGATTTCATTTAAATCGGCTCCTGTCGTCCAAAAGTCTGTGGAATTTTTTTTATCTGTAATTCACCTTCGCGTCACAGTCCATTAACCGTGAGCCGACTACTTTGGCTTGTACCCTTCCGTACGTCAAGTTGCACGTCTCAGGAGAAAAATATGTCGTCGAGTTTCCTGGTAAAAGTCAGACAGCACTTAGTGGTTGGCACGAGCTTGTTCGCGCTGATTGCCAATCTCGGAGCGCCGGCCGTTGCGCAAACCCCAGCCAAGCAAATACCTACGGCGAGCCCGGTTAAACATGTGATCATCATCATCGGCGAGAACCGCACCTTCGATCACATTTTTGCGACCTTTAAACCGAAAACAGCAGGAGAAACCGTTTCGAACCTTTTCACGAAAGGCATCGTTAATCAGGACGGGACTCCCGGTCCGAACTATTCCCTGTCGTTGCAGTCCTCGGCTAGCAACACAGGGACCTACTCAATCGATCCGGGTGGGAAGACCTTGTACGGCAGTGTTCCACCTGTTGTCACCGGCGGCCCTGAACTCGCCTACGGTGAGCAATTGATCGACGCCGGCATCATCACGAAACCACAGCAAATTGAGCCGGGCTTCCTACCCAGTACCTATTATGATTTTCTGCTGACCGGAGGTACCGGACTCACCGATGCCTACACCGGCCCCGATACCCGCATTCCTAACGTGCTGAATCTTCCTGGCGGCTCGTTCCAAATCACACCCGGCGTTCCGTACGACGCATACGCAAACAGCCCCGTGCACCGTTTCTATCAAATGTGGCAGCAGGAGGATTGCAATGCCAGCCTAGCCACGGCCAGCAACCCCAGCGGATGCCTGCATGATCTGTTTCCGTGGGTCGAAGTTACGATCGGCGCGGGAGACAATGGTTTGCCGCAGCCCAATCCCTTCACTAATTACACCACCGGCGAAGGTTCGACCTCGATGGAGTTTTACAATGTCCACCAGGGCGACGCTCCTTACCTGAACTTCCTAGCCAACACCTACACCATGAGCGACAACTACCATCAAGCCGCGATGGGTGGCACTGGCCTCAATCACATCATGCTCGGATTCGCCGATGCCATCTGGTACAGCGACGGCAATGGAAACGCACTGGTGCCGCCGTCACAGCAAATCGAAGATCCCGACGCCCAGCAGGGAACGAATAACTGGTACGTGGAAGATGGCTACGGCGCCTTCAACTCCACCACGAGCACGCCCTATGGCGGAGGCAGTTACAGCGATTGCTCCGATACCACGCAGGCTGGCGTACCGGCAATCGTGAACTATCTAGGCGCTCTGGCCAAGCCCATCAACCCCAATTGCGATGCGGGTCACTACTACCTGCTGAACAATTACAACCCCGGCTACAACGCCGACGGAACGCTGGCCGTGAACGACAGCAACTCCTTCGCTTCCTTCACGATTCCGCCGACTTCGGTGCGGCACATCGGCGACGCGTTGATGGATGCCAACGTTTCCTTCAAGTATTACGGCGATGGATGGAACCTTTATCTTTCCGATCCCAACTTCAACAACCCGCTCGACGCCTATTGCAACATCTGCAACCCGTTCCAGTATGCCAGCGATATCATGACCAACGGGACTCTTCGCGAAGAGCATATTCAAGATCTCGCCAACTTCTACGAGGATGTCAGAGCCAACGAACTTCCGGCAGTTTCGATCATTAAGCCGAGTGGATTCGTGGATGGCCACCCGGCCTCTTCGAAACTCGACTTGTTTGAGGGCTTCGCGAAGCAGGTCATCACGGCAGTTCAACAGAATCCCACGGAGTGGGCCAGCACGGCCATCTTCGTGACCTTCGACGAAGGCGGCGGTTACTTCGACTCGGGCTACGTTCAGCCTCTGGACTTCTTCGGCGACGGCACTCGTATCCCGCTGATCATCGTGTCCCCCTTCACCACCGGCGGCCACGTTAACCACAGCTATGCCGATCACGTTTCGCTGACCAAGTTCATCGAACGCAACTGGGAACTGTCTCCGCTCACCACTCGCAGCCGAGACAACTTCCCTAACCCCACAGCGACCAAGAGCAATCCGTACGTGCCGACTAACAGCCCGGCTCTCGACGACTTGTTCGACGCCTTCAACTTCAAAGGTACCAAGTAGCCGAGCAAGTTAGCACGGTTGTTTGTAGGCCGAAGCGGATGCTGCGAAACTCGCGGTATCCGCTTCGGAGTTTTGCGAAATCTTTTCAAACTGAGCATTGCAAAGAAACGGATGGCTTAGTAGTATATGACCACTTTTTGAAGCCTTCCCCGGGCTTAACCCCAGTCGATCTCGCAGGAGTAAATCATGAGCTTCACTCGCTATTCGCTTCCGCTGTTCCTTGCCTTAACGAGTACTTACCTGGCAGCGGTCTCGAACCCGGTCCCTTTGCTTTATCAGCTAACTCCACCAAGTGGAGCGCCAGGACACGCGCAGTTCAATCTGCGGATACACGGGACCGGCTTCGTCCCGGGCGCGGTTGCTAAGTGGAATGGCACTCCGTTGACCACTCAGTTCGTCTCTCAGAGCATCGTCTCCGCCACCATTCCCGCGAGTGATCTGGCGAAGGCCGGAACGGCCACGGTGACGGTCGCGAATCCCGGCGGAATCGCTTCCAATGTCGTTTATTTTCCCATCCGTCGCAGTTCTTCGACAATTGCTCTCGCCGCAAGCTCGGCCAATATTGAGTATGGCGGGCCGGCGGTAGGGGATTTCAACAATGACAGCATTCCGGACATTTCGGTGTATGGCCAAAGCAGCACCGGAAATCTCTACCTATACACCTACTTCGGCAACGGACACGGAGATTTCAAGAAAGTTCCCGGACTGCTGTTCAGACAGGAGACCACCTTACTCTGTGGCCCGAACATTGCCGCTGACTTCAATAACGATGGCAATCTGGATGTTGCCGTATGTAGCTTCGATGGCGACGGCAACGACCCCGCGATCTATGGGATATTTTTGGGTGATGGGCACGGCGGTTTTACCGCCGCCGCAAGGAGCGGTTCCCTCCAAGGCGTTGGAGCGGTCGCGGATATGAACCACGACGGCATCCTGGACTTTGTGACGATATCGGCATCCGGCGGCGGGCCGCCCAACCTCACCGTCTTTTTGGGTAATGGCGACGGCACTTTCATTGATGGTGGGCCGGACGTTGACGTGTATGCCGGGGGAACGCCGATTGTAGGCGATTTCAACGGTGACGGAAATCTAGACATTGCGATTCCCTCCGTGAGCTATGTGGCAGTCTTTTTATCGAACGGCGACGGAACCTTCGGGCCAGAAGTCGATTACCCCACTTCGGGCGGTTCAAACTACGGTGGTAGCGCCGCTGCTGCCGTCGACGTAAACGAAGATGGCAAACTCGATATCGTTACCAATGGCGTTTCGGTGCTGCTCGGCAACGGCGATGGAACCTTTACGCAAACTTTCGCTGTGCCCGTGGATAGCCGCTCAACTGGAGAACTCAGAGTCGGGGACTTCAATGGCGATGGCAAACTCGACTTGGCAACTCCTGCCATTAACTTCAACTCCTTCGAAACAACGGTTGATGTTCTATTGGGGAACGGCGATGGAACCTTCCAAAACCCCCTCGCCTTCAACTTGTCCAATCAGATCGGTGGCTACGCGCCCTTGGGCATGGCTGATTTCAACAACGACGGCGGGCTGGATTTCGTGGTGGGAGGAGCGGCTTCGGGAACCATCGTGATGCTTCAGGCTCCGACGAAATAAGTAGAGTCTTAGGTAAGTCAACCATCAAGCGTGTCAAAGGTGGATATGCGGAAACGTCCAGGCTATCCGCCTTTGCCCTTTTGTGCCTCGAATCCCTCCACTCCTGTGGCGCATCCGTTATTCTAGTAAAGAACTCAAATGGCTACTCTGAAATCAAAGACTTCTAACGGCGGTACGGCCACTGCCGTTGCCGAAACCTCATCCAATCATGCGAATAACGCCGAGCGCGAGGCCGTATTCAATGCGTTTCGCCAGTGGGGATACCTCGAAGGCGATCTCGATCCTCTCGGCTTTCTTCGGCCGCGCCCCACGCCTGAACTGCAGATCAACAGCCCTTACACAGCTGAAGCCCGCGCCATTTACTCCTCGACCATCGGAGTGGAGATAAACCATATCTACTCTCCCGAACGCCGCCGTTGGATCTACGAGCAGATGGAATCTCCATCCCAGGGTTTCGAGGTCACCGAAAAAGACCAGGCTCGCATTCTCGACCTGCTCATCCGCGCCGACATCTTCGAGCAAGTTATGCAGCAGCGCTACCTTGGCAGCAAGCGCTTTTCGCTCGAAGGCGTGACCGCGCTGATCCCGCTGGTCGATGGACTCCTCGATACCGGCGGCCGCCTCGGCGCTGCCGAACTTGTGATGGGCATGAGCCATCGCGGCCGCCTCAACGTGATGGCGCATGTCGCCCGGCGCCCGCACGAAGAAATCTTTGCCGGCTTTGAAGATGTCGATCCACGCAGCGTTCTCGGCTCCGGCGATGTGAAGTACCACATGGGCGCGACGGGTGAATACGTCACACGCAGCGGCAACAAAGTTCATATCCATTTGGTTTCAAATCCCAGCCACCTCGAAGCCGTTGACCCCGTCACGGTCGGCCGCACGCGCGCCAAGCAAGACCGCACCGGTGACGGAGGCCGCGAAAAATTTCTTCCGCTGCTGGTCCACGGCGATGCGGCATTCGCTGGACAGGGAATCCTCGCCGAAACCATGAACTACGCTGACCTTCCCAGCTACACCGTTGGCGGCACGGTTCACGTGGTGGTCAATAATCTGCTCGGATTCACCACCAGCTACGTGGAAGAACACTCCACCCGCTTCGCCGCTTGCATCGCACGCCGCCAGTCGATTCCCATCTTCCACGTCAACGGCGAAGATGTAGATGCAGTGGTCCGCGTCGCCCGCATCGCCACCGAATACCGCTACCGCTTCGGCACCGACGTCGTCATCGACCTGATCGGCTACCGCCGCCACGGCCACAGCGAAGTCGATGACCCTACGATCACTCAGCCGCTGCTCTACAAGAAGATCAAAGAACATCCGCAGCTGTGGGAAATCTACGCCGATGACATCGGCGCAACGGACGCGCCAGCGCAAGCAACCGCCATCAAAGCCGAGTTCGAAGCCGCTCAGAAAAAAGCTGGCTCCATCACGCAGAAGCCGCTGATGCGCGACCTTCCCAAGTACTGGGATAAGTATTACGGTGGCCGCCACAAACCGGAATTCGAAGTGGAAACCGGACTCGCGGAAGAAGAATTATCCGAGCTGACGACAAAGCTCACCACTTATCCCGACGGCTTTCACATTCATCCGAAAGTAAAGAAGCTGCTTGAACAACGCGCGGAGATGGGCACTGGCAAACGCCCCGTCGATTACGGCATGGCTGAGGCTCTCGCGTTCGCCAGCCTGGCGAAAGCTGGGATTCCAGTCCGCTTGTCCGGACAGGACTCCCGCCGCGGCACCTTCAACCAGCGGCACTCCGTTTTGATTGATATCGAAAACGAGAACGAATACGTCCCGCTGGAAAACATTGCACCTGGCCAGGCCCGCTGCGGAATTCACAACTCAACTCTCTCTGAACAAGGTGTCCTCGGCTTCGAATACGGCTACAGCCGCGATTATCCCGAAGCGCTCGTCCTCTGGGAAGCGCAGTTCGGCGATTTCGTAAATGTTGCGCAGGCCATCATCGATCAATTCATCTCCGCCGGCGAGGCCAAGTGGAATCTGCTCTCCGGCCTCGTGATGCTGCTGCCTCACGGCTACGAAGGCCAGGGGCCGGAGCACTCCAGCGCCCGCATCGAGCGCTTCATTCAGCTCGCGGCCAAGGACAACATCCAGATCACACAGCCCTCGAACGCCGCACAATATTTTCATTTGCTGCGGCGACAAGCCCTGCGCCACTGGCGTAAACCGCTGGTGGTCTTCACTCCGAAGAGCATGTTGCGGCATGCTGACGCTTCTTCGCCCATTGCAGACTTCACTCGCGCTAATTTTCAGAACGTGATTCCCGACACCGAAGTCGGAGAAGCCGATCGCATTCTCGTCTGCACCGGCAAGATCGGCCACGAACTCCAGGCCGAACGCAAGAAGAGAAAAGACACTTCGACTGCTGTTGTCTTTCTGGAACAGCTCTATCCCTTTCCCGAGAAAGAACTAGCCGCCGAATTCGCCCGCCACGGCGACTCGGGTGACATCGTTTGGGTCCAGGAAGAACCCGCCAACATGGGAGCGTTATTCAACATGCTTCCCCGCCTGCAGCGAATAGCGGGCGAGCGGCACGTGATGTCGGTAAAGCGCAGCTCCAGCGCCAGCCCGGCCACGGGCAGCGCCAAAGCGCACGAAGTGGAACAGAAAACGCTGCTGACACTGGCCTTCACCACGAAGGGATAAAAGAGTTTTGTCATTCCGAACCGCTTCAGTGGTGAGAGCCTGCCCTGAGCCTGTCGAAGGGAATCCGCTGTCCGCCGGCGTCACTACAACTCATGTAGGGACGGCCGCCCTCGGCCGTCCAGCGAGCGAAGCGAGCTGGCCTGTAGTCTACCGGAAATGGTTGCGCTAAAAATGCTGCAAATGACTATAATGACTATGATAGTCATTGGGAGTTGAAAGGGGGTCTACAGTGAGCGCACAAACCTGGACTGTGGCCCAAGCCAAAGCAAAATTCAGTGAAGTTATCGACCGCGCCATGTCGGAAGGCCCGCAGACGGTAACGCGGAAAGGCCGCACCGCGGTTGTTGTCGTCGACGCGGAAGAGTGGAATCGTAAAACCAAGCGGGTTGGCACGCTCGCCGACTTCTTTGCCTCCTCCCCGCTGCGGGGATCAGGTTTGAAGCTGCAACGACCAAAAGGGCGCTTGCGAAAGATCGACCTGTGAGTTTCCTTCTCGATACAAATGTGGTCTCCGAGTGGCTCAAGCCCAGGCCGAACGCCGGCCTCCTGCGGTGGACCGATTCAGCTGACGAAGACCGCATCTTTCTGAGCGTAATCTCGCTGGCCGAGCTACGCTACGGAATTGAGCGTATGGCCAGCGGAAAACGCCAACGGCGACTGGAAGATTGGCTGCGCCACGAGTTGCCCATTCGGTTTGAGGGCAGAATCTTGCCTGTCGATGTAACGGTTGCCGATGCGTGCGGAAGAATTGTTCGCCGTTCCGAACTCCTTGGACGTTCCATAGAAGCGATGGACGCCTTTCTGGCGGCAACCGCGGAAGTTCATCAGCTCACCCTAGTGACGCGGAACATTTCAGATTTTGTCGTTTTGAAGACGGTTCTCAATCCCTGGACTGAGAACTAGACGTTCGGTCTTTCTGTTACCGCCGTTCCGCCACTCCCCGGCAACGCCGCCTTCGCTCCACCAGCATTCTCACCCGCGAACAACGCCTCCAAGCTCTTATACGCATAAATCGTCGGCGCATGATTCTGCATCAACCCACCGGTATCCGCTGTCGGTCCGTAATTGCTGTGCACCTCGCGTCCCAGTATGCGCAGCATGGCCATCAACTGCCCCCGATGATGCGACGTATGCGCGATCCGCCGCGTCATTACCCAAGCCCGCAACCGCTGCACATCGAAAAACTTGGTATTCGCCTCCCACCACGCGTCATTTTTCTCCCGCAACACTGCCAGCCGTTTCCCGCTGTCCTCGGCATAGCGCTTCATGAACTCCATCCGCACCTCCTGCTGCGGCAGCGGAGGCGCGCCTACATCGATCCCCAGCATGTCGCGGAACCACAAATCTTCGCTCACGCACTGATGCACCATCTGCTCATGCACGCTACGCCCGCGCGGATCGTCCTTCCGCGGGCGTACAGGAAGATCCTCATCCCGGAACTCGCTCCACACGCTGACAACTTTCACCCGCTCGGTGGCATACGTCTCGACCAAAAATGCGTATCTCATAGCCGCAAATGTTACCCTAATTCTCCCAATTCAACTCATGCCCCGCCGGCCCCAACCCCTCCGCATCGCCATCGACACCGGTGGCACCTTCACCGACTGTGTCTGGAAAGACAACGCCGGCCACCTCCGAATGTCAAAAGTCTTCTCTACGCCCGCCGACCCCTCCCAAGCCATCGTCGAAGCCCTAAGAAAGATCAATCATCCGGGCGAAGTGATCCTGCTCCACGGCACCACGGTCGGCACCAACACGCTGCTTGAGCGCAAAGGCGCACGCACCGCTCTGGTCACCACCGCCGGATTCGAAGACGCCATCGAGATCGGGCGCCAGGCCCGCGCCAAACTCTACGATTTCTTCTTCGACCGAATTGAGCCGCTCGTCCCCGCCGATCTCCGCTTCGGGATCGAAGAACGCACCGCCAGTGACGGCGAAATTCTGACCGCGCCTTCCCAAGAAGATTTGAAATCGCTAGTGACCCAAGTTGTAAGGAAGCAACCGGAATCGATCGCGATTTCACTGCTCTTTTCTTTTGCGAATCAGAAGAACGAATTAGCGGTGGCTGATGCCCTGAAGACTCTCGGCGTTCCACTCTCGATCTCGCACCAAATTCTTCCTGAATTCCGCGAGTACGAACGCACGTCAACCGTGGTGATCAATGCCTACCTCCAACCGGTCATGCAGCGCTATCTGGAAAATCTGCAGCGGCGGGCGGAGTCATTTCGTTTAGCACGGGCAGCGAAAGACCGTGTAGAGCGGCGCTTCAGCGCCGCGAAAGTCGCCCAGAAAAATATTCGGGCTTTAGCCCCTGCGGCACGCATTTTCGTCATGCAATCCAGCGGCGGCATCACCGCTCTTGCCTCGGCCGCCCGCGAACCCGTCCGCACCGTTCTCTCCGGCCCCGCCGGAGGCGTGGTCGGTGCCGCCGCCAGCGCCCGAGCCAGCGGCTTCCCTCACATCATCGCTTTCGATATGGGAGGCACGTCCACCGACGTCTCTCTCGTCGAAGGAACGCCAACGATCGCCAACGACGAGCAAATTGCTGGCCTGCCAGTAAGCGTCCCCAGGCTTGACATCCACACCGTCGGCGCAGGCGGAGGCTCACTCGCCCGCTTCGACGCCGCCGGCGTTCTCCGCGTCGGTCCAGAATCTGCCGGTGCTGATCCCGGCCCCGTCTGTTACGGTCGCGGCACTCAACCCACCGTCACCGACGCCAACCTCTTACTAGGCCGCTTGCAGCCCGCCCGCTTCCTCGGTGGGGATTTCCCTCTCGATCTCGAGCGCACGCGGCGCGTAACCGCAGAATGGTTGAAGCGGTCGGGAACTTCGCTCACGCTGGAGCGCTTCGCCGCCGGAGTTATTCGCGTGGTCAACGCAACAATGGAGAAAGCCATTCGAGTGGTCTCCATCGAACGCGGCCGCGATCCCCGCGACTTCGCCCTCGTCGCCTTCGGTGGCGCCGGAGGTCTTCACGCCTGCGCTCTGGCCGAAGCTCTTAGCATCCCGCACGTGATCGTCCCTGCGCTGCCGGGTGCGCTTTCCGCCCTCGGCATTCTGGTCAGCGACGTCGTCAAAGATTACTCCCGCACGGTTTTGTGGCACGTCGCAGGCAAACTTCCGCATGCGCGTCTCGCCCAGGAATTCGCCACCCTGCAAGAACAAGCCACGAAAGATTTTCACGAAGAAGCCTGGCAGGGAAGAGTGCAGCATCGGCGCAGCGTCGATATCCGCTACCACGGCCAGGGATACGAACTGAACCTTCCATTCACTGAGAATCTTCTAGCGGACTTCCACGAAGAACACCGTCGCCGCTACGGCTACGCCCACCCCACGCGCGAAGTAGAGCTAGTAACCCTCCGCCTCCGCGCTGTGGTGAAGTCGCCGCCCCTGGAAGCGACTGCAGCACATGTAAGAAAGATGGCCGGCGTCGGCACGGCCCATGTGGGGACTGGCGCTCTTGCCCGTCCAGGCCGAGCGAAGCTCGGCTCGCCCTCCATGCTCAAAGCCCCGGTCGTAATCGACGGCAAGAAACGCGCGACCGCAATTTACTCCCGCGAAGCTCTGCAGCCCGGCAAGAAATATCAAGGCCCCGCCATCATCACCGAATACAGCGCCACCACAGTGATCCCGCCCCGAAAACGCTTCCACCTCGACCCTGCGTCCAACCTGATTGTTACAATCCGATAAAAATCCAGCCTTCTACCCCGGTGCCAGCCACTCGGCGCTAGGTACTCACAACTCCCTTCGCTACAATAAAACCGTGAAACCAAGCATCTTCGTCGTCGAAGACGATCCCGATATTTCCCGCCTCGTTCGCCACCATCTCGAGAACGATGGCTTTGCGGTGCGCGTCTACCCTACCGGCTCCAATGTAATTTCGGACGCGGAGCGCCAGCGGCCCGCACTTTTCGTGCTCGACATCATGGTCCCAGGCAAGGACGGTCTCGAACTCTGCCGAACCGTGCGCCAAACTATCGGCCTCGCTTCTGTGCCAGTGATTTTTCTTACCGCCAAGAGCAGCGAAGCTGATCGCGTTCTCGGCCTTGAGATCGGAGCCGATGACTATATCGCCAAACCGTTCAGCCCACGCGAGCTAGTGGCCCGCGTCAAGGCCGTGCTGCGCCGCTTTGAACGCCCGCTGCCGCCCAGCCCGCTGAAAGTTGGCGACATCGAAATCGATCCCTCGGCGATGACCCTGACCGTCCGCGGGCAAACCGTTCCCACCACCGCCACGGAGTTTCGCCTGCTTGATTATTTCGCGCGCCACTTGGGCCGCGTTTTTTCCCGCGATCATCTGCTCGATTCCGTTTGGCGCGACACGTCTTACGTCACGCCACGCTCGGTCGATGTCTACGTGCGCCGCATCCGTGAGAAAATCGAGCCGGACCCGGAAAATCCCCGCTATCTAAAAACCGTGCGGGGCGCGGGCTACCGGTTCGAGGCTCCGAAGTGAGAAGCGGGATTTTCCTCAAGTTGATGGCCAGCTTTCTGGTTGTCATCCTCGCTGCCGCCGTCTTGTTCGACCTTACCCTCGGCGGCGCCTGGGAGTCATCACTTCGCAGTGAGATCGAGCGCAATCTCGTCCAAAAGACTCAGCTTTTAGCCCACCGCGTCGAAACCGACCGGAGTGGTCGCTCTCTTGCCGACATCGCCTCGCAAGAAGGACAAGCCGCAGGCGCTCGCGTCACCATCATCGATTCTGCCGGCAAGGTTCTGGCTGACTCCGAGTCCAGCCCTCCTGCCGTCGAAAACGTGATGGCGCGCAAGGAGTTCGTTGCTGCGCTCTCCGGCGAGGTCGGCATGGACCATCGCCGTAGCGCCACGATTGGCATTCCGTTTCTTTATGTGGCGGTTCCGGTTTCCGGCGGCGCCGTTCGCCTCGCGTATCCGCTCTCGGATGTTGAAGCTGTTTCCGCGCAGGTGCGCCATCGCTTAGAGTGGGCTTCGGCCGCGGCCTTTGGGTTTGCGCTGATCGTGGCAGCTGTGGCCGCCATCTGGAGCGCCCGCCGCCTTGAGCGTATCGTCGACGTCGCGGGTCGCATTGCCGAGGGCGACCTCCAAGCTCGCATCCTCGAAACTTCCCCCGACGAGATCGGACGCGTCGCCGGCGCTATCGACAAAACCGCCCGCCGTGTCGAGCAAAGTTTCGCCGCTGTCCAATCCAGCCAGCGCCAGTTGGAAACCCTGCTCAACAGCATGCAGGACGCCGTCATCGCCGTCAGCGCCGATGGTCTCGTGCAATGGGCCAATCAACCCATGGACCGCCTTGTGCCGCAGGGTACACGCCTGCACCAGCCGGTCGTCGAAACCATCCGTGACCCGGACTTTCTCGCCAGCGTGAAGGAGGCCATCGCCACTCACGAAGTAAAAACTGCCCGCGCCACTTCCATCGTTCCCGGCCGCGCCTTCGACGTAACCGCCGCCCCTCTGCCGGATGGAGGCGCTGTGGCTGTGCTTCGCGACCTCACTGAGACCGAGCGCGTCGAGAAAACCCGTCGCGATTTTATTGCGAACGTCTCTCACGAACTGCGCACGCCGCTTACCTCGATTCAAGGTTATGCGGAAACTCTGCTCGACAGCACTCCCGAAAACGGCGCACCCAATCGTGAGTTTCTCGAAATCATTCGCAAGAATTCCGCCCGCATGTCCCGCCTCACCGAGGACCTGCTGACGCTGGCTCGCGTCGAATCCGGCGAGACCCGCTTCGAAGCCGAACCCGTCCCACCCGCCGAACTTCTTCACGACGCGGAAGAGAGCTTCCGCGAAATCGCCCGCGGACATGGCGTCGATCTTCAGATACAAGATTTGCAGACTGAGGACTCCCGCAAACCCGGTTCTTCTGCATCGGATACCGGAATCCAAAATCTCCCCCAGGTTCTCGCCGACCGCGAGGCCATCCACCAGGTCTTCTCGAACTTGATCGACAACGCTCTGAAATACGGATCGAAATACGGCGCGGCCGGTGGACGAATCGTGCTTGGCGCACGCCCGACTCCCCACGCAGTGGAGTTTTTCGTACGAGATTTCGGCGCCGGCATCGCGTCCGAACACCTCCCGCGGCTATTTGAGCGTTTCTATCGTGTCGACAAAGCCCGCTCCCGCGAATCCGGAGGAACCGGCCTCGGCCTCGCCATCGCCAAACACATCATGCTGGCCCATGGCGGCTCGATTCGCGCCGAAAGCGAACTAGCCCACGGCTCCACGTTTCTTTTCACGCTACCTACAGCCTAAGCGACTCATGTGGCGACGGTCGCCTTCGACCGTCCAAGCCTGGGCGAAGCCCGGCGCCCCTAAACACGATTGGCCAGCACCAAAAGTGAGCACTCCCATTGTTACAGCCCCGGTGTAAGATTCCTGTAGAGCGTTACCTCCGGAGATTTCATGAAACGAATCGCCGCCATTCTGTTGCTGCTCGCTTCTACCGCCGTACTCACGATACCGGTCTATGCGCAGCCCGAAAACCGCGCCATCGGAGAAAATCAGTCTGAGGCCAAGAGGGCGGCCAAGCAGCAGCAAAAGGCGAATAAGAAGCTGGCCAAGAAACAGCGCAAGGCGATGAAGAACTACCAGAAAGCGCAGCGGAAGAGCGCGAAGCAGCCGAAACGGCGCACCAAATAGCTTCAGCCCACCTCACCTCTGTCGCGAAAAATGACCAAAAATTCACATCTTCTTAACCCATTCCCAAGAAAGAAAATCTATCCTTAGCCGTTGACCATCTAGTTATGGGTACGGCAAAATCAGAGCTACCAGGGCCGCGCGCTCCCAGTCCGCGCCAGAGGACCACCCTCATGAGTACAGCCCGCGTCGAGACCGTCCCTCCCGAACCAGCCCATCATCACATCGTCCGCCGCACCGTTGAAGCTTGTCGCCTCGCCACCGAAGCTGCCGGAGCTGCTGCCGAAGGCATCGCCACCGGCTCGAATTCTCTCCTTGATTCCCTGCGCCAGCGCGAGCGCGATCTCGACACGCTCGACATGGAAATCGATACCGCCGTCACCAACGCCATTACCGAGGTCGAGCCCTCCGAAGCTCGCGAACTGCTCGCCTGCATGAAGTTCATGATCAGCCTGGAGCGCATTGGCGATCTGTTGCTCAGCTTCGCCAACAGCGCGCAAGCCGCCGCGGGACGAATCGATTCCGAGGACACGCGCGACCTCACCCACATGGCCACCATCCTCGAAAAAATGCTCACGGATGTTGGCCACGCGTTCTCAACCCGCGATGTCGGCAAAGCGGTCGAAGTTCTCCGCTCCGACTCGGAAATGGACCGCCTTCGCAATCTCATCTTCCTGCGCCACATCGAGAATCCCGAAAATATCGCCCGCCAGGCCAGCCTCCAAGTCATCTTCATGACTCAATCTCTCGAGCGCGCCGGCGATCACGCCAAGAATCTCGCCGAAGAAGTCTGCCACGTCGTCAGCGGACGCACCGTCCGCCACGTCCTCATGGCCTACGACAAGCCTGTCGAACAAATGTTCATCGACTACCTTCGCCGCCGCGAACAGCGGTAATCACAGCGCCGACTATCGAAACGACAACTCCCCGCAACTCGTGCCGATTTGCTGACCGTCGATGGTTGCGCGAATCCCAGTCTAAGACTCGTGCGCGGATCTACGCGTAAACAGTCCCCAGCACAAGCGGGGAGCAATGGCGTAGTTTATTTGCACGAGCACGATCGCGGCGATGCTGTAATAGGTGTTGAAGAAGCAGAGAGCGGCGCCCACAGCATAAAGGGATTGAGCGATCAGGATGCGGCGGATTATGGCGGGGTGAACTTCAGGGGGAAGGTCATCGACGAGGAGATGAGATCGAGTGGCATAGCTCCAGCTCCAAAGCAAAGTGAGGCCGAGGAGGAGAATATTACTCCAGTAGACTAGAAGCGCGGTGCGATAGTGAATGAACTCTGCTAGCAGCGCAGTCGAAAATGGGGTGACCGACACACAGCAGAGAAACGCAATATGGATCCAGACGAGATTGCGGTCGGAGCGGGCGAAGTAGTTGAGCTGAGTTTGCTGCCCGACCCAGAAAATGCCGTTGGTCATGATGCTCATGAGAAAGACGACGAGGCGCGGAGAAAGGGCGATGAGGACACGGCGAAGGTCGTGCTCGGAGTGAATGGCTTCCGCCGCTGGCACGCGAAGGTCGAGGACAAGCAGGGTCATCGCCACGGAGAAGATGCCGTCGCTGAGGGCTGCGAGGCGGTCCACGTTTTGACCTGCAACACGATTGTAGAGCGAATGCATCCAAAGGAGTTTAGCATCGTAGTTTCCGCCAAGGCTTGGGGCCTGGGTGCTTAACACGGCGGGTCACGGGGGATAATTTTGAATACATGCAAAGGGCGCGTTGAGGCGACATTGGTGCGCGGAGTTGCATTTGTGTGCGCGCTGGTTGTAATGGGCGGGATGTGGGCTCGTGGGCAGGCGCCGCCGGACAATCCTCCCTCTTCGGAATCAACCGGGCAAGGGCAGGGCAAAGAGGTTCCGAATGCACCTGATGCTCAGAATACTGGTACTCAGAATCCAAGCGCGGAGACTCCAAAAGAAGAAAAGCAGCCCGATACGACTCCGAGTGCGAATCCCGTGCACGCGGTCGAGGACAAGACGAAGCAGGCCGTTGGCATGACGAAGGATGCGGCAACGGCGGGGCTGTTGAAGGCGCGGGACTGGGAGTCGGGATGGATCACAGGAGTGTATGTAGGCAAGAACCGGAAGCTGGTTACGCTGACGGGGCAGGAGCGGACGGAATATTACTTGCGGCAGACTCTGACGACTCCTGAGGCTTATATGAAGAGGATGTTCGCCGCGGGGATTGATCAGGCGAGCGGGTCGCCGCGGCAGTGGGACGACGGCTGGGGAGGCTACGCCGAGCGGTTTGCGTCGCGCGAGGGGCAATTTCTCACGGCGAATAGTTTGGCGGCGCTGGGGAATGCGCAGTTGGGTTACGAAGTCCGCTATGACAAGTGCAAGTGCAGCGGCGCGTGGCCACGGACGCGGCACGCGATTATGCGGAATTTTCTGACTTATGATCGCAGTGAGGAGAATTTGCGTCCGCAGTGGGCATTGTACGGTGGCGCGTTTGGTGGAGGCGTGGTGGCAACAACCTGGAAGCCGGGCTCGCAGAGTTATTGGAAGAACGGCGTGTGGGGCATGGTGGGGCAGGCCGGCTATGGAGCGCTGCTGAATTTCTTCACCGAGTTTTCGCGAGAGATTAACCGAAAGCAGGGAGTAGGGAGGTAACGCGAGGCTTTCGCCGCGATCATTGCCGCCTACGGTCGCTCGCTTTCACGTGGAGCAGCTTATGCAGAAAAACAAAAGCCCCGGTCATCAGCCGGGGCTTGAAACTTGATACTGAACGCAGTCCGCCAAACATCCCTATGATAGCTCGGCCACGAACTTTGTCAAGCTCGTCTTGTAAGTCGAGCGATCCCACGAGGAGGGTGAGGGAGTCGAACCCTAGTGGCTGATGAAACCACTCGACAGTTTGGCGAACTGCGTCCAGTACCCACTGGCAACACCCTCCTAGACGCTTGTCCGCCACGGAGAGATTGTAGCTTGCGGTCTGCCGGATTGAGTTCATACGCCTGGAAGAATTTAGGAACATTCCCGAGTTGGGAGAAGGAAGCGGGCGCAGGCGGGGCTATGGATCGCCGGTAAATTTGACTAAAGAGCTTTCCAGGACATTGACCGAGAGCGGGCAGTAATTTTCGAGCAGCAGACCCGCCGCTCAACATCTGTAAAAGAGTTTAATCACCAACTCTCCAAAATCTTAGCATTTAACTCCAAGAAACTTGTTGCCTTCTCGCGATCATTGGATAGCGTCGAAGGAAAAAATACGAGAATTGTTCGTACGAACCTTCGCGACGAAATACTTAAACTGAAGCAAGAGCCAGGCAAAGATATTTTAATCGGTGGTGTAAGTATCCCTTCACAACTTATAGAGCTGGGCCTGGTGGATGAATATCGTTTTGTCGTTGGGCCAATCGTTGCTGGGGAAGGGAGACGGTTGTTAGAAGGTGTCAACCTGCTGGAGAAATGCCAATTAAAACTTGTTGAGTCAAAGACTTTTAAATCAGGATGTATTGCGCTTCGTTACCTGAAACAGTGACGGAAAAATCTGCAACTTCACCGTGGAAGGAAACTCAATCATGAGAAAAATTATTGTGCTTGAATTTATCTCCCTTGATGGTGTCATACAAGGTCCAGGCGGGCCAGAGGAAGATACCAGTGGGCCGCCGGCTTGGATAAGGGCGCAATGATGCCCCTCGTGCCGATTATCGCTTAGGGCGCGTAAAGCTCGGCGCTGCTGAGAACTTTGCCGCGGGAATCACCCCCGGCGACCAACACCTTGCCGCTCGGAAGTAGCGTCGACGTGTGGTTCACACGCGCATGGTTCATGAAGCCGGTCTCAGACCATGAGTTGGTCGAAGCTGTGTAGAGAAAGCACGCAGTGCTGGGCACGTGCCCGCAGCCACTGTAGCTGCACACCGTTCCGCTCGCCAGTACGTTTCCGGTGCTGAGCAGGGTCGCGCGGAATGGATTTTCCGCGGCCTTTGGAAGAGCGTCAGTGTCGGCCCAGGCGGCCGAGGTTGGATTGTAGAACTCAGCTGCATTGGCGATCAACACGTCGTTGTTCATAAGCAGAACAGCAGCAGGGCTGAAGATGCCCTTTGCCATGCTGCCAGTAACGGTCCAGAGCGCCGTGGAGGGGTTATAAAGTTCGGCGCTGGTTGGAATTGTTTCGCTTCCATTGGTGAAATTGTAGCCGCCTGCGAGCAGCACCTGACCGTTTGCGAGCAAGGTTGCCGCACCGTTGGCGCGGGCAAAATTTAAGCTGCCGGTGGTGTGCCACGTGCCCGTGGAAGGGTTGTACAGTTCAGCGGTGGCTAGAGTCTCCGATCCGTCCGGGTCTCCCCCTCCAGCAGCCAGAACCTCACCTGTTTGGAGCAGGGCGGCACTGTGAGAGCACCGGGGTTGAGTCATGCTGCCGGTGGTGTGCCACGTGTCCGTGGATGGGTTATACAGTTCAGCGGCAGACAAACAGCCCGTCCCGCCCTCCCCGCCGGCCACCAACACGTCGCCATTCGGAAGCAGGGTGGCACTGAAGTCATAGCGGCCCTGGGACATACTGCCCGTTGGGGTCCACTTGCCCGTAGTAGGGTTATACAGCTCGGCGCTGGAGAGTTGATTGCCATGAATATCTACTCCTCCAGCTACCAGCACTTGTCCGCTTTGCAGTAGCGTGGCGGTGTGATCGTACCGTGCAGTGTTCAAGCTGCCGGTTAGCGCAAAGGTTCCTGAAGATGCAGCATGGGCTTGGATACCAGGGTAGGTGAGAAGCCCAGTAATAAGTAAGGCGGACAGTAAAACCGTGCAAGAGTGATTTAGCGTTTTTGTGCGTATCCTATTTCTGTAAATGGATCGTCGACTGGTAACTAAGCTGGAATCGGTCTCTGAATTCTGCATGGTGTTCTGGCTCCTTTCCGTAGAGTGAAGCTCTTGATGGTGGAAACTGATCGTGCTTGTTGCTCTCGTGGAGAGTGCTCCTGAGATGCAGCCAGGACGTACGCTGAGTTGTCAAAAGTTTGTCAACGGATCGACTGCATGTTCAGCATTTCGCGCAGGCTAGGGTGCGAGACAGCATAGGAAGGAACCCGAAGGACGTGGCACCCACTGTGTGGCGATGTCAGCGAAATCAAAAGGCCGGACCACCCGCCAGGAGACCCGCCGCTGAACATCTGTGAAAGAGTTCAAACACCAATTCTCGAAAATCTTGTCAATACCCAGAAATTACACGATTGAGGTTAACTGCAACAAAACGCGTCGAATATAAAGTTCGAAGCTATGTCGCTTTTGCCCCCTGCGGTTTGCTATAATAAGAACATAGGGTAAAACTTATAGCAAAATAAGGCGCGGCCTCAGGTCGCGCCTTTTCTTTTGCCCGAGAAATTGCTCATCCGCAAAAGTGGCCTACCCATCGCAACGGCCAGCGAAAAAAGAAAATCGCCGCGGTCCGAGACCGGCGACGTGCCCAGACAACTACGAGCAACGAAATACAGGTCACTACGCAGCTTCAGGAGACACATGCATTTTTGGCAGTGCTTCACCACCCGCAAACAACAGGGCGAGTGGGTCGAGTTGCAGTTCATGGCGCAGGCTGCGAGCCGCCGCTTCGCCGTCTGCAAGCCCTGGGCGGACATGGGCCCCTATGACGTCGGCATCGAATATGGCGAGAATTTCCTTCGCGTGCAGGTCAAAGGCACAACTCAGCGGGTGGGCGGAGGATATCGCTGCCAAATGCGGCCGATGCACCGAAAACGGCACCCCTACTCCACGAACCAGATCGACCTGTTCGCCGCCTATGCGATCCCGGCAAATGCGTGGTATCTAATCCCAGCCACTGTAATCTTGGCATCCGGCTGCGCCAGAGACATCATGATCTGCCCCATCGCAACGCCCAAGAAAAAAGCCAGCTACCGCTTCGAATGCTACCGCGAAGCCTGGACTCTTCTCACCAAGACGAGAAGCGATCTAGTGACCTTCACACCCTAGCGCCGCGCTCTGAGATGCAGCGCCCTCGTCCATACCAGCCCCGAAGGGGCGGCATAATTTAGCCCCGGACGGAAGTCCGGGGAAAGTGGAGAAAGACGAAAACAAGTCCCGCTAGGGACGGCATAAAATAATAGGTGTCGCTCATCTCTTAGCTGTTGCCATGACTGGAAAGTGGGACGGGTTCTATAAAAGGGGATGTCAAGTAAAAACACTTTTCCCTTGGCCGGGAGGTTTGTTTTTCTTGGCATCCAGCCCCTGCCGACAGCTCCACTGCAGCTTCGATCGCGTTGTTCTTGTCACCACG
>Ga0307476_10000242_pt1 | contig 50598 bp, 44 predicted proteins | sample atmos_gasesECM2C_2_FD_203314 | JGI IMG/M metagenome (GOLD analysis project Ga0307476, IMG submission 203314) | Hardwood forest soil microbial communities from Morgan-Monroe State Forest, Indiana, United States - atmos_gasesECM2C_05 | ecosystem: Environmental > Terrestrial > Soil > Temperate... | reverse complement strand
TGACCCGAGCGGCGCGACCGAGGACTCCGAAATGCGCCGGTTATGCGACCGCTAGCTAGAAGCCGGCCGGGTGACGCGCGACGTAGCCGATGTTGTCGCGGAGGTCGAGATGCCAGCGGGGGCCGGTTTCTCCGCCTTCGTCGCCGGAGGTGTCGAGGCGGACGCCGGCGATCACGGCGTAGGCGTGGCCGGCGTTGGCGTAGACGGTGATCCAGCGGCCTTCGCCTTCCAGGCCCCAGCCTTCGAGCGAGCCGGAGGGGAGGGGGCTTTCGAGGAATTTGCCGCCGTGGAGGGCGAAGCTGACGGAGCCGGAGCAGTCATAGCCTTTGTCCCACCAGCGGGCGTGGCCGCCACCGTAGATGTAGGGCTTGGCCTGGATCTTGTTGGCCGCAGCGATCACGGCCTTGACCCGGCCGGGTGCGCTCTTCGGTGGGACCAACGTCCCGTTCGAAAGCAGCTTTGCTTTCTGGGTCGGGGTGCAGATGTCGATTTCGGCTGGTGAGAGGCCACCGCCGGTGCATTGGGCGGAGGCACTGCCCGGCGCGATCACTGCGATCGCCGCCAAGGTCATCGCCAAAGCAATGCCTGCCTTCAACTTGAAGCTGTGCAACAGCAAACCGATCTCCTTTGTCGGCCTACGGGGTTAGCTGTCGGGCTGGCGCGAAAGGAGCCTGCGCCCCCACCCAGAGCGGGCGGGTTAGCCCCGAAAACGTGGTTCCCCCGTTCCCTTGCGCCTATGTAGCGCTAGGGACTCGGCTTTTCGGGTCCTGCGAACTGGCGGCAGCATAGACCATCTTCAGGCGCTTTGCTCACAGAACGCAAATATTTCTCTGAATCCGTGCCTGAGCGGGGAATCCCCGTCGCTGCGCGGCTGCTAGCTTGGCTTTTGGATGGAGCTAGCCGGCCGCACAGCACTTCTTACGGGCGCCACTGGGGGCCTCGGCCGGGCTATCGCCACGGCTCTCGCCGAGCGCGGCGCGACCCTCGTCCTCAGCTCGCGCAAGCCGGAGGCGCTGGAGCAGCTCGCTGCTGAGCTGCCGGGCTCCGACCACCGCACCGTCGTCGCCGACCTCGGTGATCCCGGTGCCGCCGAGCAGCTCGCCGCCGCGGCCGACGACGCCGAAGTGCTGATCGCCAACGCCGGTCTGCCCGCCACCGGACGGCTGCCGCAGTTCAGCGCCGAGGAGATGACCCGCGCCCTGCGCGTCAACCTCGAGGCGCCGATGCTGCTGGCGCGGGCGCTGGAGCCGGGCATGGTCGAGCGCGGCTCCGGCCACATGGTCTTCATCTCCTCGCTCTCGGGCAAGTCGGCGACGCCGCTCTCTTCCGTCTACAACGCGACCAAGTTCGGTCTGCGCGGCTTCGCACTCGGCCTGCGGGCCGACCTCGACCCGGTCGGGATCGGCGTCTCGCTGGTCTCGCCGGGGACGATCCGCGAAGCGGGCATGTACGCGGACTCGGGCGCCGACCCGATTCCGGGTCTCGGCACCGGCTCACCGAAGCAGGTGGCCGACGCGGTCCTCGGCGCGATCGAGAAGAACCGGACCGAGGTCACGGTGGCGCCGATCCAGCAGCGGCTGCTGGCGCACTTCGCGCTGGCCAGCCCGGGGATCGCGGTCAAGATTGCAAGTGGGGGGGCAGGGCAGAAGGCAGCGGCCAACGTCGCGGCGGGACAGGCGGACAAGCGGTAGGTAGGCCACGACTTTGGAGGACAAGAGATGAGCAGCGATTCCTTTGGCGCCCGTTCCACCCTCGCGGTGAGCGGGCGCGAGTACGAGGTGTTCCGACTGGACTCGCTGCAGGAGCGGTTCGACGTCGCCCGCCTGCCCTATTCCGTCAAGGTCCTGCTCGAGAATGTGCTGCGGCTCGAGGACGGGGTCTCCGTCAGCGCCGCCGACGTCGAGGCGATCGCCGGCTGGGACGCGGCCGCCGAGCCCAGCGTCGAGATTCCCTTCCAGCCGGCGCGGGTCCTGATGCAGGACTTCACCGGCGTCCCCGCCGTCGTCGACCTGGCGGCGATGCGCGACGCGATGGAGGAGATCGGCGGCGATCCGGCGGCGATCAACCCGCTGGTCGACGTCGACCTCGTGATCGACCACTCGGTCCAGGTCGACGCCTTCGGCAACGAGCGCGCCTTCGCCCTCAACGCCGAGCGCGACTTCGAGCGCAACCTCGAGCGCTACTCGTTCCTGAAGTGGGGGCAGCAGTCCTTCGACAACTTCCGCGTCGTCCCGCCGGCGACCGGGATCTGCCACCAGGTCAACCTCGAGCATCTCGCCCAGGTCGTCTACAGCCGCGAGAACGGCGGCGTCCTCCAGGCCTACCCCGACACCCTGGTCGGCACCGACTCGCACACGACGATGGTCAACGGCCTCGGCGTCCTCGGCTGGGGGGTCGGCGGGATCGAGGCCGAGGCGGCAATGCTGGGGCAGCCGATCTCGATGCTGCTGCCGCAGGTGGTCGGCTTCAAGCTCGACGGCGAACTGCCGCAGGGGGCGACGGCGACCGACCTCGTCCTCACCGTGACCGAGATGCTGCGCGAGCGCGGCGTCGTCTCCAAGTTCGTCGAGTTCTACGGACCCGGCCTGCCGACCCTGGGGCTGGCCGATCGGGCCACGCTCGGCAACATGTCGCCGGAGTTCGGCTCGACCTGCGCGATCTTCCCGGTCGACGCCGAGACCCTGCGCTACCTCGACCTCACCGGCCGCCCGACCGAGACGATCGAGCTGGTCGACGCCTACGCGCGCGAGCAGGGGATGTTCCACGACGAGTCGGCCCCGGACCCGGTCTTCTCCGACCGGCTCGAGCTCGACCTCGGCGACGTCGTCCCCAGCATCGCTGGCCCAAAACGGCCTCAGGACCGGGTGCCGCTGTCGGAGTCGAAGGAGGCGTTCCTCGAGGCGATGGGGGAATTCGACCCCGAGGCGGCGGAACAGATGGGCAATGGCCTCGACGAGGCGCTGGAGGAGACCTTCCCCGCTTCCGACCCGACCGCCGAGGACCACAGCGACGAGCGCGACAAACCGCGGCCGGCAGTCACCGGGGCCTCGACCGCGACCGCCGAGCGAAAGCTGACCGACGACGCGATCGGCGTCACGATGGTCGACGGCGGCGAGCAGTTCGACCTCGACCACGGCCGGGTCGTGATCGCCGCGATCACCAGCTGCACCAACACCTCGAATCCGAGCGTGATGGTCGGAGCCGGGCTCTTGGCGCGCAACGCCGTCCAGCGCGGGCTCAGCCGTAAGCCGTGGGTGAAGACCTCGCTGGCCCCCGGCTCGACCGTCGTCACCGACTACCTCGAGCGCGCCGGCCTGACCGAGTACCTCGACGCTCTGCAGTTCAACCTCGTCGGCTACGGCTGCACCACCTGCATCGGCAACTCGGGGCCGCTGGCGGAGGAGATCTCGGCCGCGATCGCCGAGAAGGACCTCGCCGTCTGCGCCGTTCTCTCCGGCAACCGCAACTTCGAGGGCCGGATCAACCAGGACGTGAAGGCGAACTATCTGGCCAGCCCGCCGCTGGTCGTCGCCTACGCGCTCGCCGGGCGGATGGACATCGATCTTGCCAGCGAGCCGCTCGGCGAGGGTTCCGACGGCGAGCCCGTCTACCTGCGCGACATCTGGCCCGACGCCGAGGAAATCAAGCAAGTCGTCGGCGCCTCGGTCGCCTCGGAGATGTTCGAGCGCAACTACGCCGAGGTCTTTGCCGGCGACGAGGCTTGGAACGCGGTCGTGGTGCCGACCGGTGACCGCTACGACTGGCCCGACTCGACCTATGTGCGCCAGCCGAGCTTCTTCGAGCGGATGCCGGCCGACCCGCCAGGGGTCGAGCCGATCACCGGTGCCCGGGCGATGGCCGTGCTCGGCGACTCGATCACGACCGATCACATCTCGCCCGCCGGCGCGATCAAAAAGGAAAGCCCCGGCGGCCGCTGGCTGATCGAGCAGGGGGTCGAACCGGGGGACTTCAACTCCTACGGCGCCCGCCGCGGCAACCACGAGGTGATGATCCGCGGCACCTTCGCCAACATCCGCCTCCGCAACCAGCTCGTCGACAAAGCCGGCGGCTACACCCGCCACTTTCCCGACGGCGAGGAGATGGCGATCTACGACGCGGCGATGAAGTACGCCGAGGAAGGCGTGCCGCTGGTCGTCCTCGCCGGCAAGGAGTACGGCTCCGGTTCCTCGCGCGACTGGGCCGCGAAGGGAACCAAACTGCTCGGGGTTCGGGCGGTGATCGCCGAGAGCTTCGAGCGCATCCACCGCTCGAACCTGATCGGGATGGGCGTGCTGCCGCTGCAGTTCGCCGACGGTGAGAGCATCGAGTCGCTCGGCCTGACGGGGAAGGAGAGCTTCGACTTCGGCGACCTCGAAGAAGGTCAGGCGAAGACCCTCACCGTTACGGCGACGAGTGATGACGGTGCGAGCAAGGAGTTCGCCGCGACCGTACGTCTGGATACGCCGAACGAGGTGACTTACTTTATAAACGGCGGTATCTTGCAGACCGTCCTGCGCAAGCTAAAAGGGTAGGCGCAGCGGGGCCGCGGGAGGCAGGGGGGTCCGCGCGACCCGCACCGCACCTTTCGCGTCGGTAGCCAGGGAGGGATGCCGACGCGGCCGTTCCCCTGGACGGGACTGCCCGGAGGAACAGTCAGCGTTTAGCTATACAGGCTGACCTTCGCGCGGTCAAGCGGAATCAAGCGGTTTTAGGTTCGATCGGGCGCGCTTTGCGTGCCATTGCGAATGTCACCGTCTGGTGAGGTGATTCGCGCATCCCGTGGGGAAATCCCCCAACCTCTGCGCTCGATCAGTTCGATTCCGATCACACTTCCGACCGGCCCAACCGGGGTAAGGGTTGCGGCCAGCAGGGTGTAAGGGGTCTCGTGCTTGACGCAGGCGATCCAGATAACGATGCAGAGGGCGACGAACCCGAGGCCGTGTGCCCAACCAAACACCATCGTCTCGGTGTCATAGCCAGGTAGCAGCCAGAACAGGATCAGCCCGGCGAAAATCGCCAGCTCGACCCAGGAGAAACGCTTGACCCAGACGAACAAGGGTCCGGGAACGGGCTTTTCGAACGGGCGCGCCATGGCGCGCCTCAGGCGCCGGGTGTAAGCGCCGTCAGCACGATGCGCTCCTGCTCGAGCGCGTGGGCACCGGAGTAGCCCTCACCCGGACTGGCCCGCCCGGGCCGGCCGATGTAGGTGAGGTCGACGCCCTCGGGCAGGACGCTGGGGAAACGGCGGGACATCACCTTCCAGGCGCCCATGTTGCGCGGCTCCTCCTGGACCCAGGCAATCTCCTTCAGGTTCGGGTAGGCGGCGATCACCTCTTCCAGCCGCTCCTTGGCGAACGGGTAGAGGACCTCCATGCGGGCAATCGCGACGTTCTCGGCGGCGTCGCGGCGATCGGACCCGTCGATGTCGTAGTAGACCTTGCCGGTGCAGAGGATCAGCCGCTCGACCTTGTCGCGGCGCTCGGCCGCCTTCGGGTCGTCGAGGACGAACTGGAGCTCGCCGTCGGTCAGCTGCTCGAGGCTGGACGCCGCGCGGTCGAGCCGCAGCAGGCCCTTGGGCGTGAAGACGACCAGCGGCCGCGGCTTGCGGATCAGCGCCTGGCGGCGCAGCAGGTGGAAGTACTGGGCGGCGGTGGTCGGGTTGGCGATGCGGATGTTGCCCTCGGCGCCGAGCGCGAGGAAGCGCTCGATCCGGGCGCTGGAGTGCTCGGGGCCTGAGCCCTCGTACCCGTGCGGGAGCAGCATCGTCAGGCGGCTGGTCTGGCCCCACTTCGCCTCGCCGGAGACGATGAAGCTGTCGATGATCACCTGGGCCGCGTTGGCGAAGTCGCCGAACTGAGCCTCCCAGAGGACGAGCGAGTTCGGCGTCGCCGCCGAGTAGCCGTACTCGAAGCCGAGGCAGGCGATCTCCGAGAGCGGGCTGTTGTGGAGCTCGAAGGGGGCGGTGGCATCGGCGAGGTTCTGGACCGGCGTGTACTCGAGGCCGGTGTTCTCGTCGTGGAGGACGAGGTGGCGGTGGGAGAAGGTGCCGCGCTCGGTGTCCTGGCCGGTGAGGCGGATGTGGACGCCCTCGGTCAGCAGCGAGCCGAAGGCGAGCGCCTCGGCCTGGCCGAAGTCGATTCCGCCCTGCTCGAGCGCGTCGACCCGTTTCCCGAGCGGGCGCCGCAGCTTGCGGTGGACGTTGAAGCCCTCCGGCGTCTTCAGCAGTTCCTCATTGAGGCCCCGCAGCTTCTCGGCCGGGACCCTGGTGTCGACCGGGGGGCTGGCGCTGCGGTCGAGCAGTTCGCCGGTGCTGGTGGTGACCCCGGTGACGGTCGGGTCCTCGTATTCGCCCGCCTCCATCTTCTCGCGCAGGCCTTTCAGCGCTGCTGACATCTCCTCCTGGCGCTGCTCGGACTCGCGGCCGACTTCCTCGGCGCTGACGACGCCCTCGGTGATCAGTTTCTCGGCGTAGATTTCGGAGACCGGGGGGTGGGACTTGATCGCCGCCGCCATCGCCGGCTGCGTGTAAGCCGGCTCGTCGGTCTCGTTGTGGCCGAAGCGGCGGTAGCCGATGACGTCGATGACGATGTCGCGGCCCCAGCGCTCGCGGTAGGCCATCGCCAGCCGGATCGCCGCGCTGCAGGCCTCGACGTCGTCGGCGTTGACGTGGATGATCGGGACGTTGAAGCCCTTCGCCATGTCGGCGGCGTAGGGGGTCGAGCGCGAGTCCTCGGGGTCGGTCGTGAAGCCGACCTGGTTGTTCTGGATCAGGTGCACGGTGCCGCCGGTGCTGTAGCCGCGCAGGCCCTGCAGGTTGAAGGTTTCGGCGACCACGCCCTGGGCGGGGAAAGCGGCGTCGCCGTGGAGCAGGACCGGGACCGCGAGCTTCGGATCGGTCGTCAGCTCGGAGCCGTCGATCTGCGACTGCAGGTAGCGGGCGCCGCCGGTGACGACCGGGTCGACGAACTCGAGGTGGCTCGGGTTCGGGTAGAGCCGGACCGAGACCTTCTCGCCCACCGACGTTTCATATGTTCCTCGGTGGCCGTAGTGGTACTTGACGTCGCCGGTGCCGCCGTGGGGGATCGCCGCCACCGCCTTGACGGCGCCGAGCTGCTTGGCGCCCTCGAACTCGGCCAGGATCGATTCGACCGGACGGCCGAGGTTGTGGGCGAGGACGCTGAGCCGCCCGCGGTGGGCCATCCCGAAGACGACCTCCTCGGCGCCGGCGCGGCCGGAGAGTGTGACCAGCTCGTCGAGCATCGGGACGATCACGTCGAGCCCCTCGATCGAGAACATCTTCTGCCCGAGGTAGGCCTTCTCGAGGAAGCGCTCGAACTGGAAGACGTCGATCAGCCGGTGCAGCAGGCGATGTTTCTCATCGTCGGTGAGCGGCTGACGGTGGGCGCCGGTCTCGATCATTTCCCGCAGCCAGATCCGCTGCTGATGGGAGGAGAGGTGCTCGACCTGGTAGCCGATCGTGCCGCAGTAGGCGGTCCGCATCCGCGGCAGCGCCTCGAGCAGGGTTTCGCCGGGGACGCCGATCCGCAGGATCGAGGCCGGGATCCGCGCCATCAGCTCCGGCGTCAGGTTGACGTTCTCCGGCTGCAGTGCCGGGTCGCCCTTGGGCTCGGAGCCGAGCGGGTCGAGGTGGGCGGCGAGGTGGCCATGGGTGCGGTAGGCCTTCAGCAGTGAGGTCGCGGCCTGGACCGCCTGCAGCAGTTCCTCGTCGACCTCGCCGGGGGCGGTGGTCGGTTCGGCGGTCGGCGGCTCGGCGCTGAGCGGCAGCGGCGAGGCCGAGGCGGGGTGGGCGGCGGTGATGCCGGTGGCGTCGATCCCGAGGTCGGCGGCGACCGCCTCGTAGAAGCCGTCCTCGCCCTGCAGGAGCTGCTCGAGGCGGCGCAGGAAGGCGCCCGACTCGGCGCCCTGGATCACGCGGTGGTCGTAGGTCGAGGTCAGCGTCATCACTTTCGAGACGCCGAGCTGCTTGATCCGTTCCGGCGAGGCGTGCAGCCACTCCGGCGGGTAGGCGATCGAGCCGGTGGCGATGATCGCGCTCTGGCCGGCGAGCAGGCGCGGGACCGAGGCGACGGTGCCGATCCCGCCCGGGTTGGTCAGCGAGATGTTGGTGCCGAGGAAGTCGTCGGCGGTGAGCTTGTTCTCGCGGGTCTTCGCGATCAGCTCCTCGTAGTAGGAGTGGAAGCCGGCGAAGTCGAGGTCCTGCGAGCCCTTGATCGCCGGCACCATCAGGCTGTGGGAGCCGTCCTTGCGCTCGACGTCGACGGCGATGCCGAGGTTGGTCGGGCCGTTCTCGATCGCGTAGGACTTGCCGTCGCGCTCTTCGAACGAGCGGACCATCACCGGGAAGTCCTTGACCGCCTGCACGATCGCCCAGGCGACTAGGTGAGTGAAGGAGACCTTCAGACCCTTGTCTTTGAGGACGGCGTTGATCGCCTTCCGTTTCGCGTCCAGCGTGTCGACGGAGATCGTCCGGAACGAGGTAGCGGTCGGCACCGCCCGGCTCTCATCCATCGCCTTGGCCAGCATCGCCGCCGGCCCCCGCAACTGCTTCGCCTCGCCTTGAGCGGCCACCGCAGCGGCTCCGTTCCTTTGCCCAGCCCCATCCCCGGCGGCGAGCACATCGCCTTTAGTGACCTTGGCCCCGAACCCTGACCCGCTCACGGAAGCAAGGTCGACGCCATTCGCAGCGGCCACTCGGCGCGCCACGGGCGTCGCCTTGACATCGGCCCCGGACCCTGAGCCGTTCCCAGCGGTCTCTGACGCGGGTGGCGCCGTAGGGGGGACCTCCCCCGAGGAAGCTTTAGTTACCGGAGGGGGAGGTGGGTCCCCTGCGGCGACAGGACCCGCGGCCTGCCCGCTCGGTCCCTCACCGTCCCCGGCTTCCATTTCAGCAAGAGGCGCCCCGACGGGAACTTCGTCGTCGACCTGCACCAGCAGCTTGGTGATCACCCCACTGGTCGGCGCCGGCACCTCAGCGTCGACCTTGTCGGTCGAAACCTCGACAACGGTGTCCCCCTCGTTGACGAAGTCGCCCTCGGCGACGTGCCACTCGAGAACGATGCCCTCGGTCACCGACTCGCCCATCTCGGGCATGGCTATCTGCACGGTGGCCGTCTCTGGCATTTCTTCGCCTAAGTCTATGAAACGCAGCGTCTGGGCTACGCGCCGAGATACCCTGATGGACGATGAGCTATTTCGTCACCGGCGCGACCGGATTCATCGGCCGCAATCTGGTCCAGAAACTGCTCCAGCGGGAGGGCACCGTCTACGCCCTGGTGCGGGCCGGTTCGCGCGGCCGGCTCGAGGAGTTGCGGACCGGTCTCGGCGCCGATGGGGCGCGGATCGTCCCCGTCGCCGGCGACCTGACGCAGGCCGGGCTCGCGGTCTCCGAGGAGGACATGGTCGAGATGCGCGGCGAGATCGACCACTTCTTCCACCTGGCGGCGATCTACGACATCACCGCCGACGCCGAAACGCAGGAGATCGCCAACGTCGAGGGAACCAGGCACGCGCTCGAGCTCGCCGGCGCGCTCGAGGCGGGCTGCTTCCACCAGGTCAGCTCGATCGCCGCCGCCGGGCTCTACAAGGGCGAATGGCGCGAGGACATGTTCGAGGAGGCCGAACGGCTCGACAACAACCCCTACTTCCGCACCAAGCACGAGTCCGAGCGGCTGGTCCGGGAATCGGCGCGGCCGTGGCGGGTCTACCGGCCGGGGATCGTCGTCGGCGACTCGCGGACCGGCGAGATCGACAAGATCGACGGCCCCTATTACTTCTTCAAGGCGCTGCAGCGGGCGCGCCGGGTGCTGCCCTCGTGGCTGCCGACGGTTGGGATCGAAGGCGGCGAGATCAACATCGTCCCGGTCGACTTCGTCGCCGCCGCGATCGACCACATCGCCCACCAGCCCGAGCTCGACGGCCGCGCTTTCCACCTCACCGATCCCAACCCGAAGACCGCCGGCGAGGTGATCAACCTCTTCGCCAAGGCCGCCGACGCGCCGCAGATGGCGTTCCGGGCGGGCACCGACCTGACCGAGCCGGCGACCGGGGCGATCCGTACCGCGCTCGGACTCTTCCCGCCGGCGAAGCGGGCGGTCAAGGTCGGGATCGGCCAGCTCGGGCTGCCGCCGGAGACCCTCACCTACATCGACTACCCGACCCAGTTCGACTCCCGCGGCGCCCAGGCGGCTCTGGAGGGCAGCGGGATCGAGGTGCCGCCGCTGGAGAGCTACGCGGCGCGCGTCTGGGACTACTGGGAGCGCAACCTCGACCCCGATCTGTTCAAGGACCGCTCGCTGGCGGGGGCGGTGCGGGGCAAGATCGTCCTCATCACCGGTGCGTCTTCCGGGATCGGCAAAGCGACCGCGGTCAAGGTCGCCGACGCCGGCGCCACGGTGCTGCTGGTCGCCCGCTCGGCCGACAAGCTGGAGGAGACGAAAGCGGAGATCGTCGCCGGCGGCGGCACCGCCCACATCCACCAGTGCGACCTCGCCGACATCGAGGACATCGAGCGGATGGCGGAGGAGGTGCTGGCCTACCACGGCCACGTCGACATCCTCGTCAACAACGCCGGCCGTTCGATCCGGCGCTCGGTCGCGCTTTCATACGACCGTTTCCACGACTTCGAGCGCACGATCCAGCTCAACTACCTCGGTGCCCTGCGGCTGATCCTGGCGCTGCTGCCGGCGATGCGCGCCCGCAAGGCGGGCCAGATCATCAACATCAGCTCGATCGGGGTGCAGACCAACCCGCCGCGCTTCTCCGCCTACGTCGCCTCGAAGGCGGCGCTCGACGCCTTCAGCCGGGTGATCGCCTCGGAGGTGAAGGACGACAAGGTCGACATCACGACGATCAACATGCCGCTGGTGCGGACGCCGATGATCGCGCCGACCCGGATGTACGACATGTTCCCGGCGATCACGCCCGAGGAGGCGGCGGAAATGATCGCCAAGGCGATGGTCAACCGGCCGAAGAAGGTGGCGACCAAACTCGGCAACTTCGGCGAGCTGCTCTACGCGGTCGCGCCGAAGGCCAGCGACTCGATCCTCAGCACCGCCTACAAGCTCTTCCCCGATTCGCAGGCGGCGAAAGGCAAAGGCGACGAGGCGCGCGACAAGGCGCCCTCGACCGAGGCAGTGGCCTTTGCGCATCTCATGAAAGGCGTGCACTGGTAGTCACGCAGTAGGTTCCCGTGCATGGCCGAACGCAGGCTGAAGCACTGGGGGTGGGGGTACGAGGATCAGGCGCCGACCGCGACGCAGTTGCGGGAGGCGGCGGAAGGGATCCGCGAGCGGTTTGGGTTCGGCGGTGAGGTCGAGAAGCCGGTCGCGCTCGAAGACGTCGAGCTGCGGGCGCCGCGGCTGAGGCCGCCGGCCGGGTTGGGAGACCTTTTCTCCGACGGGCACTACGAGCGTGTCTCGCACGCGCTCGGGAAGGCGTACCGGGACATCGTCCGCGGTTTCCGCGGCGAGTTCGAGAATCCACCCGATCTGGTCGCCTCGCCGCGCGACGAGTCGGAGATCGAGACCGTGCTGAGCTGGGCCGAGGCCGAGGGTGCGGCGGTGATCCCGTTCGGCGGTGGCACCAGCGTCTGCGGCGGCGTCGAGCCGCGGCTTGGCGAGCGGCCGGTGGTGACGATGGATCTGCGGCACCTCGATCGCGTGCTCGAGGTCGATCCGGTTTCGCTGGCGGCCCGGATCCAGGCCGGTGCCACCGGGCCGCGGCTGGAGGAGCAGTTGCGCGAGCACGGACTCACCCTCCGCCACTTTCCGCAGTCGTTCGAGTACGCGACGCTCGGCGGCTGGATCGCGACCCGCGCCGGCGGCCACTTCGCGACGCTGGAGACCCACATCGACGATCTGGTCGAGTCGGTGCGGGCGGTGACCCCGCGCGGTGAGTGGCAGAGCCGGCGGCTGCCGGGGTCCGGTGCCGGCCCCTCGCCCGACCGCCTGCTGATCGGCTCCGAGGGGATCCTCGGCGCGATCTCCGAGGCCTGGGTGCGGGTGCGGCCGCGGCCCGAGTTCAAGGCATCGGCGGGCGTCGAGTTCACCGAGTTCGCGGTGGCGGCCCGGGCGGTGCGCGAGATCTCCCAGTCCGGCCTTTATCCATCCAACTGCCGCCTGCTCGACGCCTCCGAGGCGGAGCTGACCGGTGCCGGAGACGGCAGCGCCAACCTCCTCATCCTCGGCTTCGAGTCCGCGCACGGCCCTGTGGACGCGGCGCTCGACGAGGCGCTGGCGATCGCCCGCGAGCACGGCGGCGATCTGGTCGATGGCTCGCGCAGGGCGAGCGGCGGTGAGCCGGTCCCCGCTGGTGAGGGGGACGGCGCGGTCGAGACCTGGCGCGGCGCGTTCCTGCTTGCTCCCTATTTGCGCGACACCTTCGTCGCCTGCGGCGTGCTCTCGGAGACGTTCGAGACGGCGATCACCTGGGACCGTCTTGAGGAGTTCCACGCGACGGTGATGGAGACGACGCGCAAGGCAGTGGCCGAGGCTTCCGGGGTTGCCGCCGAGGGGCCGGGCGCGCCGCGGGTCAGCTGCCGCTTCACCCACGTCTACCCCGACGGCGCCGCTCCCTACTTCACGGTCCTGGCGCCGGCGGTACGCGGCGGCGAGGTCGAGCAGTGGGATGAGGTCAAGGCGGCTGTCTCCGAGGCGCTGATCGACGGTGGGGGCACGATCACCCACCATCACGCCGTCGGTCGTGATCACCGCCCCTGGTACGACCGCCAGCGTCCGGCGCCCTTTGCCGCCGCCCTGCGCGCCGCCAAGGCCGAGCTCGACCCCGCTGCGATCCTGAACCCAGGCGTGCTGATCGACCCGGCATAGGGGCTCGACAGGCCTCGGCGGTACCCTTTCGCGACTCGATATCGCCGGTCGGGGCGCCGATTACCTGCCACGGCCGGGTCGCAGCGATGGAAACGATCACCTCCGAACAACCGACCGTGCCGCCGGCTGAGCCTCAGTCCCCGCACGGAAACGTCGACGCCAACGGCGAGGTCGTGCCGCGGCGCTCGCCGCTGCGGGCGGCGATCAAGACCGGGCGGCCGAAGGAGTGGATCAAAAACGTCTTCGTCTTCGCCGGCCTGCTCTTCTCCGGCAAGTTCAACCAGCCGCACGACGTCGTCCTCTCGGTCGTCACCTTCGTCGCCTTCTGCCTGATCTCAAGCGCCGGCTACTTCGTCAACGACCTGATCGACGTCGAGCTCGACCGCAAGCACCCGAAGAAGCGGTTCCGCCCGCTCGCCGCCGGCGAGCTCTCGGAGGCGACGGCGAAAGCGATCGCCCCCGTCCTTGCCCTGATTGCAGTCGCGATCGCCTTCCTCGTCAACTGGCAGGTCGGCCTGATGGTCGTTGGCTACGGCGTCGCCCAGGTCGCTTACAGCCTCGGCCTCAAGCAGATCGTGATCATCGACGTGATGACGCTGGCGGGGCTCTTCATCCTCCGCGTCGCTGCCGGCGCCAGCGCCGTCGACGCCCACGCCTCCGAATGGCTGATCCTCTGCACCGGCTTCCTCGCCGCCTTTCTCGGCTTCACCAAGCGCCGCCAGGAGGCGGTCTCCGAGCTGCACGAGGGCACCTCGACCCGGCCGGTGCTCGAGCACTACTCGCTGCCGTTCCTCGACCAGATGGTCTCGCTGGTCACCACCGGCACCGTGATCAGCTACGCGATCTACACCGTCAACTCGCCGCTGATCGGCAACCAGATGATGCTGACGATACCGCCCGTCGTCTACGCGATCTTCCGCTACCTGTACCTGATCTACGACCGCAATGACGAACGCTCGATGTCCGGCATCATCGCCGGCGACCGGGGCATCCAGGGAGCCCTCCTCGCCTGGGCGATCATCGCCTTCCTCCTGCTCTACGTCTTCAAGTAGGACGGTCGCAGCTCTCGCCCGGCGGGCCGCTCAGGCCAGCTCGGCCTCGTCGGCGCCGCCCTCCATCAGGTAGAAGCGGCTGCGGCCGAGCTCCTCGCCGTTGACCATGACGACGGCGGCGTGGGGGCCGGCGGTGGCGAAGCTGGCGGTGGCGGCGATCGACATCACCAGGCGCTGCTCCTGACCCTGGGGCATGCCGGGCGGGCGGCCGGTCTCGAAGTTGGCGGTCAGGCCCTCGCCGAGTTCTTGGCCGTCGGGATCCTGGATCGTCACCACCAGCTCGTGCGGGCTGTTGGTCTCGTGCCAGGCGACGTCGATGCCGAGGCCGATGTGGAAGGACCAGTCGTGGGGCAGCTGGGGCAGGCGGAGGACGTTCCAGCCGCCGCCGGTCAGGTAGAGCTTGCCGTTGACCGCCTCGCTGTGGTCGGAGAGGAGGATGAAGCCGATGTTCATGGCGCCTCGCCCTCAGCGTAGGGGACGACCGGCAGGTCGGAGACGAGCTGGACCTTGCCGTCGCGCTGGAACTCGAGGTCGATGGTCTCGTTCTTGCGGTAGGTGCCCCACAGCCCGAGGTACATCGCCAACCAGCGGCTGGTGCCGATCTTCTCCTTGACGATCGGGCGGGTGAAAACGATCTCGCCGCCCTCGACGTCGTAGTCGGCACCCGCGCTCTGCGCGATGCCGTTGATGTAGACGGTGAACGGCGCCTCGGCGCGCGCCGGCAGCTTCACCCGCTCGCCGGCGGCGTAGCTGCCCTTGGGAATCTCGGTGCCGGAATCCTTGCTCATCGTTCCTCGGATTCGAGAGTCTCGCGCACCAGCTCGAATGGCGTCTCGTGGTCGGTCGGGTCGAGCTCCTCGCGGCCGACGCCGCCGGTGAACGGGACGAAGGTGCCATCGCCGCGGATGTCGACCCCGGCGGTCGGCTTGCGCAGGAAGCTGCCCCGTCCGGTCAGCTGCAGCCGCGCCCGCACCTGGTCGGAAGGCTCGAATTCCCGCAGCGAGCGGATCCGCTTCGCCGGCCCCGCGGAGCGGATCTCCAGTGCCCGCGCCCGCATCGCCGCGACTGCATCGCCGAGGTCGTCGAAGTTCGAGTGCTCCACCTCGGGACCGTTGCGCACGGTCAGCTTCCACTTGGGACGAGCCACGGCGACAGCGTATGACGGTTGGGGGGTCCAGGGACTAAGGGCTGGGGACGGCATCTCGCCGCAGCAACTCGCCCAGCTCACCAGCTATCTCGGCTGGGTAGCTGGTGAGCTGGGCTCCGGTGTAGCGGCGGACGGTGTAGCTCAGGCGGCGGAGGTCGAGATCGCGCTGGTGGTCGTCCTCGAAGGATTGGGAGCCTCGGTGGTAGTCGAAGAAGTCGGTTTCGACGACTACGCGTTGGACGGGCCAATGGAAGTCGACTTCGTGGCGTCCCACCTTGACGTTGACCTCGGGGAGGGGGAGGTGGTGTCGGCGACAGAAGGACAAGAAGTCGCTCTCGAGATCACTGCGGGAGCGATCGGTGGGGAGGCGCAGCTCGTATTTGAGGAACTCGGCCTGGCGCCTGGCGCGACGGACGAGGTAGGAGGGAAGGACCGAAGGAAGGTCTTCGATCGTCCTACGGGGCGAGGTCACCGGGATGCGCTCACGGACCCTCGTCTCCCCCCTCTTCATCAGAGAGGGAGAGCGATGAAGCACGATCCCCGCGCGTTGAACCTTCCCACTGGTGCTGGGTGAGGTGACGTGCACGGGTCCTTTGAGCGGTTTCAGGAACCCCCAAAGCACCGCCGCGCTCCCATGGCTCAGCACCGTTCCCTCCCCGCAAGCAAGCACCGCCGCCATGAACCTTCGGTATTCGCTCGGCGCCTCATGTCCTACGGCGTAGACGCCGCGGTGGAGGCGGTGCAGGCGCCCCGCACGGACCCTTCGCGTCACGCCGCTCTTGTCGACGTCAGCCGCATGGAGCTGCGCCGCGGTGATCACCCCATTCTGCCGCGCCGCGACCCGCGCGACCCGCATATCCGCAGTGCTGTCGAGTTCCTCTCGCATAGCGAGAGCAAGTCGACAGGGGACGCTGGTCTCCCCCTTGCGCGCTACGCGCGCGGTGCGAGGTTGCTACGCGCCGCGGCGCGGGCGTTTGGGGCGCCGTGCGGGCGGGCCGGTGATTTTTTCGGGGCCGTCGCGGTCTTCGATGCCCACGTAGTCGAGCTCGCGGGCGCCGGTGTAGATCTGGCGCGGACGGGCGATTTTGGTCTCCGGGTCTTCCTGCATCTCCATCCACTGCGCGACCCAGCCGGCGGTACGGGGGATCGTGAAGAGGACGGTGAACATGTTGGTCGGGATCTCCATCGCCTCGTAGATGATCCCCGAGTAGAAGTCGACGTTTGGGTAGAGCTTGCGCGAGGTGAAGAACTCGTCGTCGAGCGCCCGTTTCTCCAGCTCCCGTGCGATCTCGACCAGCGGGTTGTACTCGGTCGCCTCGAAGACCTCGTCCATGTGGTTCTGGATGATCCGTGCCCGCGGGTCGTAGTTCTTGTAGACCCGGTGGCCGAAGCCCATCAGTTTCTCCTCGCGCTGCTTCACTCGCTCGAGGAAGTCGGGGATGTTCTCCGGCGACTCGATCCGGCGCAGCATCCGCAGCACCGCCTCGTTGGCGCCGCCGTGCAGCGGGCCGTAGAGCGCGGCGACGCCAGCCGCCACCGCCGAGTAGGGGTCGACGCCGGAGGAGCCGACGCCGCGGACGGCGTTGGTCGAGCAGTTCTGTTCGTGGTCGGCGTGGAGGATGAAGAGGACGTCGAGCGCCTGCGAGAGCGCCTTCTTCGGGATGTGCCGGTCTTCCGTTTTCTTGAACATCATCGAGAGGAAGTTCTCGGCGTAGTTGAGCTCGTTGTCCGGGTAGGCGTAGGGGAAGCCCATGTTGTGGCGGTAGGAGAAGGCCGCCAGGGTCGGGATCTTCGCGATCAGCCGCACCGCCGACATGTAGCGCTCTTCGGGGTCGTCGATCTGCTTCGCGTCCGGGTAGAAGGTCGAGAGGGCGCCGACGCCGGCGAGCACCATCCCCATCGGGTGGGCGTCGTAGCGGAAGCCCTCGAAGAACTGCTTCAGGTCCTCGTGGACGTAGGTGTGGTGGGTGATGTCGAAGACCCAGCGGTCGAGCTGCGGCCCAGTCGGGAGCTCGCCGAAGATCAGCAGGTAGGCAACCTCGAGGAAGGTCGACTTCTCGCAGAGCTGCGCGATCGAGTAGCCGCGGTGTTCGAGGATGCCGGCGTCGCCGTCGATGTAGGTGACCGATGAGCGACAGGAAGCGGTGTTGGTGAAGGCGGGGTCGTAGGACATGAGGCCGAATTCGGCCTCGTCGACCTTGATCTGGCGCAGGTCCATGCCACGCACGGTCCCGTCCTCGATCGGCAGCTCGTAGCTCTTGCCGGTGCGGTTGTCGGTGACGGTCAGGGACTCGCGGGGGCTGGCGCTGGCCGCCTCCGGAGTCACGTCCTGGGCCTGCTGGTCGGTGGCCATCGCTCTCCTTCGATGATCTCTTTGGGGTCTGCGAAGTATCGCAGTCCGGCCTATTCGGCAGCGCTGGCGATACCGCTGAATTGGGTCATCGCACGAAGTGCCTCGAAGCGCTCGTCGATCTCCTCGCGGGAAAGCCGTGAGACCCGCTCGGTCCCAAACTCCTCGACGTTGAAGCTGGCGAGGACGGTGCCGTAGCCCATCGCCCGCCGCAGACAGGCGTCGTCGAGCTCGCCGCCCTGGCTGTCGAGGTAGCCGAAGAAGCCGCCGGCAAAGCTGTCGCCGGCGCCGGTCGGGTCGCGCACGTCCTCGAGCGGGAAGCCGGGGAGGGCGAAGAAGCCGCCCTCGGTGAAAAGCGCCGCGCCGTACTCGCCCTGCTTGGCGATTACCGCCCGCGGTCCCATCGTCATCACCGCACGGGCGGCCCGGGCGAGGTTGGACTCGCCGGTCAGCTGCCGGATCTCGGCGTCGTTGACGACCAGGCAGTCGACCTCGGCGATCGCCGCCAGCAGCGAGTCCTTGGCGGTTTCGATCCAGAGGTTCATCGAGTCGAGGCCGCTGAAGCTGGCCGCCCCGCATTGGGCGCGCACCTGGCGCTGCAGGTCGGGCTGGATGTTGGCGAGGAAGAGCGTGTCGGCCGCCTGGGAGTCCGGCGAGAGCTTCGGCTCGAACTCGGCGAAGACGCCGAGCTGGGTGTCCTCGGTGTGGGCGACGTTGAGGTCGTACTCGTAGCGGCCGCGCCAGAAGAAGGACTGGCCGCCGGCGACGCGCTCGATGTCGTCGGTGACGATCCCGCGGCGCTCGAGCACCTCGAACTCGGCCGGGCCGAAATCGTCGCCGACCGGGCCGACCGGCCGCACCTCGGTGAAGAAGCTGGCGGCGAGGGAGAAGTGCACGGCGGCGCCGCCGAGCATCCGCTCGCGCTCCCCGAACGGGGTCTTGACTGCGTCAAAGGCGATTGATCCGACGACGGTTAGGGACATGCGGACGGCAGCCTAACGTCCCGCCCTGCGAGACTGCTCCCCGCGATGACCGCTTTCAAGGACCTGGGCCTCTCCCCGGACATTCAGCAAGCGCTCGACGAGCTCGGCTTCGACGAGCCGACGCCGATCCAGGAACAGGCGATCCCGGAGCTGCTCGGCGGCCACGACGTGATCGGCCAGGCGCAGACCGGGACCGGCAAGACCGCCGCCTTTGGCCTGCCGCTGCTGCAGTACCTCGATCCCGGCAACGACGAGGTGCAGGCCGTCGTCCTCACCCCGACCCGCGAGCTCTGCATCCAGGTGACGCAGGCGCTGCGCACCTTCGCCGAGCACCTCGAGATCGAGATCGTCGCCGTCTTCGGCGGCGCCCCGATCCGCTCGCAGCAGTCGCAGCTGCGCTCCGGCGCCCACGTCGTCGTCGCCACCGTCGGCCGCATGAAGGACCTGATGTCGCGCCGCTCGCTGGTCCTCACCGCGGCCCGCTACGTCGTCCTCGACGAGGCTGACGAGATGCTCGACCTCGGCTTCATCGAGGACGTCGAGAAGATCCTCCGGATGTGCCCGAGCGGCCGCCAGACGGCGCTCTTCTCGGCGACGATGCCGCCGCCGATCCAGAAGCTCGCCGAGGGCTACATGTACGACCCGGTGACGATCAAAATCACGCCGAAGCAGCTGACGGTGGACAAGATCTCCCAGGCCTTCGTCGAGGTTCCCGCCAAGGAGAAGGCCTCGCGCCTGGTCGAGCTGCTGAAGACCGAAGAACCGGAGCAGGCGATCATCTTCACCCGGACCAAAATCGGCGCCTCGAAGCTGGAGAAGACGCTGAAGGACAAAGGCCTCGACGTCAAGGCGCTGCACGGCGACCTCAGCCAGGGCGTCCGTGACGGCGTGATGATCTCCTTCAAGGACCACCGCGTGAAGCTGCTGGTGGCGACCGACATCGCCGCCCGCGGGCTCGACGTCGAGCACGTCACCCACGTCATCAACTACGACGTGCCGAACTCCTCGGAGACCTACGTGCACCGGATCGGCCGTACCGGCCGGGTCGGGCGGACCGGGCGCGCGATCACCTTCGTCACCCCCGACCAGCGCGACGAGATCGGCCGCATCGAGCACGACGTGAAGACCAAGATCGGCGAGTGGGAAACGCCCGAGGAGCGGCTCGAGCACGCACCGCCGCCACGTCGCCGCGAGCGCTCCGAGCGCCGCCGCGAGGTCGAGAAGGCCGAGCAGCCTGAGCCGGCCGAGAACGGCGCCGCCGCGGTGGCCGAGAACGGTGAGGTCGGCGAGGACGAGCCCAAGCGTGACACCGTGAAGCTCTTCGTCAACCGCGGCGAACGCAGCGGGATCTCCGAGGAGGACCTGCGCTGGGCGCTGCGCGAGGGCGCGGTTCTGGCCGACGATGACGTCCACGACGTCCGCGTCCTGCACCGCTTCTCGTTCGTCGAGGTGGCCCCGGATCAGGCTGAGCGGACCGTCGACTTCCTCGACGGCACCAAGCTCAAAGGCAAGGAGATCCGGCTCGAGATTGCAAAGAGCTAGCTGCGGCTGGCTCTCTAGACCTCGGCGCCGGTCAGCACCGCGATCTCGCTCAGCAGCCGGTCGAAGTCGATCGGCTTGGTGATGAAGCCGTCGATCTCGAGGTCGGTGGGGGCGTCGGCGTCGCCCGGGTTCTGGTGGGCGCTGACGATCACCGCCGGCGTCTCGTAGCCGGCGGCGCGCAGCTCGCGCAGGGCTTCGATCCCAGACTTGCGCGGCATCATCGCGTCGAGCAGGAGCAGGTCGGGTGCTGTTTCGTAGACACGTTCGGTCACCTCCTGGCCGTCGCTGGCGGTGTCGACCGTGTAGCCGGCGAGCTCGAGCCGGGTCCGCATCAGGAGCAGGATCGTCTCCGAGTCGTCGGCGATCAGGACCCGCTTCATGCGGCCGCCTCCGGACGCAGGGCCGGTCCGTCCAGCGGCAGGCGGAAGCGGAAGCTGGAGCCGCTGCCGACGGTCGAGTCGACTTCGATCGTGCCGCCGTGCAGCTCGACCAGCGATTTCGAGATCGCCAGGCCAAGGCCGGTGCCGCCCACGCGTTGCGTGAGGCCGGCGTCGCCGCGCACGAAACGCTCGAATATGTGTTCCAGCTGGGTCTCGGGAATGCCCGGTCCGTCATCGGTCACGCTGACCTCCACCTCGTCTCCGATTACCCGTGCCTTGACCTCGATATTCGCTCCTTCCGGCGAATACTCATGTGCGTTGGTAATCAGGTTCACCAAAATTTGGCGTATCCGGTCGGCCTCTGCCTCGACGGTCGGCAGTTGTGGGTCGATTTCCTCAATCAGAGCCTGGTGCGAACCCTCGGTCTGGGCCCGCATCGTCCGCACCACCTCGTCGATCAACGGTGGCAGCTCGGTCGGCCGCAGGCGCACCGAGAGCCGGCCGGCGTCGGAGCGGGCGAGGTCGAGCAGGTCGTTGAGCAGACGGACCAGGTGGTTGCAGTTGTCGAGGATGATCTCGACCGTCTCCACCTGCTTTGGGGTCAGCGTTTCGCGTTCGAGCATCAGCAGCTCGGCGAAACCCTGGACCGAGGTCAGCGGGCTGCGCAGCTCGTGCGAAGCGGTGAGCACGAACTCGTCTTTGAGCCGGTCGAGCAGTTCGCGCTGGCTCGCTTCGATCTCGAGCTGGCTCGCCATTTCGTTGAAGGCGGCGCCGAGCGTCGCCGTCTCCGAGAGCCCGCCGACCTCGACTCGGGTGCTGAGGTCGCCGGCGGCGAGGCGGCCGGCGGCGTCGACGAGGTCCTCGAGCGGTCGGCGCAGGGTGGCGATCAGGCCGCTGAAGAGGAGCAAAGCCCCGGTCAGCCCGGCGATCAAGCCGGCGGCGACGAGAATCGCGGTGTCGCGGGTGTCGTCGGAGATCTGGTCGCGGAGTTCCTCGCGATGGCGGGCTTCGCGGCCGACCAGCTGCCTGGCCGCGATGCCGCCGACCCCCTGCGCGACTTTGACCCGGGCAGCCATCTCGACCTGGTAGGAGCGGGCGATCCGGTCCTCGAAGTCCTGGCGCTTTTCGATGAAGCGGCCGACGCCGATCACGGCCAGCGCCGTGAGCAGGGCAAAGCCGATCGCGAAACCGATCCGCAGCCTGTTGGCGAGCGACGGGCTCAGCCGTCGCTTGGGTCCGGAATACTCTTTCTCGGATATGGGCGACGAGGCTACAGGCCGCGCCGACGGCTCGGCAGCGGCGCCGGAGGGGATCGAGCGCGGGCCGGTCGAGTCCTGGTTCGCAGCGAACGCCGCCGGGACCGAGCTGCCGCTTGCCTTCGAGCGCATCGCCGGCGGCCTCTCGAACCTGACCTACGGCGTCACCGACGCCGCCGGCAAGCGCTGGGCGCTGCGGCGTCCGCCGCTCGGCAAGACGCTGGGGTCCGCCCACGATATGGGCCGTGAGCACCGGGTGCTGGCGGCGCTCGGCCCGACCGCGGTGCCGGTGCCGCCGCTGGTCGGCCTCTGCGAGGACGAGTCGGTGACCGGCGCTCCTTTCTACGTGATGGAGTTCGTCGAGGGCCCGATCCTGCGCGGCCTGGCGGAGGCGGAGGCGGCCTTTCCCGACGAGGCCGATCGCCGCGCGATCGGCCTCCGCGTCGCCGACACCCTGGCCCAGATCCACGCCGTCGATCCCGACGCGGTCGGGCTCGGGGAGCTCGGCCGTAAGCAGGACTACGTCGCCCGCCAGCTGCGCCGCTGGCAGGGCCAGTGGGAGAAGTCGAAGACGCGGGAGCTGGCGACCGTCGACCGCGTCCACGACCGGCTTGCCGCCCGTATCCCCGAGCAGGGGCCGGCGACCCTGGTCCACGGCGACTACCGGCTCGACAACATGATCCTCACCCCCGGCGGCGAGGTCGCGGCCGTCGTCGACTGGGAGCTCTGCACGCTCGGCGACCCGCTCGCCGACGTCGGCACCCTGATGGCGTACTGGCCGCAGCGCGGCGACGACACGATCGCCCTCGGCATGCCGGCGAACCTGGCGCCGGGCTTCCCGACCCGCGAGGAGCTAATCGGGCGCTACGCCGAGGCGAGCGGCCGCGACGTCTCCGAGCTCGGCTTCTTCCTCGCCCTCGGCTACTGGAAGCTGGCGATCATCCTCGAGGGCGTCTACGCCCGCTACGCGGCCGGCGCCTACGGCAAGGCCGACGCCAACCTCGAAGCCTTTGCGGCGATGGTCGAGCGGTTGGCCGACGCGGCAGAGGCGGCCGAGCAGCGCAACTAACAGACGCTGAGGGCGGTTGACAGCGTCCGAGGGGCTTGAGAGGTTGCGGCCGCTCGCACCTAAAACTCAGAGGGGGATCTCAGATGAAACAGCTACGCAAGAGACTCACGTATGCGAACGTGATGTCATCACTCGCCGTGTTCTTGGTGCTCGGTGGTGCTACCGCATTCGCCGCGACCAAGATCGGCGGCAACGAAATCAAGGCCAATGCGATTTCAACCGGAAAGATCAAAAAAGAAGCGATCACCACGTCGAAGATCAAGAAGAGCGCCATCGACACCGCGAGGATCGCCGATGGTGCGGTGACCGGCGCCAAGGTCAACCTCGGCTCTCTCGGTACCGTGCCGACGGCCGCAACGGCCAACAACGCAAACAACCTTGGCGGGCTGGCCGCCTCTGCTTATCAGCGACGGGTGCAGTGGGCGACCGTGAAGTCGGACGGGACCATCGTCCAGCAATCGGGTGGGATCACCAGCTTCGAACACGCCGGCAATGGTTACTACCTCAACTTTGGATCGAGCCTTGTCGGGCGGGGATCATTTGTCTCCTTCAGCTATCTCGACCCCGACTTCAGTGGCTTTGTCGTATCGCAGCCTTGCGCCGGTCCCGGCAACAACGCCAACAACTGCGCGCCGACGGCAGCGAAAAACAATCCGAACGTCCTCTTCGTCCAGACGCATGATGCGGCGAATAATCCTGTGGCCGAGGGTTTCACCGTGCTGGTGACTCCGTAGTCGCACCAGCGCGGCGAGGGCCTGCTCTCACACCATGCGCGGAGCGTGCCGGGGCTCGAGGGCCCCGGCCGCTTCCGCCTCGGTCCGTTTCGCCCAGCGGTTGAGCTCGCGGCGGGCGAGGACCATCTTGTGGACCTCGTCGGGGCCGTCGGCGAGGCGCAGGGCGCGGCTGAAGCGCCAGAGCGAGGCGAGCGGCGTGTCGTCGGTCATCCCGAGGCTGCCGTGGACCTGGATCGCGCGGTCGAGCACGTCCATCACCATGTTGGCGGCGACGACCTTGATCGCCGAGATCTGCTGGCGGGCGGCGCGCTTGCCCTCGGTGTCCATCTTCCAGGCGGCGAACAGGGTCAGCAGCCGGGCCTGGTCGATCTCCATCCGTGAGCTGGCGATCGCCTCCTGGACGAACTGCTTGTCGCCCAGCGGGCCACCGAAGGCCGAACGCTCGTTGGCCCGGCGGCACATCATCTCGTGGGCGCGCTCGGCGGTCCCGATCGCCCGCATGCAGTGGTGGATGCGGCCCGGGCCGAGCCGGTCCTGAGCGATCGCGAAGCCGCCGCCGCGCTCGCCGAGGAGATTGGCGGCCGGGACCCGGCAGCCTTCGTAGCGGACCTCGCAGTGGCCGGGACCCTTGTCGTGGCCCATCACCGAGATCGAGCGCACGAGGTTGAAGCCGGGGGCGTCGGTGGGGACGCAGATCATCGAGGCGCGGTTGAAGGGGCCGGCGTCGGGGTCGGTGACGACCATCGCGATCGCCAGCTCGGCGCCGACGGCGCCGGAGGTGAACCACTTGTGGCCGTCGATCACCCACTCCTCGCCGTCGAGCACCGCCCGCGTCTGCAGCAGGGTGGGGTCGGAGCCGGAGACCTCGGGCTCGGTCATCGAGAAGCAGGAGCGGATGCTGCCCTCCAGCAGCGGCTCGAGCCAGCGCTCGCGCTGCTCCGACGTCCCGTGCTCGGCGAGGATCTCCATGTTGCCGGTGTCGGGGGCCGAGCAGTTGAAGGCCATCGCCGCCGCCAGTGGGCTGCGGCCCATCTCCTCGCAGAGCAGCCCGTACTCCCAGTTCGTTAGCCCCGGCCCGAAGCGCTCATCGGGCATGAACAGGTTCCAGAGGCCCTCCTCGCGTGCCTTGGTACGGATCGCATTGAGGTTCGCCGGGTAGGGCACGCCCGGCCCGACCTCCTCATCGAGCGCCGCCATGATCTCCCGCTCAGCGGGGTACACGTGCTCGTCCATGAAATCGAGGATGCGCTCGCGCAGCGCCACGACCTCGGGGCTCGGGGTGAAGTCCATCAACGTCCTCCCTCGTCGACTGGTCGAGGGAACTCTAGGCGACGATCAGCGGCGCCGGTAGCGGGCGAAGAGCTCGCCGTCTTCCTCCAGCAGCCAGGCGAGCTCCAGCTCCGCCACGCCGGGCAGGTCGCCCTCGATGATTCGCGGCCCTTCGCCGCCGGCCAGCTTCGGCGCGATCGTGAGAAAGAGGTCGTCGACGCAGCCGGCACCCTCGAGCTCGTTGTGGAGGCCGGGGCCGCCCTCGCAGATCAGGGCCTGGATCCCGAAATCGGCGTGCAGCTGGCGCAGCGCCTCGACGAGGTTGACGAAGCGGTCGTGGCGGATCACCTGGACCGGCGTCGCCGTCTCCGGCGGCTCGGCCTCCGACGCCGTGAAGATCAGCACTTCGCCGCCGCCGTCGGTGAAGGCGGCAGCATCCCAAGGCAGGTCGAGACGGCCGCTGACGATGACCAGCGGCGGATCCGGCGAGAGCCCGAGACGTTCGCGCTCCGCCCGGCGCTCAGGGCTGTTGGGGAGCGGCCCATAGCGCTCGGCCCGCATCGTCCCGGCGCCGATCATCACCGCGTCGAAGCGGGTCCGCAGCCGCCTCAGCATCTTCGCGTCGGTCGCCGATCCGATCGGGCCGGAGACGCCGGCGATCGTCGCCCGGCCGTCGACGGTGGCGGCGAAGTTGACGGCGACGTGTGGCCTCTCCTCGTGCGATTCCTCCCAGGGGCGGTAGGTGTCGAGCTGCTCCTCGACGGTGGTCGGTCCGGGATCTGGGAGCAGCCGCCGCATCTCCCCAGCGCTACCCGGCGTCGCTCAGGAGTAGTCGTTCCAGCCGGCGAACTCGCGGCCGGCGTACTTCTGCAGCTCGGCGACGTCCTCGCCGAAGCGGCCGCGGATCGTCTCGAACAGGTCGTCGGGCAGCTGCGGCTTCTCCGCCGGCGGCTTCTCCGGATCGTGGACGACCTTCTCGACGATCCAGCGCAGCGACTCCGGCAGGCGGTCGAAGTTGCGGTCGAAGGAGCGGAACCCGGGCAGCTTGATCAGCTTCTCCATGAACTGGTATTTGTCGCCCTGCTTGGCGCTCGACTTCTCCCACTCGCGGTCGAACTGCTCGGATTCGAAGTTCTCGTCGACGCCGGCGAAGGCAAACGCCTTGCGCATCGTCGCCTCGCGTTCGGTCTGCAGCTCCTCCTGGGTAATGATCTCGATCTGGGCGCGGTCGAAGCGCTCGAGGTAGGGCTGCAGCTGCATCCAGTACTTGGAGCGGTTGACGTACTGGGTGTCCGGGAGTGAAAGGGTCGGGATCATCTCCCTTGTCTCGTAGCCGGCGCCGGTGGCGTGGACCCAGTGGGACAGGATCCGCTTGATCGGGTCGCGGACCATGTAGAGCAGCTTCGCGTCGGGACAGTTCTGGCGGATCCGCTCGGCAACCCCGTCGAAGCGGGGCAGGTTCGTGTAGTGGGGCGATGACTCGCCGCGCACCGGCGAGCGGGAGTCGAAGCGGCTGGCGTACCAGTCGAGCCCGAGGTCCCAGTTCATCTCCTCGACGAAGAAGTTGAGCTCCTTCGGCTTCGACATCTGGATTTCGGGATGCAGGCCGAGGTAGTGGTGGATGCTCGTCGTCCCGCACTTGAGGCCGCCGATGATGAGGAAGTTCGGCATCGCGGCATGGCGCTTGCGACGGCGCCGGAAGGCGCTTTTGCGGTCGGCCGTGTAGCGCTCGCGGGCACGGGCGCACATCGCCTCATCGGTCGGATGTGGGGTGGCCTGGCGGGGCAAAGTGTGCGTGTCGGTATCCGGCACGAGCGGGCTAGTGTAGCTGCGATGCCAGCCGCCGATCTGCAGTCCGACTTCAGGCACTTCTTCGACGCGACGGCCGAATTCTTCCGACACCTCTCGGAAATCAACTGGACGTCCTTCGCTTTTGCCCTGCTCTGCCTGCTCGCGATGCAGCTCTGCCGTGCCTGGGCCTGGCGCAACGTTCTGCGTGCCGCCTACCCCGCGCAGAAGATCGCGTTTCTGCCGCTCTCGGCGGCCTACCTGGCCGGCGCCGGGATCAACGCGGTGATCCCGGCCCACGCCGGCGACGTGACCAAGATCTTCCTTGTCAAGCGCCAGGTTCCGGACTCTTCCTACCCGGCGATCACCTCTTCGTTCCTCGTGCAAACGGTCTTCGACACGACCGTCGGCATCCTCGTCCTGCTCTACGCGATCAGCCAGGGCCTGCTGCCGCCGGTGCCGAAGATCCCCGACCTGCCCGCCTTCGAGCTCTCCTTCTGGGCCGACCACCCGAAGACGCTGGCGATCACCGTCGGCGTCCTTCTGATCGTGCTGGTTCTCGGCACGATTTGGCTCGGCCGCCACGTGCGCCGCTTCTGGCAGCGGGTCAAACAGGGCGTCACCATCCTCACCCAGCCGCGCCGTTACCTACGCGAGGTCGCTGCCTGGCAGGGGGTCGGCTGGCTCTTCCGTTTCGCTGCCTTCTGGTTCTTCCTCGAGGCCTTCGGCGTCGGCGGCTCGGTCGGCAACGTGATGCTGGTGATGAGCGTGCAGGGGATCGCCAACATCATCCCCTTCACCCCCGGCGGCGCCGGTGCCCAGCAGGCGCTGCTGTTCGCGACCCTGCACGGGCCGCCGCGCTCGGTCGTCCTCTCTTTCTCGGTCGGCACCCAGATCGCGATGGCGGCCTGGTCGGTCGTGCTCGGCTTCGCCGCCCTGCTGCTCGTCTTCCGCACCACCGACTGGCGCGGCCTGATCAAACAGGCGCAAGACGACGCCGACAAAGACGCCGCCGCCGAGGCGACCTCGGCGTAGACTGGCCTCATGATCGACGGCGTCGACTTCATCACCCTGCCGACCCAGGATTTCGAGCGGGCGGTGGAGTTCTACGGAACGACCCTGGGGCTGGAGGAGTCGATCCGCTACGGGAGCAAACCGGGGGTCGAGTTCGAGACCGGCTCGCTGACGATTGCGGTGATGGAATCGGAGGCGTTCGGGATGAAGTTCGCGCCGCACTCGCATCCGATCGCGTTGCATGTCGATGACGTCGAAGCGGCGCGGACCGAGCTCGAATCGCGCGGCGTCAGCTTCTTCGCCGCGACGCTCGACTCCGGCGTCTGCCACATGGCTCACTTCGCCGACCCCGACGGCAACATGCTGATGCTGCACAGCCGTTACGTCCCTCGCCACCACGCCGAGACGCCCGCCGCCTAGTCATCGAGGTTGCCTTTTCCGCCCCTATACGGGGGTAAAACGCAACCTCGGCGTCAGCTCGACCAGCCGGGGTAGCGGCCGATCACTCGCCATTGCCAGGGCGGGCGTTCGCTGGCGGGGAAGTCGTAGTGGTTGCGGCCGGGGAGGGTCTCGAGTGGGACCAGGGCGGGGTCCTGGGAGGTGAGGATCTCGGTGCCGCCGGCGGCAACGACCTCGGCCGCGGACGCGCGCCGGCGCACCGCTTCCCAGCCGAGCGTCGGCCGGTAGAGCCAGTAGACGACTTCGGCCCAGCCCTCGCTGGCGCGGTGGTCGATCAGCTCGGTGAAAGCGGTCGTGCGGCGGCCCGATGCGGTCAGGTGGGCACCGGCGTAGACGGCGCAGCTCTCGCTCCGGCAGCGGCGGAAGTCGACCGGGGCCAGGGGCATGCCGGAGGGGCTGGCGAGCGCCGCCGGAGCGGGGGCGAGGGCTCGCGCCAGGCGCGCCAGCGGCCAGCCGTAGGCGGGGACCAGGGGGTGGTGGCGGCAGGCGTCGGGCAGGTGGGGCCCGCAGACGAGGCGGCGGCCGAGCGTCCACGCCAGGTCGCGCCCGGCCGGGACATCGCCGCCGGCCAGGACCGCGGCGGCGATGGCGACGCACGTGAGGGCGACGAGCGCGACCAGGCCGACGTGCTCGACGCTTGCGGCTCCTCTTTCGCCCGCGCTGCAATTGCTCGGCTCCATCTCCCCTCCCTTCACTGCCTGTTTTTCGAGCGCTGACGCTAGGCTGGCGCGTCGCGCGCGTGGCGCGCAGCGTGTGCCGATTACGTGCCGGCGAGGTCGCGGGTCTGCTTACATGGAGAGCAATGGAGGGCAGCCCCTTCAACCTTTTCGGCGACCCTGACGAGTTCCGCGCCCGTATGGAGGAGCTCTCGGAGCAGATGCAGTCCTCCCAGAAAGTCGCCTGGGCCGACAACGCGATCAAGCTCGCGGTCGAGATGACCGTCGCCTCGATCAACCGGCTCAACCTGCAGGGGACCGCCGACGAACAGGCGATGCAGGTCCGCGACGCGATCCGCGTCCTCTTCCCTGAGGCAGTCACCTTGGTTCGCGAGGCTAGGGAAGGCCTGGGCTCCTAGGCCGTCTGTCGCGCTCGCGACATTGACAACCCCCTGGTGGGGTCAATGTCGCAAACGATTCGCAAACCCGATCAGGGTCGCTGAGAGTCCGAACGATCACGGGCTGAGGCGGCGCTAATGTCGATCTTCTAGACCAAGTTGGTCATAAATGACGGAGATCGCGCTCAAACAGCCGCTCGCCTCGCCGCCGCGCGAGGCGGAGAGAGAGCCCCGCCGGGGGCTGGTCGTCGTGCTCGTAACCGCGGCGATGTTCATCGACGCCGTCTTCTTCGCTGTGATCGCGCCGCTTTTGCCGCACTACAGCGAGACGCTCGGGCTCAGCCACCTCGAGGTCGGCCTGCTGTTCGCCGCCCATCCCGCCGGCACCCTCCTCTGCGCCCCGTTCGCCGCCGCCCTCGTCCGCCGGGGCAGCGCCCGAATGACGATGACCCTGGGACTGGCCGGCCTCGGGGTCGGTTCGATCGTCTTCGGCTTCGCCGATTCGCTGGCGCTGCTCGCCGGCTGCCGCTTCGTCCAGGGCGCCAGCGCGGCGATGGTCTGGTGCGCCGGCCTCGCCCGCCTGCAGAATGCGGCGCCGCCTGAGCGCCGCGGGGCAGTGCTCGGCCTCGCCGGCTCGGCGGCCGGCGCCGGCTCGCTGCTCGGCCCTGCCTTCGCGGCGCTCAGCGCCGTCGCCTCGATCGAAGCGGTTCTGCTCGCCCTCGGCGCCGTCACCCTCGGCCTCTGCTTCGCCCTGCACGCGGCGGGGGAGATGTCGGGTGAGCGCGCCGCCGAGGCTCCGGGCACCGCGAGGCCGGCCAGCGGCTCGGAGCGGCGGCGGACGGCCGCCGCGATCGCCGTGATCGTCGTCTGCGGCACCGTCTTCGGCGCGGTTGCGACTCTGGCGCCGCTGCGGCTGGCCGACCTCGGTGCCGGCGTCACCGCGATCGCCGCCGCCTTCGCCCTCTCCGCGGTCGGCGAGATGTTCGCGGCACCGCTCGCCGGGCACTACTCCGACCGGGTCGGCAGGCTGCGGCCGATCCGCATCTGCCTGCTCGCCGCCTTGCCGCTGCTGGCCCTGCAGGCGCTGACCGGGTCGGCCTGGATCCTCGGCGCCGCCGTCGCCCTGATCGGCGCCATCATCGCCTCGCTGTGGCCGCTGGGGACGGCCTTCCTGGCCGACGAGTCGGTGCGGCGAAACGGCTCGCCGGCCGGTGTCTTCGCCGTCAGCGTCGTCGCCTGGAGCGGTGGTCTCGCGGGCGGCTCGCTGCTCTGCGGGGCGCTCGCGGAGGGCGCCGGAACCGACCTCGCCTACGTCGCCTTGATCGTCGCCTGCGCCCTGGCGCTGCTCGTGCTGGCCCCCGTTTCGGTCCCCCGGGCGCCCGCTCCGGAATAGCGCTCAGGGGCGGTTATCCGCGCCTTGCGGAGCCGGCGAAAACCCCGGTGCAGAGCGGTTTCGCTGCAAATCTTGCCTTTCTTGATCAAGTTAATAGGAAAAGGCGATCAGGCCCCTCGAAGTCCCTATTTGACTCCGCCTCCGCCAGCCCGCATTCTCCCGCCGAAATTTCAGGCCTAACCCCAGGAGAACGAACACGAATGAGACCCAGCTTGTACATCCGCCTCACCTCTCTGCTCGCCGTCGGCGCCGCCGCTGTGGCGCTGAGCGCGTGTGGCGGTGGCTCTTCGACCGCCGCTGACCTCTCGACCGGAGGAGGCGTCGGTGAGGGCGCCGGGGCGAAAGCGGTCGAGGGGAACCCGGTCGAGGGTGGCTCGATCGTCTACGGCACCGATCGCGAGCCGACCTGCCTCGACCCCCACAACCTCGGCGACATGCCGCAGACCTACGTCGCCCGCCAGTTCCTCGATTCGCTGGTCTCGATGCAGCCCAACGGCGACGTCGTCCCCTGGCTGGCCGACTCCTGGACGATCTCCGACGACGGCCTCCAGTACACGTTCAAGCTGAAGAAAGGCGTCAAGTTCACCGACGGCACGCCGTTCGACGCCGAGGCGGTCAAAGCGAACTTCGAGCAGACGCTCGACCCGGAAACGGAGTCGTCGACGAACCTCGTCTACCTGCTGCCGATCTACAAGGGCATCGACGTGCTCGACAAATACACGGTCCGGGTCAACCTGAAACGGCCGTACTCGCCCTTCCTCGACGTCCTCGGCCAGGCCTTCTTCGGGATGGAGTCGCCGCAGGCGATGGCGCGCGGGATCAAAGCCAACTGTGTCTCGCCGGTCGGCACCGGGCCGTTCATCGTCAAGAAGTGGGTCAAAGGCCAGCAGATCGACCTGGTCCGCAACGACGACTACAACTCGCCGCCGGCCGATTCCAACAACCAGGGGCCGGCCTACCTCGAGGCGATCACCTGGCGCTTCCTCCCCGACTCCTCGGTCCGCTGGTCGGCCCTGGAGAGCGGCGAGGCGCAGGCGATCTTCAACATCCCGCCGGAGGACTTCGGCGCGGCGCAGGCCGACCCGAACATCGAACTCCAGCAGTTCACCCACGCCGGGATCGGCCACTACATCGTCCTCGACAACAGCGAACCGCCGTTCGACGACTTGAAAGTGCGGCAGGCGTTCAACCTCGCGGCCAACACCCCGGCCGCGGTCGAAAGCGCCTACCAGGGTGCCTACCCGGCGGCGACCAGCGCGATCAGCTCCGGCACCCCGTTCTACACCGACAAATTCGCCAACCTCTACCCCTACGACGTCGAGAAAGCGAAGAAACTGCTCGACGAGGCGGGCTGGAAAGAGGGCGCCAACGGGGTCCGCGAGAAAGACGGCAAGCCCCTCACGGTGAAGTTCATCTACGGCTCGGGCCCCGGCGAAACGCCCCCCGCCGAGCTCACCCTCTACCAGAACGTCCAGGCCGCGGTGAAGGAAGCCGGCTTCGACGTGAAGCTGGTGCCGATGCCGCAGGCGCCGTTCTACGAAGCGGCCAACGTCCCGGCCGACTTCGACGCCGAGCCGACGTACTGGAACTGCCCGACGCCGATGTGCATGTACATCGTCGCCTCGACCGAGACCTACGACCAGCCCTTCGCGAACATGTCGAAGATCAAAAACCCGGAGCTCGACAAGACGCTCCTGGCCGCGGCGGCCGCCGATCCCGAGGATCGTGCGACGCAGCAGAAGCTGTACGAGAAGGCGCAGCAGATCATCGCCGAGAACGCCTACTGGGTGCCGATGTACCCGGAGCAGACGCTGCTCGGGGTCAGCAAGAAGCTGAAGGGAGTCTGGATCGAGCCCTCCGAGGGTGAGCCGGTCTTCTCCGACGCCTGGCTGGAAGGCTGACGATGAGCTCGACGCCGTCGATTACGCACGGGGGGGCGCTTGAGGCGCCCTCCCGGCGCCGGCTCCCCTGGCGGTCGGTCGTCAACAAGCTGCTCGGCGCGATCGTCGTGCTGTGGGCGGCGGCGACGCTCTGCTTCTTCCTCCAGGAGCTCTCGCCCGGCGACCCGGCGATCGCCGTCCTCGGCGGCTCGGGCGCCCGTCCCACCCAGCAGCAGCTCGACGAAGTCAACGAGCAGTACGGCTTCAACGACCCGATCCTGCAGCGCTACGGCGAATTCATCGGCGACGTCGCTCGCGGTGACCTCGGCACCTCCTACCAGTACAAGCAGCCGGTCACGACCGTGATCAGCGAGCAGATCGGGCCGACGCTGGTGTTGATCGCCGTCTCGACCGCGCTCGCCTGGCTGATCGCCCTCGCGGGGACGCTCTCCACCGCCGGGCGGGGCCGCTTCCGCTCCTCGGTCGGCTCCGGCTTCGAGGCCTTCTTCGCCGGCCTGCCGCAGTACTGGCTCGGGCTGGTGCTGCTGGTCATCTTCTCCTTCGAACTCGGCTGGTTCCCGGTCACCGGCGGCACCTCGCCGGATGCCCTCTTCCTGCCGGCGCTGACCCTGGCCTTGCCCCTCGCGGGCTTCCTCGGCCAGGTCACCCGCGACGAATTCGAGCGCGGCCTCAAGCAGCCCTTCGCGATCTCGGCCCGTACCCGCGGTGCCAGCGAGTCCGAAGTGCGCCAACGCCACGTTCTCCGCCACGCCTTGCTGCCGGGGATCACCCTGACCGGCTGGGCGATCGGGGCGACGATCTCCGGCGCTGTCCTGGTCGAAGTGATCTTCGCTCGCCCGGGCCTCGGCCAGGTGCTGGTCAACGCGGTCAGCAACCAGGACCTGCCGGTGGTCGTCGGGATCACGATCCTGGTCGCGCTGATCTACGTCGTCGTCAACCTCCTGGTCGACCTCCTCTATGTGATCGTCGACCCGCGGCTGCGGACCAGCGCGAAGGCCGCCTGATGTCGAGCGCAGCAGACGTCCTCACTCCCGTACCGTTTCCCGGCGGCGGCCCGGCCGCGCCGGCCGGCGGCCGCGTCTTCACCCGCATCCGCGGCATCCGCCCGGCGGTCGCCCTCGCGGTGATCTACCTGGCGGTGATCGCCGTCGCCGCGATCGCGCCGTCGCTCCTGACCAGCCAGGACCCACTCCAGGTCAACCTGGCCGACAGCCTGCAGTCGCCCTCGGTCGAATACCCCTTCGGCACCGACCAGTCGGGTCGCAGCGTCTACACCCGGGTGATCTACGGCGCCCGCGAGTCGGTCCTGATCGGGATCGGCGCGACCGCGGTCGGGCTCGGGCTGGCGGCGCTGCTCGGCGTCGCCGCCGGGCTCGGTGGCAAAGTCGTCGACGGCGCCGTCAACCGCCTGCTCGAGGTCCTGTTCTCCTTCCCCGGGCTGTTACTGGCGCTGTTCCTGGTCGCGATCTTCGGCTCCGGCGTCTCGACCCAGATCATCGCGGTCGGGATCGCCTCGGCCCCCGGCTACGCGCGGATGATCCGCGGTCAGGTCCTGCAGGTGAAAGGGGCGGACTACGTGATCGCTTCGAAAGCGCTCGGCCACCCGCCCTCGCGGACGCTGTTCAAGAACATCCTCCCCAACGCCTTCCGGCCGCTGGTCGTGCTGGCGACGCTCGGCGTCGGCCAGTCGATCGTCTGGGCCTCGGCGCTCAGCTTCCTCGGCCTCGGCGTCGCTCCACCGGCGCCGGAGTGGGGGGCGATGCTCGACGCCGGCCGCGACTACATCCAGACGGCCTGGTGGCTGACGGTCTTCCCCGGCGCGGCGATCGTCGCCTTCACCCTGGCGGCGACCTGCATCGGTCGATACCTGCAACGACGCATCGAAGGAGAAACGTACTGATGAGCGCCAACGAGCCCGCCGTCCCCGGGGCACCCCTGCTCGAGGTCGAGAACCTGACCGTCGGCTTCGGCCCGCGGGGCAAGGTCAACCAGGTGGTCCACGGCATCTCCTTCTCGCTCGAGTCGGGCCGGTGCCTGGCGATCGTCGGCGAGTCCGGGTCGGGCAAGACCGTCACCGCCCGCACCCTCGTCGGCCTCACCGGCGAGCGCTCTCAGGTCGGCGCCGGCCGGCTCGAGCTCAACGGCAAGTCGCTGCTGGGCCTCAGCAACCGTGGCTGGCGGGCGGTCCGCGGGGCCGAGATCGGCTTCGTCCTCCAGGACGCGCTGGTCTCGCTCGACCCGCTGCGCAAGGTCGGCAAGGAGATCGCCGAGCCGCTGCGGATCCACGGCTGGGGCGAGCGCTCCAAGCGCGAGCAGAAGGTGATCGAGCTGCTGACCGAGGTCGGCGTCCCCGAGCCCGAGGTCCGTGCCCGCCAGCTCCCGCACGAGCTCTCCGGCGGGCTCCGCCAGCGGGCGCTGATCGCCTCGGCGATCGCGCTCGACCCGGGCCTGCTGGTCGCCGACGAGCCGACCACGGCGCTCGACGTCACCGTTCAGGCGCAGATCCTGGCGCTGCTCGAGAAGACCAAGGAGCGCGGCCGCGGCCTGATCCTGATCAGCCACGACCTCGCCGTCGTCTCCCGCCTCGCCGACGAGGTCGCGGTGATGCGGCTCGGCGAGATCGTCGAGCAGGGCCCGGTCGACCAGATCCTCCGCACCCCGCAGCATCCCTACACCAAGGCGCTGCTCGACGCGGTCCCCGCCGCCCACTCGAAGGGCACGCGGCTGGCGCCCCGGGTCGAGGGCGCCTACATCCCCGCCGGCGACCCGCAGCTGCCGACCGTGGTCGGCAACCGCCAGCCGATCATCACCGCCGAGGACCTGGTCAAGAGCTTCCGCGGCCCCGACGGGGTCAGCCGCACCGCGGTCGACCACGTCTCGCTCGAGATCCGCCCGGGCGAGACGCTCGGGATCGTCGGCGAGTCGGGCTCGGGCAAGACGACGACGGCGCGGATCGTCCTCGCCCTCGCCGACCCCGACAGCGGCAACGTGACCCTGCGCGGCAAGCCCTGGACGACGCTGCGCGAGAAGGACCGGCGCCAGCGGCGAAGGCGGATCTCGGTCGTCTACCAGGACCCGCTCAGCTCCTTCGACCCGCGCTGGACGGTGCGCCGGATCGTCGACGATGCGATCGCCGACGAGGACTACAAGGGCAAGGAGCAACGCACAGCCCGTGTCCTCGAGCTGCTTGGCCACGTCGGGATCGGCGAGGAGCTGCTCGAGCGCCGGCCGCTGCAGCTCTCCGGCGGCCAGCGCCAGCGGGTCGCGATCGCCCGCGCGCTCGCTCCGAAGCCGGAACTGATCGTCTGCGACGAGCCGGTCTCAGCACTCGACGTCTCGATCCAGGCCCAGGTCCTCGACCTGCTCGCCGACCTCCAGGCCGAGCTCGGCCTCGCCTACCTCTTCATCTCCCACGACCTCGGCGTCATCTACCACGTCTCCGACCGGGTGATGGTGATGAAGGACGGCAAGGTGGTCGAGTCCGGCAGCGCCGATGAGGTCTTCCACAGCCCGCGCGAGGTCTACACCCAGCAGCTGCTGGCGGCGCTGCCGCGGCTGGAGCGGGCCGAGCCGGCGCCGAAGGCGGTGCCCGCATGAGCGCCTCACGAGAGATCCGGATCAACGCCTTCGACATGAACTGCCCGACCCATCTTGTAGCGGGGACCTGGCGTGCGCCGGGCAGCCAGGCGCCCCGCTACAAGGACCTCGCCTACTGGACCGAGCTCGCCCAGATCTGCGAGCGCGGTCTCTTCGACGGCATCTTCATCGCCGACGTGCTCGGGGTCTACGACGTCTACGCCGGCTCCAACGACGGCGCCCTGCGCGGCGCCGCCCAGGTCCCGGTCAACGACCCGTCGCTGGTGGTGCCGGCGATGGCGGCGGTGACCGAGCACCTTGGCTTCGGGATCACCGCCTCGACCTCGTTCGAGCACCCCTACACGTTCGCCCGCCGGATGTCGACGCTCGACCACCTGACCAGGGGCCGGGTCGGCTGGAACATCGTCACCTCCTACCTCGAGAGCGGCGCCCGCAACATCGGCCTCGACGCCCAGGTCCGCCACGACAACCGCTACGACATCGCCGACGAGTACATGGAGGTGCTCTACAAGCTCTGGGAGGGGTCGTGGGAGGACGACGCCGTCGTCATCGACGTCGAGCGCAACCTCTACGTCGACCCCGAGAAAGTGCACCCGATCGAGCACCAGGGCGAGTACTACAAGGTGCCCGGCATCCACCTCTGCGAGCCCTCGCCGCAGCGGACGCCGCTGCTCTACCAGGCGGGCCAGTCCAGCCGCGGCAAGAAGTTCGCCGCCGAGCACGCCGAGGCCGTCTTCATGGGCGCGCCGCGGGCGGAGATCATGCGGGCCAACATCGACGACCTCCGCGGCCGCACCGAGGACAGCGGCCGCGACGGCCACGACATCCGTGTCTTCAGCAGCTTCTCGGCGATCGTCGCCCCGACCGAGTCCGAGGCGCAGGAGAAGCGCGAGTACTACCGCAGCCTGATCGACCCCGAAGGGACGCTGGTCCTCTGGTCGGGCTGGCTCGGCTTCGACCTCTCGCCCTACGAGCTCGACGAGCCGCTGCGACACGTCCCCAATGAGGCGATGCAGTCGACCAACGAGATTTTCGGCGACGGCAAGTGGACGGTCCGCAACCTGGTCGAGGAGCTCGGCTTCGGAGCCGACGGCCCCAACGCGACCGGCGACCCGGCCTCGGTCGCCGACCAGATCGAAGCCTGGGTCGACGCGACCGGCGCCGACGGGCTCAACCTCAACCACGTCGTCACCCCGGAGACCTACGTCGATTTCGCCGAGCTGGTCGTCCCCGAGCTGCAACGGCGCGGCCGCTACCGCACCGCCTACGACGAGGGGACCCTGCGCGAGAAGTTCTTCGCCCGCGGCGACCGCCTGCCCGAGACCCACCAGGCGGCCCGCCACCGCCACAGCCCAGCCGGAGCGCCGGCATGAGGACGGAGGCGCAGTCCCACGAGCTGCCGCTGCTGCTGGCGGCGATCGCCGAGGGCTCGGCCGCGCGCGAGCGCGACCGGATCGCACCCCACGACCAGATCGACCTGATCCGTGCCGCCCGCTTCGGGGCGCTGCGGGTCCCGCGCGAGTTCGGCGGCGCCGGCACCACCCTGCGCGAGACCTTCCGGCTGATCATCGCCCTCGCTGCCGTCGACTCCAACGTCGCTCACATCCTCCGCTCCCATTTCGCCTACGTCGAGCAGATGCTGCGCGCGACCGACCCCGCCCAGCGCGAGCGCTGGCTGCGCGAGGCCGCCGCGGGCACGATCGTCGCCGGCGCCGCGACCGAGCTCGGCGCCCACAAGGTCGGCGCCGAAAGCCTGGCGACGACGCTGCGCCGCGACGGCGACGGTGTTCTCCGCCTCAACGGCGTCAAGTACTACTCGACCGGCAGTCTCTACGCCGACGCGCTGATGTTCACGGCGCTCGACGACGACGAGCAGCTGGTCGCGGTGATCGTGCCGGCGACGCGCGAGGGGGTCACCCTCGAGGACGACTGGGACGGCCTCGGCCAGAGCCTGACCGGGACCGGGACGACGCGGCTCGCCGACGTCGCCGTCGAGCCCGAGGAGCTGCTCGACCTCCACTTGCACCCCGACGGCTCGTTCCCGCGTTGCGGCGTGCTCCAGCTCTACATCACCGCGGTGATCGCGGGCGCTTTGCGCAACGCCGCCAATGACGCAATTGCTCTGGTCCGCAGCCGCCAGGGCCGCCCCTTCGCCCACGGTGCCGCCGAGCAGCCGGCCGACGACCCGCTGCTGCAGGAGGTGGTGGGGGAGATCGTCAGCGCCGCCTACGCGGCCGAGGCGACCGTGCTGCGCGCGGCCGAGGCGCAGGACGCCGAGGCCGGCTCGGTCGTCGACGGCCTGCCCGACCCGGCGCTCGCTGACCAGGCCTCGCTCGAGGCCGCCCAGGCCAAGGTCGTCGTCGACCAGCTGGCGCTGACGGCGACGGCGCGGCTCTTCGACCTCGGTGGTGCCTCGGCGACCAAGCGGCAGAAGAACCTCGACCGCCACTGGCGCAACGTCCGCACCCTCTCGACCCACAACCCGCTGCTCTACAAGGCGCAGGCGATCGGCGACCACGAGCTGAACGGGACGCCGCTGCCGGGGAACTGGTTCTTTTGAGCGTGCCGATCACCGAGACCCTGGCGCGGCCGGCGACGACCGCGCGCGGCTGGGCGGCCGCCTCGCCGACGGTGCCGCTGGCGCCGTATTCGTTCGAGCGCCGCCCGCTGGGGCCGTTCGACGTGCGGATCGAGATCCTCCACTGCGGCGTCTGCCACTCCGACCTGCACACGGTGCGCAACGAGTGGTCGCAGACCTTCGGTCAGACCCTTTACCCGTGCGTGCCCGGGCACGAGATCGTCGGCCGGGTGGCCGAGATCGGGTCGGCGGTGGAGGACTTCGCGGTCGGAGACCGCGCCGGGGTCGGCTGCCTGGTCGACTCCTGCCGCGAGTGCGATGCCTGTGCCGAGGAGCTCGAGCAGTACTGCGAAGGCGAGGCGGGCCCGATCGGGACCTACAGCAGCGTCGAGCCGCAGACCGGGAGGCCGACGGCCGGCGGCTACTCGAGCCAGATCGTGGTCGATGAGCACTTTGCCTTGCGGATCTCCGAGCGGGTCGATCTCGCGGCCACGGCGCCCCTCCTCTGCGCCGGGATCACGGTCTTCTCGCCGTTGCGCCACCACGGCGTCGGCCCGGGTTCCCGGGTCGGCGTCGTCGGTCTCGGCGGTCTCGGCCACATGGCGGTGAAGCTGGCCAGCGCGATGGGAGCCGAGGTCACCCTGTTCACGACCTCGCCCGGCAAGACCGCCGACGCCAGCGCCCTCGGCGCCGACTCGGTCGTCGTCGTCAGCCGCGAGGCGCCCGCCGCCGGCGGCGACCTCGACCTGGTGATCGACACCGTCTCCGCCTCCCACGACCTCGATCCCTACCTCGGTGCGCTGAAGCGCGACGGGGCCCTGGTCCTGGTCGGGATCCCGGCCGTCCCGCATCCCTCGCCCGGGGTCGCGCCGCTGCTCGGCCGCCGTTCGCTGACCGGGTCCTCGATCGGCGGCCTCGCCGAGACCCAGGAGATGCTCGATTTCTGTGCCGAGCACGGCGTCGTCGCCGAGATCGAGCCGATCGCGATCGACCAGATCAACGAGGCCTACGAGCGGATGTTGGCCGGCGACGTCCGCTTCCGCTTCGTGATCGACATGTCGACGCTGCGCACGCCCTAGCCACCAGACCAAAGGAACCGCCGATGGCCCGCCTCCGCTTCAACGCCTTCACGATGAACTGCGTCTCCCACATCCACCATGGCCAGTGGACTCGTCCCGATACCCGCCAGACCGAGTACGCGAGCCTCGAGCCCTGGGTCGAGCTGGCGCAGCTGCTGGAGCGGGGGAAGTTCGACGCGATCTTCCTCGCCGACGTGATCGGCACCTACGACACCTACCGCGGCGGCCGCGACACCTCGGTCCTCGAGGGCCTGCAGATCCCGGTCAACGATCCCTCGCTGCTGATCCCGGCGATGGCCTACGCGACCGACGACATCGGCTTCGCCTTCACCCACTCGATCCTCCAGGACCACCCGTTCAACTTCGCCCGCCGGATCTCGACCCTCGACCACCTGACCGGGGGCCGGGTCGCCTGGAACATCGTCACCTCCTACCTCGAGAACGCCGGCCGCAACCTCGGCTACGGTGGTCTGCCGCCGCACGAAGAGCGCTACGAACGCGCCGAGGAGTACCTCGAGGTCGTCTACAAGCTGCTCGAGGCGAGCTGGGAGGAGGACGCCGTGATCCGCGACCTCGAGCGCGGCATCTACGCCGACCCCGGCAAGATCCACGACATCGACCACGTCGGCCGCTTCTACGACGTCGTCGGGCCGCACCTCTCCGAGCCCTCGCCGCAGCGCACCCCGGTCCTCTTCCAGGCCGGCTCCTCCGACCGCGGCCGCGACTTCGCCGCCAGCCACGCGGAGGCGGTCTTCATCATCGCCCGCAATGTCGAGGCGGCGCGGGCCCAGGTCGCGGACACGCAGGCGCGGGCGGCGCGGCTCGGCCGCGACCCGGGCGACGTGGTCTGCTTCCAGGGGCTGGCGGCGATCGTCGGCGGCACCGAGGCGGAGGCCCTCGCCAAGGCGGCGGAGATCGACGAGCGGGCCAGCGACGAGGGCTACGCCGCGCACATGGCCGGCAACATCGGCCTCGACCTCTCAGACATCGACCTCGAGGCGCCGATCACCGAGCTGCCCGAGCACTACGCCGGCCAGAGCATGATGAAAGGGCTGGTCGAGGCGGCGCCGGACAAGACCTGGACCTTCGCCGACCTCGTCCGCTGGGTCTCGACGATCCGCGTCGTCGGCGCCCCGGAGCAGATCGCCGACCACCTGCAGGAGCTGGCCGACGCCGGCGTCGGCGGCATCAACCTCATGTACTACACGACCCCGGGCTCCTTCGAGGAGTTCATCGACGGCGTCACCCCGGTCCTGCAGGAGCGCGGGCTGGCGCAGCGCGAGTACGCGCCGGGGACCCTGCGCGAGAAGCTCTCCGACGGCGCCCAGGGGCCGCGCATCTCCAGCCGCCACCCGGCATCCCGCTACCGCCGCGAGCCGGTCGGCGCATGAGCCCGGCGACCCTCAGCGCCGCCCACCGGATCGAGTCCGACGCCGAGGCGATCGCGGTCGCCGAGCGCTTCGCGGCCGAGATCGCGCCCGGCGCCGGCGAGCGCGACCGCAGCCGCGCGGTCCCGATCGCCGAGCTCGAGCAGCTCGGCGCCAGCGGCCTCCTGGCGCTTTCGGTCCCGCCCGATTACGGCGGCCCGGGGCTGGGGGCGACGACGATCGTCGAGGTCTTCCGGATCATCTCGGCCGCCGATCCCTCGATCGGCCAGGTGCCGCAGAACCACTACGAACAGGTCGACGCCGTCCGCCGCTACGGCAGCGCCGTCCAGCGCCAGCTGTTCCTGAGCGAGATCGCCGCCGGTGCCCGTTTCGGCAACGCCCAGTCCGAGCGTGGCGGCAAGGACCTGATGGACATGCGAACCGAGCTCCGCGCCGGCCCCGACGGCGAGCTCCGCCTCAACGGCGTCAAGTACTACTCGACCGGGGCGCTGACCGCGCAGTGGATCCCGGTCCTGGCCAAGACCGGCGACGAGGCGATGGCCTGGGTCTACCTGCCGCGCGAGGTCGAGGGACTGGAGGTCGGCCAGGACTGGACCGCCTTCGGCCAGCGGGCGACGATCAGCGGCACCACCTCGATGACCGAGGTGCGGGTCGAGCCGGAGTGGGTGCTGCCGCTGCCCGAGCGCGAGCGGGCCGAGACCTTCGCCGCCTTCGCCCAGGTCCTGCACGCCGCCGTCGACGTCGGCATCGCCCGCGCCGCGCTCAAGGACGCCGCCCGCTTCCTCACCACCCGCAGCCGGCCCTGGTTCGAAGCCGGCGTCGAGCGGCCGGCCGAGGAGCCCTACGTCGTCGTCCAGTTCGGCCGCCTGCGGACTCAGGTCCGCGCCGCCGAGGCCCTGCTCGCCGATGCGGCGCGGCTGCTCGATGCCGCTGCCGCCGATCCCAGTCCCGAGCAGATCACCGCCGCCCGTCTCGGCGTCGCCGAGGCCCGCGCCTTCGGCGCCGAGACGGCGCTGGCGGTCAGCAGCGACGCGCTCGACTCGCTCGGCTCCTCGGCCGCCGACGAAGGGCACGGCCTCGACCGCCACTGGCGCAACGCCCGCACCCACACCCTGCACGACCCGACCCGCTGGAAGCACGTGCACCTCGGGCGCTACGTGCTCGACGGCGTCGTCCCGCCGCCCGACAGCATCCTTTTCTAGGCGTTCGGTGGGGCCGGCGCGGCGAGACTCAGACCAGCGCCATGAACTCCTCCGCCCGCTGGCGGAAGATCTCGTGCAGCTCGTGCGTCGCCCCGGAGGTCGATTTCGTCGGCCGGCGGTGAAGCACCAGCATCACGTCGGTGTCGTCTTCGATTGGGCGGAAGGTGATCGCGCCGCCCTGCTCGAGCGGGTCGCCGACGACGCTGTAATCGGGGAGGACGGCGGCGCCGAGCCCCTCGGCGACCATCAGCTTGCCCATCTCGGCGCCGTCGGCCGAGTAGGAGAAGACCGGCGAGCGCCCGTCGAGCAGGCGGTGCAGGTAGCGGTTCATCAGGTAGCCGCTGCGCATCGCGATCAGCGGCACCCGCATCAGCTCCTCGGGCCCGATCCGCTCCTGCGCGGCGAGGGCGCTGTCGCTGCGGACGCAGACGACCGGCCGTCCCCGCAGCAGCTCGGCCGCGTCGAGGTCCGGCGGCATGTCGTCGCCCTCGAGGTAGTTGACGAGCCCGAGGTCGATGCCGCCGCCCAGCAGCTCGCGGTGGATCTGGCGCTGCTGGGCGGTGACGATTTCGATCTGTGTCGAGGGGTGGGCCTCGGAGAACTCGCGGATCGTCGGCGTCAGCAGCGGCGCGGTCGCCGCGGTCACCGTCCCCAGCCGCACGACGCGGCTGCTGCGGTGTTGCTCGTCGGCGGCGCTGCGCAGCCGGTCGACCGCCTCGATCGTCTCGAGGATGAAGGGGAGCAGCTCGCGGCCGGTGTTGCTGACGCTGGCGCCGGAGCGGCCGCGGTCGAGGATCTCGACGCCGAGCTCGCTCTCGAGCTTGCGCACGGTCTCGCTGAGGGCGGGCTGGGAGAGGTGCAGCTCCTCGGCAGCGCGGCGGAACGAGCCGAGCCTGGCAACCGCGGTGACGTACTCGAGCTGCTCGAAGCGCATTGCTACTCCCACCCAGTTGTTACAGTTTCTATATTATCTTGATCAACTAAGTAAACTATCAGGATATCGGGAATTTCGATTTGACCCTGAGGCAGCCTCGCCACATCATCCCGATTCATGACTAGATCACTCGACAATCGCCGGCCGATCCGCCTCAACGCCTTCGACATGAACTGCGTCGCCCATCAGTCGCCGGGCCTCTGGCGCCACCCCGAGGACCGCGCCTGGGACTACCGCAAGCTCTCCTACTGGACCGAGCTCGCCCAGCTGCTGGAGCGCGGCCGTTTCGACGGGCTCTTCATCGCCGACGTGCTCGGGATCTACGACGTCTACGGCGGCGGCCGCGACGCGACCGTGCGGCAGGGGACCCAGATCCCGGTCAACGACCCGGCGATGCTGGTCTCGGCGATGGCCGGCGTCACCGAGCACCTCGGCTTCGGCCTGACCGCTTCGATCTCCTTCGAGCACCCCTATCCGTTCGCGCGCCGGATGTCGACGCTCGACCATCTCAGCGAGGGCCGGGTCGGCTGGAACGTCGTCACCTCCTACCTCGACAGCGGCGCCCGCAACCTCGGCCAGGTCGCCCAGCTCACCCACGACAACCGCTACGACGTCGCCGACGAGTACCTCGAGGTCTGTTACAAGCTCTGGGAGGGCAGCTGGGAGGACGACGCGGTCCTGCGCGACCGCGAGTCCGGCGTCTTCGCCGACCCGGCCAAGGTGCATGGGATCGGGCACGAGGGCACCCACTTCACGGTTCCCGGCGTCCACCTCTGTGAGCCCTCGCCGCAGCGCTCGCCGGTGATCTACCAGGCCGGCGCCTCGGGCCGCGGCCGCCAGTTCGCGGCCGAGCACGCCGAGGCGATCTTCACCGCGGCGCCCAACAAGGAGCAGCTGAAGGAGGTCGTCGGCGACATCCGGGCGCGGATGAAGGCGGCCGGACGCGATCCCTACGACGCTCGCATCTACACGCTGATGACCGCGATCGTCGACGAGACCCCCGAGAAGGCCCGGGCCAAGCACGCCGAGCTCGAGCGCTACGGCAGCGACGAGGGCTCGCTGGTCCTGTTCAGCGGCTGGATGGGGATCGACCTCGCCGAGTACGACCTCGACGACCCGATCGGCGAGGTCGAGTCGAACGCCGTCCAGTCGGCGGTCAAGTCCTTCCAGCAGGCCGACAACGACGGCCGCGAGTGGCGGGTCCGCGACATCGCCCGGTGGGGTATGGTCGGCGGCCTCGGCCCGCGCATGGTCGGCTCCGCCGCCGAAGTCGCCGATCAGATGCAGGAGTGGGTCGAGTTCTCCGACGTCGACGGCTTCAACCTCGCCTACGCGATCACCCCGGGCACCTTCGTCGACCTCGTCGAGCACCTGATCCCCGAGCTGCAGCGGCGGGGCGTGGCGCCGACCGAGTATCCGCCGGGCACGCTGCGCGAGAAGCTCTTCGGCGCCGGGCCAAGGCTGCCCGAGAGCCACCCCGGATCCCGTTACCGCGACCTCGCCACGGCGGCGGTCTGAGTGGCGGCGAGATGACGAACGGACCGCTGAGCTTTCACTGGTTTCTCCCCACCCAGGGCGACGGGCGCGGCCTGATCGAGACCGGCGGCACCGGCCCGACCGGCGTCGCCGGTGGTCTCCGCGACCCATCTCTCTCCTACCTCGGCCGGATCGCGACCGCGGCCGAGGACCTCGGCTTCGAGGCGGCCCTGACCCCGACCGGCGGCTGGTGCGACGATGCCTGGGTCGTGACCGCGATGCTGAGCCAGCTCTCGGAGCGGCTCAAATTCCTGATCGCCTTCCGGCCCGGCCTGATCTCGCCGACGCTGGCGGCGCAGATGGCGGCGACCTTCCAGTGGCACTCCGGCGGCCGGCTGCTGCTCAACGTCGTCACCGGCGGCGATTCCGGCGAACAGCGCGCCCTCGGCGACTTCCTCGCCAAGGACGATCGCTACCGGCGCACGGGAGAGTTCCTCGAGGTCGTGCGGCGGCTGTGGGGGGGCGAGAAGGTCGACTTCGACGGCGCCCACCTGCGGATCGAGGGAGCTCAGATCCACCGCCTGCCCGATCCCGCGCCGGGGATCTACTTCGGCGGCTCCTCGCCGATCGCCGGCGAGATCGCGGCCTCCCAAGCCGATGTCTACCTGACCTGGGGCGAGCCGCCGCAGGCGGTCGCCGAGAAGGTCGAGTGGGTTGCCGGGCTCGCCGCCGAGCGTGGCCGCGAGCTCCGCTTCGGCGTCCGCCTCCACGTCATCAGCCGCGACCACGCCGCCGACGCCTGGGCCGAGGCCGAGCGGCTGCTGGCGACGGTCGACGAGGAGACGATCGCCAAGGTCCAGGCCCGCCTCCGAGAATCCGAGTCGGTCGGGCAGCGTCGCATGCTCGACCTGCACGGCGGTTCGGCCGCCCGCCTCGAGGTGGCGCCGAACCTCTGGGCCGGCGTCGGCCTCGGCCGCGGCGGCGCCGGCACCGCGCTGGTCGGCAGCCACGAGGAGGTCGCCGACCGGATCGAGGAGTACGCCGCCGCCGGGATCCAGGAGTTCGTCCTCTCCGGCTATCCGCACCTCGAGGAGCTCTACTGGTTCGGCGAGGGGGTGCTGCCGCTGCTGCGCGAGCGCGGCCTCTGCAGCGAGCCGCCGACGGCGCTGGAGAGCGGCCGCGAGGGAACCGCCGTCCCGTTCGCGGTGGGGGCACGATGAGCGTCGGCTCGACGGTCGCCGGGCCGACTCTGGAACGGCCGCTGCAGCCGGCCCGCCACCGGGTGGTGATAGTCGGCGGCGGCGCCGCCGGCACGCTCTGTGCCGTGCATCTGCTGCGGGCGGCGAAGGGCGCCGAGCTGGAGCTGACGCTGGTCGACTCGCAGGGCACCTTCGGCCCCGGCGTCGCCTACGGCACCAACGACCCCCTGCACGTGCTGAACGTGCCGGCGACGCGGATGGGCGGGATCTCGGGCCAGCCCGAGCACTTCCATCTCTGGCTGCGCCGGCGCGGCCACACCGCCGGCCCCGAGGACTTCCTGCCGCGCGGCTTGTTCGGGACCTACCTGCGGGGCCTGCTCGGCGAAGCCGAGAGCGCCGCCGCCCCGGCCGCGGTCCTGACAAGGCGCACCGGCAAGGTCGTCTCGGTCGAGCAGGTCGGGCTCGGTGAGGCCCCGGTCGTCCTCGCCCTCGAGGACGGGACCAGGCTCGCGGCCGACCACGCCGTACTCGCTCTGGGGCCGCTGCCCGGCGGCGATCCGGTCCCGGTCCCGGCCGAGCTGCGCGCCAGCGGCACCTACGTCGCCGACCCCTGGGCGGAGGGCGCCCTCGACCCCGTCCGCGGCGACGACTCGGTGCTGATCATCGGCACCGGGCTGACGATGGTCGACGTCGCGATCAGCCTCGCCAGCGCTCGCCGCGGCCCGCGGATCCGCGCGGTTTCGCGGCACGGGCTGGTGGCGCGCCGCCATCGCGACGACCTGACCCGGCTCTCGCACTTCCCGGTCCCGGTCGACCAGGGGCTGGAGGGGATCGTCGCCGCGGTGATCGAGGAGATCGGCCGCGTCGCCCAGCAGGGCGGCGATTGGCGCGACGTGCTGGACTCGATGCGGCGCTCGACCCCGGCCGTCTGGCGGCAGCTGCCGGTCGCGGACAAACGCCGCTTCCTCGAGAACCTGCAGCGGATCTGGGACGTGCACCGGTTCCGGATGGCGCCAGCCGTCGCCGACCGCTTCGATGCTTGCGTCGAGGCCGGCAGGATCCGGGTCAAGGCCTGCTCGATCTCCGCCCTCGAACCGCATGGCGACGGCGCCCGCGCCTACCTTCACGTGCCGGGCCGCAAGGAGCTGGAGGCGCTCGACGTCGACCGCGTCATCAACTGCGCGGGAGCCGGGGTGAAGCTGACCCGGCAGGCGCCGGCGCCGCTGCTCGACCTGCTGGCAACCGGCCTTGCCCGACCCGACGAGCTCGGGATCGGGATCGACGTCGCCGAAGACGGCGCGCTGATCGGCGCCGACGGTACTCCCTCCGCGCGGATCCACGTCGCCGGGGCGCTGCGCAAGGGCTGCGAGTGGGAGGCGATCGGGATCACCGAGATTCGCGACCACGCCGAGGCGATCGCCCAGTCGGTGCTCAGCGTCGGCGTCAACGGAGCGGTCCGGTGAGGCGTCCCCCCGGCGCCGTCGAGGCGGCGATCGAGGAGCTTCGCCGTGGCCGCATGGTCGTCGTCTGCGACGGCGACGGGCGGGAGAGCGAAGGCGACCTGCTCGCCGCCGCCGAGTTCGCCGATGCGGAGACGATCAACTTCATGGCCCGCGAGGCTCGCGGCCTGATCTGCCTCGCACTCAGCGACGAGCGCTGCGAGGAGCTGGCGCTGACCCCGATCGGCCGCCGCGCCGAGCCCGCCGGCGACGGCGCCTTCATGGTCTCGATCGAGGCTCGCGACGGGGTGACGACGGGGATCTCGGCCGCCGACCGGGCGCAGACGATCCGCACCGCGATCGACCCCGCCCGCGGGCCGGAGGATCTCGTCCGGCCCGGGCACGTCTTCCCGCTGCGGGCGCGCCCCGGCGGCGTCCTCGAGCGTGGCGGCCACACCGAGGCCGCGGTCGAGCTGGCGGAGCTCGCCGGGCAGGCGCCGGCGGCGGTGCTCTGCGAGATCCTCAGCCCGGACGGGACGATGAGCCGCGGCGACGAGCTCGCGGCCTACGCCGACCGCCACGGCCTCGCCCTCGTCAGCGTTGCCGATCTCCTCGCCTACCGGCGCCGCACCGAGCGCCAGCTCGAACCGGTTGCGACGACCCGGCTGCCGACCCGCCACGGCACCTTCCAGGCCCATGAATACCGCTCCCGGGTCGACGGCAGCCACCACCTCGCCCTCGTCCGCGGCAGCCTCGACGGCGTCGCGCCGACGCCCGTCCACGTCCACACCCAGTGCGTCGGCGGTGAGTCCTTCGGCTCGTTGCGCTGCGACTGCGGGCCGCGCCTGGAAGCGGCGCTGGCGGCGATCTCCGCCGCCGGCCGCGGCGTCCTCGTCTACCTGGCGGCGGAGACGAGCCCGGCGACGCTGCTGAACGAGGTGCGGGCCCACGCGCTCGCCGACCCCGAGCACGAGCGCGGCCTCGGCGAGGAGATCCTCGCCGACCTCGGGCTCGAGGCCGGGCAGGGCCAGGCCGCCGAGCTCGAGCGGAGGGCGGTGGCATGAGCAGCGCGATGCGAGCGGTGATGGGGCATTTCGCGACCGGGGTCACCGTGGTCACGGCCCGCGGCGCCGACGGCGAGCCGGTCGGGACGACCGTCAATGCCGTTTCTTCGGTCTCTCTGCGGCCACCGCTGCTGCTCGTCTGCCTCGCCCACGACAGCCTCACCCTCGCCGCCGCGCGCGAGTCGGGCCACTTCGCGATCAACATGCTCGCCTCCGAGCAGCGCCACCACTCGGTCCGTTTCGCCGCCAAGGGCGAGGACGCGCGCTCCTACGAGGTCGAGTTCGACGAGCACGAGACCGGGGTGCCGATCCTTCCCGACTCGCTGGCCACCGTCGCCTGCCGCCTCGACGCCGCTCACCTCGCCGGCGACCACGAGATCGTCGTCGGCGAAGCGCTCTCGACGCTGATCGCTCCGCCCGAGGTGGAGCCGCTGCTGTTCTTCCGCGGCTCCTATGCCGGGCTGGCCGAGGCGGAAGCCGAAGCAGCGACCGCGGCTCGCTGAGGACGATGGCCGGCGCCTACCCCGATCTCCTCGTCGTGCTCGGCAGCGCGACGCCGCCCGGGCGCTTCCGCGGCGCCCTGACGGCGGCGGTCGATTGTGCCGGCCCCGGCGCCGACCTGGTCGACCTCGCCGATCACCCGCTTCCCTTCGCGGGTTCCTCGGCGGCGGCGGATGCGGGCGGCGTCGTCGAGGCGATCGCCGGGGCGCGGGCGGTCGTCTTCGCGACCCCCGTCTACCGTGGTTCGCTGAGCGGCGTGCTGAAGAACCTGATCGACCTGCTGCCGGTCGAGGCGCTGGCAGGCAAGGTCGTCGGCCTGGCGGCGATGGGGGCCACCGACCACCACTTCCTCGGCGCCGAACGCCACCTGCGCGACGTCCTCTCCTTCTTCGGCGTGGTCCTGGCGCCGGTTGCGGTCTACCTGACCAGCGCCGACTTCAGCGACGGTGAGCCGAGCCCGACGGCGGCGCTGGCGCTCGACGAGCTCCTCGCCGGCGTCACCGCCCTCTCAGAGCAGTTCGAGGCGCACCGAGATGACGGCGCCGCGCCCGAAGGGGCCGCCGCACAGCTCTACCGGCAGCGCAATCGCTAGCGCCGGCAGGGCGAGGACGATGCTGGCGAGGGCGTCGATGCGCCGCTTCCAGCGTGCCGATGCCGGCGCCGGGCGGGCGCGCCCGAGGGCGCCGAGGGCGACGTTGTGGCCGAAGGTGACGCTGTTCAGCAGCGTCTGCCAGGTCGCCGCCAGTCCGGCCATCGGCGCCCAGCGGGCGCTCTTCACGACCTGGTCGCGGCGGGCGACGAGCCGCCGCACCGCCTCGACCGTGAACAGGTAGCGGGCGCCGGGTTCGAGACCGGCCCAGCCGGCGCTGCCGAGCGAGCAGGCGAAGCTGGCGCGGTTGCCGAACCGCAGCCCGTTCTCGGTGTGGCTGAGGCGGTCGAGCTCGTGCAGTGCCTCTTCCGGGTCGGCGTCGGCGCCGACCACGCCGAGGCCGCAGCTCTCGCAGCGGCTGACCGGCCCGGCGAGGCCGGACTGGGTCGCCAGCCAGCCGAACAGCGGCTCGCCGCAGGCGGGGCAGGGTGGGTTTTCGGGACCGGCTCCCGCCTCGAGCGGGACCACCGGCGGGTGGGGGACGGAGCTCACGCCGATAGAGGATAGGCTGCGCGCGTGAAGCGCTGGACCCGCAGCCAGATCACGGCCTGGGAGGGGAAGTGGTTCCTGCCCACCGGCCTGGCGACCTTCGTTGCCGTGATCCTCCTGATCGTCGCCGCGGTCGTGATCAGCAGCGTCAGCGGCAGCGGCGAAGCGGAGCTCCTGACCAAGGCGCACGAACACAGCTCCGACGTCACCCTCTCCTCGATCCTCGAGGCGATCGGCTTCCTGCTGCTGGTGGCGCCGCTCTACTTCCTCTTCCGCGCCGCCGCCTCGCGCAGCGATCGGATGCGCTACCAGCTGGTCGGCCTGGTGATCGCGGCGCCGCTCTTCTTTGCCGGCTCGGCGATCCTCAACGCCGGCGCCACCAACGAAGCCTCCGACCAGTTTGCGGCCGGCGAAGCGAAGTCGACGCTGACCGCCCAGAAGGCGGAGACCGAATGCAAATCGGATGAAAACGACGAAGGCAACAAGGACTTCGCGGAAAAGTACGACGGGACGGCCCCGTTCGAAGTCCAGGGCAAAGCCCCACTTGAAAACTGCACCACGACCAAAGTCGCCGACGACGAAGCCGAAAACGCGCTCAGCGACGCCTCGCTGCGCGGCCTTGCCACCGGCTTTGGCCTCGGCGGCCGCCTCGGCCTCGCCGTCGCCCTCTTCTACAGCTGCCTCTACGCGATGCGGACCGGCCTGCTCTCGCGCTTCTGGGGCTCGCTGGGGATGGCACTCGGCGTCGCCGCCCTGCTGCTCCTGGT